>Ga0164311_10000056_pt1 | contig 38660 bp, 40 predicted proteins | sample GuaBasSedimGuay2_FD_121796 | JGI IMG/M metagenome (GOLD analysis project Ga0164311, IMG submission 121796) | Subseafloor sediment microbial communities from Guaymas Basin, Gulf of California, Mexico - Guay2, Core 4569-9, 9-12 cm | ecosystem: Environmental > Aquatic > Marine > Hydrothermal vents... | reverse complement strand
GAACAAATCTACCCATACATACTTGTGTAGAATGTTTTTTATTTCTGGGAAAATAAATTTTTTAAAAATATCAACCGATGTAAGGTGGGCGCCAAATTCTCTTCTTGTTCTTTCTACAGAAATAGAAGTTGCTACACCAAAATCTCTAATATATCCCACTCTTCGAGTGGGCTTTGTTACAATTTCTTCCTTAGGTTTTTTATACTTTGCTTTATCCATAGACTAAATTAAATTTTTCTCCTTAAAACTTAAAAATCCATTTCTTACTACAATAATATGCTCAACCACCTCTATCCCCATAATTTTACCAGCCTCTACTAATCTTTTAGTGATTGTTAGATCATCTTCTGATGGTTCTGGGTCTCCTGAGGGGTGATTGTGGGCTAAGATTATTTGAGCGGCTAAATCTCTTACTGCTGGCTCAAAGACTTCTCGTGGGTGGACTAAATTAGCGTTAAGAGAGCCAATGGAGATGATTTCTCTTTTGATTTCCTGATTTCGGGAGTCAAGATAGAAAATAACAAAGTATTCCTTCTCTCCTTTCTTTCCTGAGCGCAAGAGTATAGCCAAGAGTTCGGAATTAGAAAGTTTTTCTGGGCCATAGCGCATTAATTTCTCTCTTGGTCTTTCTGCTTCTGGTAAATCTTTGATTGTCTTTTTAGACTTGGCATAATGCATAATTAATACTATTTAAATAAACTATCCACCGGTACTCAACTGCTTTGGTAATCTTTATTCAGTGTTTCAAGAGTAGAATTGGAGCTTTCTCTCATTTCTATTTTGAGCCTGGTATTCAGTGCCAAATCTGCCTCTTTTACATAAGCGATCTTAGAACAGAAGTCATTGTACGCGCAAGAGTGTAAAATCAATGGGCGGTGCAGTGCACCGCCCACCAAATGGTTGGCAAAAAGCCATTAAGTCATATTCTGGTGCCGGAGGTCGGATTCGAACCGACACGGGCAGAATGCCCGGTGGATTTTGAGTCCACTGCGTCTACCAATTTCACCACTCCGGCAAATTAAAAATAAAAAATCTGCTCTTTCCTTTCTCTCTCTACTTCAGAAGAGAAAACATCTTGTCTGCGCGCAATATAAAAAACTCTTGACAAGAGAATAAAAGTGTGTTAAAAGATGGAGTAGATAAGTTCTCATTTTAAGACGCAAACTCTCCTGTTTAATACTGGAAACGCTTGGTTATGCACATCAAGTAAGGGTGCATAATCAAGAGAATGAGGAGGTGAAAGATGGCTAAGAAAAAAGCCAAAAAGAGCACAAAGAAGAGCACAAAGAAGAGCACAAAGAAGACGAGTAGCAAAAGCACAAAAAGCACCAAGAAGAAGAAAAAGAAGAAGTAAGACTGCTTCGCTGAATATAATCATCTTTCAAAAAAGAATCCCGCAATTAGCGGGGTTCTTTTTTTATCTACAATTGCTTACCTCCCTTTACTACTATCTCGCTCTCCTCTGGTGGAGCTGGTGGGATTTGAACCCACGACCTCCTGGCTGCCAGCCAGATGCGCTTCCTCTGCGCCACAGCCCCAGAAGGAGATTTTACTCTAAATTTATCTAAAGATTATAAACAATAAAAAAAGGATAATTAGGGTAGAGAGGATATATAAATCATTGAAATACCAGAAATCAACTATCCTTTCTATTAACACAGGTTCTTCCTTTTGTGTTAACCAATGCGCTTTTTTTGCTTTTCTCTCTAAATGACTCCTTAAATTCTCAAGGTCCTCTCTCTTGAACCTCAAATAAGTTCCTCCTATCTTATAAGGAGTGATTCTCTTTTCCTTAATTAGTTTCTTCAACTCTCCTCTGTTTACTCCTAAATACTCTAAAGCCTGATGAAAGCTTAACAATCCTTTTGACATCTTGCTTCTATCTCTATATCTCCCCTGCTCTCTCCCTGCTTACCCACTTATCTATCTCTTCCTTCTCAAACACCCATTCACTACCCTTCTTCACTCCTGGAATTCTCTTGCTCTCTGCCCATTTTTCTACCACCTTTGGATCCAACTCCAGATACTCTGCTACCTCTCTCAGTCCCATCATCTCCTTCTCAGAGAAATCAAAGAGCATTTGACACCTACCTTGCAGGATTCCTCCCTCGCGAATGCAGAATACAGGGGTCTGCACATCACCTTTAATCTGCCCTGTGGAAAGAATCTCTATCTTTTTACTCGCCTTCACATCTCCTTCTATCTTTCCTCCTACAATAATCTCCTCTCCCTCAATCTCTGCCTTAACCTCTGCTTTTTCTCCAATAACCAATTTTCCTTTTGTATCCAGAGTCCCTTCAAACCTTCCACTAATTCGCAAGTTTACTGGATCATTAAAAGAAAGATTTCCTTCCATATTGGCAGTAATATCTAAAAATCTCTCTTCCTGCACCTCCTCCCGCCTTCTCATTTCTTATCACCCCCTTTATCTTTCTCCTCATCTACCACCTCTGCATCTACCACATTATCCTTTTTTTCTCCTCCGCTTTGCTTACTTCCTGTCTGGGTAGACTGCTGAGTAGTAGTTTTCTTATATAACTCCTCGGCTAATTTATGCGAGGCTTGAGTAATCTCCTCTATCGCTTTATTTATCCTGTTGATGTCATCACTATTAAACTCCTCCTTTCCTTTTTTGATAGCCTTCTCCACTCTTTCCCTCTCCTGTGGAGAGAGTTTATCTCCTGCTTCCTTCAGAGACTTCTCCGCAGAGTAAATAAGACTATCTAACCGGTTCCTTGCCTCAATGAGTTCTTTCTTCTTCTCGTCCTCCTTTGCGTGTGCCTCTGCCTCCTTCTTCATTCTTTCTATTTCCTCTTTGGATAACCCGCTGGAGGACTCTATTCTTATCTTCTGCTCTTTGCCTGTCCCCAAGTCCTTTGCGGAAACATGGAGAATTCCATTAGCATCAATATCAAAACATACCTCAATCTGAGGAACCCCACGCGGAGCAGGAGGAATACCTACCAAATCAAACCTGCCCAAGGTGCGATTATCTGCAGCCATCGGTCTTTCTCCCTGCAGAACATGGATAGACACCGCAGTTTGATTATCAGCAGCAGTAGAAAATATCTGAGTCTTTCTGGTGGGAATGGTGGTATTCCTCTCTATCAGTTTAGTAAATACTCCTCCTAATGTCTCTATTCCTAAGGAAAGAGGGGTAACATCAAGCAAGAGTACATCCTTTACTCCCGCATCTCCTGCAAGCACTCCTCCCTGAATTGCTGCTCCTACGGCAACCACCTCGTCAGGGTTAACTCCTTTGTGTGGTTCTTTATGGAATAGTCTCTTTACCAATTCCTGCACTGCGGGCATCCTTGTCTGCCCTCCTACCAAAACAACCTCATCAATATCCTCAGCAGAAAGCCCGGCATCAGTTAACGCCTGCTTGCAAGGTTCTACGGTTCTCTCAATTAGGTCGGCAACCAACTGTTCCAGTTTTGCTCGAGTCAGAGTAACGCTTAAATGCTTGGGTCCACTGCTATCTGCAGTGATAAAAGGAAGATTTATCTCGGTCTGAAGAGTAGTGGAAAGTTCACACTTTGCCTTTTCTGCTGCCTCTTTCAACCTTTGCAAAGCCATCCTATCTTCTCTCAAGTCTATTCCCTCTTGCTTCTTAAACTCCTCGGCTAACCAATCGATAATCCGTTGGTCAAAATTATCTCCTCCTAAGTGCGTATCTCCATTGGTGGCTTTTACCTCAAAAACTCCCTCTCCAATCTCAAGGATAGAGATATCAAATGTTCCTCCTCCTAAATCAAAGACTGCTATCTTCTCGTTTCTCTTCTTATCCAGTCCGTAGGCTAAAGAAGCAGCCGTAGGCTCATTGATAATCCTTAACACCTCCAATCCGGCAATCTCTCCTGCATCCTTGGTTGCTTGACGCTGGCTATCATTAAAATAAGCAGGAACAGTAATCACCGCTCGTTTTACCTTCTCTCCTAAATAGTTCTCTGCGGTTTCCTTCATCTTCTGCAGGATAAAAGCGGAAATTTGAGGAGGAGTATACTCCTTCTCTCGCACCTTTACCTTTACATTACCTTTGCTATCTGCTATCACCTTATAAGGTACAAGTTTCTCTTCTTCCTCCACCTCATTATGCCTTCGTCCCATAAATCTCTTGATAGAGAAGATGGTATTCTCTGAGTTGGTAATTGCCTGTCTCTTTGCTACCTGTCCAACCAATATCTCTCCTGTTTTGGTAAAAGCAACTACAGAAGGAGTAGTGCGCGAACCTTCAGCATTAGGAATCACCACCGGCTTACCTCCTTCTAAGATTGCTACACAGGAATTTGTAGTTCCCAAGTCAATTCCGATTACCTTGCTCATCTCTGATGCACCTCCTTAATTTTGCTCGCCTTTACTTGCTAAGCATAACCTCCTGCTTAATTATTCAATCTGTAAATGCAAATCTATTTTTTATCTGCTTTTTTTAGCAAAAAATCCCTTACCCTGTTCAAATCCTCTTGCGTATCTACACTTATTGAGTCATTCTGGGAAAACACTGTCTTTATCCGATAACCATTCTCCAGCACACGCAACTGTTCCAATCTCTCTTTTTTTTCTAATTCAAAAGAAGGAAGGTGAACAAATAGGGACAAAAAATCTCGCCTGTAGGCATAAACTCCGATATGCTTATAAGAATAAGAAACAACCTCCTGTCTGGAAAAAGAATAGGGAATCGAGGAGCGTGAGAAGTAAAGGGCAAAGTTATCTTTATCAACTACTACCTTTACTATATTCGGGTCCTCTAATTCCTCCTTCCTCTGGATAGGATAAATAAGGGTGGCTACCTCAATCTTATTATTATAATTATAAAACACTCTGATTAACTTGTCAATAGAGAAAGGGTCAAGTAAAGGTTCATCTACCTGGATATTTACGATTATCTCTGCTTCTAATTCCAAAGAAAAAGTGGCTTCTGCTACCCTCTCGGTTCCACTTATAGGCTTTCTTGAGGTAAGCACGGCTTTTCCTCCAAATCCCTCTACTACCTCCAGTATCCTTTGCTCATCAGTAGCCACTACCACATCCTCTAAAGAGTCTGCTTTCTTTGCCTGCTCATAAGTCCATTGAATTAGAGGCTTACCTAAAATATCTACTAATGGCTTTTCTGGAAGCCTTGTTGAAGATAAACGAGCAGGAATTATACCGATAGCCTTCATAATTCCTCTATCTTCCTTCTTAGTTCCTCAGAACTCACTGCTGAAATCCCCACCTTCCCTACTACAATTCCAGCAGCATAATTAGAGAGATATGCGGCTTCCTTCATTGTTGCTCCTGCACATAGAGCCAAAGAGAAAGTGGCTATTACTGTATCTCCTGCTCCAGAAACATCAAACACCTCCTGGGCAATGGTAGGAATATGGATAACTTTGCTCTTCTCAAATAAGCACATCCCTTTCTCTCCCAAAGTAATCAGCACTGCTTTGCATCTAAGTTTCTGTAGTAATTTCTTTCCTATATCCTCCACCTTCTCTATTCTTGTCTTTCCCGGGCATAAACTCTGCACGGCTTTTAAGGCTTCCTGGTAGTTAGGAGTAATTGCGTTTACCCCTTTATAATAAGAAAAGTGTTCCTCTTTAGGATCGACAGTAATCATCCTATTATAAACCTTATTTAACCTTCCAATCTCCTCCAGAAGTTCGGCAGTAATTACTCCTTTGCCATAATCCTCTATCAAGATGAGGTCTACTTCTGTTATCTTCCTTTTAAGGTAGTCTAAAAATTGAGAAAAGTCATCTGAGGAAAGAGGAGCAATTTTCTCCTCATCTACCCTCACTACCTGCTGGTGTCTGGCGATTATTCGAGTTTTAAGAGTAGTGGGTCTATTTTTGTCTATAATCACTCCCTCTGTCTCAATCCCTTTCTTTCTCAACTCGTTAAGCAATATCCTTGCTCCTGCATCCTTTCCCACTACTCCACAGGCATAGACTTTTCCTCCCAAGGAGTAAATATTACTTACCACATTAAGGGCTCCACCCAACATAAATGTCTTTTTGTGTACAAACACTACAGGAATAGGTGCCTCAGGTGAAATACGCGAGACATCTCCCCAGATAAATTGGTCAAGGATAAAATCACCGATTACCAAGATTCTTGCTTGCTTAAACCTTCTAATTAGTTCTATCAATCTTCTCCTGTTCATCTCTTATCAACTCCTTTGCTAACTTCAGCACCTCCTCAGGAAGCACTAAGTCTACAGATCTACCTTTTCTTATTGCCCTACTCCTGTCTCCTAAAGGTTTGTATTTCTCTACCTCGGTAGGACCAAAGATTCCAATAGTAGGGATACCCAATAAAGAGGCTATCTGCATTGGGGCGCTGTCATTGCCAATAAAAAGGTCTGCTCGCTTCAAAAGCACCACCAAATCTCTTAAGTCTAACTCTCCATCTAAGCGCAAAGGTTTGCTTTTGCTGAAAAAAAGCACCTCCTCAATAACTTCTTTATCCTCCTTACTCCCTACCAAAACCACCTTACCTTCCCGTGAGAGTGCATCAGACAATCTGGCAAAGTTTTGCGCTCCCCATCTTTTTCTTCTATCACGGGCAGAGGGAGCCAGAACAATCAACTTATCCTCAGAATATATACCCTTGCTTATGAGCAGATCGTCTATCTTCCTTCCTTCATTGAAATTGATTCCAAAGGGATTATCTGAGGAGAAACCCACAAAGTCCACCCCTGCAAGTTTTAACTTATAAAGATGGAAATCTTGCTTATGCTTGATCTCTTTGGAAACCTTGAACAATAAAGGAGTAGAATATCTGGGTTTAAGAAAAAGAGGGAAAAGGCTATGTCGGAGGTCAACTACCAGGTCATATCTCTCTCTTCTTAATTTCAAGATCAACCTAATCTTTCTAAAGCAAGGCATTCTTTTATCATAGGGGATTACTTTGGAAAAATAGGGAATGTTTCTAAATAACTCATAAGGCTTAGGGCCCAGAAGCACATCAAGATATGCAGAAGGAAACTTCTCCTTCAGCACCAGAGCAACAGGAAGAGTAAGCACAGCATCTCCAATATTGGTGAGAGTGATCAGGAGAATCTTACGGATATCTTTAAGTTCTTTCATTGCCAGTCCCTAAAAGCAAAAACGATACGCATACAGGAGGAAAATCTCTCTCAAACACCTCCTTCAAATCACCTTGAAAAGTTTTGCTTAAATACTGCTCCTTCTGCTGCTGAACTTACCTGTTGAGCATAGCGAAAGAGATAGCCATCTTTTATCTTGAGGGCGGGAGGTTTCCACCTCGCCAAGCGAGATTCTATCTCCTCTTGAGAGAGTCTTATATTTAGTTGCCTCCCGGGAATATCAATCTCAATAACATCTCCATCCTCTACTATAGCAATTGGGCCACCCTCAGCCGCTTCAGGAGAGATATGACCAATAGCGGCTCCCCGTGTCCCTCCAGAGAATCTGCCATCAGTGAGCAAAGCCACATCCTTGTCCAAACCAACTCCCACAATAGCCGATGTAGGGGAAAGCATCTCCTGCATTCCCGGTCCTCCTTTAGGGCCCTCATAGCGAATAACCACCACATCTCCTTTCTTGATCTCTTTATTGATAATTGCCTGCATCGCCTCATTCTCACTATCAAACACCCTTGCTTTCCCTTGATGGATAAGCATTTTCTTATCTACTGCGGATTGCTTCACCACTGCTCCCTCAGGAGCCAGGTTTCCTTTAAGGATGGCAATTCCTCCTTCCTTGCTATAAGCCCTGTTTAAGGGACGAATTACCTCCTCATCCAAAATCCTCTTATTTCTTATATTCTCTCCTACCTTTTTTCCGCTCACAGTGAGTAGATTCTTATGAATCAACCCTTTCTTATCTAACTCGGACATCACTGCTAAGATTCCACCCGCACGCTCTAAATCTTCCAGATGATACCTACCCGCAGGAGAAAGGTGGCAAAGATTAGGTGTTCTTTTGCTTATTCTGTCAAATATCTCCAGATTCAACTCAATCCCTGCTTCGCGAGCAATAGCGGGTAGATGCAAAACGGTGTTAGTAGAACTTCCTAAAGCCATCTCTACTGCTAATGCATTCTCAAAAGCCTCGGGAGTGACAATCTGCCGCGGTTTTATCTCTTTCCTCACCAACTCCATTATCTGCATTCCACTCTTTTTTGCCAACCTTATCCTCTTTGCACTAACTGCAGAGATAGTGCCGTTACCGGGCAGAGCCATCCCTAGAGCTTCTGTTAAACAATTCATAGAATTAGCAGTGAACATCCCTGCGCAACAACCACAGGTGGGGCAGGCTTCCTCCTCCAGCATCTTTAGGTCTTCCAGGCTAAGTTTATTAACCGCAGTCTTCCCTACCCCTTCAAATACAGAGATTAGATCTATACTCTGACCCTTCAGATACCCGGCAAGCATTGGTCCACCGCTGATCAGAATCGCGGGAATATTTACACGCAAAGCAGCCATTAGCATTGCCGGAACAATCTTATCGCAATTGGGAATGAGAACCAAACCATCAAAAGGGTAGGCTTTTGCCATTATCTCGATGGAGTCAGCAATCAACTCACGGGAAGGCAAAGAATACTTCATTCCTAAATGATTCATTGCTATTCCATCACAGATACCAATTGCGGGAAACTCCATTGGAGTGCCTCCAGCCATACGCACTCCCTCTTTTACCGCTTGTGCGATTCTGTCTAAATGGATATGCCCGGGGATAAGTTCACTGGCGGAATTCACCACCCCAATGATTGGCTTTGCCAACTCCTCATCTGTATAGCCCATTGCTTTAAATAAACAGCGATGAGGCGCTCTCTCTATACCCTTTTTCATTTGATCGGAACGCATCACTCCTCCTTGCACCTGGTTTATAAAAAACTCTTATTTAGAACTTCCAAAAAAGAGGTCTAATCCTCTATTCCTTCCTGCTCCCTGGTTTAACCAAAGGAATACCTTTCCTGCATAAAGGACAAGATGAAGGAGGGAAACAGTCTATCTTCAAACACACCAGAGCCTGAAAATAGATACTTTCTTTCTCCTTAAACGCTTCTCCTCCACTCCGATCCACAATTGCTCCTACTCCCTCCACCTCTCCCCCTTTCTCCTCTATTAAATCCACCAACTCCTTTACTGACCCTCCGGTAGTAATCACATCCTCCACTATCAATACTCTCTCTCCCTCCTTGATATCAAAACCTCTTCGCAAACCCATCTTTGTCTCTTCTCGCTCTGCAAATAAGGCGCGAGCATTGAGAAAACGAGCAGTCTCATAAGCGATGATTATCCCTCCCAAGGCTGGAGCAACTACTACCTCTATCTTCCTATCTGCAAATCTCCCGGCGATCTCTTTACCTAACAAACAAGCATAGGAAGGATATTGAAGAACTAAAGCAGATTGAAGGTATTGCGCACTGTGCAAACCTGAAGAAAGTTTAAAGTGGCCTTTCAAGAGAGCACCGCATCTTTCAAATATCTCTATAACTTCTCTCTCCTTCACTCTCCTATCTCCTCCACTATCCTCCTTACCATCTCCTGAGGCGAACTGCTATTGATGATGGGTCTGCCTATCACAATATAGTCTGCTCCTTTTTTTATTGCTTCTCTCGGGTTTGATGTTCGTTTTTGATCATCTTCTTTTATTTTATCTAAAAGCCGTATTCCTGGAGTAATTATCAGAAACTCCTTTCCCAATTCATTGCGTAAAATCTCTATCTCCCGAGCCGAGGCGATTACTCCATCCAAGCCTGCTTTTTTCGCCAATCTTGCTAAATAAAGCGTATACTCCTCTATACCCTTCTCTATCCCTATCTCTTTCAACATCCTTGAATCAAAACTGGTGAGTAAGGTTACCCCTAAAATGAGCGGTTTTCTAACCTTCAACCTTCTTGCCTCCTTTACGCAGACTTCTACTGTTTCTTGCATCATCCGAAAGCCTCCCATAGTATGCACATCAAACATAGATACTTTAAGATGCACCAAAGAACGGGCACACTCTCTTACTGTATGAGGAATATCATAAAACTTTAAATCTAAAAATACCTCTGCTCCTTTGTGTTGAATAAACTCAACAATCTCCCTTCCTGCCCGGGTAAATAATCTATAACCTACCTTAAATACGCGCACCCAAGGAGAAACTTCTTCTACCAACCTCTGTGCTTTCTTCAGATTATCTACATCCAAACTCACAATGAGTCTATTGGATACACTATTAGAGGAAGAGTTCATTTTCTCTCCTGCCAAAACCTGAAAAGAATTCTTACTTCCTTCAAAGATGTTTCTTTCCTCTTCCCAGTCTCCCGCGGGCAAAACATCAGCGGAGAAATCTTTGGAGAATTTCTATCAACTGCTCCTCCTCTCTAAAACTCTCTGTGCGCCAGGAAGAGATTATCTTTTTTCTGTTTCTTTTCCATAAAGAAGCAAAACTCTCCCATCCCTGGTCTACTCCCTCGCGTCTTACCCATTCTGGGTTTTCTGTATATTGATAAAGCCCATCCGGATAAACCTTGTTAGCGACTGCTTTATATGTCCAGTAAGTCCAGTGAAAACCAAATTCTTCAAAGACCTCTATACTCTCCTTCAAATACCTCAGTTCTCCTCTGCATCCCCAGCGATAGTTTACTCCAAACTCTCCCACATAGATAGGCACCTTGCACTCCTTCGCTTTTCTGTAATAGAGGGTTAGATAATCTCTGATTCTTTTCTTATCCCAATACTCTCCATCTATCTCTCCTGGATAGAGCAGGTGAGGTCTGAAATTAAAAGTGAAATCTAAGGGTTGGTAGAAATGAATACTCCAGACAATATTGCTCTTCTCCAACTCCTGCAAAAAGTCTATTTCCTGAGCCCAAAGATTTCCTTCTAAGAAGATAATGTGTCTTTTGTCTACCTCTCGGATTGTCTCTATCAACCTTTGATAAAGTCTTTTCAGTTGCCGAAGAGAGTAAATATCTCTCGCTACGGGCTCGTTGAGCAGATCATAGCCTGCAATTATGGGTTCATTAGAGTAATGTTTAGCAAGGGAATGCCAAAGAGAAAGAGTTTGCTTTTGATACTCCTCCCTTCTCCAGAGCAAAGATTCTCCTTGAGTATCTGAATGCCAATCTGCATTCTGGCCTCCAGGAGCAGAATGCAAATCCAGGATGAGATAGAGTCTAAATTCCTTGCACCAGGCAATCAACCTATCCAGATAATAAAAACCATATTTCTTAAGCAAGCGAAAGTTGAAAGGGAGACGCAAACAATTTACTCCCATACTCTTCAACCTTCTGATATCTTCCTTGCGAATAAAATTACTGTAAAAATCTCTCTCAAATCTCCTTAACTCCTCCCTTCCTAACCTCCTGGCAAAGTCTCTTTTAAACTCCTTCTCCGGGATATTCCTTCCTCCTAAGATATACCCCTCCATCATCAGCCAACCACCTAAATTCACTCCTCGCAAAACAACCTCCTCCTCTGTCTCCTTTCTGATCCTCCCTCCTTCGGCAAGTAAAAACTGCATCCCTCTAACCTTTTTTCTTCAGGACAAATTCTCGGGGCAGAGATAAATCCCTTTTTCTTAAAGTTCTTTAACCTCAAGATCCTTGATACTCATTATGGGCTTGTTTAGGTGGGCAATTGCAATTGTCTTTCTTCTGAGATACACTGAAGAAGTAAAGATGGTCAAGCATCTGTCATTGAACATAGACTGGGGAGAATGAGGCTGATGCGACCTTATCAACACCCTCTTTCCCAATCTCTCCATTATCTGAAAAAACCAATCTTTACCAAATAAAGGTCTGCCAGAGAGAGAAGCAGAGGATATCCTCTCTCCGGGCATCTCTACAAAATCCCCCCATACTATCTCCTTCCATCTCTCATCCCCTAACTTTATCTCCTCCACCTCCTCCAATCTCTTTATATTGGGCAAGGCTCCGTGAAGAGCAATGATATCCTGCGCCACTACCATCAAAGGAAGTTTCTCTACCAGCGAAGCATAGAAGTTGTATAGTTCGCTATCCAAACTCTGCCAGAAATCTGCAGGGAAGAGTTTTAAAACCCTGTGACCTTCATGGTTTCCCTGCAAGAGGTAGATTAAAGAAGGGTTGTTTATCTTTGTCTTCAGGAGAAAATCAAGATTTCTGCGAGAAAAAGACCCTCGGTCTACATAATCTCCTAAAAACACCAGCACATTTCTCTCCTTCAGATAAGTGCGCACTATCTGCTTGCTCACCTCCACATCTCCGTGCGTATCGCCAACAAAGATAACCCTGTCTGCATCTTTAATCTCTATCAACCTTGGCTCATATAGATTTAGAAACCTCTCTAACTCTTGCCTCTCCATCTCTTGGTTATTCAACACGGTGCTCTCCTCCCTTCTCTGTCAATCTACCTGCCCTTACCCTCACCATTCCTCTCACTGCATTGGTGAGATATACCTCCTCCGCTTTCTCTATATCCTCCCATCGCAGAACCCTTTCCTGAATATCTTTTCTTCTCCCTAACAGATACCGCCGATAAACTCCGTTCAACACCCCGGAAGAAAGAGGAGGAGTGTAATATCTGCCTTTGAGTTTAACAAAAAGATTGGAGATTGCTCCTTCGGTTATTTCGTCCTTCTCGTTTCTAAAAATTACATCGTAGAATCCTAATCGTTTATATCTCTGATACTCCCGCTCATATAGCCAACGGCGGGTGGTTTTATGATAAAGAAAGATATCCTCTGACCTCACCCTCTCCTTGGAAAGAGCAATAAATCTTTCCTTGTCTGCCCCGAGAGCAGAGATAGGTTGATAGGTAATAGAAACATCTCCATTCTTGAAGAGAAGTAAACGCACCCGATATGATAAAGCAAACCTCAACCTCTCTCTTATCTGGTAGAGTTTCTCTTTTATCCACCTCTCATTATAGCAAAAATCAAAAAACTCTGCTGATTCTCTTAAACGCTGAAGATGAAGGGTTAGAAGAAAAAATCTTCCTTTGGAATAAAGAATAGTCTCTATCAACTGAAACTCCCTTCCCGCTTCGCTTAAAAAGTCTGCTTTTAGTCTGCACTCCTCATATTCCTTTTCTGGTTCAGAATCATAAACAATCCCACTTCCCACTCCCATCTCGCCTTTTTCCTTCTGAAGCAAGATAGTGCGAATAGCCACATTAAACACTGCGTCTCTGCAAGGTTTAATAAAACCAATTGCTCCGGTGTAGATCTGACGCCTTTCCCTCTCCAGTTCCTTTATAATCTCCATTGTGCGTATTTTAGGTGCTCCGGTAACCGAACCTGAAGGAAAAAGAGAGGCGAATATTTGATAGAAGTCAACATCCTTCCTTAATCTACCTTCTATGGTAGAGGTCATCTGAAAAAGGGTCTCATACCTCTCTACAGTAAACATCTCTTTTACCTGCACACTCCCTATCTCTGATATCCTGCCCAGATCGTTGCGCAGCAAATCCACAATCATCAGGTTTTCTGCCCTATTTTTCTCATCAGAAAACAACAGCCTTTTATTCATCTCCTCTGCTCTTGTACTCTCTGCTCTCGGAGTAGTGCCTTTCATTGGCCTGACCGTAATCCTCCTCCCTCTTTTTCTAAAAAACAACTCTGGAGAAAAAGTGAGAATTTTAAAGTCCTTTGCTTTTATAAACCCGCTATAGGAAACAGATTGAGAGTTGTGCAGATCAGAGTAGAGTTGATAAACAGAACCGTTAAGGTCAAACTTATACTTCATTGTATAATTCACTTCATAGGTCTCTCCCTGTCTAAGAAACTCCTTAATTCGCTCAATAGCACTCAGATATAACTCTTTGTTGATATTTAACCTTAGATTTTTTATCTGGTAAGCCTTCTTTCTAACTCGGGCAGGGCTCTGCATTTTAGCGTCTAAGAATCTGTTCTGGCGATGGTCAAAGATGATAGGGGAACTAAACACACCAAACCAGAGAAGGGGGAAAGTGCATCTCTGTATCCTTCCTATACCTTGAAAGACATAACCAAGTTCATAGGAAAGAAATCCTGCTAAATAATAATGGGCATCCAAAAACCTCTCTAACTGCCTGAAACTCTCTCTTACCTCCTCCGAACTATAACAACAAAGGATATAAACAGGATGGGTGAAGATATAGGTAAGGTAATCCTCTGAGGTCTTTCTTCCTGTTTCAAGAAGGACAAAAGTCTTCTGATATCTTAACCAATCTAAGACCTCTTGACGAGCAAAGGTTTTAGGATAACAGAAATACATCTTTTTACCTTCCCATTATTGCTTTTGCTACCTCTACCGCTCTCCTGACCTCCTTAACATCATGCACGCGCAAGATATTCGCTCCTTTCATAATAGAGAGGCAAATAGCAGATATTGTCCCTTCTAATCTCTCCTCTTCCGGTAAATTGAGTATCTGACCAATAAAGGACTTACGAGACACTCCTATCAGCACTGGCCTATTAAGGGCTTTAAATCTCTCCAGATGTCTGAGGATTAGAAGATTGTGCTCCAATCTTTTGCCAAAACCGATCCCTGGGTCAATGATAATCCTCTCAAAAGCAATTCCATTCCGGGAAGCAAAATCTACTCGCTCCTTCAGAAAATCAAATATCTCCTTTAACACATCCTCATAAGAAGGATTGACTTGCATAGTAGAAGGAGTGCCTTGCATATGCATCAATACTATTGCTACCTTATATTTCTTCACCACCTCCACCATCCTTCTATCCATTCGCAGAGCAGAGATATCATTGACAATGTTTGCCCCTGCTTCAATCGCTTTCTCTGCTACTTTGCTTTTGTAGGTATCAACAGAGATGGGAATGCCCGATCTTCTGCGCAAACCTTCGATCACTGGAATCACCCGCCTGAGTTCCTCCTCCTCAGAGACAGGCTGGGCTCCTGGACGAGAAGATTCTCCTCCTATATCAATAATCTCTGCTCCTTCCTCGGCTAAACGCAGAGCATGTTCCACCGCCTTCTCCTTCTCATAGAACCTTCCCCCGTCATAAAAGGAGTCGGGAGTGGTATTAACAATGCCCATAATCTGAATGCTCTGAGTATCTAAATTCAAAGGGAACATCCTCCTGCTTCCTCATCTTCTCTGTGATTGATTACTTACTTCTCAGAAGCATAGGTTGTGATCATCCTTGCGGGTATCTTGCGCATATCATCAGCGGGTGTTTCGTTCTCGGGAATATTCATCCCAATATATCTCCTTCCCGCATTCTGGAACTCTGAACACACAAAGGCTATCTTGCTATCCAAGATTCTGGTCACCCAATTAAAACGAGAACCACTTCTGAACACCTTTCTCAGCACCCCTCTTATTCCTAACCCAAGAAATAATCGCCAATCATATCCTTTTACCTTTATCTGCTTAAGAAAAGATAAAAGACTCTCTACCTTCGCTTCATCTATCTCGCCTCTCTCGCCCAAAAGATACTCATCTCTCTTGACCCATATGCGTATTCCTTTCTTGCTCAAGTACTTATCAAGACTAATATACCTCTTCCCCGTAAACACCACCTCTATCAACTTAATCTCTCCATCCACTATATCAAACACCCTCGCTTCATGGCTTGGACAATCTCGGCTATCCCTTTTCCCTCCTGTGGAAACCAAAACAATCAACCTGCTGACCCAACCTCTACTGCGCACATAAACACTATCCCCTTTTCTAATCTTCTCCCTTTCCATCTGCTCTTCTTCCTAACCTCAAAAACCTCTCTCCAACTCTATTCCTCTAATCCTGCACGCAACTCTTCAATATTCCCTATTCCCTCTTTCTGGAGATAACCTTTCAATCCCTCTATAATCTCCACTACATAAAGAGGGTTTATAAGATTGGCTGTTCCCACGGCTACAGCACTTGCTCCGGCAAGAATAAACTCCAGAGCATCTTGCCACCGCATAATTCCGCCCATTCCAATAATAGGAATCTTTACCTCCTGAGCAACCTCGTATACTGCTCTTAAAACCAGAGGTTTTATTGCTGGTCCACTTAACCCTCCTATAACATTCCCTAACTTAGGCTTTCTGCGGTCAATATCAATAGCCATTCCTAAAAAGGTATTAACCAGCGAGAGGATATCTGCTCCTGCCTCCTCTGCAGACTTAGCAATAGCAGATATGTCTCCCACATTAGGAGAAAGTTTTACCACCAGCGGAAGAGAGGTTTCTCTCCGCACCGCCCTCGTCAAACTATAGGTCGCTTTCTCATCCTGGGAAATCATTCTTCCTTCCTTCCTTGCTATATTTGGACAGGAGATATTCAATTCCAAACCTGCTACTCCCTCCCTCTGTAGTTTGCGCGCAAGTTCCACATACTCCTGTTTATCCTCTCCAGCAATGCTTACAATGATAGGAACCTTAAATCGGAGGAGAAAAGGCAGTTTACTCTTCAGAAACCCCTCTATTCCCGGGTTCTCTAAACCTATCGCATTAAGAAGTCCGCACGGGGTTTCTGCAAGGCGAGGAGGAGGATTCCCTGCACGAGGTTTTAAAGTAATAGTCTTGGTAATTAGCCCTCCCACCCTGTTCAGGTCCACCCACTGGCTAATCTCCTCTGCATATGCAAAGGTGCCCGAGGCAAGCAATACAGGATTCTTTAATTCTATTCCTCCCAGCCTTGTGCTCAAACAGCCCTCTCCTTTAGCCATAGCCTTTTTAACTCTGAAGTAATCTCCTCTATCCCTTCTGGCAATCTCTTTCTTTCCACTTGAGAGGACGAACCTTCCTTCTTTCTTTCTCTTCTTTCCCCGCCCTTCTCTATAAACTCCTTCACCGACAACACCCTTGCTCCTAATGCACGCACATAAACTCTTATCTCCTTATCATCGCTAACTACCACTACCTGCTTTGCTCCTTCTTTCTCCACCATCCTCTTTATCTTCTCATCTGCGGAGATACCTCGAGCAAAAACTACCTTCACCTTCTCTTCCTTTATACCTTTCAGGGGCGGGCAGATATCCTTCTGGCCATCAAAAACAATCGTAATTCTATTCTTGCCCTGCGGTTTCCTCTCCTCCACAAACCTTATCAACCCTTCCCTCTCTCCGCGCAAGGTCTTCCTGCTTAAGAAACCTGTCTGTCTGATTACATTATAACCATCAACTATATAATGTAGCATCTGCTTTATAAATCATACATAAGTCCAGTCTATCTCCCCTCCCTCAAATACAGGCCCATCTCTGCATACCCTCTTATACCCCCTTCTTCCTTGTTTATCTATAACCCCTATTGCACATCCACGACAAACTCCTATCCCGCAACCCATCTTCTGTTCTACACAGACATAAGAAGAGAGTCTATACTCCCCACTAATCCTTGCCACCTCTTTCAGCATCGGAAGAGGACCGGAGGAATAAACAACATTGTATGCACAGACTTCGGCGTTTGCTAAATGCTCTGCTAACAACTCGCTCACCAGAGCCTTTCTTCCCTGACTACCATCCTCGGTAGCCACCTCTACTTTATAGCCTAAGTCCTGAAAGTCCTTAACGCACAGCACCTCTTCTCTTCTCTTTGCTCCGATCAAAACCAAGACCTTCATTCCTTTCCTGTTTTTTATCCTTTCTCCTAAAAAAACCAGAGGGGCTATTCCTACTCCTCCCCCTACCAACACCACTGCCTGATAATCCTCTCTTGAAAAACACTCAAATCCCCTCCCCAGAGGTCCTATCGCCTCTATCTCCTCACCCTCTCTCTTTCTACTCAATAGTTTTGTTCCCTCTCCTCTTATCTTGCATAAAATCTCTATCTCTCCTTTCTCCTCTCTAACCCTGTGCACACTAAACGCTCGTCTTAAAAGAGGAAAGCAGGTATTCTCTACAAGAAGATAGATAAACTGACCCGGGTAAGCGCTTTGAGCAATCCTCGGAGCAAACAAAACCATCTTAAAGTATCCCGGACTTACCCGAAGGTTGGAAACTACCCTGAGTTTGTGAAGCAGATTTCTCCCTTCCATCTTGCCCAGATTCTTTATTTCTGACAGAGAGGACAAAAGTATGTGCCTCTGCCTGCTAAATTAACTCTTTTGATGGGCTTGGCGCACTTAACACAGGGCTGTCCTTCTCTGGCATATACACAAAGCCTCTGTTCAAATCCTCCTTTTCTTCCATAAGCATCGCGATAAGTATCCACTGACGACCCGCGATATTCTATCCCCTCTCTTAATACCTCTTTTATTGCGGAAAAAAGCCTCTTTATCTCTGCTAAAGACAGGTCATTTGCTGGACGCAAAGGGTTTATTCCTGCTCTGAAGAGTATCTCCACTGCATAAAGATTTCCTATACCGGCAATAAAACTCTGATCCATTAACAAAGGCTTTATCTTGCTTTTCTTTCCTTTTATCATCTCTTCAAACCTCTTTAAGGTAAACTCCTCCTCTAAAGGCTCGGGACCCATCTGGCGAATAAAGCAAATCTCCTGCCAGTTATCTACCAACCTCACCTCTCCCATCAAGCGCTGATCAAGAAAGTTAAGATACCTTCCGTCAGAAAGCAAGAAGGAAATTCGGCTTTCCTCTTCTCTCTCTCCATAGATAATCTGCCCGGTCATCCGCAGATGGATAACTAAATACTGGGTAGAAAGCCCAAAGATAAGCACCTTACCCCGACGAAAAACCTCCTTTATTTGCCTATTGGCTATCTTCTGGACAAAATCCTTGACATCTGGTTCTTTTATCACCTTTGCACTGCCAATTCTCGCTTCTTTAATCCTTTTACCCACTACTACCTTCTCCAGATCCCTTCTAATGGTCTCCACCTCTGGAAGTTCGGGCATCGCTCCTCCTCACGATCTTAGAAAATCTTTATATGAAAAACCGAAGAAGATTTTTCTTTAAAAACCTAAAACAAACTCATCTGCCTTCCTTCTTCCTTCTCTTTAGGAAAGATAGTAATCTTTCCATACTCTCCATCATACCCTGGTCTAATATCCACCTTACCTTCTCTTACCCTGATTATCCCCTCACTTACTCGCTCGGGTAAACGTCTTCTTAATATCTGCTCGGGAATAGTCAATAGAATTTCAAACTCATTCCCTAGATTCTGCACAAAAGAAAGATAATCCCTCTGCACCCCTCTCGTCTCCTTACCTACCCCATAGGCTTCGGCGATGATCTCCTCCAGAGGTATTAGACTCTTGAAAGGGATTGCTTGCTCAGGTTGAAAGTTCTCTGGACGATCCGCAAGTTGCTCTACTCTATTCATCACCCCCACCGTCAAAGGCCTGCCACACTTAGGGCAGAGGTTGTTATGTTCTCTGGTCTGCTGAGGAGAGAAACAGATACTGCAACTCCGATGGCCATCAAAATGATATTTTCCTTCTTGGGGGAAAAACTCAATAGTAAACAAAAATCTCCTCTTATCTCTCTGCTTTAAGGCTTTAAGGATGGCATAGTAGTCTAATTCGCAATCAAAAGCATTTGCTTCTCTGCCTAAACGCACCGGAGAATGGGCATCGGAGTTGCTTATCAGCGCAAATCTATCTAAAGCGCTCCAGCGCCAATTCATTGCTGGATCAGAGGATAATCCAGTCTCCAAGGCATAGATATTGGGTGTTTGTTTATCAAAGCATTCTTCAATCTTGTCAAATCCGGTTTGCGAACCAAATATACCAAACCAAGGAGTCCAGGCGTGGGCAGGAACAATAAAACAATCTGCACAGATATCCAGAATAATCCGCACCATCTCCTGGCAATCAAGAGATAGAACTGGACGCCCATCTACAGATAAATCTCCGTAGGTGCTCAAAACAGAGTTTATCTTATCCACTACCTTAAAAGAGGGAGCAAAAATGAGGTTATGCACTCGTCGAGTTTTTCCATACTTAAAATAGATATTGCTCACCTCGGTGCTAAGAATAAAGTAGATTCCTTTATAGATAAATAGCCCGTTGTTTAATGGCTCCAACTTTGCTTTAAGTTCCTCAAGCCAAAGATGGTGTGTCCAGTCTCCTGTGCCTAATAACTTTATACCCTTCCATCTCGCCCACTGCACCAGATGCTCCACATCCATCTCTTTACTGGTTGCTCGACTGTATCGGGAATGAATATGAAAATCAGCAATAAACATCTCTGCTTACCTGCAAACTGGAGTTGATTACTCTCGCTTTTTTCTTCTTTGTATATAATTCGCCCTCATTTTCTAATCAGGAGAAGAATAAACACCAGATAACCCAAAAACATCAGCAAGCCTTCTGCGCGGCTTATCTTATAGCCTGTGCGCATAAACACTGATAGCAACAAACTAAATAAAAGCAAAACAGGAAAGTCAAATCTCCATATTCCTGCTTGAATATTAACCGGTTTTATCAAAGACACTACTCCCAGAATAAACAGGATATTAAAGATATTACTCCCTATAACATTCCCTACTCCTATACTCGGAAACCCTCTAAAGCCAGCACTCAAGGAAGCGGCTAATTCGGGAAGAGAGGTGCTTATTGCAAACACGCTAATGCCAATAACCCAAGCACTTATCCTAAACTCCTCCGCCAACCGCAGACCTGCTTTGAGCATCAAATTTGCCCCTCCGATGACCAAAAAGAGAGAAAAAAGAGCAAAGAAGAGAACCATCGCTCTGGAGTTCAACCTTTTAAACACCTGCTTAAACTTAAAACCGCTTATCTGAGATAAGGAGAAGTCTTCCTTCGCTCCTTTATAAAGAAGAAAAAGAGAGAAGAAAAAGAATATAAGGAGAAGAAATCCGTCTACTCGCCCTAAAACCAGATCAGCACCTAACAGATAGACAAAAAAGGTGCACAAGAGCAGGAGAGGAACTTCTCTTCTAAAGATCCCTTTCTCTATCCTCAAAGGAAACAAAAAAGCACATATTCCCAGAACCAATCCAATATTGGCAATACAACTTCCCAGAATATTCCCTAAAGCGACCTCCTTATGCCCTTTTATTCCTGCCACAATACTCACTACTGCCTCAGGAAGAGAAGTGCCAAAGGCAATAAACACTAACCCGATAAACAAAGGAGTAAGGCGGAAAAGAGAAGCGAGTTTTGCGGAGGCGTGAATAAGATAGTCCGAACCAAAGATAAGCAGAGAAAGCCCAAAGAGAAACAGGATAAGATTATAGGTTATCTCCATTAAAGGTATACACCACCTCTCCTTTACAAATAGTGGTCATCACCAGTCCCTTCAGTTCCCTTCCCAAGAATGCTGAATTCTTACTCCTTGAAAGAATATCTTCCTTCTTCACCTTCCATCTCCTGTCCATATCCACAACCACTAAATCCGCCTGTTTTCCCACATCTAATTCTCCGGCGGGAAGGTTGAATATCCTTGCTGGATTTAAGGACATCTTCTCTATCAACCCGGAGAGCGTCAACACCTTTTTCTCTACCAGTTCGGTAATCCCTACCGCTAAAGCAGTCTCCAAACCTATACTTCCAAACGGTGCCTTATCAAAAGGAAGATTCTTTTCTTCCTCTGAATGTGGAGCATGGTCACTGGCAATAGCATCTATTGTCCCATCGCTTAATCCCTCCTTGATAGCCTCCACATCCTCTTTTGAGCGTAAGGGTGGATTTACTTTAAGATTAGTGTCAAATCCACAAAGAAGGCTTTCTTCCAGAGAAAAGTATTGTGGCGCTGTCTCACAGGTTATCCTCACCCCTCTTTTCTTCGCCTCCCTGATTAAATCTACAGACTTTCTTGTGCTGATATGGGCAAAATGTAAAGGGAGATGAAGAAACTCGGCAATCTGGATATCTCGGGCGACCGCTATAGACTCCGCAATGTCCGGGATACCTTCAAGTCCCAGTTTGGTAGAAAAAAAACCTTCGTTCATCTGTCCTCTCTCACTCAACCTCTCCTCTTCGGAATGAACACTGATTATCAAAGAGAACATCTGAGCATATTCTAATGCTCTGCGCAGGAGTTTAGCATCTGAGATCGGTCTGCCATCGTCAGAAAGACCAATTACTCCGGCTTCCTTCAGTTCTCCGAACTCTGCCAATTCTTCTCCCTTTAAACCTTTGCTTACTGCTCCAAAAGGATAGATATTTATTCTTGCCTCTTTTGCCTTCTCATAAATAAACCTTACCACCTCCTGATTATCTACTACTGGTTGGGTATTTGCCATACAGCAAAGGGTGGTAAATCCTCCCTTTGCTCCTGCCTCTGCTCCGCTCTTGATACTCTCCTCATCCTCTCTTCCTGGCTCGCGCAGATGAGTATGGATATCTACCAAGCCCGGTATTACAATCTTGCCTCTGGCATCGATAACCTCAACCTCTTTCTCCTTTATCTCCTTCTCTATCTTGCAAATCCTTTCCTCGCAGATAAGAATATCCGTGATCTCATCTCTCCTGCTATTAGGGTCTATCACCCGCCCTTGCTTAACCAATATCCTTCTTTTTCTCATACCAGACTGCTTCCTCCCGAGCAAAAACCTTTACCGGTTTGCCAAAAGATAGATTATAGCCATCCGCACTGCCAGACCATTGTTTACTTGTTCAAGGATGGAAGAAGAGAGATCAGCAATCTCAGAGTCTATCTCTACTCCCCGATTTATTGGACCAGGATGCATAATCAGAATATCCTTCCTCGCCCTCTTCAACCTCTCTCTGGTAATCCCAAACTGCTGACGGTATTCTCGCCAGGAAGGAATCTGACAATCAACTCCCCTTTCCTTCTGAATTCTTAAGATATTCAGCACATCTGCATCCTTAAGCGCTTCTTCAAGGGAATAGGATACCCTCACCCCTAACTTTTCTATTTGGGAGGGAATTAAGGTAGCAGGACCACAGACAACTACCTCTGCATTCAACTTCTTAAGCCCATAGATGTCTGATCGCGCTACTCGGCTATGGGCAATATCCCCGACAATGCATACCTTAAGTCCCTCTATCCTCCCTTTTTTTTGATAGATGGTGAACAAATCGAGTAGACCTTGAGTAGGATGCTCATGGCAACCGTCTCCTGCGTTTATCACCCCCATAGATACCTGCTGAGCAATCTGAAAGACTGCTCCTGAAGAGGAGGAACGAATAACCACCAGATCCACCCTCATTGCTTCTATATTCTTTATCGTGTCCAGCAAACTCTCTCCTTTCACAATACTGCTACTTGCAGAAGAAAAACTGAGAGTATCTGCACTCAACCTCTTTGCTGAGAGTTCAAAGGAGAGTTTTGTTCTTGTGCTTGGTTCAAAGAAAAGTAAACCAACGGTCTTCCCGCGCAAGGTAGGAACCTTTTTTATCTCTCGCTCAGAAATCTCCTTAAACGAGCGGGCATTCTCTAAGATTATCTCTATCTCTTTTTTGCTTAACTCCTCCAGACCTAACAGGTCTTTTCTTTGCCAACCTCTGCTTTCCACTCTTCTCCTTTCTTGATCAGCACTACCTCCTCCACTCCATCCACTTCTTTTAACCTTACCTCTATCCTTTCCTGTAAAGAAGTAGAAATATATGTGCCTACATAGGTGGGGGAGATAGGGAGTTCTCTAAGCCCTCTATCTACCAACACTGCCAACTCTATCTTCTCTGCTCGCCCAAAGTCCGATATAGCATCTAACGCTGAGCGCACTGTTCTTCCGGTAAACAGAACATCATCCACAAGCACAATCCTCTTTCCTCTCACCTCAAAATCTATCTCTGTCTTTCTCAGAATAGGCTGAGGAGAGAGGTCACTCAGGTCGTCTCGATAAAGGGTAATATCCAGAAAACCTATCTCTGGTTTTCTTCCCTCTTTTCTCTCCAGATACTGGGCAATACGCTGGGCTAAATATGCTCCTCGTGTATAGATACCGATAACCGCTAAATCCCTTCCTGAATTCCCTCTTAAAACCTCTTCGCTTATCTGCTCTATTGCTCTTGCTATCTCCTTTTCTCCCATTATTCTCTTCATCTTATCTCTAACATTCTATCCACCGCTTGCTTTGCTCTCTGCACAATCTCCTGAGGAATTTTTACCTCATACTGCATATTCTCTAAAGACCACAGAACCTTGCTCAGGGTTATCTTTTTCATCCCCGGGCAAATCGCCAGTTCGGAAGCAGGATAAAACCTCTTCTCTGGATTCTCCTTTTCCAATCTATACAAAAAACCATTCTCTGTTCCTACTATTATCTCCTGAGCATCTGACTCCCGGGCATATTTCGCTAACCCTGAGGTGGAGAACACCCCATCGGCTAACTCTATCACCTTACCCACACATTCAGGATGAACAATAACCTTGGCTTGAGGATGTTCCTTCTTACGTTTTAGAACATCTTCAGGGGTAATAGCGATGTGCACTGGGCAATAACCATTCCAGTCAATGAGTTTCCTTTTTGTCTTTAAGGATACATAATGGGCTAAATGCTTATCCGGAACAAAGATAATCTCGGATTTATCCCTTAAACTCTCTACCACCTTATCTGCATTTGCCGAGGTGCAACAGATATCTGATTCCGCCTTGACATCCGCTGAGGTATTCACATAACAAACTACCACTGCTTGTGGATACCTCTCTTTCATTCTCTTAAGTTCCTCGGGAGTAATCATATCTGCCAAAGGGCAGTCTGCATCTTTATCGGGAATGAGCACCTTTTTATGAGGAGAAAGAATGGATGCACTCTCCGCCATAAACCTCACTCCACAAACTACAATCACCTCTGCATCTGTCTGAGCCGCCTTCTGGCTTATTTCCAAAGAATCACCCACAAAATCTGCTACTTCTTGAATATCAGAATGCTGGTAGTTGTGAGCAATGATAATCGCAGAGTGCTTCTTTTTGAGCCTAATTATTCTCTCCTTTATCTCTTCTTTGTTCAACATTCAATTTGGCAGTCAGTCCACTCTCCCAAACTATTAGATTGGGCTAACCACTTCTCTGTAAATTTACTCTACCTTTATCGCCTCCATAGGACAAGCGCTTACACAGGCAGAGCAACCCACACACTTCTCCTGGTCTACCTTTGCTTTTCCTTCTGAGACCGTAATCGCCCCTACGGGACAAGCGCTTACACAGGCAGAGCAACCCACACACTTCTCCTGGTCTACCTTTGCTTTTGCCATCTTCCACCTCCTTTAATTTATGGCGGAGAGGTCGGGATTCGAACCCGAGGATCGGTTTTACCCGATCAACCGCTTAGCAGGCGGCTGCTTTCAACCACTCAGCCACCTCTCCACATTCAGTACTTCTTACAAAAAATTTTCTTCTAAGTAGCAATATAACACTTTAGAAACATCTCTCCGTCTGGCGGAGAGACTGGGATTTGAACCCAGGATCCGCTTATTTGCGGATACCGGTTTTCGAGACCGGCCCAATCAACCACTCTGGCATCTCTCCTCAAACTCCTCTATCTGCCGTAATCTACGGCTATGTCGTTCATTTAGAAAATCGGAGTCCAACCAAACCTTGCAGATATGCTCCGCGTTTTCTTTCTTCAGCAACATCCCTCCCAAAATCAGAATATTTGCATCATTATGTTCCCTGCTCAACCTTGCAGTTTCTGGAGAAAGACAGAGAGCCGCACGAATGCCTTTTACTTTATTTGCGGCGATAGACATCCCTATCCCGGTAGCACAGATCAGGATTCCTCTCTCAAAATCTCCCTTCCTTACTGCCAAACTTAAAGGAAAAGCAATCTGAGGATAATCGCAAGGATCCTGAGAATTGGTGCCAAAATCATAAACTACATAACCTTCCTCTCTCAACCTCTGCTTTAGATACTTCTTCAAGAGATAACCTCGATGATCCGAACCGATAGCAATTCTCATCTTTTAATCCATCTCTCGATTGCTGCTTTCCAACTCCTTTATGCTTGCTAATATCCTGGGAAGATGTTTCTTTATCTTCTCAAAATACTCCTGATAGACATTAAATGGCTTCCCTATAGGATCAGGAATATCCAGCACAAAAATCCTCTCCTTTGCCCAGGGGACATAACGCAAGAGGATATCACGATGATAGTCCTGCATCACAAAGATAAGGTCTGCAGATTTAATCATCTCCGAACTCAGCCTCTTTGCCCGATAATCAGAAACATCTATCCCTTCCTTTCTTAAAACCTGAATTGTTTCTTTAGTAGGGCTTGTCTCTGGAAAGGCAAACACCCCTGCAGAATTAACTTCTATCTCTTCCATCTTCCTTTCCTTCAATGCTTTCTTAAGCAATCCCTCAGCCATAACACTACGGCAGGTATTTCCTGTGCAGACAAAAAGCACTCTCTTTCTCCTTACCAGCCTCCTGATTCTCTCCGCACTGATAACCCCTTCCCGAATAACCTTCACAGGGAAAGAACTCAAATCCAACACTGTAGAAGGGGCACCAATTCTACTTTTACCTCCGTCAATAGCCAATTCTACTTTACCATTCAATTCCTTTATGGCATCTGCTAAACTAAAAGGGGGAGGACTACCAGAGAGATTTGCACTGGTAGCGGATAACACACCTGCTCTCTTGATTAAAGCCTGAGCAATCTTATTATCGGGGAAACGAAAACCTACCTTTCCCTCTTTTGCTTTCAATATCAAAGTAAGGGGTCCGGGCCAAAAGGCTTGGGAAAGGGTATAGAAAAGCGCAGGGGGAGCATCAACTAACCTCTCTACTTCGTTCCTATCTGCAATATGCAGGGCAAGTGGTTTATTCAAGGGGCGGCGTTTAACCTCATATATCCTCTCCACTGCCTGAGGATTGGTAGAATCTGCACCCAAGCCATAGACTGTTTCTGTAGGGAAAATCACCAGCCCCCCTTTTTTGAGCACCTCGCTTGCTCTCTCTATTCTCTCTATCTGAGGATTATCTGGACAAATCTCTACTATCTCTGTGTTCTTCAACTCTTTCCTTTACCCTCCCGACTTACTTGTATCGCTTTAATAAAGAAAACCTTCCCTTTATTGCTTCCTTCTTCCGATATCCTTCCTGTAGTGCATCCCTTCAAAGTAAACCTTCTCTATCTGCCTGTATACTTTATCTCTCGCTTCCTCTAAACTATTACCTAAACCTGTAATCCCTAATACCCTTCCTCCATCGCTGACAATCCTTCTGGGAGAAGAAAGTAGTTTTGTTCCTGCATGAAACACCAAGACATCCTCTATCTTATCTAAGCCAAAAATCTCTTTGTTTCTCTCATATTTGCCTGGATAGCCTTTGGAGGCAAGCACTACACAAACTGCTGGCCGCGGATCTATCTCTATCTTTATCTCCTCCAGCCTCTCCTCTACAACCGCTAAGAGGATCTGAAAAAGGTCGTTTTTAAGACGCGGAAGAAGCACCTGTGTCTCTGGATCTCCAAAACGCACATTAAACTCCAGTACCTTTATGTCTTCTCCATCCATTATTATCCCTGCATAAAGTGCTCCTTTATACCTCAATCCTTCCTTCTTCAACCCCTCCAGTATTCTCTCCAATATTCTTTTCTTTATAAACCTAAGTTTATTTTCGTCTATACTCGCCAGCGGAGAATAAGCCCCCATCCCTCCGGTATTTGCTCCTTTGTTTCCTTCAAAGACCTGCTTATGGTCTTGCACAGGAGGGAGAATGAGAATTGTCTTTCCATCAGTAAGGGCAATAATAGAAGCCTCCTCCCCCTCTATATACTCCTCAATAACCACTCTCTCTCCTGCCTTGCCAAATATCTTCTCTTGCATCATCTGCGTTATTACCTTTTCTCCTTCGGCAAGGCTGTGCACAACAATAGAACCCTTCCCTGCGGCTAAGCCATCGGCTTTGATTACACAAGGAAAATCTCTTTTTCTTAGGTAAAGAAGTGCGGATTCATATTCCTCAAAGACTATAAACTCAGGGGTAGGAATACCATACTTGCGCATTAGTGTCTTAGCAAACACCTTGCTTCCCTCAAGGCGTGCACACTGCTTAGAAGGTCCAAAAATCTTAAGCCCCCTTCTCGTAAACTCATCTACTATTCCCTCCACCAGAGGCGCCTCAGGACCAACAACTGTAAGCCCAATCTCCTCCTGTTGAGCAAAGTTAACTAATCTTTCTGCCTCTGAAGGAAGGATATCTATACACTCAGCGATTTCACTTATTCCTGCATTACCTGGAGCGCAGAAGATTCTATCTACCTCTCTACTCTGACTGAGTTTCCAGACCAGACAATGCTCTCTCCCTCCTGAGCCGATTACCAAGACCTTCATTGTTTTCTAAGAAGAACTAAGTTTGCTTTTCGCATACACCAGTGCTCCCACAATCGCAGGATTTCGCAATTTAGCCTTCTCTATCCTGCAATACCTTACCGCTCTCTTCCAGCCTATTTCTTTGACCATCTTGCGTAAAGGTCGGAAAAGAATCTCTCCTGCTTTACTTATTCCTCCTCCAATAATTACCTTTTGAGGATTGAGCAGGCTAATCATATTGGCAACCCCAAGAGCCAGAAAACGACAACTCTCCTCCCATATCTTACAGGCAAACTCATCTCCTGCACGCACTGCCTTCACTACTACCTGAGCGTCTACCAATTCTTTTCTATTTTCCACTAATTGCCAAATCAAAGAATGGGGATATCTTTTTAATCCCCTTTTTGCCCTTTTGGCGATGGCGGTGCCACTGGAGAGTGCTTCTAAACACCCCTTTCTTCCGCAATTACATCTTGGGCCATTATCCAGAACAACAGTATGCCCAATCTCTCCTGCGTCAAAACTTGCTCCCTGGTAAATCTTCCCTTGGAGAATAAACGCCCCTCCAATTCCTGTGCTTACTGTAATATAGAAGACTGAATCTGCGCCTTTTCCTGCTCCCTGAAAACACTCTCCCAATCCTGCCAGATTAGCATCGTTCTCTAAGAAAACAGGCAAAGTAAACCTCTTCTCCAGCACCTCCTTTATCTTTGCTTCTTTCCATTTTAGATTAGGAGAAGGAAAGATCAACCCTTTTACGGGGTCTAACGGACCAGGGGCAGAAATTCCTATCGCTTTTATCTTCTTCCCTTTCCCTACCCTCTCTATTAGCAAAAAGAGTGAGGAAAGGAAATTTTCAAACTCTGCAGGGGTAGGAATGACCTTGAACTTCTCTACCCTTTCTTCTCCTATCGCAACCTCTGTCTTTGTTCCTCCTATATCAACAGCAATAAACACCTTTTGTTTGCTATTCTTTTCTTTATTGGTGCCGAGGGGCGGAGTTGAACCGCCGACGCAGGGATTTTCAGTCCCTCGCTCTACCACCTGAGCTACCTCGGCATCCTTAAAGCCTCTCTTTATTCCCTTACCACCTTATCTCCTTTTTTTATTCTCCTTCTGAAACTAATAATATCTGCGGCAGATACCTGCTCGCGCACCTCTATCACCTTTACTTCTCCAATCCTCTCTCTGTCCTGATAAACCTCTAAGACCTCTCCTTCTTCTACCCCCTCTTCCTCTCCCATATCTATTATCAGAAAATTATATCTTCTATTAACCTGCAAAACCTCCCCTTCTTTCCTCTCTCCTCCTGAAACCTGCTCTCTTTCCAATCGCACAAACCTCTTCTTTTCTCTATGCGTGCTTCTGCTGGAGGGAGAAACGACCAAAAGGGGCAATTCAATCCCGCGTATATCTCCTGCTAATCTTTCCTCTACCTTTTTTATCTCCTCTCTTAATTCTCTTGCTGATCTTGCTCTACTTATCTGCCTGAGCCCCTCTCTGAATACCTCTATTACCTTCCCTATCTCCTTAACAAACCTCTCCCTCTCCTTATTTGCTTTATCTAAAGTCTGTCTAAGTTTCTCTATTTGTTGCTTAAGAGAAAAGTTTTCCTTCTTCTGATCCAAAATTCCTTGGATTAAATTCCTTCTCTCCTTATCCCAGTCCTCTTTCTCAAGAAGCAGTTTATTCTTCTCTTCCAAAACCTCACTCAAAAATGAATCTGAACGCAATTTATCTATCTCTTTTTTTAAGATTATCCTCTCTCCTGCAAGCCTCTTTATTTGCTGACTGAGAGTTCTCTGCTTCTTAAGAGCAGATTGATACTTATCCCGCAGTGTCTTATATCTCTTCTCTTTCTTCTCAATCTCCTCCGATAGTCTTGCTATCTTCTCTTTATACTCTCCTATCTCCTTTACTAACCCTTCCTTTTCCCTCCCAAGTTCTTCTATCTCCTTCTCTAATCTTGTCAACTCTGCTTTTAACCCTTTTCTCTCTTTTCTGAACTCCTGCTGTTTTCTTCTAAATTCCTCTTGAGCCTCCTGATATCTTTCCTCTATTTCTCTCTTTTGCTTGAAGACAACATAACCTCCTCCCGCGGTAGCAAGCCATAGAACTAAAAATAAAAAAAGGAAAACTCTCCCTTCTCTCATCCTCCCATTTTTCTAATATAATAGCAAGTTTTCTAAAAAAGTCAATTTTCCTTCTACCTTATGTTAGCCCCTCTCTTTTTCCAAAGGCGAACTTTCCACCCCTGGGGTGGAAATGCCCAGCAAAGCCCTCCATACACTCTCCACACTTATCCGTTCCATACAAGGTGTGAATTCTGCATAAAGACACTCTTGAGGAATCTTTTCCCTTGGGAAAGTGTTGCATGGTCCTATCTGACAAGAGAGGTCGCGAACCACTTTCCATTGGGAAACATCCTCAGGATACGGCCCGGTATGGACAGAGTTTGAGGGACCAAAAAGAGAAATAACCTTCCCAGTGGAAACAGCCGTCGCAAGATGAAGAGTTCCACTATCCAAACAGACAATAGCCTTTGCCAGAGCCATAAGAGCGACCGTCTCTGTAAGGGATTTACCATACCAAAAATAGACCCTTTTGCGAAAACATCTATAAAGTTCGGGGATGGGTTTCTCTTTCTTACTCTTGGATACGACAATGACAGGAATATTTGTCTCTTTAAGTAAGCGTTGGATAAAAGAAATCCAATTTTTAGTAGGCCATAACCTCGAGGGTTTGAACTCGCTTGTACAGGGACAGATTAAAACAGGATCAGATAATCTATGTCGAACCAAAAACAATTTGGTCTTTTCCTTTTGCCGCTGAGGCACAAAGAAAGAAAACCTTTTCCTGTGCGGTTCAATATTGATCGATGGAAAAAGTTCTTTCAAAAGAAAGAGATAGTTATCCGCCGCGTGCATATCTCCTTTCAATGCTCTCATTACATTCGCAGGCTTACGAAATCCTACCCAAGTCTTTACCCGTGGTAGCCTTCTCAGAAAAGATATGACATTTTCATCCATATCCAAACAAAACAGGAGGTCAAAATAAATCTTCTTCAGTCGGTTGAAAAGCAACATATTGTGCACCTTATTCCTGAGCCTTTTTGTCTTGGTGTAGAAAGTAAACAGATAATCTACATCTGGATTCCCCTCCAGTACTTCCTTACTATATTTCGGGGAAAGGATATATATTTGGCTCTGAGGGATAATCGCCTTGATAGCCGCAAGAAGAGGGGTAATAAAAAGCATGTCTCCAATGTTTCCCATCCGGGTAACGAGGATTTTCACTTTACTTATATTAACGCGATATTACGGATTACCAACCACGCCTCTGTACCGCTCCCTTTTTGTCAAGCAAAAATTTGTTGGTTTAATTTTCTAATTTTCCACCCCTGGGGTGGAAATATGGGTGAAGTAAGTATAAATCCTTTTTCTCATCTACGCAATTCTATTGCTTTAGCAACGGTTGTTTCATCCAGATATTCTAAACTGCTTCCTAAGGGGATACCTAAAGATAGTCGAGTAATCTTTATCCTGAGATTTAGTTCCCTTATCCTCTGATTAAGAAAAAGAGCGGTGTTCTCACCCTCAGGAGTAAAATTGGTAGCAATAATCACCTCCCTTACCTTTCCTGAACGCAGAAGGGAAAAGAGTTTTTCTATCTTCAAATCCTGAGGGGTAATTCCTTTAAGGGGAGAGATTGCTCCTCCTAAGACATAGTAAAGTCCTTTATATACTCCGGTCCTCTCTATTGCTTCCATATCCTGTGGGTTCTCTACTATACAGACGGTTGTAGAAGAACGATTGGGATTATCACAAATAGAACACACCTCTTTCTCGGAAAGGCTATTGCATATACGGCAGTAAAATAAACCCTTCTTTGCTCTCTGGATAGAGGAGATTAACTTAAGCATTTCCTCAGGAGGCATCTTAAGGATATAAAAGGCTATCCTCTCTGCAGAACGTCTCCCCACCCCTGGCATCTTTTTCAGTTCTGTAATCAGGTTTTCTAAAGGTTGAGGATACATTGCTATTTCAGTATCTTGCCTCCAAATATCTCCATCGCCTTCTTTACTGAGGAAGGCAGAGATTCGCTCTTACTTGATTCCTTCTCTTCCATCAACAGGAACTCTACCTTTGCCTCTCTGTTCAACCTCCTACTTATTACCTTCTCCACTATTCGCCTATTCTCTTCTCTTTGCAGATTCTGGTAATAGAAGGAGAAATCTGCGGGAAAACCAATCTTTGCTTTACTCCCCTCCACAGAAAGTAGTTTTCCTTTTTCCAAAAAGGTAGCCAGAGACATCCTTTCCTTCCCCACATCCTCCACGCACTCTTTCCATATCTCTTTTAACTCTCCTAAAAAGCAATCCTTATCTTTCTTTATCTCATCCTTCTTTACCTCCCTTTCTTTTTCCTCACTCACCTTCTCTTTATCTCCTCCTGCCCCCTCCTCTCCTTTCAGAGTTCTGAGCCTCTTCAAGATCTCTTCTAAAGAGAGAAAACTATCCCTGTTTACCATCTTAAGAAAGAAAAACTCCAGCCACACCCTTTTATCCAGGCAAGTTCGTATCATCTGTCGGGTATGGCTAATAGCAGTTAAGATGTAGAAGAGTTCGCTTAAACTAAACCTTTTGCTTTGCTCAACAATACCGCTCTTTCTCTCCTCAGAAAGTTCTATCAGATTAAACAATCCCTCCTTGGCAATTATCAGATTACGAAAGTGCTCGCTAAGTTCCTTCATAAATTGCTCTATTTCCTTCCCTTCTTTTATTATCCTATCCAAAATACTCAACCCCTTCTCTATTTCTTTTTCCACGATTGTTTGAGTAAATTCAAATAAGCAATCCTGCCCTATCGTCCCTAAAAGAAGGTGAACATCCTCCTCCTTTATCTTCCCTTCACCGAAACTAACAACTTGATCCAGGATAGATTCCGCATCACGCATACTTCCTTCAGCAAATCTGGCAATGGCAAACAAAGCCCCTTCTTCCACCTCTACCTTTTCTTCTCTGCTAATTCTCTCCAATTGCTCTACTATCTTCTGTGTGCTTATCCTTCGGAAATCAAATCGCTGACAACGAGAGAGAATGGTGGTGGGAATCCTCTCGGGCTGGGTGGTGGCAAAGATAAATTTTATATGCCCCGGAGGCTCCTCTAAGGTCTTCAGCAGAGCATTGAAAGCCTCAGGGGTAAGCATATGCACCTCATCCACGATATATATCTTAAACCTTCCTTGCGCGGGGGCAAACTTCACATTCTCTCGCAAACTGCGAATCTCCTCAATTCCACGATTGGAGGCAGCATCAATCTCTATCACATCCATACTAATCCCTTGGGTTATCTCGCGACAAAAAACACACTTCTGGCAGGGATCAGGGGTAGGACCATTAAGGCAGTTTAAGGCTTTGGCTAATATCCGCGCTGTGCTTGTCTTTCCTATTCCCCGCGCACCGGCAAAGAGGTAAGCGTGAGCAATTCGCCTGTTTGAGATAGCATTTCTTAGACTCCGGGCAATATGCTCCTGCCCGATGATCTCCTCAAAACGCTGAGGGCGATACTTGCGAGCAAAAACCAGATAGTTCTTCTTTGCCTTCCCTTCCATTGCTATTTAACCTTTGCTATGGTTATCTCCTTCTGCTGATGATATTTCCCTTCTCTATCTGCATAAGAAACCTCACAAGGTTCATTTGCCTCCAGGAAGATAATCTGAGCAATCCCCTCTCCCGCATAGAGTTTTGCAGGAAGAGAACTATTGTTGGAAATCTCTATGGTCAAATAACCCTCCCACATTGGCTCTAAAGGGGTGACATTGACAATTATTCCACAACGGGTATAAGTAGATTTGCCTACACAAAGTCCAAGAATATTGCGGGGGATTCGAATATACTCCATTGAACGGGCTAACAAAAAGGAATGAGGAGGAATAAGGCAAACCTGGGCAACAACATCCCGAAATAAACTATGTTTGATCTTTTTAGGATCAAGGCTCTCCTCATTCTGCGGGATGAACATCTTAAACCGATTATCCAGACGAATATCATAACCATAGGAAGAAAGACCATAGGAAATCCTCCCTTTGCTTATCAGTTTTTCATTAAAAGGCTCTATCAACCCAAATTCCCTTGCCATCTTTCTAATCCACTTATCCGACTTTACCATCGGTTCATCTCCTCAGGAGTAAACCTTAAGTGCACAGAACTCCTTGCCACACATCGAACATCCCCCCTCCTTTGGGCGAGGAGAAGAGGAGAGAATTTGCTCAAAACCTCGTTTATCTATGGCATACTCCGCCATCTTTTTCCAGTCAAAACTCTTGCGTGCAAGAGACATCTGTTTATTTCTTTCTTTCTGTCTTCTATCTCCACGAGCAAGATCAGCAATCTCAGCGGCGATCTTAGTTATCACCACTCCCTCGCGCACATCCTCAATCTCTGGCAGACCAATATGTTCCTTTGGGGTTACATAGCAAAGGAAATCCGCTCCCCAGTAGCCGGCTAACGCTCCTCCTATTGCACAGGCAATATGGTCATAACCTACTGCAGTATCAATAGGTAGAGGTCCTAAGACATAAAACGGCGCGCCTTTACATATCTCTTTCTCCAACTCCACATTCTTCTTTATCTCATTTAAGGGAATATGTCCGGGTCCCTCGATAATCACCTGCACCCCTCTTTCTCTTGCTCTTTGAGCAAGTTCTGCAAGTACTTTCAGTTCATACAACTGGGCATTATCGGTAGAATCTGCAATACACCCTGGCCTTAACCCATCACCCAAACTAATAGTCATATCAAACTCATAGGCAATATCTAAAATCTCATTGAAATACTCATAAAGGAAATTCTCTTTTCTGTTTTTTTTCATCCAATAAAGAAGGAACGAACCTCCGCGCGAGACCACAGGCATCAATCTGCTTTCTACCAACTCCAGAGCCTTTCTTTTCACCCCCGCATGCACAGTAACAAAATCTACTCCTTCCTCGGCGTGCTTTCTGAGCACCTTAAGATAGGTCTGGATATTTAGTCTCTCTGCTCCGCCTGCCTCAACTACTGCCTGGTATATAGGCACTGTGCCTAAAGGGAGAGAACATCTCTCTATTATCGTCCTTCTTATTCTATCAATATCCTCTTTATCAGGAGCAATGCTCAAGTCCATTATCGTATCTGCCTTTGCCTCTATGGCTATCTTGAGTTTTTTCAGTTCTGTTTCTAAACTCAGATTTGAAGGAGACGCACCAATATTCGCATTTATCTTTACTGTTAGCCCTCTTCCAATTCCTATGGGCTTTATATGTGAATGTTTTCTGTTAGCAGGGATGACCGTCCAGCCTTGAGCAATGTCTTTCATCAGTCTTTGAAGAGGAACACCCTCTTGCTGGGCTACCCAGCGCATCTGAGCACTTATCTCCCCCTTCTTAGCCTTCTCTAACTGGGTCATTGTTTTATTCAACTCCTTTGTTGGTGTATATACTGCTGAGCCGAAACAACCGCAAGCGCCCCATCTCCACAGGCAGTAATTACCTGCCTTAAAGCGGTGCTTCGACAATCCCCGGAAGCAAAGATACCCTCTCTGGAGGCGCACATCTTCTCATCGGTAATAATATATCCTTCCTTATCGCGCTCTACCACATCCTTTACGAACTCTGTATTGGGAACCGAACCCACCTGAATAAATACCCCGGCGCAAGGGATTATTTGCTTTTCTCCACTCCTGAGATTAAACACCCTCACTCCCTCTACCCTATCTTCGCCTAAGATCTCCTCCACTATAGAATTCCAGCACACGCTTATCTTCCTATTAGCAAATACCCTCTTCTGCAAGACCTTTACTCCTCTCAGTTCATCTCTCCGATGCACTAAAACAATCTTCTTAACTATCTTGGAGAGAAACAGACTTGCCTCTAAAGCACTATTTCCTCCTCCTACTACTACTATCTCCTGTTCCCTAAAAAAATTACCATCACAGATCGCGCAATAAGAAACTCCTTTTCCCTTCAACTCTCTCTCTCCCTTTACTCCTAATTCCTTAGGATGTGCTCCACTGGCAATAATCAAGGCAATCCCTCTCGCTTTTCCCTCCTCACTCTCTACCTCCCATCTCTGCGAAGAAAGGAGAGTAAGGTTATATACCTTCCCTTTTTTAAACTCCACTCCTATTCCCTCTGCTTGTTTCCTAAATCTCTCTATTAGTTCTCTTCCACTAATTCCCTGAGGAAAACCAGGATAGTTTTCTATCTGAGTAGCACTTAAAGCCTGTGAAGGTAGAGAGGGATCCTCTATAACAAGCACATCTAACCCTGCGCGTTTAGCATATATTCCCGCAGTTAACCCTGCTGGTCCTGCTCCAATAATAATCAGTTCATAAGTGGCACTCATCCTAAACCCACTCCTGCAATCTTAAAATGACAGTAAGGACACTCGCTTCTATGGATGAGGTTCTCTATCACGCTAAACCCCTGCCGACGGATAAGCAACCTCTGGCAATTAGGACAATATGTATTGACTGCCTCATCATCCGGGATATTCCCTTCATAGACATAACGCAAGCCCAACTCTAGCCCTATCTCCCTTGCACGCTCAAGAGAAGAAAGAGGTGTAATTTCTCTGTTCATCTTATAAGCGGGGAAAAAACGGCTTAGATGCCAGGGCGTATCTTCTCCTAACTCATTAACAATAAACCTGGCAATCTCCCTTAGTTCTTCAGAAGTATCATTTATCCCGCTGATAATCAGCGTGGTTACCTCCACCCATATCCCCATCTTGCGCATCTGCCTCAGATTCTCCAAGACAGGTTGGAGATGTCCCCCGATATAATGTGTATAGACCTCCTCCCGTAAAGACTTCAGATCAATATTCACTGCATCCAGATAAGGAGAGAGCATCTCCAGCATCCTTCTGCTCATATACCCATTGCTAATATAGAGATTTCTCATACCCGCTCTCTTGGCTAAACGAGCAATATCATAACTGTATTCAAAGAAAATAGTAGGCTCTGTATAAGTATAAGCAATACTTCTACATCCTCCTTCCTGAGCAAGGGCAACGATCTCCTGTGCCCCTATCTTCTCTCCTCCTTTCTCCGGAAAAGCCTGAGAAATCTCCCAGTTTTGACACCACTGACAATGAAAATTGCATCCTAAGGTAGCAATAGAATAGGCAAAAGAACCGGGAAAGAAATGAAACAAAGGCTTCTTCTCCACCGGGTCAATATGGGCAGCAATAACTTTGCCATAGACCAGGGTATAAAGCACTCCGTTTATATTCTGGCGAACCCTGCAAACTCCTCTCTTGCCTTCCTGAATGAGACAGAAATGGTGGCAAAGTTGGCAACGCACCCGGTGGTTATCTAACTTCTCATAAAGCAGTGCTTCTTTCACCGAATATCCCTGTTCCTATACGCACGATATTTGCCCCTTCCTCTATAGCGACCCGATAGGAATTGCTCATTCCCATTGATAGGTATCGCATCTCTACATTTCTTATCCCTTTGCTTTTGATTCGCTCAAATATCCTTCTGGTATCCCTGAAATAAAGACGCATCTCCTCACTTTCTCCCTGCGGACCCATTGTCATCAACCCCATCACTTTTACATATCTTAACTCTGCTAACCTCCTTACCAGTTCCTCTACCTTCTCGGGGAAAACACCAAACTTCTGCCTCTCCCTTGCACTGTTTACCTCCACTAATATCGGCATTACCCTTTTCAGGTGAGCGCATCTTTTTTCGATCTCCCTGGCAATCTCCAATGAGTCCACAGTCTCTATCATATCAAACATCTCTATCGCTTTTTTCACCTTGTTTGTTTGCAGATGTCCAATAAAATGCCAAACTATTCTATCTGCTATCTCTGGATTGCGCTCTCTAATCTCCCTCTGCACCCTCTCTGTCTCCTGCACATAGTTCTCCCCAATAATCCTCACTCCTGCCTTCACTGCTTCAATAATCTCTTGCGCACCTCTTGTCTTTGCCGCAGCAACCAACTCTACATCTGCAGGGAGTTGAGAGAGTATCTTCTTTACCCTTTCTTTAATCACAGCACGGACTCCAGCATTGACTCTATAGTGCCTTTACTCACTGCTCCTATTATCTTATCCACCACCTTCCCTTCCTTGAAGAGCATCAGCGTAGGAATACTCATTACTCCATACTCGGAGGCAAGTTGAGGGGCTTCATCTACATTCACCTTACAAACTCCGATCTTGCCTTGATACTTTCGAGCAATCTCTTCTATCACTGGACTTATCGCCTGACAAGGACCACACCACGGTGCCCAGAAGTCCACTAAAAAGGGTATCTCCGCATCAAGAACCTTCTGAGCAAACTCTTCCTCCTTCACTTCCATTACTACCTTTTCCATCTTTCCCTCCAATAAAACACTAACATTTTCCTCCTCAGAAATAATAAAAAATTCTACCACTTAGGTTATTGACAAAAATCATTTACAATACTGCGGATAACTCAGGATAAAACCTTACTTCTTTTTTCTTACCTTCTTTTTCTTCTTCCTTCCCCCTTTATCCTTCCCTCTGTTTCTATCTTTGGGCATCTTTTACCTCCAGATCTCCTTTAACCCTTCAAGCGTTTTTTTAATAATCTGCATATCCGAGCCTATCTCCTTCGCCTCGATCTCTACTTGCTTTTCTACCGCCTCAATGG
>Ga0164311_10000055_pt1 | contig 38671 bp, 29 predicted proteins | sample GuaBasSedimGuay2_FD_121796 | JGI IMG/M metagenome (GOLD analysis project Ga0164311, IMG submission 121796) | Subseafloor sediment microbial communities from Guaymas Basin, Gulf of California, Mexico - Guay2, Core 4569-9, 9-12 cm | ecosystem: Environmental > Aquatic > Marine > Hydrothermal vents... | reverse complement strand
GCAAGAGAGTTTTTTGCAAACGAACTAAACGACTTAAAGGAGCAGGGTCTATTCAAGGAGGAGCGATATATTCACTCGCCTCAGTCCGCCGACATTGAGGTTGAGTTCCCTGAGGGTGCAGAGCCACGAAAGGTAATCAACTTGTGCGCCAACAACTATCTGGGTCTCTCAAGCCACCCGGAGGTTATGAAAGCAGCACGTGAAGGGTTGGATAAGAGGGGCTATGGCATGAGCTCGGTGCGTTTCATCTGTGGAACCCAGGATATTCACCGCGAATTAGAGAAAAAACTGAGCGAGTTCCTCGGCACTGAGGATACAATATTGTTTTCTTCCTGTATGGATGCCAATGCGGCGGTCTTTGAAGCAGCTTTCACCAAAGATGACATCATCATCTCTGACCGATTAAACCACGCATCTATCATAGACGGTATCCGTCTTGCCTCTGCTCAGCAGGATTCATACAAACACCTTGATATGAAGCATCTGGAGAAGAAACTGGATATGCATCAAGACAAGCGCTTCAGGGTTATAGCAACAGATGGTGTCTTTTCAATGGATGGTGATATAGCACCACTTGATAAGATATGTGACCTTGCAGAAAAATACGACGCAATGGTTATGGTTGACGACTCACACGCAACGGGATTTATGGGTAAGACCGGGCGTGGGACACACGAGCACTGTGGGGTTGTGGGTCGTATAGACCTCATTACTACCACGCTGGGAAAGGCACTGGGTGGTGCAAGTGGTGGTTGCATAAGTGGGAGAAAGGAACTGATAGAGATTTACCGTCAGAAGGGACGCCCATATCTATTCTCCAATACTGTCCCACCCGTCATTATCAACGCAGCGAGCAGGGTTATTGACATTCTTTCAGAAACCACAGAGAGGAGAGATAAATTAGAGTGGAATACCAAGTACTTCCGCGAGAAGATGACAGAGGCGGGCTTTGACATCCGTCCAGGTGTCCACCCGATAGTGCCGATAATGCTGTATAATGCGCAACTTGCACAGAATATGGCAAAGGACCTCTATGATGAGGGTATATATGTCATAGGTTTCTTCTTCCCGGTTGTTCCAAAGGGGCAGGCGAGGATAAGGGTGCAACTATCTGCGGCGCACGAGAAGGAGCATCTTGACAAGGCGATTGAAGCGTTTATTAAGGTTGGTAAGAAGTATGACATACTCGGCAAGAGCAGGGAAGAGATAATAGAGAAGTATGGGATGTAATTAGAGTTATATTTATACCAATAAAGAATACAAGCCCCGATTATAGTGATATACTTCAGGGCTTATTACAAAAAATGTTTTAAACTATTTAGATAATCTATTCTTTATTGATTCAATCTTCTCCTTCACATCCAGATAGTTCACATCCACTACATATATATCTATAAGCTGGTCTAGTGCCTTTTTCAACTCACCAGCATACTCATAGGCACTCGCAAGATTATACCTCAAACCCAATTCTTCATACTCATTCTCCACCGCCTTTAAACCCCGTATATACTCCCTTATTGCCATCTCCACATCACCTTTCTCCATAAAACACAAGCCCAGAATATTGCACGCCTTTGCTCTCAACCGTTTATTCCTGCTCGCCATTTGCAATTCCCTTATCGCATCGTCATACAAATCCATCTCAAGATACCCAGTCCCAAGGTTATAATGGGTCTCTGCATCCTTTATGGTCTCTTCCGCCTCTTCAGTATCCGTCCCCCCTAATTCCTTTACTATGGAATCCAAACTTGACATCACTTCATTACTCATCCTCTCGTCAATTTCCAGTCCACCCGTTGCCTCCTCCACCGTTGCCAGTCGTAATGCCTCGCTCAACCTCTTTTGTGCTTGAAGATTAGACGGTTCAATCTCTCTCACTTTTGTGTAGGTGGATAACGCCATCTCTTTCTTGCCTTGCTTCATCAGAATGTCAGCGAGAGCAAGCAACTCCTCCGTCAGCGATTTCTTGTCCTTCTTCATTGCCAGAAGCTCCACCAGTCGCTGTCTTGCGGCGACACTCTCAGGTTTCAACTTCAGAATGTTCCTATACTGCTCTATCGCTTCTGATAATTCTCTCTCCTTGAAATACTCATTCGCCGCTTTGAGGTAGTTGTGAAGCGCCTCCTTAGTAGAACCACGCCTGGCATAGATATCTCCAAGCCGTTCGTGTGCCAATGCGATACCCTCGCCCTCCTCGTCAATAATTCTCTGATACTCATTAACCGCTTTCTGAGTTCTCTCTGATTTCATATACAATTCTGCCAGTTCATACATAAGAGTAATATTGCCAGGTAGTTTCTCTAAAAACGACCTGCATAATCTTATCGCTGAATCAAGAAGACCCTGTTCGGCATAAAGCCCCACCACCTTGGCATACTCCCTCGCCGCCAGCTCCCTCTTCCCCAGGTCGTAATACATATCTCCCAGGTTATTTCTGAAATGAGAACTCAATGGAGAAAGGCGGTCAGCGGTCTCATAATATTTGATTGATTCTTCCTTATTACCCATCTGCCATAAAATATCTGCATAGTGGACATACTCCAAACTCGCCATCTCTACATACCCATCCCTCTCGTATTCTATCGCCCTTCTGAGGTAATTATCAGCCCTCTTTTTTAAACTATCTCTTTCATCACTCTTAATATCATCCATAACCATATATTAACATCATTGTAAACCTATTACCACTCTGTCATCTGCAATATACGGAACAATATCTGTGCTGTCAACCTTGGCTGAAAACTCAAGGTCCCTTCCATACCCAAGTGAGGTTAAATACCTTCCATGCTGAGATTTCTTAAGCATACCAAGTATCTCATTCCTACATTCATCATATAAGTGCATTGATATTATAACTGAATCCATCTCATAACGGTAACAATCTGATTGCTCAATAATGCCCTCAACTAAAATTCCAGCACACACCGCATCCTCCAGACACATAATGTTATACCTTCCTGAACATGCAACAAGTATATCCGCATTATAATCAAGGCAAAACCTTCTTACAGCGTTGATGTTGATGAATGAACAGATTATCACCTCTCCATACCCCATAGCATACCTGATGTTGACCGTTCCATTTGTGGTAGATTGTATGATGCCCCTGCCTGCAACTACTTCCTCCGTAAATTCAAACGGTGAATTCCCAAGGTCAAAACCATCAATCTTCTCACCGTCTCTCTCACCGGCAAGGATTGCGTCGCCATATACCTTCTTCATCTCAAATGCTTCTTCAGGTGCTAATACAGGTAGAACCCATATCGCCTTATTCTTCAACGCTGTGATTATTGTTGTGGTGGCTCTCAGAACATCAATAATTACAATTAATCTCCTATGATTTCTATCAGAATTCGCAAGGTATGCTTTTAATTCACCAGGAGTGAAGGTAACATCAATCCTCATAAATGCATCCCCTTTTCTACTTCAATTACTCTGATTTATCTACCCCAATAGATTTTTCATTCTTTTCAAGTCGTTCAATAAATGAGGTTGAAAGGTCTCCCGACTTAAACAGGTCAGAGACCACAACACGCTTCTGGAATGGAATGGTGGTCTTAATACCCTCAATCACGAATTCATCAAGAGCACGAGCAGTCCTAATCCTCGCCTCTTCCCTGTCCCTGCCCCAGCATATCAACTTTGCCACCAGCGAATCGTAATATGGTGGGACGGTATAGCCCTGATAGATATGGGTATCAACCCTCACTCCCAGACCTCCAGGGAGTATGAGACCTTTTATGGTTCCAGGAGATGGGGCAAATCCCCTCTCGGGGTCTTCAGCATTTATCCGACACTCTATGGCATGACCGTCTATGCTTATGTCTTTCTGCTTAAAGGGTAATTTCTCTCCCATAGCGACAAGTATCTGTGACTTGATGAGGTCAATACCCGTAATCATCTCGGTAACAGGATGTTCAACCTGAATTCTGGTGTTCATCTCCATAAAGTAGAAATTGCCATCCTTGTCTAAAAGGAATTCCACCGTTCCGGCGCTGTAGTAACCAACCGCCTTGCATGCTCTGACTGCCGCCTCACCCATCCTCTTTCTGGTCTCCTCATCAATAGCGATTGACGGCGCCTCCTCAAGCAGTTTCTGGTGCCTTCTCTGAATTGAGCACTCGCGTTCACCCAGATAGACGGTATTACCGTGCTTATCAGCAATGACCTGTATCTCTATATGTCTTGGCTCAATAAGGTATTTCTCAAGATATATCTCAGGGTTGCCGAATGCAACATTCGCCTCTGATGAAGCCATCTCAACCGCCTTCCTCATTGTATCATCATTATGAACAATCCTCATTCCTCTACCACCACCACCCGCCACCGCTTTTACCATAATGGGGTAGCCAATATCGTGAGCCACCTTGAGAGCGGTCTTCTGGTCAGTAAGACCACCATCGCTACCCGGTAGTATCGGAACTCTGTGCTCACGCATTGTGCTTCTGGCGAACGCCTTATCCCCCATAAGACCTATTGCCCTATACGGCGGACCAATGAACACAATATTTGATGCCTCAACCGCCTCTGCGAAGTAGGAGTTTTCGGCGAGGAAGCCATATCCAGGGTGAATAGCATCCACGCCTGTAATTTCTGCTGCACTGATAATCCTGGGTATATTGAGATATGACTTAGCCGATTCAGGCGGACCTATACATATTACCTCATCTGCAAGTCGTGAAGCGAGGGAATTCCTGTCTGCCTCCGAACAAGCAATCACCGTCTTTATTCCCATCTCCCTTGCAGCCCTGATAATCCTTACTGCAATCTCCCCTCTATTTGCTATTAATATCTTCTCAAACATCATCCTGCCAAATGTATCATTTAGAAAACATTCATATGGATAAATATATAACCCGATATTGCTATACCAGTAATCAAACCAATAATAGCAAGGATAATCCTTACCATACGAGTGTATCCTTTCCACACATCGCCATCGGACCTGAGGTGATACATCTCAAGGTGAGGAGTAGGTGCACGCCTATACCAGCCCTCAGCAACTACACTCCTTCCAATCATCCTCTCAGTGACAACCAGACCAAAGAGCATATTGGCAATAGACAATGGCTGTTTGTAATCTATTACTATAAAACCGGTCTCGTCCTCAAGAACCATATCCTCGCTTAAGAACAGACCTGGAATACCCCTTCCAATAATCTCTCCCTTCAATGTTGCAGGAACCGGCCTCATTCCCGAGACCTTGACCTCACCGAGAAGGTCTTCTATCTTCCTCTCAGGGAAACCACGCACTGGATATTTGAATCTCGTCTTCAGCAGGGAGAATATCATCGCTACCGCAAGAGCATTACCGAGAGAGAATGCGATAAGGGGGATTGTGTCTATTACATAGTAATAGGGGATAAAGATAACGGATGCGATGAATATAATGACGAATGTTATAAAGGGTGCATACTTTACCATTACATCAACCATAAATTCGCCAAAGAATGACTCCTGCTTCTGTGTAACAAAGTCATACAATGGCGCTTTGCCCATTCTCTTTGACATATTCCCAAGTCGCTTTATTCTCTTCGCTGGAAGTGGGTGAGTTGACCTCAATTCAAACATAGAAGCCCAGGGATTGCACAGGTCCCACTTCATTGCATTCCCCATATTCTCCAGTGTAAAACCTTCTGTGCCTGCACTGGCAACTGCGAGGTTCCTTGCACTTGAAGGGTCAAATATACCTAACGACTTTATAGCATTTAATTTTCTGCTGAAAATAACACTCTCCTCGGTCTCCCGTTTTTTCTCAGCCAGACCATATGCTATCTTGACCAGTGATGAGGCGAGCAGGTTGGGATTCTGGGTCAACTCTGCCGAGTGTTCATCGGCATAATATTCTCTAATCCTTGAGAGCAGAAGCACAACATATTGAGTTATAATATAAAGAAGAAAAGATGCAAGCCCCACAATTATAGTCCCTCCACGACTTCTCCTGTTTCCACCTCTAGACCATAACATCGTTATGAATATGATGTAGAAGAAGAGTGGAACCACTGACGCCAGGGTCATCACCACAAAATCCCAATGGACGATGTGACCCAATTCATGTCCCACAACTGCATTGACCTCATCGGTATTTAATCTTTCAAGCAGACCTCTGGTCAAAACTAATCTCGCATTGGATGGATAATGACCGAAGGTGAAGGCATTGGGATTGCCATCATCAATTATACCGATTCTGGGTAGTTTTATTCTATCTTTCTGGCAAGATGATACGATAAAATTCCTCACCTCCATCGGCAACTCATCCAAATTAATCCATCTTATTCTATATACGGTCTGTATAATGAAAGGTCCAAGAAGATACTGAAGGGCAACAATTCCAACAGTAATTAAGACAATGGTCATAGTGCTCCACTCTAAGTAGTAACCAAGTGCCATTACCACTGCGAATAGAACACCAAATAGCAGGACAAGAACCAACAATGCTCTGGTAAGCAGTCCGAACATGTCAATATTCAACGGGTGATGTTAAAATTATCATATTCTTTATGGAATATTAATCTAGCTGAATTGTAAATAGAATCTGACCATATTCAACCGGCTTTGCGTTCTCCACATGTATCTCTTTTATTATTCCGTTTTGTTCGCTCTCAATCTCGTTCATCAATTTCATTGCCTCAATGATACATACGATAGTTCCTTTTGTAACTCTATCGCCTTCTTTTACATATGGTTCTGCACCTGGAGCAGGAGCACGATAAAAGGTGCCTACCATAGGTGAAGTTATATGAGCGATATTCTCCACCTTCTCCTCTTCTTTTGCCTTTTCAACTTCTATGGTCGGCTCTGTCAAATTTTTCTCCAGCACCTGCTTTGAAACTCCACTGGCTAAGTCCTGTTGCTCCCCCTGTGGCAAGGAAGGAGGTTGATAAACAGGTTGGAATGTAGAGAAAGAGGTAACAGCGCCGGATGTAGTTTTTCTTATCACAACCTTGCTGAATATACCTGATATTTCAATCTCAGCAAGGTCTGTCTGTTCCAACTTATCCATCAATTCCTTTATCTTTTTTATGTTCACCTTACTACTCCTTAATCATGGTAATTATATCAACTATCCTTAACCCTTTCTACATATTCCCCTGTCCTTGTGTCTATCTTCAGTATGTCACCCTCTTCAATAAATAAAGGAACCTGCAAAGTATAGCCGGTCTCCATAACAACTGGTTTTGTTGCACCTGATTGTGTATCACCTTTAACGCCTGGTTCTGCCTTTTCAACCCTGAGATTTATGAATATTGGCGGTTTAGCCATCAAAGGGGTTTTATCTCTATATACTATTATAAATACTGCATCAGTGCTTAAGAATTTGATGCCATCTCCCAGCTGATTTACCTTTACCAATACCTGCTCAAATGTCTCTTCATCCATAAAATAGTAGTTCTCTCCTTCACTATATAGAAATTGTGCTCTTCTTTCCTCCAGTTTGACCAGTTCCAACTTCTCACCGGCTCTGAACTTATGGTCAATTATTGCACCCGTGTCAAGATTCCTCAACTGTGTTCTCACAAATGCAGAACCCTTACCCGGCTTGCAATGCTCTGCGAATACCACTTCAAACAGAGTTCCATTCAGCTCAATAACCATTCCTGACCGTATATCATTTGAAGAAATCATATAATCCTTGAATCACAATGCCTCTGCTATTGTTTTATACATCTTTGATAGTGAGTTCCACACATCCCTTATCTTAACACCATCCTTTGATACACCAAATAAAGCCAGATTGTTTGGGAAGAAAGAGAAGGCAACCAATCCAGAGGTGGTCTCAAATATACCTTGTATTGGTAATGAATTAGATGATGACCTGGTTATTTTCTTAATCTTTTCTAGAAGGTCTCTCACTATTGCTGCTACTAAATCATCTTCTTTATCCTCAACACCTACCTTCTCTATGAGAAAGCCATCATAGTCAACCAAAATAACTTTCTTCAAGGGTCCCTCTTCTACCAACTTGACTAATATCTCATTCAACACCATAATTCATTTCTAAGAATACACCATCCGGTTTTAAGAAACTATATCTCTTTCTCTATCATCTTTGCGTATTTCCTCAATACATATCTTGCCTTACCAATATTTGATTCTGGCTTCAACAATATACATATAAAGTAGTCATTACCGCATTTCTCCAATAAACCATTGAATTTCTCTGCTTCAAATATGAACGACCTGATATTTCCCGCTTGCAGATTATTAGCTATCTCTCCAATAACCTTCAACATTGTTGAAATCTCTACTTCAGCTTCATTTGCATCTATATCTTTATCCAGAACTACTGTCTCAACTCCTATACCATCAATTCCACAAAAACTTGATGCTATTGAACCCTCTACATTATGTATCATCTCAAGCAGTATCCCTCTGAAATCCATATACACCTACTCTGAAATCAACTTATCAAGCCAATCCTGGAATTTTGATATATCATCCACCTCTTCGTCAAGGTCTGATATATCAATACTCTCAGGCAATTCAAGCTCCGGCGCACCTGCCAATTCTTTCTTCCCAAGGTGGGACTCTGGCTTTACTGCTCCAGGTCCCATAAGTTCTACTCGCCCCTCAAAAGGGGGTGGTTTACCCTCCTCTTCCCCCTCCCTGATATAAAACTGGTCAAAATCAAATCCAATAAACCTATCGGGAGGTATAGGTTCCTCAATGACAACATCTTCTAGTTCAAGGTCCCTGAATGCCTTGTCAATCTCATCGCTTAATTTGAACTCATACTCACCCCTCTCCCCCGAAGTAAGTGTCGGAACGGGAGCAATCTCAAACTCAAACTCACCATGCATCTTATCTCTGGCAGATTCAATCTGTTCTATCTGCGCCATAATCCTGACAACCCTTTCGTTCTCTGGCTGTCTTGCTAGAATTGTTTTGCATATATCTCTCGCCTTCTTCAGATAACCCTGCTTGAGATACAACTCCGCAAGTGATGGTGTGGCTGTCTTTGCCTCTTCAGTGGTCTCAACCAACTCTTCCTCTGGAATTTCCCGACCCCTCCTGGTGCCAACATATTTCTTCATCTCCTCAAATCTGGTCTTTGCTCTTATTGTTGCTCTTAATCGCTTTATCTCCATATCCTCCGGTTCAATATCAAGCGCCTTCTCCAGAGATGCTATCGCTTTCTCCGCATCCCCAAAATCCATCATCAACAACGCCTCTTCCATCAGTGCTTCTACATTAAAGGGGTCTAATTGAAGAGCCCGATTTATACTCTCACTGGCATTCTTAAGTTCACCCTGTATCCTCTGAATTCTTGAAAGCAATATATAACCCTCCGGGAGTTTTTGGTTGTGCTCAATACCCCCTTTCACTACCTCCTTTGCTTCATTAACTCTATTCAAATCAAGTAATGCACCTGCAAGTTTGACAAAGATAGGTAGAGTGGGGTCTTCCATCAAAAGACCTCTATAGAACTCTACCATCTTAAGGATTTTTTCATCTCTTTCAGTCAAATTCTTCTACCTCTGACCAAATATCCTTATTAACTGTAATATTCTAAATGCATTTTTATATTAAGTCAAGTATTAAAGAATATATGTAATGAATACCTAAAATTCTGGAATACATAATCAATATTGTTTAAATAATTGAATACAATACCCTCAATTTCTTTTTACCTCATAGTCATTATTCCAATAATGACATTATATCTTCCATTACTCTATCTATTGAAATAGCATCCTTAGATGTCTTCACAGGTGAGAGCATTACACCATCATTTCTCTCATTATCCTGCGATAAGTGTTCATACTGTACTGCATCTTTCTCATTGAATATTCTGTTATTCAAATCGGTGAAATCCATATAACCATTAAATAGACCACCACCAAAGCATACCAGTAAATCTGGCATCTCGTGAAAGAGTTCCCCTGAATATATCTCATACTTTCTCACTACCCTCTTCACCCCTCCTCCATAGATTCTATTCAATCCATTAACTACACTAATAATCTTATCCTCCATCTCTCTCTTTATTGCACCATCTTTAAATTGAGAATTCTTCCTATTTACGAAAACCCTACCACCACCAAGTGAGAACGCAATTGTGTTATCCCAATCAACATCATCCCAGAAATTATGAATGCCAGAATAAGGAACTCTATCTATATTCTTTAGATTGATAATACCACGGGACAAAAAATATCTGTTAAGGTCAACCACTTTCCTAACCCTAGACATAGAAAAATCTCCCACCACAAATGGTCTTATTCCATAGATATGGTTTAACCACCCAATAATCCAGTCCAACTCCCTAACAGCCCATAATATACCATCCCCCCCCATACAGTGATAGGCGATATCCAGATGGGGAAACATAACAACTATCACATCTTCGCTATTCCAAGAAGTAGACCTCATCAATATTTGAGTCAAGCCCATTATATCCCACTCTAATAACCTTAACATTGCTCTCCTGTCTATCCACCCACTGATGAATGAATTAAGAATAGCATATGGATTTCTAAGAATAATGGGTCCTGCATCCCTTTCCAGCTTAGCGAACACACCACCTGGTCTGGTATGCTTAACAAACTGCGATTCAAGTTGGACAGAGAGGGGGCTGGCGCTTACAATAAGGTGTGGGGTTATTGACCTGATATAAAATTGGTAGTAACCTCTAATTCTTCTTAACAACCTGTTTTTGAATAATATCTCAATAGGTCTTGATACCTCACCCTTTCTGACCTCAACCTCATCCCTATCAGTTCTTAACATAATTAAATTGTTCTCTCTAACCTCAAATAAGAGATGCGACTTTGTCCCCATCATACCTTCCAGAACGGTTTTAACCCTATTCTCCGCCACCTTTATGGGAACAACCTTGCCGGTGTCGTTTACTTCAAGCGCTTCCTCCTGAGTGGTAAAGAGAACCGGTTCTCCATAGCCATTTAAAAACCTGACTGGAGGTATAGATACAGAGTTAATCCCCATTGAGTTCGGTGTAAATGTCTGCTCAAAACCTATGGTAAATATTCTATGCTTGAAATCTCCTATGGGATACACCCTGTTAGAGAAAATATCTCTGAAGAACAATCTCTCAATTCTTTCTATTCCGGAGTTCTCAGGTCTCATCTCTTCCCAGTTCCAGCCGGTATAACCAGAGTATGAGAAAACACCGGGGTTATCACCTCTCAAAAAGGAGAGCTCATTCACCCAATGGTCAAGAGGGAGAAATGGCTTTACCCTCTTTATGGTTCCTTCATTGATAGTTGACTTCAGATATGGAAGAAATTTTCTTTTGAGTGCCCACTTCAGAGTGTTCTGTCCAAGTCCTCTTACATAGATTACGACTGCCTTTGCCATAGGGATAGACATAGGATAAAATAAAGCAAATGAATGTAAAATAAAAAAATGAGCCGCGAAGGAATCGAACCTTCGACCCACGGCTTAAAAGGCCGTTGCTCTACCTACTGAGCTAGCGGCTCTATACAACTTATTATACTTTCTACATCCATTGTATGTCAACTGCTATAATGTTCAAAAACCTGTGCCAATTTGTTATCATATTAACACCTTACCGAGAACGAATATTATGCGTGAATTAATACACATGTGGCGAGACACCAGAATGGTAGTTCTAACAGCAACCACAGCCGCACTATACGCAGGTCTTATGATTCCATTCAAGGCACTTGTTCTCATCCCCGGCGTGACCGAGATAAGACCCGCTGTTTCTATTCCCATTGCACTATCATTTGTTTTTGGACCAGCAGCCGCCTGGGGCTCAGCAATAGGAAATCTTGTGGGCGATATATTCGGTGGTATGCTTGGCTGGGGTTCTCTGTTTGGGTTCATTGGTAACTTCATGTTTGCCTATATTCCCTACAAAATTGTAAAACCACCGCGTTTTGATTCAGATATTGGAACCAGAAGGATAATCCTTCTTATCTTCTCTTCCATACTTGCAAGTATAACCTGCGGGATGATAATCGGCTGGGGAGCAGATATCATTGGTCTGGCACCATTTGCAGCACTATCAAACATCATTGCTTTCAATAATGCCATCGCCTCCTGCATTCTTGCACCCATCATAGTAAAACTCATATTCAAGAGAATAAGACGATGGAATCTCCTATACCCTCAGATTCTAGGAGAAGAGCATTACAATAGGAAGAAAACCTTCTGGGTCGGTTTAACGCTCCTTCTCATAGGCGCCATTGGGGGTTATATTATGGGCAACCTTCTCTCTATCGGTGTAATGGACTATACCCCTATGAAGATTGTTGCCACAACCAATACTAATTCCTCTTTAATAATCGGTTTAAGTTTATCACCTGCCATTGTAATGGTCTTACTCTCCATACTTTTCTTATGACAGAACCGGCTCAATACACATCACAAAAACATATACCAGCATTACAGATAAAAGACCTCTCATTCCAATATGAAGGTTCTACAACGCCTGCACTCTCTGGCATTAATATGCAAATCAACTACTCAACAATAAACCTCATACTCGGTGGAAGTGGTTCGGGGAAATCAACTCTGCTCCTTTCCATAGCGGGTCTAATACCCAGGTTTATACCAGGAGATATTAAGGGTAAGATTCTCATCTCTGGCAGAGACATCCATAAACTTGAACAGAAGGAAATACCGGCTTTATATGGTGTGGTCTTTCAGGACTTCAAATACCAGTTATTCTCTACTAATGCTTTATATGAATCCGCCTTCTACCCCTCTAACCTGGGAATATCCAGGGATGAAACAATTAAGAGAGCAAAAAAGTCATTGAGAATGCTTGGAATTGAGCACCTATCAGATAGAACCCCATCCAGTTTATCAGGAGGGGAGAAACAACGGCTTTCTATCGCTTCAGTTCTATCTGGAGGAACAGATATAATCGGGCTGGACGAACCCTTCACAGATATAGATAGTAGCAGTAGGGTGGAGATTATCAATATGCTTCATAACCTAAGCAAGAATGATAAGACAGTAATCATCGCCGATGAAGAGGTCATCCTACCAGAAAGATATGACTGGGTCTTCGTATTGAAAGATGGCAAGATAATAAATCAGGGGAGGGCGAATACAATACTTAACTATCCACTCAAACTGATAGAATCGGGTGTAAAACCACCTGACCTCACATTGTTATCACCAGAAAATAATATACATAACCTGGAAGACCTTTATGACTATCTAAAAGCAAGCGATATAAAGTATAAGAATAAAAAGAGTAGAAAAGAACCCAACCTTCGTCCTGTTATTAACATTAGTAGTGTATTCTTCTCGTATGATGGTAAAACAGATGTTGTAAAAGATGTATCACTAACCATCAGAAAAGGCGAGATATTCACCTTACTCGGTCCCAACGGTAGTGGAAAGACCACCCTGGCAGGTCTCATCACCGGTTTTCTAAAACCACAGAAGGGTAAAATTGAAGTCCTTGGCGTAAATCCGTCTGATATTGAGCCGGAGAAGATGTGCAGGATAATAGGATATCTATTTCAGGACCCCGACCACCAGATATTCTCCGAGACACTTTTTGAAGAGGTCGCCTTTGGCTTGAAAATACAGAAACTAAAACAGAAAGAGATTGATAGAAAAGTTAAGACCTACCTTAACTACCTCAACCTCTCGGGACTTGAGGGTGAAGACCCATACTCGTTGAACAAGGGTGAGAGACAGCGTCTTGCTCTGGCATCTATCCTGGCTCTTGAACCGGCGATACTTATACTGGATGAGCCATCCACCGGACTTGATTATAATGAGGTCACCTCGCTTATGAAAACGGTCATTGAGTTAAGAGAGAGAGGTATTACAGTAATCTGCATAACACACTCTATATGGCTTGCCCTCAAGTATTCAGATAGAATTGCGCTTATGAAGGGTGGTAGAATTGTGAAGGTTGGCGCTCCAGAGACGGTCTTTACCGATGACGATGCACTCAATGAAAGTGGGGTAATTAGACCAGACATAACCTCACTTGCCATCCGCTTTGGTGGTTTTGCCAGAAGTGCTGGTGATTTCTTTGAGAACTTTGAGTGGAGAGGAAAAGACAAACTCTCCCATCTTCATAGAGGTTTGAGTTGAGCGAAAGAACTAAAGAGTTAACAACATACCTTTTCATCGCTCTTTTCATAACTATACTGAATCTCCCACTCCTCTTAGGTCCCCTGAATGCCAAGGATGCCATAACATTCTCCTACCCATATTTCACAATATTGAAGAATGGTCTCAAGAATGGTGAGTTTCCTCTCTGGTCTCATCTTCTGAACTACCCCGCCTTTGCTGAGAGTCAGGGTGGTTTTGCCCATCCCTTGCATATTATTCTTTCATACCTATTACCTCCCTGGCTTGCCCACAATATCACCATACTTGTCCACCTTCTACTCGCTGGATTATCTCTGTATGCCTTCATCCGTCTCATAGGTCTATCAAGAATTTCATCCGTTATAGGCGGTCTCGCCTTCGCCTCATCCAGCCAGTTCTCCCTCCATCTTGGAATAATGCCTTTCATTGAAGGTGCTTCATATACACCACTTCTGTTGTTTCTCGCGGAAAAGGCAAAGAGAGGCAATGAGATAATCTGGTATGGTTTATTTATACTGGTTGGGGGTCTATCGCTTCTCTGCGGTCACTTCCAGTTCGCTTCAATGGGTATTGCACTCTCGCTACTTTACATATTGTTCACCTCAAACCGAAAATTTCTAAGAAGATTGATAATTACTTTCATACTGATATCAGGTATATTTGTGGTATCATCCATACAACTCCTGCCCTCACTTGAACTCGCTCTACACTCCGATAGGTTAAAATCGGGTTTCAATCGGCTTGAACAATCATATAATCCCATACACTTGATAACCTTCTTTGACAATTCACTATTTGGCTCTTCTCCTCACCCACCCGCATATAATACCACAGGCAATATCGCACTGAGAAATGTGAAAGAAACATACTGGGGTTCTGGCTCATACTTTGAATCCACTTACTCCATTGGGCTTATCCCATTTCTCTTCGCTATGCTTGCAGTATTTGCCATCCATCATAAGCGACTTAACAGAATAAAATGGTTCTTCGTGTTGATGACCCTTATAGGCATCTTCTTGGCTCTGGGGAAGTTCAACCCACTTGCAAAACTCATTCTTAAAATACCTCCCTTATCTTTTTTTAGAATGCCGGCAAGATACATGTTCCTCACTTTGGTCTCCCTATCAGTCCTATCCGCCATGGGTGTAGATGCCCTGAATAGAGAAAAGATAAAGAAATCATTTATCAATCTGCTTGTCATCACACAGATTGCCTTTATCATCACAATTATCATCCTAAATCTCCTTATAACCGAGGAAGGCAACCGCATAACAAACTACTTAACGATGAGGTATGGAGAAAGAGACGGCTCGGCTGACCAACTGTCAACTGATGCTTATCGGGAGAAGATAACCATTATGCTTGAAAGGGCTGGTGAATGCCTTAACATTACCAACAGTGGGCGATTGAGGACGATAGTAATGGTGGCTATGTTTATCGGTGTATCCACAATAGCCATCAGGAGCAGAAAAAAGAGAACCATTATGCCTCTATTGCTGGTATCAATCATTACTCTCATAGATATTGCTCAGAGTTCAGTTTTTAGAGAGAGGGTTATACCATATACTCAATTCAAATCACCTGAATGTATCACATCTCTTAAAAGTGCTGAAAACTATTCTATCTTCTCGTCGGGCTGGGACTTAGCAGATGAAAGATTCTCAACAGAACTGTTGGTTCCAAACACAAATATACTATTTGGTCTTCGCACCCCTATACCCCGACTGTCCTTTGAACACCAATATACAGCATTGATGAGAAGATTGGTCTGGACCAACCTCCATGAGAGAGGCAGGGGCACCTACCCATTATCACGATACACTCCAACCACCAAACCCGTCTCCCTCAAACCCCTGGAGATGCTATCCATTAAGTATCTACTCACTACCCATCAAATTATTAGTGAAGAAGTGAAACTGATAAGTAAAATAGATAGAGAATCATTTACAATCTATTTATATGAACTTATTAACTCCCCACCTCTAATCTACACTCCATCAAGATTTATATATGTCAAAGACATAGACGAGATGGAAGAATATATTACCGACAACAACTTCATACCTGAATATGACCTGATTATCACAGGAAGTAGGTCACTTGCTGAATATACAGATGGTGGAGAAGTCATTATAGATGCTATAAAAGACAACCAAATTGAGATGACCTACATTGGAGAAGGTGGTTATATAGCCACATCCATACTCTCATATCCGGGCTGGCGGTGTTTTATAGATGGAGTTGAGGTTGGAGTAGAGGAGGCATTTGGCGGACTTATGGCTATCCCCATCCAACCGGGTGAACACCTAATAGTCCTTGAATTTCTTCCAGCGACATTCGCCACAGGTCTATACATTTCTCTGACTGGCACTATTATAATAATCCTAATAATATGCAATGCAGTTCTCAGAATGAGGAGAGAACCTTGAGAGACAGATATATTATACTGATTCTTATCATCTCATCTCTTGCGCTCACATTACCTGGTTTGAAAGGTAATCTTCCTAGTTTAACGGTGAGCGATGAATTCCAGATTGTGGAGCGAGCCCTCCACTGTGGAACCGGCGATTTCAATCCACACCTTTTCACCTGGCCAGCACAACTACCTGTATATATGCTCTTCATAGTTCTTGGAATTCTATTCGTGGTTCTAAAAGTTTTGAATGTTGTGATAACTACACACGATTATATGCTCCTCTACCTTGAGAATCCAACCGTTATATATATTACATCCCGTCTTTTCAGCATAATACTCTCTACTCTTTCTATACCCTTTATATACCTGATGGCTTCAAGGATAGCAAATCGCACTACTGCTATATTCGCCTCGGTAATACTCATAACATCACCGCTGTTTATACGCTACTCACACCTTGCAAAGCCAGAGGCATATCTTCTGCTCTTCACCTCAATGGCATTATTCTTTATCTACCGAAACCATAATCTGTCAAAACAAAATATCATCCTATCAGCAATCTTCACAGGCACTGCTATATCAACAAAATACAACGCCCTCCTGATAATACCCGCAGTAATAGCATATATTTTCATACAGAAAACAGATGTAAAATCTCATATCAGGTTATCATTGATGTTTGTTGTAATTACTACACTATCGTTCCTTATATTCTCACCATTCATTGTGATTGACCATCACAGCGCTATTGGGGATATAAAAACACAGATAGATAGAGCAAGAGAGGTGGGATTCCAGTTGATGAGCTCACTCCGCTGGTTTGCAGTGAACATCTCACCAAGATTGATTACCCCGGTGATAATACCATTTGCCCTTCTCGGCTTTATGATGGCATCCAGAGAAAGAAAACTCATTCCTCTGATACTATTAGTATTACTTAATATAGCAATCATAGTTGGAAGGTATGTGCCACCTCACTACCTTATTGTTTCCCTCCCACCCATAGCTATTATCGGAGGAAATGGTCTTCAATATTTATTCTCCAAAATAAAGAGGAAGAATAAATACATTGGAATTTTATTCATATCTTTTATTGGGTTATTTATTGCAATACCCACTTTCATTGCTGTTAGAAAATCAGCGATGACAGACACCAGAGAGATGGCACGACAGTGGATAGAAGAGAACCTTACTGAAAATTCTGCCATCCTCATTGACCGGGTGATACCGGATGTGGAATCACCACAACTCATTCCGAACCCTGAATCAGCAGAGCGACTATCAATCTGGGGGCGGGGCAATATCAGGTTTAGAATATTAATAAGCGTGTCAAAAGAGATAAAAAACAGAAGGAAATACAACCTTTATCTGGTATCCATGGCGATAAAAGATGTTGTATCATTTATTGAAGGTAATAACATCAAATATGTTATTACCTCTGTCTTTGGGGATAAAGAATTCTATATTGACCAATGCCTTGACTATGGCGTGGAGACATATCCCTGTGAGAATGAATACCACCGAATACTCAAAGAGAAATACAAACTCATAAAAAATTTCTCACCTGATGGTAAAATAACCAGGGGTCCAGAGGTATTGATATATATAACGGAATGAATAACCACTCATTGAAAATACTATACTTCTCATGTGAGGATGTTCCCGCAAGCCACGCTGGTGCGGTTCATACCTTTGAGGTCGCCAGGAATCTGGTCCGACTTGGACACCAGGTAACGCTGTTCTCTTTAAGGCGCAACGACCAGCGTGCCCTTGAAAATGTTGATGGCGTCAAGGTCATCAGGGTCTGGCAGAAGGTCATTAGCATAAAACTCCCACTGATATCCATCCCCTATCTCCCATCACTTCTTAACAAGAACTTTGATATAGTTATGGAGAGATATATAACTGCAGGGGGTCTTGGTGCAATATACTCATTTCTGAAGAGAACACCTCTGGTTCTGGAAGTGAACAGTCCACATGTTGATGAGATTATACACCGCTGGAAGATAAAATCGCCCATCATTAAAGCACCCCTCAAATCCTGGGTCAACTTTCAGTTTAGACAGTCAAGTGCAAATATTACCACAATATCTACTGTAGTTCCTGACTTCGCACGAGACAGAACCTACCTACTTTTCTGGGGTGCAGACCACTCAAGATTTAACAAGAACCTAAGAAATACTAACACCGCCAGAGAAATAATAGAAAAATACAATCTAAATAACAGGTTTCTCATCTTATTCGTCGGCTCATTCAGAGAATGGCAGGGAATATATGACCTTCCTGATATTATCTATCACACCTCTAGGATTATTCCAGATGCACTTTTCTTGCTCGTGGGTGGAGGGGGCGAAGAGGCAAGATTGATGGAATACATCCACTCTAATGGTCTCGGGAGATACTGTCTCTATCTTGGTCCCCAGCCCTACAAAACAATTCCCTACCTTATGGCAATAAGCGATGTGGGGCTTGCACCGTTCAATGCCTCCTATTACAAACCACTGGAGGAATTTGGGTTCTTCTGGGCACCGGCAAAATTGATGGAATACCTGGCAAGTGGACTCCCCGTGGTAGTGAGTAAATATGACACCCTGGAGAAGATAGTCGGCTATGGTGAGAGAGGAATTCTGGTCAATCCCGATAAACCGGATGAATATGCACAGGCAATCAAGATGATAAGAGACAACTCATCATTAAGACAGAAACTATCTGATAATGCTACCCGATACATTCAAGAAGAGCAGTCATGGGGTAAACACGCTGAAGCATTAGAGAAAATCCTGACCAATGTCTATAATTACCATAAAAGGCAAAGAAGTAAGAAATAACAGAAAAAATCGGTTATGTTAAAAAACCTTAATAGAACATTTGCAGTCATCTTAATCATATTCTCTATTATATTAATAACTCAGATATATAACAGACCGGTGGATAGGGACGAGGGATTCTGGATTGGCTCAGCACATCTCTTGAACAGAGGGTATGAATTATACAGAGACATTCCATTGCCACACACACCCCTAACTACACTATTATATGCCCTGCTCTTCAAGGTTACCGGGACATCTCTGATTGCCGGAAGATTCCTCAGTGTTGCCCTTGCAATAACCTCACTTACCATCTTATACCTGCTAATCAGAACAACCAATGAAGCAAGCAGTTTACCACTCTATATATTCAGTTTCTCATATCTAACAATCAACTGGTTATCACCTGTCAAGGTCTATTCACTGACCATACTACTACTGATTATCTCAATAATGTTTTTGATACTTTCTATCAATAACAAACGATTGATATTTGCGCTTCTGTCCGGATTCTTCACAGGTCTTGTTATATCTTCACGAATCATCCTAATACCCATAATAATCATCCCTATATACTGCTTCAATAGAACTAATAATCGTTGGAATATCTATCCATTTCTCTCCGGATTAATAGCGGGCATAATACCTATCATATTTTATACACTCAAATACACCGATTATCTACTGTTCAATGTAATCGGCATTCACACCACCGCACTCAGTGGTTATAAGTCGCAGATGACGAGATTTAGCATAGTGAAAGAAATGGCATTAGACCCCAACTCAGCGATAATAGTCATACTCGCAGTAATCGCTATATTTAGATTATTCCGCAGAAGAACTGAAATGATAGAGCGCATATCATCTCTATATGTCCTGGTCATCCTTATTATCAGTATTATACCCATATCTGCTTCACTCCAGTATCTGGTATTATTGGTTCCATTTACCGCCATCTCATCCAACCATTTAATCCACCATTTAACAGCATCACGAAAGAAATCTATTTTGATAACAACTGTAATGCTCTTTTTCATCATAACAGGGCTTGTTAGACCTTTGGGGAGGGTTGCTATGAATTACTATGCTAAACCTATGGTTGGAATCAGCGAAATAGTGAAAGTCCAGGACTTCACAGATGAATATGTTGACGAAGATGATGTGGTCGCAACCTGGTGGAGCGGATATGTCACCAGTGGCATACCTCACCCTGACCTACTTCTGGGCGAGTTCTCCAGAAGAATATCAGACCTGCTGACTGAGGAGGAGAGAACTAAATATCACCTGCCCTCACACGAAGAACAGTGCCAGATAATACTGAATCAGAAACCACAATGGGTCATCCTGGGTATTGATAGTCCTGACAAGATAAAGGTCTTAATCAAAGATGATTACTATTTATTCAAAGAGATAGGGGAGGTAGAGATATATGCCGTTCATGATTGAAAATCTGAGTTCACTTGCCGGTAGAGCAATATCTCCTCTCATAAGTCCTTTTAAGAATAGAACTAAAAGACCTCAGAAGGTTAAAAAGATACTCGTGGTCAAAATATGGGCTACTGGTGAGGTCCTTCTTACCACACCCGCCCTGAGAACCCTGAGAAGATTATTCCCCAATGCAGAGATTAACTACCTGACAGGGATTAGGTCATCACCAATCATTGCTACCAATCCTAACATTAACAGAATATTGACAGTGGATGAATCTATATTTATCTCTCTCAACCCAATTAAAATAATGCAACTAATGCTTGACATAAGAAAACAGGACTACGACCTCTGTATTCTATTTCATCACTCATTTGCCTTCGCGCTGATATTTAGAATTATCTGCTCTGGTATCCTGGCAGGAATAAACCGCAGGGGTGAGGGAGCACTTCTGAACTACTCAACTGAATATGATGAGACAATACATCAGGCAGATGAATACCTCAATGTGGTTCTCTCACTCGGTGGTAAACCTGAGGATAAAGGGCTTGAGATATTCCTCACAGAGAAAGTGACCAATAAAGTAGAAAAGCAATTAAAGGATGCGGGCATCTCAGAGAAATACATAGTCATAGCACCTGGTGGTGGCGACAACCCAAAGACAAAGATGCCTAATAAATTAATGCCAATTAACAAATGGAATGCACTCGTTCAGAAACTTTGTTCATTAAGTATTCCAATTTTAATCATTGGTAGCAAAAGTGATAGAAAAAGGGCTAGAATACTTGCCTCTCTATCTTCAAATATCACGGACATTACTGGTAAAACTACCATCCCAGAGGTATCGGCAGTAATAAAGTGCTCTCGCCTATTGATAACTAATGACTCCCTCCCCCTCCATATTTCGTCTGCGTTCAAGACACCCACCATTGTAATCTTTGGACCGACTAATCCAGTTAGATATGGACCATATAAAAACGATAATTCAATTATTATCAGCCCCCGTGTAAAATGTGCTCCCTGTTATAGAGATGGATACCTTGAGAACTGCGTTAGGATGATATGTTGGGAGGATATAGACCCCGAAGAGATAATGCAATTTGTAAAAGAGAAATTAAACCTTGTAAGGTAAAGATTACTACATATTATTTTGTTTCAAAGGTAAACGGATAAGTAACCGTAATATCACCACTGCTGGTGCTTGGGAATCTAGCGAGCATAATATTAGAGACAATTGCATTCTCAAGTTTGGAGTTGCTGAGTGTGGAGGATATTACATTAGCTCGGGTAACCGTCCCATCAGAGGATACAGTAAACGATACTACTACCTTTCCCTCTAGCGATGGATTGCTCCTTAATTCTCGGTTGTAAACACTATTGATTGCACCCATTCTACCTCTGATGATGGAATCCACCGTAGAAGAGCTCCTTGATGGGTCATCAGACCCTGGACCGATAATGCTTAACGGACCTGTAATACTGACACTACCGAGGGTGGTCTCAATATTTTCAATTGGTTCCCCTCCGCCTTTCTTCTCAACCTCTTTGACCAATTCCTCCCTCTCCTTCTTCAACTCCTCTATCTTCTCCATTATTGCTTCTCTCTCCATCGTTGTCTCTGCATCTTCTAATTTAGCCATCAGGTTCTTAATCTCATTGTCAATTATGTCTATTCTATTGATTGCCTCCTGCAACTCCTTCGTGCTCTTGTAGTAATTAATAACAATTGGAGTGCTGACCGCAATAACTGCAACTATAACAGCCCCTGCTATTATCAAGGGTATTCTCCTTCTCCTCCTCACCGTCTTCTCCATCTGTTTTATCTCTATCTCGGCTTCTTCTAACTCCATCCGATGTTCCTCAAGACGCTCTCTCTCCTTACGCAATCTCTCAAACTCCTCCTCCTGCTTCTTGGTTAACTCCCTCTCTATCTGCTCCCTTAACTCCGCTTCTCTCTCTTCAAGTCGCTTCGCATCCTCTTCAAGTTGCTTCCTTGCCTCTGCAATCCTTGTATGCTCCTCCGTTACACCAGTGGGAGTCAACACAATAGGTGGCTTACCTTCTCTAACCTGTCCCAGCCATGAAGCAAATGCTCCCTTTCTATCCTCCTCCTTCTTGGCATCAAAATATTCCTTGAGGTGAACCAGGTTCTTAGCCATCACCCAGTGCTTCATCCCCTCCATTCTTATATAGTCGGTTGGCTTGAACTTCCCACCCTCAATCCAGGTCTTTACCTCTTCCACAGTGAAGGGTCCGTGCTCAACACCTTTTACTCTCAGATACAGTTTCTTTTCCTCAGCCATATAGAATCCTTTATAACTCTAATTCACTTGATGTTCCCTCATCATAATCAAATGGAATTATCTTAAACTTGATTCTCGCCCCCTCAAGAATGGTTGGGATGTCTTCTGACTTCTTCCATATAAGCTTATATAATCCATCCGGAACAAGGTCGGTGGTCATTCCCTCAACTGTAGCATCGTTCCATGTGACCCCCCCATCCTCGCTGAACTGACACTTAATTCTCGCCTTGTCCCTTTCATCATCCAGAATGGTGAATTCAATAGATACCGTCTCCTTATCTTCGCTCAATGCATAACTCTTTATTGATATCTTCGGTGGTCTGTTATTATCAACAGGAAATGAAGGCGTTATTATCTCCTCGCCTTCTTTTATATCGCTTGCTGTAACCCTTAAAACGACATTAAATTCCTTATTATCAAGGTCTGCCCTTGTATCCCATACAAACTTGCCCAGATATCCAGACGAACTAATCCCCGTGCTACCAGACCTTATAGTCGCTTCCTTAAATGTCATCCCACCATCCACCGAATATTCAACCTTCAAATCCACTGTATCCTCTTCCGGGTCATAAATTGAGTAACTTATTGCCACATCACCAGACACCTCCTCAAACGGTTCAATAACATTCAAGGTAGGTGGAATATTGGTATCAAGTTTACCTATTGCCAATGTCTCCGGCTGACCCGCTTCTGTATCATACGGAGTTATCCTGAATAGCACATCTGATAGGACCTTCCCCGGAAGGTCGGTTCCCACTGCCCATATAAGTTCACCATCATACTCCTTTGGTGTTATATCGGTGGTAAGCCCCATAATGGTTGCATTCTTGAATGTGGAACCTCCATCCTCCGAGTATTCACACACCAAACTCAAACTGTCACCCTCATTATCAGAGAGATGATAGAGCAATATTATATCACCGGTGGGTGAGAATTCATAACTACCAAGAGATACATCTGGTGGAATGTTATTGTCCACACTTATTAGTTCGCTCTCAAACGGTTTACCCTCATCCGCATCCATTGCAACCACCCGTAATCTTATATCCCCTGAATCCACACCGGCAATATCCGCACCTGAATCCCACTTTATAACTCCAGAGTATCTCGCAGGGGTAATACCGCTTATCTGTCCACTTATGGTCGCCTCGTTATAGGTTATTCCACCATCTACTGAATACTCCATCATCAATGATACAGTGTCTCCCTCGGGGTCACTGATTGTATAGCCAATATCCACATCACCCGTGAGTTCACCAGAGGGAATAGTAACAGTGACCTCGGGAGGTATGTTATTATCAAGGTGAATGGGCGAGACAATAGCCGGCTCTCCAACATCTCTATCGCTAGGGGTGAGCCGTAAGGCGACATCGGTCAAATCGGCTGATGGAACATCCTGGTCGCTTCTCCACACAAATGTATTAGCATACATCAAACTTGTTATATTATTCATATTGCCATCTATTGTAGCAGGTGCCCATGTTCTTCCACCATCAATTGAATATTCAACCTTCATACTTACATTATCATTCTCAACATCCTCAATAGTGAAGTCAACAAAGACCTCACCTGAAACCTCTTCGGTAATACCTGCTACTTCAACCATCGGCGGAATATTGTTATCAACATGGAATGGTGGTGACACAGATGCCTCTCCCTCATCCTCATCCCATGGTATAACCTTAAATCTCACATCCTCAACATCAAGTCCCTCTATGTCATTCATTGAATCCCATTCAATGAATGTTGAATACTCCGAGGTGTGTATCTGACCCTTTGGACTTATCACTGTTGCCGGCTGATATACCTGTCCACCATCTATGGAAAACTCACATACCAGTTCAATCATATCACCCTCATCATCCGAGATATCAACCGGAACCCTGACAATTCCTGAACTCTCACCCTCAGGTGCATTGACCTCAACCCTCGGTGTGTTATTGTTGTCAAGCACTACAAGACCTGGACTTGCTCTCTCACCAGTATCATTATCGCTGGCAACCACCTTGAACATAATGTCATCTCTATCTACACCTAATAGGTCTTCTTTAGAATGCCATATTACAGAGCCCTCATATCCCACCTCGGTTATACCGGTGGTGGTTCCCGAAACGGTTGCCTCTCGCCAGGTAGAGCCACCATCATCTGAGTAGAAACAGGTGATACTCAACGGGTCTCTCTCGTCATCCTGAAGTGAATATTCAATATCTATATCCCCCGAGCTCTCGTCATGAATATCCGCCACGAAGGATATGGGCAAACTGTTGTTGTCCAGGTGGAAACTATTGCTCACTTTCGCCTCACCGACATCATTATCCGATGGTATTATCTTAAATACCACATCGTCGCTGTCTAACCCCAGAACATCAAGTGTAGAGTTCCATATTATACTGCCTGAATATGGAGGTCGTAGATTGACGGTGTCACCCGTTATAGTCGCCGTGTTCCATGTTTCTCCTCCATCGGTTGAGTATTCAGCATCTATTGACAGTATATCCCCATCATTATCATCAAGCGAGAACGAGATTCTCACATCCTCAGATACCTCTTCCAGTATATCGTCAACCACTGCAACAGGTGGTTGATTATTGTCAAGGTGGAATGGGTCGGTCTCATCGGGGAAGCCCTCGTCGTTATCAAATGGTGTAATTCTCACCATAACATCGTGGCTGTCAATCGCTGGTAAATCCGCCTCCGATGTCCACATAACTGTTCCAGCATATCGGGCGGGGTCAATCTCCAGTTTTGTGGCAACAGTTGCGGGGTGCCAGGTGAAACCACCATCACTTGAGTATTCAACCTTTATCATACTGGCATCATACTCAGCATCCTCCAGTTTATATGAGACAGAGACATTACCACTCTGCTCTTCTGTGATATCCTCAACTATAATAGATGGAAGTTCGTTATTATCAAGATGGAAGTTCTCTGTCTCCCCAGGGGTTCCAGTATCATTATCAACTGGTGTTATCCTGAACCTAATATCCATCTGGTCAGTGCCAGGCAGGTCAGAATCGCTTCTCCATATCACAGAGCCTAAATAACCGGTGCTGTCTATCTCCTCAATAAAGCCCTCAACCGTAGCGGGTTTCCAGTTCAAACCACCGTCCTCACTAAACTCACATATCAAACTCACCAGGTCTGATTCCATATCATCTATGGAGTAATCAATGACAACATCCTCATACTGTTCGCCTGAAACATCTGAAAGAGAGATTGTCGGAGGCGTATTATTGTCCACCCAGATGGGAGGCGATATCCCTGGTTCACCCGCATCAAGGTCAGATGGGGTCACTCTCACCAGGACTTGAGTTGAATCAACACCCTTAATATCACGCTCTGATTCCCAGGTAAAGGCGCCTCTGTAACTGCCTACGGTGATGCCCTCCAAAGAGCCGGTTATAGTTGCTGGATAGAAGTTTTCACCCCCATCAACTGAATATTCAACAAATAACGAGACCGGGTCGCCTTCTTTATCGCTTATCTCATAAGGAATAGTTATATCTCCTGCTTGTTCACCGCTGACACCCATAACGACAACGGTTGGTGGATTGTCGTTATCAACGATGAAGTTATTGGTCGTCCCCGGCTCACCCTCATCATTATCAGAAGGTGTTATTCTGAACCTGGTTTTTTCAAGATATTGGTCAGGAACATCAACAAGTGAATTCCAGGTAATATGCCCAATATATCCTTCCTCCCCGAAATCAGTATTACCTGACACTGTCGCCTCATACCAGGTTGTGCCGGCATCAGGTGAATACTCACAGTATAAACTCACAGTATCCCTCTCAAGGTCAGAGACGGTGAAATAGACATCTATATCACCACTCTGCTCCTCAGTGAAATCTGACAGTAATATTGATGGTGGTTTGTTATTATCTACATAAATCATTCCGCTTACACCCGGCTCACCAACATCTGCGTCGGAAGGCGTTATCCTGAACAGTATCTCTGCAGAATCCACTCCAAGAAGGTCAATTATTGAGTCCCACATCAATTCACTGGAATAATCAGCAGGTTTTATACCGCTTAAGCGTCCACTGACCGTAGCGTTTATCCACGACTGCCCTTTATCCTTGGAATACTCACATAACAACGACACCTCGTCACCCTCATCATCACTGATTGTAAAGCCAATGGGAAACTCGCCCGTCTGCTCACCTACCACCTCTGCAACCTTGACCGCAGGCGGATTGTTATTATCAAGGTGGAAATTACTGGTGGTATCTATCTTTCCCTCGTCATTGTCCATAGGAACTATCTTGAACTGCGTCGTCCTTATATCAACACCTCTGGTGTCATCCAAACTCTTCCACACCAGATTACTCTTATAATCGGTAGAGGTTATATCGGTTATGTTCCCCTCCACCGTTGCCTTCTCCCAGTTCTCGCCGCTATCAAGTGAATAGAAGCAGTCAAGTGACAGCTTATCCTCCTCCCTGTCCTGCAATTGATAATTAATTACAATGTCTCCCCCTACCTCTTCAAGGATATCCTCAACAATGACCCTGGGAGGTGTATTGTTATCAAGGTGAAATTTGTTTGAGAAACCGGGAGGTCCAGGGTCGTTATCATATGCGATTATCCTGAACATCACATTCTCTGAATCAATCGCCTGACAATCAGCCACCGAATCCCATGTGCATTGTCCGGAATACCTGGCTGGGCGTATAGATGTAGTCGCACCCGAAACAGTGGCGGGTTTCCATGTCTCACCACTGTCAAGAGAATACTCAAACTGTAAACCTATCAGGTCTTGCTCTTCATCAGATATTGTATAATTGAATACCACATCCCCGGTCTTCTCGCCCTCTATGGGTTCAATTGTTATTGATGGTGCAACATTATTATCAACATGAAATAATATTGTTTCACCACTGGTTCCTATCCCACTTGAATCAGATGGTATAATCTTGAACTTGATATCCTTCTGCTCTCTATATTCCCTCCTCTCCTCAGCGATGAGCACGGGGTCTGCCTCGCCCTTCTTCTCCAGCGGACCTATGAGGTCATCATTTGACTTCCACAATAAACTGCCCTTGTATTCGGAAGGACCTATGTTTTCAGTCCTTCCAATAATACTCGCCTCATGCCAGGTCCTGCCTGCGTCATCTGAATACATTGCCTGAATGCTTAAGTAATCACCCTGCTTATCCGAGAGAACATAATTGATGGTTACATCACCAGAGACCTCATCATTTATATCCGAGACGGTGACCGATGGCAACTCAGCTACACCACCTACAAATCCAAATACCGAATCTCTGTAATTATCCTTCTTGAACTGCGACCAGGGCATGTTGGCTCTCGACTCCATCCCCCCAACATCCACACAGTATAAAAACCCATCCTTTCCACCTATCACCATCTCTAAACTTGAATCAGCATCTATGTTACCAACCGCAGGTGAGGTATAAGCTGCTCCACCCAGAACATATGGATAGCCAGGCATTATGGTGCCATCCCCTGAGACAGCATAGACATTCCCGTTCTCACACCCGACTATTATGTCCAGCTTGCCATCTCCGTCTATGTCCGAAACCACCGGAGAGGAATAAAGAACCTTACTGTTCAGATTTACAGGAAAACCAGGAAGAAATGTCCCATCTTCATCTATGACATAGACATTACCATCACCACTGGCAACCACCACTTCTACTACAGTGTCAAAATCAATATCCGCAAGAGCGGGTGAGACATATCGCAGTTTATAACCGGTGCTTACAGGAAAACCCCTAACTGGCGAGCCAGATAGTTCAAAGGCATAGACAGAGTAGTCATCACTGCCCACAACAATCTCGTAAAGACCATCTCCATCAATATCACCGATGGCGGGGCTTGACCTTACATAGTAACCGGTCTTTCTAGACCATATCACCGATAGAACACCTGAAGCATACCTGCAAAAGTAAACACGACCATCGTCAGCACCAAATGCAATCTCTATGTTACCATCGCCATCAACATCACCAACCGCAGGCGATGATTCTACCCTTGGGTTGCCTGTCTTTGAGATCTTCTCAGGGAAGCCAGGCAACAATCCACCGCTACCAGACCAGGCATAGAGTTTTCCATCAACTGCGGGGACTATAATATCGTTCCTGCCGTCTTTATCAAGGTCAATTACTGCGGGTGTTGCTACTATTCCATCATCCGCAACCACAGGGAATCCCGACACAATTGAGCCATTGCCATTGTAGGCATACAATTTTCCATCGGTTGTTCCTATGATTATCTCAAGTGCTGAATCGGAGTCAATATTCGCAAGAACTGGGGACGAAATGACTGAACTACCGAGGTCAATTGGGAAACCAGTGGCAATACTCCCCGAGCCGGTAAATACATACAGCTCACCGGTTCCTGAGCCAATTACTACCTCTTTCCTGCCATCACCATTGACATCGCCAATGGCAGGGCTGGATATAGTTGCCTTAACACCTGCATAATCTACTACCCACTCTTCTGTATATGAGAAGGTAATAGATAAACACAAAACCAATCCTATCGCCACAACCAGGGTTATTCTTCCCGGGTCTTTCATAACATCTCTTATCTCTTTAATAATACACTATTTTATGCCAAAATTATAGTTAAAAAACACTCGGTTTTTCTACATAATAATAACATTATTTTCAAGGCAAATTAAACAATATTAAGCAAAAATGAAATATTGTATATGGACATAATAGAAACCGTGCTAACAAATAAAAATAACAATCATTAGACCTCTCTAAGAGTTAAGAATCTTTTAGACTGAGATATATGGAAGGAGCGAATGAAGTATTCAGAGAATCGTTCAAAGTAATAAGATAAACAGATAAATTCTAAAGGCATAAAATTATCCAACAATAACTAATTCTACAGTTGAATTTACTGAACATCAAAATCCTGGCGAAAACACCCTTACTCTTCAAAATATATTCTCATATAATAGTTCTACAATCTGCACCGCAAGTTATAATAAACTATATAGAATAACTATGGTTGATAGAGCACAGAAAAGCGAGCAGAAGATAAAGCAGAAATTGAAGATGGCGCCGAGGGTTCTTGAATACATCAAGATACTCAGAATGCCGGCTCAGGAGTTGAGAACCTACCTCAGGCAGTCAGCTGAGCAGAACCCTTTCGTGGATGTTTCTGATGAATCAACAGAGGAGGATTATCCCGATGAAACAGCGCCGACCTCCGATTACGAGCCCAATAGGCGAGTGGTGATGGAGGCAAAAATCGCTAATAGAAAGCCCTCCCTCCAGAGTCACCTTCTCAATCAGTTAAACCTTTTAGTTGAAAGTGAAGAGGAGAAAAAGATTGGCGAAATACTTATAGGCGAGATAGATGAGCGGGGTCTCTTTACCGCCTCCGTGACTGAACTCTCAAAGTGGTATGGTATTGAGGAGAGCAAACTTAGAGATGTGCTCAAAAGGGTGATACAGAGGATGGAGCCGACAGGAGTAGGTGCCGAGAGCGTTGAGGAGGCAATTGAAATACAGTTGCGTGAGGCGGGTTTCAGGATAAAGAATTTGAAACAACTGGTTAAAACATACATCAAGAATCCTGGAATTGAATACACAGATATCTCAAAGAGATACAAACTTACAGAGGAAAAGTTTGAAGAGTTTAAGATACTGATAAGAAATGCCAGACCATATCCGGCTGAGGGTATGGATGACATTGAGCGGGTTGGAGAGTGGGAACTGGAGGCAGTGCCCGCAAATGGTGGTCTTAAGGTGCGACTTAACCCCAGGGCTTGTCCCAATCTGATAGTTAAGCGCGAATACTATAACACAATTATGAATTCGGAGGGAGTAACGAAAGATGATTTGAGGTTCATCAGAGGGTTATTCAGGCAGGCAAAGGATATGCGCTGGACGGTGAACCGGCGCCTGGAGACAGTCCTTGAGGTATCTCAGGCGGTGCTGGACGCACAACCCCGCTTCTTAAAAGAGGGTCTCAAGGGAATAAGACCCCTGAAGATGGAGGATATAGCAGACAAACTGGGCACATCAATCTCTACGATAAGCAGAGCAGTATCATCAAAGTATATAAAGACACCGCATGGCATACTTCCCATGAAGATATTCTTCACCAAGAAGGTCAGGGATAAATCACAGAGGGAGATACTGGAGGCGATAAAAGAGATAATCGCTGATGAAGACCCCAGAAATCCCCTATCGGATGAAGAGATACTTGCAAAACTCAAGGCGGATGGTTATGATATTGCCCGCAGAACAGTAGCGAAATACAGAGATATGCTTAATATACCGTCGTTGTGGAAGAGAAAAAGATTATCTGGAGTAGTAAGAAGGAATAAGAGGATATAGATAATGGAGGTATGAGATTTGAGGGAATATGATATAGCAATTCTGGGAGGAGGGTCGGGTGGATATGTAGCAGCGATAAGGGCGGCGAAGATGGGAGTGAGTGTAGCCCTAATAGAGAAGGATAAGGTAGGTGGCACCTGCCTTAATCGGGGCTGTATACCTACCAAGGTGATGATAGAAGCAGGGCACAGATACAACATAGCATTAAATTCAAGCGAATACGGCGTTGATATCAGAGATGCTGAATTCAACTACAAACGCATGTTGAAGACGAGAGAAGAGGTGGTGAAAACATTGAGGGATGGTGTTCTGCACCTTTTGAAGAAGTTAAAGGTTGACTTGATAGAGGGATATGGAGAGCTTACATCAGAGAACACAATTATGGTTGATGGAGTAGAGGAAATCAGGGCGAACAATATAATTCTTGCTACTGGTTCAAAACCTTCTTCATTACCTGGTCTTGAGATAGATAACAAATACATTCTGACCAGTGATGATATACTTGAACTAGAAAAACCACCAGCGAGATTGATAGTGGTTGGAGCGGGTGCAATCGGATGTGAGTTTGCATATATATTCGCAAATATAGGTGTCAAGGTTTATCTTGTTGAACTGCTTGATAGAGCAATTCCTGGCAGTGATAAACGCGCCTCAAGGGTCATCGCATCAAAATTGAAATCACTTGGAGTAAAACTTTCAACAGAAACTACTATCAAGAGATGGACAAAGAAGGACGGCTGTCTGGAAGCGACCTTAGAGGACGGCATAGTGATTGAAGCAGAATGTATCTTACTATCGGTTGGCAGGGTTCCCAATACCGATAGTTTCAGCAATATAGGTGGTATAAAGCTGAATAACGGTGGCTTTGTGGAGACCGATGAATACCTCCACACTGGCTGTGGCAATATCTATGCTATTGGCGACATTCTTCCCCGCCCCATGCTGGCTCACAAGGCATTCTACGAAGGCGTAATAGCGGTAGAGAATATACTTGGATACAAAAGAAAGGTGAGATATGATATTATTCCAAGTGTGGTATATACAATACCTGAAATAGCCCAAGTGGGACCCACTGAGGATGAATTGAAAGAGAGCGGGTATGAATACACAACAAGCACATTTCATTTTAGAGCGCTTGGAAGGGCACTTGCGATGGGAGAGACAGATGGTTTCGTTAAAATAATCTCAGGTGCTGATGGAAGGATTCTATCGGGAACCATAGTCGGTCTATCTGCTGGCGAATTGATTGGTGAGATTTCACTGGCAATACTCTCTGAGATGAAAGCAGATGAGTTCAAAGACCTTGTCCATAGTCACCCTACCCTGTCAGAGGCAACAGGTGAGGCATTATGGGGCTTATCAGAAAGAATGATACACTCGCTTTGAATAATATGAGAAGACCCCCAAGATATAAGAAGACGGGATTGCCAGAGGCGGGTTCCACAAAAAGGATACTCAATATATTGAAGCGATACCGCCTTCACACGGTATGTGAGGAGGCGAAGTGTCCTAATAAGGGCGAGTGCTTCAGCGCCGGCGTAGCGACTATTATGATACTCGGGAATATATGCACCAGAGGGTGTGCTTTCTGCGGTGTAACCGGTGGCATACCACTACCAGTTGAACCAGATGAGCCCGAGAGGGTAGGATTAGCCCTAAGGGAGCTAAATCTGGACTATGTGGTTATTACATCAGTTACCAGAGACGACCTGCAGGATGGCGGCGCCGGGGTCTTCTACGAGACCGTAAAGATGATAAGAAAACACTCGCCTGCTACAAAGGTTGAGATACTGATTCCTGACTTCAATGGTGATGAAGATGCCCTCAATAGGGTCATAGACAGTGAGCCATACTGTATCTCTCATAATATTGAGACGGTGAGAAGATTATATAAAAGCATTCGCCCTGGCGCTGACTACGATAGGTCTCTTGAGATATTGCGAAAAATAAACAGCAGGAAAGATGGTATATCCACAAAGTCGGGCTTTATGTTAGGATTGGGTGAAAAAAACGAAGAAATTGAGGAACTGATGTATGACCTGAGAGATGTGAAGGTTAAGAAGTTGGTTATAGGTCAATATTTAAGACCGTCACATGCGAATGTTCCAGTAAGCAGATACTATACAGAAGAAGAATTTAAAGAATGGGGTGAGAGGGCGAAAGAGATGGGGTTTGAAAGTGTATTATCAGAACCATTAGCCAGAACATCATACCATGCGACTGTATGAACAGAAGGTAAGGAGGTTAATATGGCTATAAACATTCAGAGTAAAAATATTGAAATTTCACCATCAACCGAGAAATATATAAATAAGAGGTTATCTAAAATTGAGAGAATGTTAAAATTTGGTTATGATAATCTAAATATGGTGATAAGTTTAGAAAAGCACAGATATATCGTTGAGGTATCTCTAAAATCCAAAGGTCATTCCTATAGGGGAACTGATGATTCCAACGACCTCAGAACCTCAATTAATAATGCATTTGATAAGATTGAAAAGCAGATAAGACGCCAGAAGGATAGATACTTATCATCAAAGCGACCGGCAACGGAACCAACCGTTGAGGAGGAAACAACCACCATTGCTGAAGAGGAGATTATTATTCATAATATACAATACAAACCGATGACGATGGAAGAAGCACTACAGCATTTCAGGTCATCTAATCACGAGTTTTTTGCATTTATAGATGCTCATACCGACAGGGTTAATGTATTATACAGAAGAACTGACGGTAGGATTTGTTTGTTAAAACCATTATAACATATTTTTACAGGGAGGAATAATATGCGTATTGCTGACCACATCTCAAGTAAGACCATTAAGATTGGTCTGACAGGTAAAACAAAAGATGAAATCCTGAAAGAGATGGTTGAGGTTCTATCCAATTCAGGAAACATCAAAGACCCGAACAGGATATACGAAGCGGTGGTGGAAAGAGAGCGACTATGTTCCACCGGCTTTGAGCATGGAGTAGCAATTCCACATCCAAGACAGGGTCAGCCGGATATAGTGGAGAACCTAACCATTGCATTTGGTTCGTCAAAGAATGGAGTGGACTTTGAGGCGCTGGATGAAGAACCGGTATATATATTCTTTATGCTAGCCGCCCCAAATGACCAAGAACATCTAAGGGCACTGGCACGACTCTCAAGAATGCTAAAAAAGGAGGAATTCAGAGAGGAGTTGAATAAGGCAAAAACCCCTGATGATGTATTAAAACTCATATCAAAGAGAGAAGAAGAATTGAGTTAGATTTAATTATTACTATAAGTTGTCATTACCAAATATGGTTAAGGTAAACAAGCTCACGGTAGAGAGATTGTATTCTGAGTTCGGTGAGAACGACAACCTCATACTTCTAAATTCCAATGCTGACCTAGATAGAGAAATTGCGAAAAAAGAGGTTAATAGACCATCACTTGCTATCGCTGGTTTCTTTGACACCTTTGCTTCCAAGAGAATTCAAGTCCTTGGCAAGACGGAGCATGATTACCTCAAGACAAAAGATAAAAAGTATAAAAAAGAGGTCTTTGAGAAAATAGTCACCTATGACATACCCTGTTTCATAATCTCCCGCTCTCTACCCTGCCCGCAGGAACTGCTGGAATCAGCAGACCACAAGAGAATACCTGTCTTTGCTTCTCCTCACCCCACTGGAATATTGGTCGCTAACCTCAGTTATTTCCTCTGGGATACCATGTCTAAGGAAAAACTCATTCACGGTGTTTTAGTTGACATATATGGTGTGGGAACACTGATTCTCGGCAAGAGTGGAATAGGTAAGAGTGAGTGCGCCCTTGAACTCGTCTCCAGGGGGCATAGGTTGATATCCGATGACCAGATATATGCAAAACGGCTGATAGGGGGTGAACTCGTAGGAAGGTCAGACACCAATATACAGAACCATATGGAGATACAGGGATTGGGCATAGTGAACATTGCACGACTTTTCGGAGCAAGCGCTATAAAGGAATCAAAGAGAATTGAATTGATAATAAATCTTGAAGAGTTTGATAAGTCCAAGGAATATGACAGAACAGGTCTATATGAGCAGATTTATGACATTCTGGATGTGAAACTCCCCTATGTGACCATTCCCGTATTCCCCGGCAAGAATATTGCAACCCTCATTGAGGTTGCAGTTCTGAACCAGATTCTTAAACAGAAGGGCTATCACTCTGCAAAGGAGTTCAACAGAATGCTTATTGAAAAGATGCTTAAAGAAAGTAATAAAAATGAAGAATAACCATAGCATAGGGTTACTATTAGTAAGCCACAACACGATTGGCAGAGATATGATGGAGGCAGCGGAGTTAATACTTGGCAGAACCAATCTGATTCGTTGTGTATCGGTGAGGTCAAAGGATAAATTGGAAGAGGTTGTTGAGGTGATAAAACATGAGGCAGATGAACTTAAAAGCAGATGTGAAGCAATTCTCATATTAACCGATATGTGGGGAGCCAGTCCGGCAAACTCAGCAGTAGAGGCGGTAAAGAATCTCAGGTCAAATAACATAGAAACCGCATTAGTTACCGGCTTGAATTTACCTATGTTGATATCTGCTATTGCATATCACAGAGAGATGAACATCCAGGACCTCGTAAAAAAGGTAATTGAGGTAGGTAAGATGAGTCATTTAGATGCGACCAAGATTATTTAGACAGATTTAGATATATTTATATGATGAAGGTATATTACATACTGGATGAATTGGCGAGTGAGATACAAAGTGCTCTGCCATGGGTTGATATATTCAACGCCAGAAGTTTGGTAATAGTAAGTAAGACCCTATCAAGAAACAGAATAGCTGAATTCATATGGAGGTTCAGGGTCCCCCAATTTCTTAACATCAAAATAATGTCCCCGGAGCAGGTGCCAATAATGTCTCTTAAAAGAGATATTGAGGAAAGAACACTGATTATTTTTGAGAGTTTAGAAGACATAATTGAACTGATATATAGGGGAATGCCCCTTAAGCAATTATACATTGCCAGGATGCCCGATATTGGAACACGAAAACAATTAATGGAAAAGGTCAACATATCACCACTTGATTACCAAAAACTGTTGTTATTAAGGCAGACAGGAACAAAGATATTTCTTGACCCCATAAGAAGAATATCAATGTTGCAGATAGAGGGGCTGATAAGGGAAATACTGTTCGGTTGATTAACAGACGGAGGATTTTTAATGACCATAAAAGAGCGAGAAGTAGAGATACTTAATAGGTATGGTCTTCACGCCAGACCAGCAGCCAAGTTTGTCCAGACCGCAAAGAAGTTCAAAAGTGATATATTTGTGGAGAAAGACGGTGAGCGCATTGATGCCAAATCTATTATGGGCGTGTTGATGCTTGCCTGTGCAAAGGGGCATAAAATAAAACTGATTGCTGATGGTGATGATGCTGATATTGCAATTGAAGAACTTGTAAATCTTATAAACGATAAATTTGGAGTTGAATAAATGCCAAGAGAGAAGAAATTATCAGGAATTCCAGCGTCACCCGGCATTACTATCGGTAAAGCAACGATAGTAAAATCCACCCACACGAAGATGGAGGATTTTGCAGGCAGGGTAGAGAATCCCGAGATTGAGGTAAAGAGATTTGAAGATGCGGTAGAGGGAGTTAAGAATAGAATAACCACAATTAAAGAAAGTATGGATAGCTCATCCCCTGCGTTTTCTGTTTTTGATTTCTATCTGGAATTGCTTGAGGATAATAGCATAATTAATATATGCAAAGATAAGATAAAAGAGGGAAAGACAAAAGCAGAGGCGGGAATACACGCAACCATTACAGATATAATAAAGAACTATAGTCAATCGGATGATAGATTCTTTTTAGAGAGAATGCAGGACTTAAAGGATTTAACCCGTCTTCTGATAGCAGAACTCCAGAACGAAGATTTGGATATTATTGGAGGCGATGAACCACAGATAATCGTTGCGAAGAACCTTGCTCCATCTCAAACAGCCCTATTCACCAGAGACAAGGTATTGGGTTTCGTCACTGACGCAGGTGGCAAGACCAGCCACACCGCTATAATGGCAAAATCCCTGGGCATCCCTGCAGTGGTGGGGACCAGAACTGCAACCCTATTCATAAAAGATGGTGACACTGTCATAATTGACGGTAAAGAGGGGCTGGTAATTGTAAACCCATCACCCCCGGTGTTGAGGAAATATAAGAGTAAGAAGAAGCGTTACGATAAAATAACAAAAGACCTGATTGAACAGTCAAAGCTACCTGCAGTCACAAAAGACGGCTACAAGGTAACGCTATCTTGCAACATTGAACTTGCTCGGGAGGTCAAACAGGTGAAGGAGTGTGGTGGGGAAGGTATTGGACTATACCGAACCGAGTTTTTATTCCTCAACCGAACCGATGTACCATCAGAAGACGAGCAGTTTGAGATATACAAAATGGTAGTTGAGGAGATGAACCCTCATCCCACGGTGATAAGGACTATAGACCTGGGCGGCGACAAGTTCATGTTCTATGCAGACACCCCGAAGGAGTTAAACCCATTCCTCGGCTGGAGAGCAATCAGGTTCTGCCTGGAGCGGACGGATATCTTCAAGGCACAATTGAGGGCTATACTGAGAGCAAGCGCCTTCGGAGATGCTAAAGTTATGTTCCCACTTGTTAGCGACATACACGAACTGAGAAGAGCAAAGATGATAGTGAAAGAGGTCAAGGATGAACTGAAGAAGAGGCGTATAAAATTTAATAGAGAGATTGAGGTAGGGATAATGGTGGAGGTGCCCTCAACCGCTGTCCTCGCCCACCTGTTCGCAAAGGAGGTTGACTTCTTCTCCATAGGCACAAATGACCTCATACAATACACGCTTGCTGTAGATAGAGTAAACGAGCGTATCTCTTATCTCTACGACCCCTATCATCCTGCGGTATTGAACCTCATCCACAGGGTTATTGACAGCGCCCACAAGAACAGAATATGGGTTGGTGTATGCGGCGAGATGGCGGGAGACCCCATATCAACTTTATTGCTTGTGGGAATGGGAGTAGATGAACTATCAGCAAGCCCCACAAACATTCCCGCTGTGAAATATGCCATAAGGTCGGTTGAGTTCAGCGAGCTGAGAGAGATTGCCTTAAAAGCGCTTAAGATGGCAACTGCCATGGAAATTAAGAACTATCTGCTAAATGAAACCCCACTGAAGAATCTGAAACTTATATCATCTGACTAAATATATATTAGCCAATAGAAGTTTACTATCTATATACTATCTCAAAGCCCTTGCGGTCAAAACTCCTATATTGTTATCTGTATTCTATTCACAATAACCGAATAATTAATATGGCAAATAATATCT
>Ga0164311_10000054_pt1 | contig 39305 bp, 55 predicted proteins | sample GuaBasSedimGuay2_FD_121796 | JGI IMG/M metagenome (GOLD analysis project Ga0164311, IMG submission 121796) | Subseafloor sediment microbial communities from Guaymas Basin, Gulf of California, Mexico - Guay2, Core 4569-9, 9-12 cm | ecosystem: Environmental > Aquatic > Marine > Hydrothermal vents... | reverse complement strand
CTTAAAACTCTTAAAACTCTTAAAACTCTTAAAACTCTTAAAACTCTTAAAACTCTAAAATACTAAAAGCCTAATAAAGCCTAAAAGAACATAATACAACTACAAATACAACTACAAATACAACTACAATATAAGGAATAAAAAACTTGCGCGCGCGCGTGGGAAATATAGAGGAAAACAAAAAAAATAAAAAAAAATAAAAAAAAACACTTGACACGTGGTACAGCGAGTGTTATAATACAGATAGTTAGCACAAATACAAGCCCCGCGGGGGGCGGAAACGAGGGAGAACATGGAAAATGGAAAAAAAATAAAAATAGTAGTGTGGGCGCGCGGCACCGAACGCGCGGGCGAGCTGTGCCGAGATTTCGACGCCCTCCAACGCGAGGGCAGCGACGTTGCCATTATAAAGGGCACGCCGCTTGCGCTCACGCGCTGGATGAACGACGTGCTCGACAGTACGCCGACGTGCCAGAGGGAGGTATGGCTTCATCGCGTGGCGGAAACACTGCGCGACGAATTGGAATATAATGATATTATTATAGAGATGGATCTTATGGAGAAATGGTAGAATGTCCGCAATGCGGAGAGCATTTCATCATCTCTTGATTGTCCTTAATCTTTGTGGTTGCCGTGTCGATTAAGACACGGCTTCCACAAGGGTTAAAAACCCTAAAAAGCTTTTAAAAACCAACAGCCCCCGAGCGGGGCGGAAAGAGGGAGAATAATGAGAAATCTGTCAGAGAAATTCACAATATCGTCAGAATCCCCATTCACAATTATAAAGATTGAAGGTGGCTGGACATATCCAGCCACGACTCGCAGCTATAAAACAGCGTATGGCGCGGCGCAAGCTGCTCTGGGTGATATAAGGGCCACAGTGTTCTTCGCCGAAAAACAGGTAAAAGACGCCGAGACATGTGAGAAACATAGCTGTTATTACGGAGGCCTCAACGGAACACATGTATCAGCCGGCGGTTGTGATCTTGAGTTCTTCTTCAAGCCGTTCCCATGCCGCCCGGAGCCTAAAATAGGAATAAGAAAACAGGCCGAGGACAGTCTCATCAACTGGTTAGCATACACAAAGCCTAACGGCAGTCTCTTAAAGACTTATGGTTCACGCGCTGATGAGGTTCGCGAGGTTCGAGAACGCGCTCGACAAGCACTCGACAGTATTCGTAATTGCGCGCAGAAAAAGCTACCCGAAGAATTAATAAAAGAATCGCGTGAGGCCTGCAAAAAGATTATCGATCTTTTCAATTTCCAAGGCCCTTGGAACCGTTTCAAATTCAAAAAACGCGGCGGGCTGAGGCCACAGGACATCCACGATTCTTGGATGTCTTTTAGAGAATCGGGAAAAACAACCGCAGATTAAGCTTCAACAAAACCATGCCCCAAGATGGGCGGAAAGAGGGAGAACATGGAAAAGATTGCAGACAAAGAGAAAATAGTAGACTGGGCAATGAGCCATTTTGATAGTTTGCAACTCTACAGGGCGTGTCCTGATTTTGAACCTGATGATAATTGGGTCGGCTCAGAGAAGGGCAAGAATGGAGGTGAAATACACCTGATTCAACAGGGCGAACAACATGAATTATACGGCGAAACTACGTATGATTTTTCGGAGGCGCATTATTTAGTCACCGAGAACTATTTATTTGAAACAAAAGCAAAACTCGTAATTGAAGTTTTGGATTTAGTTTTCGGCGATCAGTGTAACAACTGGCCGGACGCCTACGCTCAAACCTATGGCTGGAGTTTATGTTAATAGTTTTAACCAACAGGCCTGACGGCCGGAAAGAGGGAGAACATGGAAAAGATAAACGGGAAAAAAACAGTACTGATCTACAAGACTGGTAGACAGTCATTGAGGGCGGGTGAGTTGCGCGAATTGGAGACAGTGTGTGAGACCTGCTCACACTTGTGTGAGAATCCTCTAATTGACTGTGAAAAAGAGGGGACAGTCATTGAAATGACTGTCCGGAGATGGGAGCAGGTTCTGGAACAAAACGAATACCCGCCGAGGATCAAATATTTAGGTAATGGTGACGTGCTATATCCCAGCGGGTATTGATTGTTTTTAACCTTTATGGTTGCCGTGCCTTAATCGACACGGCTTCCACAAGGGTTAAGAACATGAAAATAAACACAATGAACATAAATGAAATAACAGTTGCACCTGAACGTTTTCAGGTACGCGCCGACGATATTGATAAAAGAGATATGACAATAACACAATTAAGACAAATATTGAAACGCTTCGCACCTGAAATGGTTCAGTGTGAATTGTTCGATCTTGAGTTTGGCTTGAGTCAAGACACGGCGGCGCGGCGGAATCTCGTAAAATTAGCGGCAGAATGCCGCCGGGCGATTAAAGCATTTGAAGTATTGGAAAAGGCCGGAACCAAAATAACGGGCAGTATGAAAAAGGGCTTGAGCGGATTAATCGAACGGGCGCGTGAATATGAACACGAGATTTTAAGATTTGACTGCCGGGCGCGTGGTGACGATGATCCGGGAACATATAAGCGCAATAACAGGAAGCAGATAAAAGTGGTATAAAACAAAGCCCCGAGCGGGGCGGAAAGAGGGAGAATTATGAAACGCACTATTGAAGTAGAAGACACATTGCAGGACCGTGTAGACGGGGCTGTCGAGGAAGTAAAAGGACTGCTTAAGCAGTATCTTGAGGACAACCCGGACACTGACGAACCACCCTGCATCAATAATGACCTTGACTATGGCGGGGGAGTCCATGAGATCGTCGACTCAAGCGTGCCAATTTACACGCATGAGATAGACACAACATGGTATCTGCACGGCAATGATCTCGAGGCGGCCTATGAATACGCAGGAGTGGGCGAGAACCCGCGGGAGAACAACGGCATGGCGGCGATCTACTGCTATATCATGGGTAGAGTAGTAGAATGGTACAATGAAAACGCGGAAGATATTTTCGATGAATGGCTGAAAGAAAACAGTCCCAACGGGTATTGATTGTCCTTAATCTTTGTGGTTGCCGTGTCGATTAAGACACGGCTTCCACAAGGGTTAAAAACCCTAAAAAGCTTCAAAAAACCAACAGGCCCCGAGCGGGGCGGAAACGAGGAAAGATCATGGAAATTATGACAAAAGAGGGCAAGATGAACGCGCGTGTTGCAATGAACAGATATGGTACAAAGGAAACCCTGAACAATTTGCTTTCCAACTCTTCCGTCGACGACTTCAGCATCATAGCCGTCGCTGAAGATATATTCAACTTTGGGCAAACTTGCATTATGTGTCGCAAGCTTGCGGCCGATGCGTGGACTCTCGCAGATGCTCTCCCGTCAGAGAAGCTTTTGAAAAAAGCCCTGAATCACGCCACACACCATGAGATTCTAAATACGCTTTTTGCGGCTAAAAATATAGCCGAAGCAAGCGGCGAACAGGTGAAAGACCTGTACGAGCGGGCTGTATTATACGTCACCGAAGCTGTTTTAGAGCACGAAACAGCAAGACTGACGTATGATAACAGATAATAGCTTCAAAAAACACAGGCCTGACGGCCGGAAAGAGGGAGAAAACATGAAAACTAAAGATGAGATATGGCACGAGATTGAGCGAATCTATGAGGAAATGGAACAGACAGTAAATTTAGATGACAGATATTACGAAATAAAGGGAATGGCTGAGGCTCTGCGATGGGTTATGGCAGACAAACCATGCGATCTTCTGGCGGAGGACATAGCCTTATGATGAGTAAAAAGCGATTGGAACACATCAAGGAAGTTTTAGAGAACAACACGCCAGACAGCTTTAACCCGGCCATTGCGGTTTACCTAACTGAGTGTGTCAATGAAATTGATCGACTGCGGCGTGGTCGGTTCGACTGCCGCGCGCGCCGCGCGGGTGTCCCATGCAAGGCGCGGAGAGAGCGGAAAGGGGGAGAATATGGAAAAAATTAGCATGGAAATAGCGTCGATATGGATCGCCCTGCTGGTCATGCTGTTTTTGACGGGAGTGTGGGCGATTGAAAAATACAACGAATGGAAAAATTAAAATTGAAACACAAGAGACTGGAGGGGGAGAAATGAATTTTGTCATGGACTACAAGCAAATGTACGGCGAACAGGTGAAAGGAGCACGGACGGCCAAGGGCATTACACAAGCCCAACTTGCAGAACAGGCAGGAGCATCACTGACATATATTTCCATGATCGAACAGGGGCGGCGGTATCCATCGCTCGTAATGAAGTGGCGTATTTACAACGTGCTTGGGGTTGAAGTCGAGTGTCCGGCCTGCGGGACGATGCTGAAAGAAGGTGAAAAATGAACGCAATCGGCTACATCAGAGTATCATCAGAACAACAGGCTGAAAGCGGATTATCGCTTGAAGCGCAACAGGAAAAGATTAAAATGTACTGTAAACTGCATGATGTAGAATTGGTGCAGGTCTTCACAGAGGCGGGAAAATCAGCGAAGAAGGGTCGGGACAGGCCAGAGCTGCAAAAAGCCCTCACAGCAACAAAGGCCGCGGCGGTAGGGGCTTTCATAGTGGCGAGGCTCGACAGATTTACCCGTTCAGTATTGGATTTGTACTCAATGCTTGAAATATTGCAAGGCACGAACACGGCATTAGTGTCCATCAATGAGTCGCTTGATACACAATCCGCAATGGGGCGGTTTGTGATTACGATATTGGCGGCGATAGCCCAAATGGAATCGGAGCTAATTAGTGAACGGACTCGTGATGCGCTGGCAGCCCTCAAGGCGCAGGGAAGGAAAACTGGTGGGTGCGTCCCGTATGGCTATAGTGCCGCCGCCGACGGTAAACTCAAAGTGCTGGCCGAGGAAGTGAGAATCATTAACTACATCATGCGGATGCGTGAGGACGGTTTTAAATTTCAGCAGATAGCGGATGTTCTCAATGCTGATGGAATACCGACTAAGCAGAATGGTCGGCAATGGTACGCGCAGACGGTTTCAAATGTGGTTAAAAAAGCGTCGGAAAAGAAGTAATATTTACAAGGGGAAATCATTTCCAGTATCAGCCCCGGCGAACCGGGGCTTTTTTATTGGCTTCAGCCATGTCGTTCAACCGCTCTTCTCGCCCACTGGTATGATTCCTCAAGCTTTATCAATGTCATCTCATATTCCCTGCTCGTAACATCCAGTTCCTTCGCAATTTGCAGGGCTTGTGATTCAAATTTTTTGCGGAGTCGGTCGGTCTTGTTTCTCTTTTTTTCAGAGTGTGGCGGCTTACTGAATATCCGATATATCCTGTTCTCCGCCGCTGATTTTTCAAGCCATTTTCTTTTGTTTTCAGACATTGTTCACTCCATTTCCAATTGTCTTTTTAGTTCCTCATTAGGACAACCATTGCAACTATTATTGTTTGGTTTAGTGCCGTATCCGGTTGCCGGACAGTTATCACACATGTACTGAGCGACTTCAGATGCGTGATATTCGATGGCATTATAATAATCAGGTGTCATAATGATGATCTTCTCATGTTCCTCATAATTGTCTTTAAAATCCTCATATTCTTCAATCGGAAAACAGTATGTTTTTGCTGGTTCGTCGTTTTCATCAAAATATGTTTCGTCCCGCGATTCAATAGCCAGTCGCCATTGCTCACCTCTCCCGTCGATGTCACATTTAATCCAATACGCATTACTCATCATTGTCCCCTCCATTCATAATCAACCCCTATTTCAATCTGTTCCCCAACATCGTAAAGTTGAATTTTAACTACCGTTCTCGGCTTCTCCGAATAAATTTTAATCGCCGTCACATAAAATATCTGCGCGTCGTCCTTCCAGACAATGCCTGATAGAGAATCGAACAACTGATTTTCAAGCCGATCAACGTCCGGCATGGTAATCTTCGGCGAATCTTCTGCCGTCTCTAAGCGTTTTTTAGACCATGATTTAAGGTATGGGAAGGCTAAGTAGATAAAAATGGCAACGGGGCCGGTATGGAGTGGTTCATTGCGCCATCCGGCACCACGGACACCGTATATAAACGGCGCGGCGTTGGTTTCGTTCTTTGGATTCGCCGCCATGAATGTTTTAACCGGAGTCTTTTTCTGACAATAAATACACCTAACGGTTTGTCCTTTGCGCGATTTCGGAACCACAACCATCGGGGTCGCTGATCGTTTCTGCTGCGGCGTGTCCGCTACTGTGAATTTCAGTTCTCTCATTATAATTCTCCAATTTTGACTAAATCGCAACGCCAAATATTTCGCATGATTGTTTGTCCGTCTTCCTCATATTGGCAAAGAACTAAATTCATTCCGTTATAACAAAACATCTTTACAACAATGACGAGTTCGCCGAGTAGATTATCCTCATTGTCCTCATCAACATACATGCACACATCATTTTTTTTTAATATCACCACTCACCACCCCCAATCAAATTACTCAAGTTTATCTGAACTATGTGAGCTATAAAAATCGAGGCCGCTACTACGAGCGTACACGTCAGCCCACCGAGCAGGAACGTGCAGGACAGGACTGTGGCGAGCAGCCCGACGTAAATTGTTATCGTGATGAATATCAGTATTTCCCTCATGTTATTCCCCCTCTTTTTTATCCAGCCTCCTCCAGTATCGTCTCGGCGATAAATAGTAACTGTCGTTCTGCGGCTTCCCACGCCGCATCCCATGCCGCCCCTGCCGCCTCCCACGCCGCATACCCCGCATCCCACGCCGCATCCCGCGCCGCATACCGCGCCGCATACCGCGCCGCCCGCGCCGCATACCGTACATCCCACGCCGCATACTGCGCATCCAACGCCGCATCCAACGCCGCATCCAACGCCGCATACCGCGCCGCCCATGCCGCATCCCGCGCCGCATCCCACTTTGCCTCCCATGCACTTATACCCGCATCTTCAGCGCACTTCAGTACAAAAACCACCCGCTGCCGTGGTGTGAACATGTGGCACGCAAGCCACACGACGTCTGCGGGTGGCACTTCCTGCATATCAACTACATCGGCGAGTGTCAGGGTCTGGCGTCCTGCGAAGAGTCTGTTCAGCTTTTCGCGGGTATAGTTCTCTCCGTTGTGCACACCATCCCATCCACACGGACGGAGCGTGAGAACGTCGTTAATTGTGAATCGTTTCATGTTTTTCCCCACCACCTCCCCATTTCCTCCACCAGATACCTGCCCGGACATGCCGTCGCGGCATAATGATTGTGCCCATGGACAGCCTCGCGCGGGTCGAGGTTAAGAGCGCAACACAGTCCCTCAACCGTGTATCTTAGGCTGTCGAGCAGTGCATCAGTGGGCTTTTCCTGCTCATAATTTCCAATGCAACACACACCAAGACTGTCTTCATTGTGTCCTCGGCAGTGTGCTCCTGAAATTCGCAATTCTCGACCGTAATGCAGTTCGCCAGTCCAGTCGATGAGCAGATGATACCCGATGTCCTGCCAGCCGCGACGCAAATGCCATTCACGAATCATCTGCACCGTAGTACGGCGGCTATCACTCGCGCTGTGGTGGATAATTACCCGATTAATCTGGCGTTCCACGTTGTCGAGCGCGGCAACGAGCCGCTGATGATCCTGCCAACGGTTGCGGTGGAATTTCACCGTGTTCGTGATTCCGTTTTTGATTGATGTCCAGAAATTCATACATTTACTCTCCTCCTCATCCTTGAACAAACCCATTAAAATAGCCCTATGGTTTTTAGATGTGTTGTTAAATAATAATATGTTTGGTTTTTTAACATCGAAATGTACGTCAATGTCGCCATCACGTACTATTCGTAAAATGTTTCGTATTCGCTCATAATCATATGGATAATTTATTTTGGTCAATAGACTATAATAAAATCCCGATATGTTACGATCCTTCAACGCCGGGATATGGGTTCTCATTATCATCGGTAATTCAGTTGCCGCATCAATCTGTTTAATTAGGCTATCACTGGGGTAACTGAATTTTTCATCATTTAGAATCAGCACGTAATATTCGTCTTCCCACGCTGTCAAAATATAATGCCCTTCGGGTATGTCGGCGATTAATTTTCTGCGCTCGACGAGCGAGGCCTGCGCGCCATCGGTGGACATTGCGTATTCGTCCGTAATCACAATGTGTCGAAATCCATTGTACGGGTGTTCCGGCTTCCCGAGACTTGCCTTCAAAAATCTAATTGCATTTTCTCCGGCTTCTGGTATTATATACGCGTCTGTTTTCGTCTTCATAATATCACTCCCCATATTTTTTAATGCATTCCCCATGTCGTTGTACCCATTGATTTTCGTCACGTAATATTATTCCCGACGCGCCGAAAACAGGGTTGGCGCAGATGCAATTCCCAACAATATCACACCTCAAATAACGACAGAATTTACCGCGCTTGACCGCACATGTTTTTGCGCCGCATTTAGTTTTGATAGTCACCGTTATTTCAGGCATTTATGTTCTCCCCGCAATCATCGCACTCTTTATATTCATTACAGTGCGACGGCATACAATCGTCACATATCCCGTTGTGGACGTTTTCAAATTCGCCGTGTCGCTCGAAATACGGACACGGCACGATTCGATATACGGACCTTTCATTGACACCACAACCGCCGCACACCTCCTCCATCTCCGGAGGTTCCATATTCGGCTCGGGTATGTTCATTCCCCCTCCTCACTTTCGCTGGCAATCCATTTTCGATTCTCTGCCGTGTTCTTAAATTTGTATTGCCACCCACACTCGGGGCAGACAAACACAATCCATTCAGAATCGCTCATTTTCTTGTCGTATTTCATCAGCGCAGAACAGCAAACCCATGACATCACTCCGCCTCCTCCAGCGTCTCGGCGATGAACAGTAACTGCCGTTCTGCCGCATCCCACGCCGCATCCAACGCCGCATCCAACGCCGCATCCAACGCCGCATACCCCGCATACCGCGCATACCCTGCCGCATCCCGCGCCGCCCATGCCGCACGCGCCGCCTCCCATGCGCTTATACCCGCATCTTCAGCACATTTCAGTGCAAAAACCACCCGCTGTCGTGGAGTGAAAATGTGGCATGCAAGCCACACGACGTCCACTGGCAGCACTTCCTGCATATCAACTACGTCCGCGAGTGTCAGAGTCTTTCTCCCCGCGAAGAGTTCATTAAGTCGCTCATGCGTATAGTTCTTACTATTGTGCACACCATCCCATCCGCACGGACGGAGCGTGAGAATGTCGTCAACCGTGAATTGTTTCATGTTTTTCCCCTTTTCCTTTCAGCCAATTCATCTATAGACGATCTACCCTTTTCGTATCTTTTCTTCATGTCCCATCCGATCTCGTTTGACAAACCTAACTCCCGAAATTTCTTTTCTACACCGCCTGCGCGGTCACACCACTCGTTAAATGTTAATCCGCGCAGCTGACCACGTTCGTCAACACCACATTGCGGCACAAAATCAACCACAAACGTCTGTATCCCCGGGAAGTGATCGAGGTCACGGCAAAAATGTATAAACGACTGAAAGACAACGTCTAACACTTCGGCTGTCTCTGAAAGCAGATTAAATATCTGCTGCTGTCTGGGCTGAATGCCGTGATGTCGCCCGAGGTTATAAATATGACACATGCGTTGCCCCACAACATCGCGTAGAAGCGGCTTCCCTGCCTCCGACAGGCGTTTTCGCATGTTTTCCGCCTCATACCTTGAAACAGATATATTCATGCGCTGATAGCGGTGTCTCTTGATTATTTCCTTGAGTTCGTCGGCTCGTGGAAAATATTTTCTTCCACCCTTGCCCGGCGGTGCGTCTGTATATTTTTGTATCGCGGCGGTCACCTGCTCTATTGGATATCGCTTAAAATATTTGTGGTAGGCATCGACTATGTCTTCCGACACATGCTTACGATTGATCAGCATAGACATTTCATCGAGTGCTTCATATAGTGTGTCATAATATTGTGTTGTCAAATTTTAAACCTCCTCCTACCCTTTTTTTTCTTATGGGGTTTTCATCTCCGTAGTTTTTAGTACCGCCACGCTCCTGCGCCCGACTAAGCCACCCCATTAGAAACCGTTTCCATTGTTTTTTCTTTTTCGCGGGATTGGCAGCCATCCATGCGGCGGCACGTCGAATCTCTGTCGAAATATCTACAGCCGGATAAGCATCTTTCCATAACTGTATTTGTTTTTTTGTTATGTTGTGGAATTTTTCATCTTCAAAAGAAAAATAGATTGCAGACGGCTTGGAGACATTCTTTGGCTCCGAGCAAAAGTATTTATTCTCTTCAGTTCTATTCTTTTCTATTCCCTTCAGTTCAGTTCCGCGCGCGCGAGGGGAATTTCCCGGAATTTCCCGGACATTCTCGGAACTTCCGTTATCCCTTTGTTCATCAGGATATTTAGACACTGTTCTTTTGTGGAGTCCCTGTTGATGTTTGTCAAAATTTGTGACCTGTATCACACTTTGTCCATATACATCCCATGTGTTGATAAGTCCTGCTAACTTTAATTCCTCTATTGCTTTTTCTATGTTCTTCTCTGTTTTGTTTAATGTGGGGATTATCTGATGCTTGATTGTATATGTGTCTCCATCAAGTCTGCCGAAGTCATCCGTGTGTGGAATTATCATTAAAAACAACAGCCTTGAGAGATCGCTTCCGAGTGTTCCGAACTTCTTAGATGTTGATATGCTCTTAGAAATCATTCGTCTTTCAGCCATGAAAAAATCCCTTCAAAGAGAAGCCGTGCAATGACAGTAGCGGCGAAGCCAGAATGTCAGTTGCGCGACTTCTTTTTCAATAGATTTTTAGTGATTGTTTCTGACTTCGCCATACCCCACCATATCACAGTTGCTCGGTTGCTGTCAAGTGTTTTCTGAAACACATTCCCCATTTTCAAATAACATCGTGTACGGTCTGTAGTAGAATAGAGCAACACCACAACATTCGTCGTTGGATATTTGGCTTTAATACAAAACTTAAGCAGGTCGCTTTTTGTTTTTTGTTTATAGTTGCTCATGATCAGCGTAATCATTCTCACATTCTTCTAATATTTTCCACCTTTTTTTCATACAACCGCCCCCGGATTCGAACCGAGCAAGTCACGTTGATGCCTCTTTCACGAGTCATCCAGTCTCCTGATTCGGACAACGTGTACAAGACCATGCTTCTGACGGTTGACCTATTAACAAATACGGTGTCTTCCAGTCTCCTGATTCGGATTTTTTAATCTTCTTCATCGTCCAACGGCGGTGCGTCGGATATTTCCATGCCCTCGATGTCTTCCCCGTTTTTGAGGGAGTCAGGTTCCGGTGGCATTTCACCATCCGTCGTGAAGTCCATTTCGCCGTTCGGATTCGGGTTAATGTCACTCGTGTCATCTTCGTAGAAGCCAATTTCTCCCTCTGTCGTCTCCTTTTCTTTGGTTTTTGTGCCGAGCAGTTCTCCAGCGTAAAACAGCAATACCGCAAGTTCAAGTGCGAACTTGAGAACACGCGGGTCGGTAGATGGAAGGTTCTGAACCATCAAGCCCATTGCTGTTTCCCGTACGTCGATGTCACCGTTGCTATCCGCGACACGTTCTGCCATGCCCACCGCGCTCTGCGCGTTGATGATGGTGTTCCGCCAGTTCGCCTGTTCTGACAGAATCTTCGATAGTGCTTTACACGTTTCCGTAGCTGTCATTATTTTCCTCCTTTCTCTGTGTTTTCAGCCGGGAATGGAGGGGTTACCAGTTCCCCCTCCTGTATGAAAAAGCCCTTCTCGCCGCTTTCATCCATTATCTCAAGCCATATCTGGAAGTCGTTTTCATCCGCCATTTTTTCAATTACAGCCATTGAATCGCTGTCAAACTTCTCACCGTCCGTGATACGGATGATCCGCAACTTCGGGTTTAAGGCCATGCCGATTGCAATAGCAATTTCCAGTTTCCGCGCGTGACTTGCCTGTTCGATAGGTTGCCCTTTGAACACCAGTTTCCCGTCCTCGATGGAAAGCCCGTCTACGGGCATGTTGGCCTTTTCAATGATGTCGCGTTTGTAGTTTTCTATCGCCTCAAGGCGCACGGACAGAATTGCCGACTTCGTGTAGAGGTCGTCCGCTTCCGTTTTCATCGCATCAAGCTGCCGTACCTGTGACACGACGTTGTTAATTTTAGAAGCTATTTTAATTTTCTGGTGAATCGCTTCGATTTCTTCTTCTCCGTCGCGCGGCGCATCCATGATCGCAGATTGTATTTCTTTAATAACTGTTTTGTTTTCTGCAATGTCATTTTGTACTTTTTCAACTTCTTTCAGCAAGTTTTCCTCACGGCGTAACAGCAATTCTTCCCGCCCCATACAGTCTTCCAATTCCAGTTTCAGAGTTTTGCTTTTATCAATGTTAATCTGTATCTCCTTCTCTTTTTCAATCAGGTCGCCCACGCACACTTCCTCAATATTCTCATATCCTACAGGCAGCGACTCCGCTTGTTCCTTAACCGCAAGCTGTTTCTGCTTCAAGTCACGGTTGATGTCGCGCCGTTCAGCGTACAGGTCTTTGCGAGCGAGGTCAATCACGTCTATTGCACTGTTGCGTGGATCGTCGATGACTGACACTTCTAATTCCTTCTCAAAGGCTTCCTTGTTGAAATCGAAGTCAACAACTTCCAGAAGTGTTGCCATCTGGTTTTTTGCGTCTACGATCCACTCGGAGGGGTTCCAAGTGAGTTTCCCAACGAATAGGTTCAACATCTTCTGCGGCGTAGCGAATTTGTGATCATCGTTCGCCGTGACTTCAAGCGTCGAGCCTTTAGGTGTGAAATTTCTCGTGACGGTGAATGCCCCAAACTGCACTTCAACTGTTGCAGAGTTCTCACCGTCTTTTATTGGGTTTTTCGGACAGAACTTCTTGCCACCGATTGCGGCGGCGATAGCATCAAGTCCTGATGTTTTCCCCGCCTCGTTTTTCCCCGAAAGAATTACTACATTCTGTTTCTCTGTGTTGATTTCAAGGTTGCTCAATCTCTTGAAATTCTCCACCTTTAAGCTGTTAATAATCATAATCATTCTACCGCCTTTCCCCTTTTTTTATCCTTCTTCTTTTTCAAATGGGTCTTCATTCAGGTCGATGTCTTCTTCATCTTCTGTATCAACAGTTGCGCCCGGTACACATGAATCAAATTTTCCGGAGTTCAGCCCATCTATCAACATCGAGGCCTGTTTTTTGCTTATGGTATTTAAGTTTACAATTTTCGCGGCGTTAAGCACTGTTTCTAAATCCAGTTTTTTATTTTTGACAATGCTTTTCGCATAATTCACCTGCTTCGGCGATGCCCCGCCGCCATCTGACCCTCCTTGTCTGCCATTCTGCGCCACGTTCTGGTTCTCTTTAGACGTATCCTCCATGTCCTGTGTGAAACGGTCTGACAGGCCGCAGAAGCCATTGGCTAGCGCCGCATCCACCATCGCACGTTTCTTGGCGATCTTCATACAGGTATTCATATTCCACGGTTTACTGCCAACGATTTCGCCGTCTTTGTAAACATTGTTTATTTTCTCATTACTGTAGGCAAGTCCCTTCCCTTGTGCGGCAATCTCACCTGTGGGCGTGATAAGTTCGCAAATATAGCAGAACGTTCCCACCTTCTTTTTCTCCGCTGACAGCATGTTCCATGTGTCTTTGTCCGCGCGGAACACCATGCGCAGCTTGAGCAGATTGCATATACGCTCCGCTCCCGGTTTTAGCAGAGTGGGTTTCTTTGTGCCGGGTATGGTGTCGTAATCTATACCCTTTTTGAGATTGCCCTTAATATATTTCTCCATCAGTTCGCGCCGTTCGGTTTCCACCTGAAGTTGTTGCTCAAACTGTTCTGTTGTCAGCGCGAGTCCTTCACCGTTTACTACTGCTAATGATTTTTCTTCTTCCATGTTGTTCTCCTTTTATTTTAATTTTTTGATTGCCGCTTTAATAAGGGCTGTCATTTTATCACTTACCCTATCGTACTTTTCCACAGCACATATTCGCTGCGGTGCAACACCGAGTTCGCGTGCAACGTCCTTCTGCATTACATGATTCCGTATCCTCAATATCTTCAAATCACGTCCTGTCATAATGTCCTCCTTGCGTTTATTATTATATTCATTAATAAACGCCTGTCAAGTGGTAGGTGAAAAAAAAATTCACTCCCCTTATTTAAGGAAACCCGCTAAACCTCCAATAAGCACTCCCCTTATTTAAGGAAACCCGCTAAACCTCCAATAAGAAAAAGAGCCGTCCTTTGATGGACGGCTATGACTTGTGATAATATGGGTATGGGGAAAAGAGGGCTATGTTAATTACTTCGTATGAATGGCTTCTCGCATGAAAATGAGTCCGAATCCTGCAATCGCGGCCTGTATCGCCTGAATCGGTTCAGCGGTGCCTGTGATGTAACTTCCGATTGCCGTCACGATCATCGAGATTCCTGCCCACGTCGTTTTCTTTTTCAGTAGTTCCATTTTTTCTGACCTCCAGTAGCGGATAAAACATCCGCCGGATAAATTGCATTATACACCATGCGATACAATCATACAATATATTAACGATTTTATTCATTATATGCCGCGCATAATCAAAATTATCATGCCTACCATGAGGCTACCCGCTGCGCCGAGCATCCAAAAATACAATTTATTTATGCGCTCATGGATATTGCCTCTGTACGTTTCGCACCTTACGGGCATGTCCTCGAATTTCTCCAGTATTTTTTCGAGAACATTTTCAATCCTGTCTAATCTATAATTTTGAGTTCCTTCACCGTTTTCGTTCATTTTATTCCTCCAGCTTTTTTTCTACTTTCTCAATCATTCGTTCGATTCGGACGATTTCTCGTTCACGCTTCCAATCTGATATGCCTTTTTTCTTATCCCGCATATATGATAATTCCCCTCGCAGTCGCCTTAATTTTGCGATTAAGTATCGCTCGTTGCTTTCGTACACTTCTTCAGTTATTGGATAGGTTTTATATGCTAAAGTATCAAGCAATGCCCCTAAGAAATTATATTGTCGCCCGTAATAATCTTCTTCTTTTTTTGCTGCCGCCATCAATTTATGATAGGCGTATCCACCTTCTGTAACATAGGGGATACCCGGTGTTAGTGATGGCAATATTTGTTTTTGGAGATAGTCAGCAAGATATTTGTACTTCTCCCATCCACTCGCTGTTTCTGGCCATACCTCTTGATTATTATACCGCTTACGATTGCGCTGTATATCACCTAATATTCCCATAACAGGGTCTTGTCCGGGTGCCAGCGGGTTAGACAGGAACCAATTCACTATGGGCAGTTCTGAACCGATACCGCTTCTCCCGGTTTCAAGTGATGCTGTAGGATTCAGACTCGTGAGGTCAATGAATGTTATATTTTTGGAATCTACTTTTTGACCTGTAGTTATTGCTGTCCATAAATCTTTTACTTTTACCTGTGGTGCTGACTTCAAACCGAGTAGTCCATTTTGTGCCCACGGCACAAGATGCTTCTTGGCCTCTGCCACATTCTCTTTTCCGTATACTCCTGATGCAATGGCCTCCATTAATTTAGGAAACATGAACATCGGTATCATCTTCCACGGTTTCTTAATTGCCGTTTCAGCAATCATCGGGTAGAACTTTGCCCAAAAAGTTGCAAACGGCGCACCACCCGGCATTGCCCTGTACCACTTCAAAGCCCTTGATATGTCGCTGTAGTTGAATAAATACTTCTCCGCTATGTTTATGGCCTCTATAGGCGTTTTGCCGCGCAACTGGTGCCGTATGGCAACTGTCATTTTAGCAAGAGTTTCTTCAGCAGCATACAATTCCGTGGCCTTGAGTTTGCCCTTCCCCCCAACATCGTACCCTTTCCTTACATAATCAGCAGCAGCCGAGAATAAGGTGCCATTTTTATTTGCTTTTTCTTTTTGTACACTCTTAAGCCTATGTCCAAGCTCATTCATCATTTCAGCTTTTGAGAATGATGATTGACCACCCGCAAAGTTTTGTCTCAGTTCTTTGAATTTAATAGCTTCAGGTGACTTGGGATCGCGTAATGCTCTTATTGCCATCTCAACAGCTTCAAAGTCTAAGGGTGATACGTCAGCCATCCACATTGCGTACAGATTCCATGACATGTTTCTGATATGTGTGCCGGGGTTCAAGGCTGTCTTAAAAATTTTCCACGGACGTATCAGCGTTTGCATATAATGATATGCCATGGGCATACCTTCAGCCTGTAGCTTTACAGAGTCCCACACATAGGCAGGCACATGTTTCCCGGCAAGTGAGCCATAATGCTTGTTATCAGGTAGTTTTTTCCAATAACCTGTTTCAAGAGCATCGTCAATATAATCGAGTACCCTCTGTCTTCTGCGTATTGTCTGTTCAAGCCCTGCTATTTCATTAGCGGGAGCATTTGTTTTTATTGCCTGCTTCAACATTGAAACATCGCTATCTTTGAAACGTGGATTTATTGATTCCCTCAATTTTTCAATAGTCCAGTTTGTTTTGAATTGCCCGTACTGTTCTCCATCCACCAATTTATTGGCTATGTTCTCAAGCACGAGTCCCCTTGTCTGATAGATGTTGTTCATCATTCGCATAGTGGCAACATCATTAATAACTTGCATATCGCCCACTGCAAGCCTGTAACCTAAGTCTGGTATCAAGTGAGCAGCCCTGAACTCTTCAGATATAAATGAGTTTGCTTTTCTTTGCAATGTATCTATCATGCTTTGCTTTTCACCGTATGTCATGTTTTTATCACGTCTGACCTTGCTTATCATCGCTTTAATATCTTTTTTGAACTCTATTATTTCAGCTTCAGGTAGTACGTCTTTCTTCTTCATAAATCTGTGGTATTTAAGCCGTAAGCTATGATTAATGCGCCGACTTAATAATTCACCAAAGAAGGTGGGGCTTTCATACATATCATAAAGTGTTGCAATATATGTAGCCGGTCTATTCGCCGCTTCTTTTGTTATCAGCCCCATCTCTTCTGCACTCTTGCCCATTGCTCTCTGATATTCGTTAATTTTCTCGACAAGGCTTTTAAGTTCTGGTGTATCCGGCTTCGCCCGACCTTCATATATCTCATTCAGGATGTATCCCGCATCTGCGTTTTTAATGTCTGTCAGTATTTCCTCAAGGTGTTCATATTTTGATATTATCTCAAATTCTTTCTCCTTGAACATATCCAACATTTCAACAGGAATAAGGTCACTATCGGCAAGGAACCATCTTACAAAGTTTCCTGTTCTACTGTTTTCCATCGCCTTTGTGACAAGCCAATCACTCGGAAGCTCTATAAGCATGTCCGAAATAAATTTACCATAACCATCCTGCCATGTTTCAGCCGCCTTCTTGCCCTTATGTGCCAAGGCTGTCTTTTGATACCAATCGGAAAAACCCTTAGCGTCTTTCTTAATCTCATTAAATATCCTTTTAGAAGCGGCTCTCGCGGGTGCTTTTATAGAATTGAAAGCCGCCTTTGCCATATCAGTTGTTATGCCTGCCATATACATTTCCGTGCCTTCAGGGAAACGATAGCTGCCTGTCTGTTTGATTGAGTAAGATTCATCCCCGTAAGCAATAGCATTTTGAATATTTCTTATATCGTTTAGTCTCTGTTTCGCCTGTTTTCTCCCCATTTCAGTACGTGGTCTGCCCTCTGGCCTTGCGGCTTTTTGAGCGGCTTCCTGTATTTCTATGCGCTTCATCTTCTCAAAAGCACGTTGAGCTTTCACCTTTTCAGCACGATAAGGTTTGCTTAATACTGTTGGTTTTTGGTATTGGAGTTTTACACGAGACTCAAGGCCACCAATTTCAGGCACCTCAATCATGGGTCCAGACTCCGGAGCCGCTTTCATTTCTGCTATTATTTCAGCCTGCGTTTTTTCAGGCTTTATGTATTCCGGCATACCTTCTTCGATGAATTGACTGTATTCAGGTACTTCCGGCAGTTCCTTCTTTGGCGCAATCATATCTTCTGGTATTGCATCTTTATATGCCTTCTCGGTTATTTTCGTTCCCAATTCAAAAAATTCGGGTTCTTTTTTTACGAGTTTGCTTAGGTTTGCTGCAAGCATTTCCACATCTTTGGGGCTTTCAGCCATCCAACCCGCGCCTAATTTTTTTGGTTTTTCCCCTATTTCTCCTACAGTCATATCCGCTATTTTCTGTTCAAGTTCAGACCTCCATATGTTGAATTCAGCATCTCTTTCTAATATATCCGACATTTCCTTAATTGTTTTTTGTACATTCTCGGGTATTGCGTTAAATTCATCGAGAATTGCAGCCTCTAAATTTTCTGCTCTCTTTTTAGCTTCTGTGGTAGGCCTACCCCTTCTGGCCTCTATCTTTTCCATTATGCGCGCCCGTGCCGTTGTCTTATCGGCTAACTTCTCACGCGCACGAGTCGGTATCTTGCTGCCTCTTACTCTTTTCAAACCTTTCGTAGCCATTCCTCCAATCATCAATAAATTTAATGCCCATGTAACAGGGTCTTTTTTCATTCTTTTAGTTGTGTTACTCAATACATCTGCTGACCATTCACCTGTGTAAGCATCTCTGAACAACATGTCAGCCATATCTAATGCCATGAATTTTGCATAGTCACCCAAACTGGCTTCATACTCATATTTTTCTTTAGCGGCTTTTATCAATTCTTCTCTTGGTTTTAGTTCTTTTCCACGTTCAGTATAAACAGGAGGTTCGCCTGCGCGTTGAGGTCGCGCCATTTCCCCCATCAAAGAACCCTCATCCAACAATCCACCCTGACGTTGAAGGTCAATAATTGCTGTCCGTGCTATCTCATACGGCATTTCAACAAGACCAATAACCGTTTCAGGTGCAGATACAGGCACTTTAGCCAATGAGCCTGCTATGTTTTTTATTACGTTTTTTAGATATTCACCTTTTACTTCTTTGGTTATTTCATCAATCTCCTTTCTTGTTTCTTCAGAGTCAAATTCATTAATCCACTTTTCCCTACGTTTTATATCTGCCATTGTCAACGGCATGTTTGGAGAAGGAGCCAGCATTGATTGTGCTATTAATTTGTCTTTAAATTCTTTCTTTTTCTTCTCTCGTTTTTCAATAGCTTCAATGTGCGGGTCTACAGGAGGCGGCTCACCCGCAGGGGCAGTTGGTGTCTTCTGCGTATGCCATTTTCCCTCTCTCTTAATCCAAATCGCAGATGCTGGATATTTGGCATTGGAATTTACCCACAGTTCCATTGCAGGATTATATTGAGTCAAATCCACATCTGCTGTTCGCCCATCTTTTAGTTCAAGGTTTACTATCATTTTATAACTACTCCCTTAACAGGGCTTGTTCCAGTTCTGGTTTTGGGTTTCTTCTGTTTTGATTTTTGAATCATTATCATTTCATACGCGTCTCGTTTTAATTGCTCATCTTCTGAAACTGGAGATGTGTACCAAGAATGCCATATATATTCGTAAATATCATCATCCATAATACCTTTTGCTTCAAGCAATTTTATTGCCATTTCCGGTTCCATCTTTCCAGTAACAACTTTTTCTACAATCGGATTTAATAATTTCAAATTATTATTAGTACGTTTTGTCATCGGTTGCGGTTCAGGAACTTTTTGTAAAACCGCAACTTTGTCGCCCCTGTTAAGCCCAAGAGAACTCATTATTCTATTTACATAATTTTTTGTCTCTTTTATATTAGGTACACCATCAGGTGAACTGGCTCTTGCAACTGCATCAGGCCCCGCGTTATAGGCAGACAATGTACGCGCGAGGTCTCCATCATAACGCGTAAGAAGTTCTCTTAAGAGCTTTGCCCCACCTTCAATATTCTCAAGCATAATTTTTCTATCTACTTTCAGTCCTCTGGCTGTAGCTGGCATAAGCTGCATAAATCCATAAGCACCTTTGGGAGATACGGCAGTTGGATTAAATGCGCTTTCCTGTTTTATAACCGCCCATATTAACTGTGCCGGTAAATCATATTGTTTGGCATATTTCTGAACAATAGCTGTTACAACATCCGGGTCATATCCATGTGTTTTTGCGGCTATTTTGAACTGTTTATGGAATGGATTCACATCAGTTCCTATAGTTATTTCACCAAGCAAAGGCATATCATACGTCACACTTGGCACCGTCACTTTACGCGCAGGCTTACCAACAGTCAATGTTTCTATCCTATCTTTGACGTTATTCAGTTCTATATATAGATTTTGAGGTACTTCATATCCACCCTGTATTAATGAATATATCTGTTTCGATAATAAATCATGCATATTCTGTAAAGGGGCAACATCATTAGCCCGTTTATCTATCTCGGTTTGCAACCATAACTTCTCTTTTTCTATAGGTAGAATATTCTTATTGTAATATTTTAAGTCCTCAAGTTTTTGTCTTGCTGTGCGTATATCCACTCGCCCCTTTTCGGCGCGTAAATCTGCTGAAATATCTTCTTGTGGCCATAATTTTGTTTCTTCTCTCTCTCTCTTCTTTTTCATCCAGTTAGCGTCTTCTAAACGTTCTTTCAGCTGCTGTGCCGCTGTCTTCACTCCAAGCTGCACATCTTCTTTTTTCAGTGGAAACATTTCTGCTTCACGTTCAGCTTCCACACCCACTATTCCCTGCCGTTGCTTCTCCCCTGCCGCCCTTAAGTTAGCTAAACGCAGTGAAGCATCCCGCAACGCATCTTCGTCCTTCTCACGCGCTGCGGTTTTCCATAACTCCTTTATCTTTTCTTCTTCTGCTGTATCTCGAATGTTCGATTTTGTTTTGTAATCGTACCAATTCTTTCCCAAGAGGAAAAGTCCTTTTGTAAATCGTGAAGCCATTATGCAAATACCCCCTTAGGAGTTTTTATGTAGTCAACCGCTTTGCGACCTTTGGGCTTGGGTTTCCTGTCCATCATTGATTTCCAACCCGCTGCAATCGGGTTAATATTCTGTGCCGCTTGCGCCGTCTGCGCCTGTTGTATTATGTCTGCAACTCCACCGCCTACAGCCGCGCCTGCCTGTTGAACCTTCCGGTTCCTGTAGTCATCGCTTATCGCCGTCTGCGCCTGTTGTATTATGTCTGCAACTCCACCGCCTACAGCCGCGCCTGCCTCCTGTACGTTCTGCAAACCGCCCTGCAATGCCTGCTGCCCCGGCATTATCCCCGCAGGCATCTGGTTCCTATAATAATCAGCCATCGCCCGGTAATATTCATCCATCGGGTTCTGACGTGTTCCTTCCTTCACCGACTTATAAAATTCAAGAGGCAGTGCGCGTTCAGCTTCAGCCGCCGCTCGGAGCCGTTCGGAATAATTCTGCATCGGACTCAATGCTGCGATATTTGCTTGTAAAGCCCTCATGGGTTGTTCGCCCTCAATATCGCGTCTGGCGCGCAATCTCGCTTCCGCTTCTTCATTCTCAAGCCTGCTCGTAGCTCCCGGCATCCTTAAACCGAGTCCACGCTGATACAGGTCATGCGTTGCTGATTGCTTCGCGCGTTTGTATTCCTTGCCAACATCCTCAAGTGAAGCCTGCACCGTCTGCTCAAGTGCTTTGGGGTCACTCATTTTCTGCGCTGCGGTGAACAGTGCATCAATCGCCAGTTGTTCTTTTCCTTCATATTCTTTTGCTTTGTTCAATGCTTCCTTTGCAAATTTGTTACTGAACGCTGTGAGAGCCGCAAGGGTAAGCATTTCCTCAACCATGTCTTTTGAACGGCCTGTGATACCCATGTTGTCGAGAAGATCACCGATCGCGCCCATGTCACCGCCAGTGTTGCCGAAAATCGACATTGCCGCTTTCCCGGCATTGGTTTTGAAAAATTCCCCGATCTTACCGGGCAACTCTGGCAGTGTCCCAAATATCGCGCCCTTGAGCGGATCGCCGCCTAATGCCCCGGCTATCGGGCTGCCAAGCAACGCAGGTACCGCCACCTGTGCAACATTAGTCAGTGTTCTGCCCTTTTTGAAAGGTCTCTTTAAGTCGCCCATGAAGTTTCACATCCTCTATTACTTTTAATAAAAAAAGATAAGTAGTTTTTGAAGTCTCTTTCGTTTTCTCTCCCGGTTCTATGTCCAGCTTCGCCCACCAATGACCGCACGTTCTGCGAGTCAATATGACCAACGGGCAGGATTTGCAGAACAGTATGTCTATCCCGTTCCAGTGGATATATCTTTGGTATCTCGGACATAAGCCGCATCGCAATTCCTTTCCGCCCCATCGGCGTAAGCCTTCTTCTGTGCTCACGTCGAACCCTTCTGTGATATGTTTCCAGTCGTCGCGCTCATTCTCAAGCTCTTTGAGCATCTTATTCATTTTTAGTCTTCACCGTGTATGAAACATCTGTACCTGAATATACGAAATTCGTATGAACAATTCTCTTCAACAGCTTTCCCGTCTGGTCATAATACATGAACGTGCGCCCTGTGTAATTCGCGGGACTTGCCGGGTCGTACAGATTCGTTTCCTCGTACAGCTTTATCGCTTTGCTCGAATCCTGCCAGACAACCACTTTGGTTTCCGTTCCTGATACAGTAATAGACTGTCTGCGCCCGTCAATGTACGTGTGCATAGCCGCATCATTGATGTGCGTGAGAAGTGCGCTTTCAAGAGCCGTCAGCCGTTCTTCAGCGCTCCAACTCTTTTCCCGTAATGGTTGTATTGTTATGGTTTGCATTTTAATATGCGACCACGCTAATTATAAAATTACTGCCAGCCGCTGAGCCAACACCCCATTCCGTCCCAATGCTAAAAGTATTATCCTTTGTTAAATCTAATGTAAAACCTTTTCCACTTGTTGTTGTTGAATTTACAGCAACAAATTTTGTTCTATCACCTAGCTCAGTGTTTAAAGCAGAAAGACCCCTTATATGAAATCTTGCATCTTGTGATCCCGCAGTAGATAAATCTAAAGAATAGCCCCCGCCAGTAGATTGTATGTGAATCGGTAAATAATAACCGGCACCGCCAGAATCATTCACAAAGGCCCCCCAAGTAACGATAAATCCATTAGATGCTGTATTGGCCGGGACTGTAACGGCGCATGAAGCTGCCGTAGTGGCATGATAGTCGTATCCTTGAAAGCTTATACTGCTAGTGGCGACAGCCGCGCCTGCTTCCTGTAATGCTCCTTCGACATCGGTTGAAGTATAATACCCGCCGCTGTCCACAATAACCACGCTCTCTGCCGTGTGCATGGTGGAAGTCGCTCCTGACAGGTCGCCATGCTGTGCCGCACTGATTGTCCCTGAAAAGCCCCCCATGCTGTGCGTGTGCATCGCATCAGCGTTATCCACACCGCCGCAAGCTGTTATCAAGTCCCAATAGCTACCCACCGCACAGTTCATATCCGCTGAAAGAATTGTGCCGTCTACAATCTTGCTCGTGGTAACTGAATTAGCCGCCAACTGTGTACCGTCAACGTTGTTCACCGCGGCGATAACCTTATTTAAGTTATAATTCATCTCACCCGCGAGTATAGCCGTACCCGTGGCGAACGAGTATAAGCCTGAAAGCGGCGCGCCCTCTGCCGGGACAGTCACCATCATCATCATCACAGCAAGTACCAAAGTCGCTATCATTTTCTGTAGTTTGTTCATGTTGTGTACATCCTCTCCATTGCCTGAAATACAACTTCAAAGCTATTGAAATAGGCATTTTTATTAAAGATGATTTTATATCCGAAAGTTGTCCCGCATATTTCCTGCGGGTATGAATTTGTATATCTTAGTATCGGTACTCCACCCCACTTTGAGGTTCCCCATATTGCGGTTCCCCACTTCGCACCGCCTGAAGTCAGAAACACAGGATCGGTTATCGCCCCCAGGTCAACGATTGTCTGGAACTCTATCGGGTCTCCCGACGTGTACCCGGTCGCGTCAAGCTCATAAAATTCTTTGTCTAACATATCCGAGCCATAATCTGTGTGCCGTGTTTCAAGGAAAGCCGTGACGTCCGTTCCCTTGTCCTGTGTGCCTGTCAGTTCAAGGATGTAATCATTACTGTACTCCCCGGTGTAAAAGTCCCTGTCCGGCGAAACCACGGCGTCCACATAACCAAAATTGTTGACGTTCCATGCCGACAACCGTGTTACCCCGGCAACCTTCAGGTCAAAAGTAAATGTCCGGGTATTCGACGCGCCCCCGGCGAACGGCACTGAAAGCCAGTACGCATTATCCGAAATCACATAATTCCCGACCGCGCCATGCAACATCACAACGGGAGTATCGAGCAGGCCACGCCCGTTGCCCTCATAATCTGTATCAATCGGCTCTGAAATCCATACGGGCTTCCCCACGCCGTCCCATGCCTGAACTCCGTCCTTCGATAACCAGAATAGCCGACCGTCACATACCGCCGGACTACGAGGCGCGACACATCCGAGATTGTTCCTGTAGTCAATTACCCTGAACGGCTCTGCATCTCCGGTCACGAGGAACATATCATCATCAGTGAAAACCACTATCAGGTTCTTAAATGGTATTGCCGCTACAATCTTTTCCCCGGTACTCGGAGCAATATTGAACGGCTGCACCAGTGTTGTCGTGTCATTTATCCACTTCTCCGGGTATCCTTCTCGCGTGAAGTATAAGTAACTTTCATCCCATCCCCACAATCTATCACGCCACTGTATGATTCCATCCAACATAACAGGATTTAAGTCTTTGTCGAGGGGTTCGCCTTCATACGGATAGTTTATCTCGTCTCCGAGACTGTCTTCAGCAATATTGTCCGTGTACGTCGCCGTGGTGTTCGCCAATTCGACCACCATTCTCCATTCAACCGAGACACTTGAGATTCTGTATATCCTGATATTTGTTACCTGCGAGTCAGTCGAGGCCACCACATCAACGTCCACCTGCTCGTTCGCCGGTACAACTTCCGCGCTGTATTCGCTCCATCGTGATTCAGATTCATAGCCGAGAGAGCCGTTTTTATAGACGTAGACATACCGATATATGTATGTGCCGTTCAAATTGCCTGCTGCGGCGTTTACAGCCACTGTAGGCGCGGCACCGGGAGCGGCTATGCCGAGTTTCAACCAGTTTGTCCCATCATATTTGTAATTCCCGTTGCTTCCGTCCACATACATCATGTGCTTTCCATACTTCGCAATGCTGCCCTTTTGGGCATCAACGAGCAATGACGTGATTAAAGACGGGCTACCGCCCGCCCCCGCGTCCTTATATATTTTGTTGTACGCGCCGATTATGAGGTTATCGATATTCGAGGAATCTTTATACCAACCCAACGTATGGATTATTTCACCCGCCGTCACGCTGCCCTGCACCGTACGACCCAACCGTACATGCGGCTTGCCGTTCGCATGTAGCTTTATATTCTCAATATCACAGGACTCATCATGATCTCTCGCGTCCGTCGCATAGCGCGGCGAAGCCCAATTCAAACCATAGAATTTGTCTTTCCGTTTTGTGTGAAAACGTGCCATGTTTTATGACCTATTTGCATAATTGACACACTTGCTATACGCGCTGGAATTGTACATTCCAAAAACCTGTCGTGCTGTTTTGATTGTAGGCCGTTTGTCCGGTGCCGCGCTGCGTAAATATTTTTCAAATTCAGACATCTGCTCTTTGTATTCATTTTTTAATTCGGCAACATAGGCTTGTGTGACTCGCCCAACCAGAAACTTTTTCATTACCGCTCTTTTTGCCAGCCCCAAAGATTGAAGTTCCTGAAACTGCTGTGGAATGTGTGAGGTTGCTCCAGCGGTTGCCAACTGTTCAGGGAAAGGAATATAACGTAATGTGATAGTGTCCGAAGCCTCCGGACTGTTTAGGAACCACATCACATAACCATTCCCATAAGTTGCATCGTCAATATAACGATTTAGTACATAATGATTTATGTCTCCGTTGTACGATTCACTGAAATAGTCGTCAATCGTTACTGTCCGGTCAGCATCATCATTCGTTCCTGCCAACGCTTTCTGCTGAAATAAATCAACTTCCTTGTCACTCGTTCCCCGCTGCCGGATACCATTGATATTTACTCCAAAATTCGGATCGAGCATCATAAAGTCTGCCGGGAATTTGTAATATTTCGGAGTCGTACCAAGTGCTGAAAGATAATAAGTTGCGTCATTCCCAAGAAATGTAAGATTCTTTTTAATCCAGTTTACTTTGCGGAGTATTTCCTTGAGAGCACCATCAAGCCAATCATACATTTCCGGGTCGTCCACATAAAATCTGCCGTCTACTGGCTCACGCAATAACGAACGCGCTTGTGAAATTATCTGTGAGCGTGTGTATGCCATGAGTCACTTCCTTAATTCTGATTCACTGTCCACCCTGTATAATGCTGTACAATCCAGATTAAGGCCGGATTCACCGCTTCCGTCCCATCATTAATAGCCTGTCGAGATAAAACCATGCCACACCCCATGTTGTACTGAATATCAGCAATGGGGAGAGTAAATGTATAATCATACGTGTCCCAACGTGTATTCGGCTGTACGATGTCGCCGCTGTCCAACGTTCCGTCTTCAGTATCAGTTCCAACCACATCACCTACATAGCCACAGTTATATGAGAGTTCCCATCGAGATTCACGCGAAGTAGTACTCGTATCTGTCTGTAGGAGAACAACTTGAATTGTAATATCACCTGTTGCATAGTCATAAGGATTCCCAATGCTGAAATACATACCGTCCCCAATGTTGTCAAAAGCGATTGCATACAGACTATCAGTTGCCGCAAGTATCGGCGGCGTGTAGTCGCCCGTTGTCGCATTGATTTTTGGTCCCATCAGGAAATACTTCGCCTCGGTCTTATCGGATATGATTTCATCAACTGTTAGACTTGTAGCCTGTGCCGTAGCTGTCAGCAGAAGAATAATAATCGCTAATATTATCGTTCTCATATTATTACAACTCCCATCAGGCCGATTCCCAAGTTGAGATTTTACCCTTGATATTCGTAACAAGGTATGTTTTATTGAGCGTGCTCGTATCAACCCAGATAAGCAATTCACCCTCATCGCATTCATAATCTCCTGTTCCGGGTTTTGGCTCTCTGGCCTGTGCCAATATACGGATATATAATCTGCCATCAGCAATATTGATTTTATCGTTAATGATAAGATCATCTATTTTCATGTCTGACATTTAATTACTCCCTACCGCTGTCCAACCGACTGTGCCGGAAGCCATTGTCCCGGAGAGTTCCCATACGAATGAACTCACCCCGGTTGAGTATGTCCAGCATGACGCGCCCGACGCGGCGACCTGATTCTTTTCAAACGTACATGTCACCGTCGGTGTCGCGCTGAAAGCGTTTGCGAACGTCACACTGCCCGTGGACGCGCTCGTGACCGTATCGCGCCCGTACTCCATACGTGCCGGCGTCGTTGTTTCGCCACGCATGTAGTAATAAGAACCTGTCCGGTCGAGGATGTCTCCGTCCGGCTCAACGGAAAGAACAGCAACCCCCGCGTCTTCCCATGTCGTTGAATAACCCGTTCCGGCGTTTGAAATTATCACCGTATCACTCGCCGAGCCGGTATTCGTTTCGGTTAAATCCATTATTCCGCCACTGCCGGAACTGTCAATTTCAAACAACATTCCCTCACTTGAACTGTCTACATCAATGTCAAATACCTGCCGAGTATTAATTCCTGTCGGGGATGTTGCTGTGAAATCGTCTTCAATATTTATATCAAAAATCGCGCCATACATGTCATAGCTTTTATTAGCGGTGGTCACTACCCAATCCGAAGTCAGCGCAAACATTGTAGGCGCTGCCTCAGCGGCCTGATCGTATGTCGAATAATCAATATGCACGATGTCGCCCTGTCGCTGTCCTGTGTCAATATCGAGCAACCCGGTGTTTGACTGGGCATATGCACCACCGATATAATTAATTTCCAATGCAATATTACTATTCATATTCTCTATCTCAAGAACAGTGCCGGAACTGGTGTTCTTATACATTCTTGCTACGGGATTGCCGTTTATAAATTCAACATTCGCCCCGCTGGAATTAGAGCGTGATGTATAGATGTTTCTCGCGTCTGAACTTGAGGTATTGGTTACGAGAAATACGCCATAATTACGACTCGTGGCACTTGTCGGGTCTTCATAGCGCAATCCCATCGAACCATTATACAATGACCGCCCGCCTATCGACATTGAAGGATTGCCGCCCTCACGAAAATATGACGGATTGTGAACCTCAAAAGCATAATCTTTTATTGATGATAATGCATGACGCGACGTGAATGTTTTCGTGGCGTTAATCTCGCCATTATATGTGATATAAAATAACTCTACGCCATCATCCTTTATGGAAATGGAATCTCCTGAACCGCTATTATCAATTTCGAGGGCATTCCCGTTTCCCAACCCGTGATCCACAATCAAAGTTCGGTACGTGCTCGTGCCCGTCAGTTCCATTGTGTCATCAGCGGTCAGCGCCCCCGTGTTGCCGTTGTCGAGCGCATCCTGAAGCGTAGAAGTTGAGATCAGTCCCGTCAGCCCGCTGCCGTCACCATAGTAAGTTCCCGATGCCCATATACTACCGTCGCATTGCAGATGCGTGCCTAATCTGCAACCACCACCGCCATACGAGCCTTGTGTCTCCACATTCCCGTCACATTGGAGCCGTCCATTGAAGTCATTAACCGAGCAACCTGTTGAGCCGAAACCGCCGCCGAGGTGCGCACTCCCGCTGGCGAACAGGTCATTCTGTATCTGAATCCAGTTCGTGGTAGTGTTCCCCGCGTCGGTAACTTCCTGTAAGGTCGATGTTGCAGATAAAATGCCTGTTAGGTTTGAACCATCACCGAAATACGTTGTAAAGGATGCATAGCCGTCTCCTACAGCGTCGCCTGTGGTAGTAAGCGAAAGCCCTGTGCTTCCAAAACCGCCTCCCGACGTTCCTGAAGCGAATATAATTTCATTAGTCGTGCTGTTTCCTGCGTCGGTAACAGCTTGCAATGTGGGTGTCGCGGAAGCTGGAAGTCCCGTTAAACCACTTCCATCACCAAAAAACGTGCCGCTGGCATACACGTTGCCCGTATCATTCTCCACAAGAAAAGTCGGCTGTGTAGGAGTTGCGGTTAATGTCGTGGACAAGTCCTGATTCGTCTGTATGCCGCCTGTATGATCTCCGGTTTTATGTGAGTGCCGCCATCGGGTAATGCCACCGCCACCCACCTGTCCGATGAGTATTTCCGGATGATAAGCCACAAGCATCACAATAATGGTCATCGACAGCCAGAACGCCATCCATTTCGGGCTTGGTCGTGTATTCATATCAATACTCCTTATTACGTCATGGTCGTGCCTGAAATATCTTCATCGCTGAACGCATCAATGTATACCCGGATTCCTACCGCGCCAACAGCATCTTTATTAAGAAACTGTATCTGTCCCGTAAATGCGGGTATCTCCAGTTCCGATTCTCCAACATACAAGAAGAAGTTATCAGTGGTCACAGGCGCGGCTGCGGGTATTGCCGGGTCACGCGACGCGAAATACTTGTAATGCACTTTCCCGTCCCATGCCGGATCGTCCGCTGTTATGCGAACCTGTACCCTCTTTGCGGTGCTTCCGTCACCATCACTATTTTTGAAAGCAACCGTGAGTGTTGCATCATCAGCACAGTCTTCCGAGCCATTGAAATTTCTGGCAAGAACGTTATATCTATCTATCATGTCGCACTCTCCTTATTTGCCCCATACGAGACATAGGGCGGTTCCGTTCCCGCTGCCGCCATCATTCGTTACATCGAATTTGGTTACATCCGAAACATTTCGTTTGCCTTCAAGATTGCCCGTGGTTGTCGGCTTACTCGCCCACGACACAAGCACACCATCAATATAACCGAAGTCAGTCGTCACAACCGTAGTTGTGGTCGTGGCTACATCTACTGTCTGGAGTTGCAGTTTGTTTTCCTGATCTGCTAAAAACTCCATGAATGATCGTTTTTTTGTAAGTATTGCGTTTGCCATGATTCATTCCTCCTCAAGAGCCTTTTCAAAAGGCATATTTTTGAAAAACGTCAGCAGCCCTCCACTGGAGTTGACAAATTCCACTTTGGGGTGCCATTTCAAATACCGCTTCATTCCGTCCGCACATCCGAGAAAAGCATCAATCGTATAAAAATCATCCCATTCGATTTTCTTTGTTTGCTCATTAATCTCTTGCTTTTTGAGATGGGTGAATTTCTGCGTAAAACCCCCGACTGCGGGACGAATTTTATAAATCGTATCAATAGCTTCTTCTGTCCGCCACCCGAGATCATGCCCGATAAGAACGATTTTCCGACAACCCATGAAGATCGCAACATCTGTTGCAAAACTGCCTACAACGTAATTCGCCCGCAGTCCAAAATACTTCCGGGGATATTCTTTGAAACACTTCACCGTCGTATCGCTGAACGGATTGCAGGGAATGTAGAAAAAAAGACGGCTTGGCTTCCACGAAAGTTTTTCAACGACTTCGGGATTCATCTTCATGTCGAGAATCAGCTTGTCGTTCTTTTTCACCTTGTAAAGAAAATCGAGAACGCGCTTACTCTGGTCGGATGAAACAGTATAATCTGGAACGATTCCGGCTGATTTCAAATAACCGTGTATACGGTCTACGGCAATTACCCGCCATCCGCCGATCTGCGCTTCTCTGATATATTTACTTTTTCCTTTTATTGATCCTCCCGCTCCGCAGACTATGCATTTCTCATCCTGCCACTTTCCAAATAATGAGGTAACCGATTCATGCTGTTCGGCAACGGGCAGGTTCGCCTGCATATTTTCAAGCCATTGTGGGAGAACAGAATGATATGCAACTGAATTTTTTACCCGCAACCCTTTTGCTTCTTCTTCAGTCACAAAATAGTTTTCGGGCGACATCCAGTATTCGGCATCAACCGGCAACTGCTGCTGCATCAGCTTCTTCTTTCTCTTTCGGAGGCCGTCCGCGCTGTTTCGGTGCTTTCAATTCATCATAAGCCGCTGCCTTCTTGCGCAAGTTCTGCAACTCACCCGCCTTAACCACGGTATCCTGTTCTTCGGGCTTGAACTCCTGAAATGCTTTACCGTTCTGCGGATGATTGATGAGCATGTCCTTAACCCATTTCATCTTTTCCGGGTCATCTCTCAAGCGCGGGTCAGCATCAGGCGAATATGCCGGATTCATCATAACGGCAAAACCGTTCAGGTCTTCGCCCAACTCCTTATACCTCTGTGATTGACGACCGCCGTAGCCTATGTCGCGCGATTCAAAGCTCGGTTGTAGTACGAATACCGTATCACATGCGTTTGTCAGCCTGAATATCATTTGTCTCCCCTTTCAAAGTAGAGCGGGAGAGGAAGTCCCTCTCCCGCTCCTGATTTCCTTAATACGTTGTGAAGCCCGTCAGCTTGCCGTGAACGGAACGGAACTCGTTTGTCGCGGCAATGTTGGGGTTGTCCAGTGCATGTCCGCGAATCTCGAACCCGTACTCCGTCTGCCACAAGTCTTTTGAGCCGTCATAGCCGTTGCTGTTGTCGATATTCTCGATGTGTTCATAGAACTTTGTGTCACGGTTTTTCAAGTAAACGTATCTCACAAAGTCCATGTCCACCGCAAGAGCGGTTCCTACCAGCGTGGCGTTTTGCCCGAAAACTTTCCTATGCGGCACGAAGCGGAGCGTAATGCCTGCTGATTCGTATTCATCCATTCCGAATCCGAGCCGCTTTTTCGCGCTGTCTATGCGTACAAAGTTTTTGAGGATGTTGCTTGCAGCCTGATGAAACTTTGTCGAGCAGAAAACATGCTTGACGCCGGAACCGGGATTTTCAGCCAACATTTCAATCCACGCTTCAAGTTCACGCGCTGTGAGAACACCGCCTGTGCCTGAAATGTCATGGATATTGCCTTTGATGTGCTGAAAGAGACCCGCCGTGGTGCGACGCGCGTGTCCACTCGTAGTATCCTGTCTTTCTGATCGCGCTCCGAAGAACAATGTGAACTCGATCTTTCTTTTGTGCTCGACACCGGCTTTCCATCGCTGATAAGCCTTTTCCTGCTCTCCGTACAACTTGGTATTTTCGAGCGTGCCCGAAATGTCACAGGTCGTCTTCTCGATCTGTGTGTAGTTGTACGACTGGTTTGTCTGCCTCGATATTGCACTGGGCGCGTATGTCCCTTCCGGGAACGTATCGGCAATGTGAATGAGTTGACTTGCCGCTGTGAGAGCAAGCCCGTCACCTTCAGCCGTGGTTGCGCCCGCGCCTGTTATCGCGCCGCCGACGTTTCTTACACATGATGTGAGCGAAGTCGAAGCAACCGCCCCGGCGAGTATCACTTCGCCTGTGTCCGCAACGTAAAAGAGCGACCCGGCACGTACCCAATTCCCGAAACTGTTCTGCACCGGAATGGTTGTTGCCGCCGCCGATGCGCCTGCCGTCGCCACGTTATCGCGCCGAGTATTGAAACTGTCTTCGGTAACCTCGTACTTGGGATTATCGACTTCCCGCGTGCCGCCTATTTTGTCCTTGAGAATGGTAAAGCCGGGCGACTCACTGTTTTTCATGTTGGATTCGACATTCGTAATGCCGTCTGCCACATCGCGTACAATCCGGCCTCCTAAAACCGCGCCGTCATATTTTGTAGTTCGTTGTCCTTGAACAGCCATCGTACTCTCCTTTTTTTATCGCGCCGCGCCTGCCAAGTTCCGCATAAAGTCCGCGTTATCCGCAACAGCCTTTCCTGCTTGGGTCATATCCCGTTTCGACTTGGGATCGACGCCACGCGCCTTGTGTTTTTTTCGGTAGTTCTTTTTGGCTTCTCTCTGCGCTTTGATCTTGTTGGTCTGAATTATCCGACCTGCTTTCCGTCCGAGTTGTGCATAATACGCCTCAACAAGTACTTCAGTCTGGTACTTTGTGAGAGATTTTTCATCCCATCCATGTTCTCCCACTGCCTGCGCTGTCAATGAGTCTAACGCATTTTTGAAAAGTGGAATTTTTAACATTTCGGGTTTCGCATCATTCAGCATTTCCTCGGTTAAGTCGGGAATCTCGTCAAAAAGCGCATGTTGAGCCGCTTCAGTTGAGTTCCGTACCATGTCACTGTGCAATTGTACAGCATCCATATATTGCTGAATTTGTTCACGTGTCATGCCGGATAAGGTCTTTTTCCCGTCTTCAAGAAAATTGTTCAGAAACTCATCGTTATCCGAGCTTGCCTGTTCGGGCGACAGGTTCCTTTCAGGAGTGTGTTGCTGCTGATTCTCCATTATCCACTCACTCATGCGCTTGTTGTATTCTGCTAATTCCGTCAACTTACGCTCAAGATTCTCGTTGGATTTGAGAACGGCTGCTACATCCCTGTATTTTGTTCCTTCAAGCGGGTCAACCTCAGTTTCCTCATCTGCTGTCGTAGTGTCATCTTCAACGTCGGGGTCAAGTTGTCCTTCTTCATCCAGCGGGGCCGTTGAAGGTTCTCCCTCCAGATCGTCAGGGCTTGCGTCCGTGTTCAAGAAATCCATTGACATAGAACTATCCTCCTAAAATTATTTTTCCATCTTTAAAAGCTCGGTTTCTATTTCTATTGATTGCTCCTCTTGCAACTTCTTTTGTACTGCCAAATGCCGCTGTTTCAGCCGGCCTTTAATGTCTTCCGGCACGTTAATTGAGTTCCGGTACGCTGTCTGCTGCCCGTTGAGAAACGTGTGATTCATGTCTTTCCCGCCGACGCTGCTTGCGCTTTCAGCAATGGTTTTCAGTATTGCCTCAATATACTCTGTGACAAGGGCAAATCCCTCTTTGAACTCTGGAGTATCGAGCGCGGCGATTGCTTTTAGCCGCCCTTCAATCTTCGCAAGTTCGCCTTTGATTTTCTCCAGACTCATACGGGAAGCACCTTAGCCCCCTGCTGGCGCGGCGGCGCCCATGTCGGAAAACTCGGCAAGAACATCGTCAACTTCGTCCGGGGTCATAAGTTCAAAGGCCGCGGCAAGAACATCCGGCATTGTTTCCGGGGGGATTAACGCGATCTTATCAGTGTAATCGACACCGGGTTCCGTGATTGTCTCCTCCATTTCAACATCGGGCTTTTCGTCTTCAACTTCTTTCCCTTTTCTCGTAAAGGGCTGTGCAAACATGTCTGATGCTTTTACCATTTTCTTTCTCCTTTTCGTTATATGCTTTGTATATCCGACTGTATTTGTGACTGCAATGCCGCCAGTTCCTCATCAATCGGCGACATTGTAGGCTGCATCCCCATATCGGGCGGCGGGGGCGCGGGCGGCATTATTTGTCCCGCACCCGGCATACCTCCGGGAGCCATACCGCCCTGCAATACAGACAGGTCTGGTACGCCCTGTGGCTGAACAGGCTCCGGGGCTTTTTCTTCAACGATCAGATTCGAGTCCTTTATTTCCAGTGCTTCCGCAATGAGTTTTAACATAACGCGCCAGTCAACTATTTCCTCTGCGCCGGGTAGCCCCATAGCAACATTCGCAAACTCCATGCGCTGCTGCGCGGTGAGCGCTTTCAAGCCATGCAACGAGGAGGCATGTAGGCGGAACGCGCCCCTGAACTCAAGTTGTGTGGGTGTAACTTTGGCGAAGGCCTTCACTTTATCATTTTCAAATACTTGAAGAAGCACTTCGGTATCTGTAAATTGCCTTTCCATGAGGAACGTCATTTCGCCCTGTTGCTCAAGAGAGTGTCCTATCATTTGTATTCGGGGCTTTATCCTCAAGCTGCCCTCCTGCGCCAGCGTAAGGGCTTCTGTAGCTGTTTTTCTTATATTCCCCTCCGAGCCACTGACAGCATGTTGCACTCCTGTTTCGTCACGTGCTTCCTGCTTCATCGCTTCCATATCGTTGTAGCCGTGCATGAATCCCAAATCTTTTTGGAGCGGCTTAATCGGGTCAGCGCCACCCATATAGTTTGCTTTTATAATCGTACCCGGCGCGATTGTAATGTCGTTAATATCATCCAGCCCCTGCTCGTAGGCCAGATAAACAGGTGCAAGCGCATATTGCATGGCATCATTGATCATGTTTCTGCGGTCGTTTATCTCATAATTCAGAGATTTTACCATGTCAATGATGCTCACCCCGTAGGTCTCATGCGGTACTGGTGTATCGAGAAACTTCACAAAAGGTTTCAGCGCATAATAGAACCCTTCTGTTTCATTTGGTATCCTGTATGGGTTCTCATCAAACTTAACAAACAAGTTCCGATCAACAATCATTGCACATATATCAAATTCAGTCTCGGTATCCCGGTCGTAATATTTTCCCCAATATTCAAGGACTTCGTGATAATCGTCCATTTCATTGATTGAATTTCCGAAGCCGATTGTACGCAGCCGGTCAAGATGCGCGATATAATTATTCGTGCCGCGCCGGTCTTTAATCTTTTTCACATCAAGGTCTTGAATAATGCCCTGCCGCTCAAGCTCATACAATTCGGAAACATGATATACGTGGCGGCGAATCAGATACCGCATATCCCTTACGTCCGAGTGAGCCGGGTCGGGGTACATATCAAAGAGATCGGTTGCCGTCCACTTTGTTCCCTCGTAAGTGTCGTCAACAACGTAATTAATTCCCTGAAAGGCTGTCCCATATATGAGCATTTCCTTAAATGTCTGAAAATGTTCGTAGAATAAGCCGGTTGCCTGTACCCGGACTTCAAGTAATTGTTCAGTCATTTGCGCGGCTTTGCGATATTTCGGGCTTTCAGGGTGCGCCATCCACACAGGCGGGGTATCATATATTGCCGATGTGAGCCGGGGGTGAACCGTCTCAACCATCTGCGTGCCTATTCCAATAAACACGCCGGATTGCCATTTTGGGCGGTTCTCATAATATTTTGAATACATCCGATAAAGCTGATAATTTTCAATCCAGCGGTCACGATAAGGTTGCCGCCAGTCACGAGAAACTTCAAAGTCGCGGATTAGCCTTTTACAGACTTCATCCTTTTTATCGTCAACAAAATGTTCAAGAAAGTTTATGCCGATTCCGGCAGAGGGGTTATGCTTCGCGGATTTTTTCGGAAGCGTTTTTGCCATGGTTCATTCCTTCATTAAAGCTTCATTACGGATACTTCGCGGATTGCTTCATCGAGTCCTTCCACACGCCCACGCATCTTGATTGAGAACTGTTTTTTGTCGTGCGAGTCACATGGCACTTCTTTGCTTCGTAATTCCTGCAATTTCGCCACGATTTTCAGGTGTTTCTCCTCGAACGATTCATTAATCTCGTCAGTTTTCTTTGCTTTCCTTGCCATATCGTACTCCTTCAACACATTTGATAGTTGCGTATGGGGCTATCATAACGGCAAACAGCATTGTTGTCAACCCCCTTGAGCGTATTATTGTCAAGGTCTTCTTTCAGAGCGGGCATCCACAGGCATAAATAGTGACAATTTCTTACCCAGTGGTCATCTTCTCCTATCGGTTTTTCTTTCGGCTCTTTTTCATCTGCGTTACTGCCTTTCCATTCATCCCACCTGTAGCTTTCGATGGAGAAAACCGTGTCTTCTTCAACATTACTGGCCTTATCAACACTGTCCTTGAATATCATAAATCTGTCCTGTTCAAGATATTCTCCGAAGCGCATGATACCGCTCATTATGCTCCTGTTCGCGGGGATTCCCGACATTGATTTACCATTTTCCTTGATTTTTGCCAACTCCATTCGTAGTGATGTTCCAAGCTGATTTTCATCTCTTGCGTCAGGGGTGTCGATAATCGTTACTTTGGGAATCATGCCGATTTCTTCAGTGATTCGTTTTACGTTTTCGCCGAATAATTTAATATGAACGCCTTTCATTGACAATTCTTTTATTTGATAAATCACAGGTTTAGGCGCACGACGCACGAGGAACCACTGGCACACATTCGGGTTACGAGGATGCAAGTCCATGACACGCACGAGTTCAAATTCTTCACGGACTATCGGGTCATTTAATTCAAACGGTTCAATAACATGCTTATCGGGCTTCCACTGGTCGGCGTGAATTACGCCCATCATCAGCGTATGCTTGCCGTGGAGCCGTGCTTGTTCTTCTTTTGTCCCTTTATACGAAGTGATGTAATTCTGCTTGATTTCATCATCGAGATAATCGTTATCCATAATATCGACAGTGACATACGAGCAGTTAGGGTTCCCTCTCTTGTTCCTCACAATCTCCCAATACGTCCATGCGCTTTTGGCGTAGATGGGAGTCATGGTACACCACACCCTGCCTTTGCGCCGCAAAATCCGCGAGAGAGCCTCCTTATACTTCGCATACGGCGGCTGCTCGTCAAACCACACAAAATCAAGAGAATCGGACTGCCACTGCTCATCATCCGCTTTATACGACATGATGGTCAGTCCGGTTCCCAATTTAGTTTCAAGTGTTGGGTCGTTGATGCTCGGTTTCTTTGTTATAAAACCTTCTGGCAATAAAGGTATCAAATCTTGCTTTATAATTTTAATGCCCTTGTCTATCCGGGTACAGCCAAAATAGCCCTGCGTAAATATTTTCCTGCCCGTGTGCATCCGCTCAGGTTTGGGGTACAGATCGTTTGATGTAGTGCCGCTTGGGTCTTCTCCAAGCAAGTAACACGCCGTAGTTTTCGCGCCGTGTATGGTCTTGCCTGAACCATTACCGCCGAACATAAAGGTTTCAATATGGCTTTGAAAAAGCTTGTCAAATATGGCTTGTTTTGCGTGAGGTCGATAGTGGATTAATGCGTACTTCTCTCTTGAATCTTCCAAAGACATAAGCTGTCTTTCAAGTTCAAGTACGTTCTCTTTCGGTATTGAACGTAAAAAATTCTCAATCGCTGCCGGGGTCATTGACATCTACTACATCGTCGCTTTCCCCCTCTTTTACAATCCCACCGGTTTTCCCTACTTCCATTCTCCCAATCTCTTTCAATAATACCGGGCTGTTCGACAGCATGTCCTTGATATTATCTATAGCACTGTCCACTTCATTCGCTGTCTTCGCTCCGATATTAATCTGAAATATCGCGTTCGTCTGCTGCTTACCCGCCACTGCCAGTATCTTCACTATGTTTGTCAAACTAAAAGTATTCTCTTTGCTGAAGTCCCTGCTCGCCAGTTCCGTCACCGCTTTCTCCAACACGGTGTTCAACATCGTTTTCGTATACACTTCTCCCCACGAAAGTAGAAACTGCCAGAATCGCTCCCATCTGTTCATCACTTCAAGAAACCGTAATACCGTTTCTTCTCCCGCTCGTTCTTTCATTACTGTATTGCTTAGTTTCTTCGCCCCATTCTTCACATCCACTAAAAATTGCAACTCTCCAAGTTCTTCTTTCGTAAACTCCGTCTTCCCAGTCAGTTTCCTCAACATGTCCATATCCATCTTCTCTACAGGCGGGACACTCCCCTTCCTAAGTGAACACCGCGCCCCCGCCATCCTGCTACTAAGCACTCTTTCAGGCTGTCTCTCTTTTTTCTTACCTGTCATGCATTATCCCTCACTTTCCCCTTCAATAGCCTCACTCGCCGTTTTTCTCCCCGCCTCCCCTCGCCGCATACTCCGCATACCACTCCCGCATTTCCAAACGCCTCTTGCTGACAAATAATAATCCCGTCGCCGCATTTACAAATCGTTGCGAGCAAAATATCATGTCCTTCACTTGCTTTTCCTCCATCTCGTCACCCCTCTCCGATTCTATTCTTATTAAATATTTTGCATAAATAGTTTTCATCTCCTTCATCCATACAACAAGTTTCAACAAATCCGTCCCAGACTGCCAACTGAATACCATCTTCAAATCTGATTAATACCCACCCATCATGCTCAAATACATTCACTACCTTTTTATCAAATAATGCTTCATATAATGTCGCTTGCATTATCCTCACCACCCTTCTCCCCATTATATATTGCTCCCCCCTTTTATGTCAAGTATTGTGATTAGTATGTTATGGTATTGGGCAATATTATTTTGACGTAAGCATTATTATATACACTTGCCCCCCACCCCCCCCCTATGCCCGGTGTGTCAGATTCGCTCAATCATGCGTGATAGCCCGTATGGCGCATTTTGAGCGCGCGATGGAGGTATAACACTGTTTAGTCGATTAAGCCGCCTTAAACCGCCGTTTTTAAAAGTTCGACCGATGTTTTATAAATAAATGGGTAATACTTACACGGTTATAGGGGGGGGGGAATGAGGTAACTTAATAGAACTGTGTTTCATAATTACTATAGTGTCTCAAATTAGCTCTTTAATATGAGACATGTCTCAAATTAGATACTAAATATAAGACAGTCCCGATTATGTCGCACAATCCAAAAAGAAACCATTACATGTTGAGACAGAATCGCCTTAAAACTCTTAAAACTCTTAAAACTCTTAAAACTCTTAAAACTCTTAAAACTCT
>Ga0164311_10000052_pt1 | contig 39482 bp, 46 predicted proteins | sample GuaBasSedimGuay2_FD_121796 | JGI IMG/M metagenome (GOLD analysis project Ga0164311, IMG submission 121796) | Subseafloor sediment microbial communities from Guaymas Basin, Gulf of California, Mexico - Guay2, Core 4569-9, 9-12 cm | ecosystem: Environmental > Aquatic > Marine > Hydrothermal vents... | reverse complement strand
CTATCCAAGCAGGCTCCAAAAGCGTATATTGATAGGTTGGTTTAATGATGTATAAAATTTTTGTATCTTCTTTGGGAATCCTCTTCTTTAATTTTCTATCCTTTGGAGCAATTTTGGAAATTTTAAAATCATAAGCATTTAATTCCTCCTTTGCGTATTGAAATTCTATATATTTAACTTCTCCATTTGGATATTTAACAATAAAATCTGGATCCCTTGTTATCCCTCCCTTTCTCAAAAACCATATAAACTTATCACCACCAAATTTTTCTACAACAGCATTTTTATCTTCTTCCCGAATTTTTTCTCTAAGCCAAGGTAAAACCTCCAGTTCTGCGATAGCTTTTTGTTTCATATCTTTGCGATACTCAAGATATGTCCTTGATTTAATATCACTTGATTGTGCGTATATTGTTTTTGTATCTAAATCCATATTTTTAAATAAATAGCTTAGTTTGGTAATTATTTAAATTTTTAATTGCGACTTCTGCTATTTCAGGCACTATCTCATAACCAACACCATCTCTTTTAAGATCAGCAGCTGCTTTTAGGGTGGTGCCGCTTCCCAAAAATGGATCTAATACTACCTCCCTCACAAAAGAAAATGCTTTTATAATTCTATAAGGCAACTCGTATGGAAAGGGAGCAACATGCGATCTATTATCTCCGCTATTTTGGGGTTTTATTGTCCAAACATCGGTATTTTTTATACTCAGCCAAAATTCTTTATCAAGCTTGGATTCCTCTTTTTGTTTTTTGGTTAGGTGCCCGTATTTATTAAAACCTTTTTTGTCTGGCTTATTAAATTCCAGAATAAATTCATGCATATTATTTATCAGAATTCCTCCGGGATATGGATATGTCCCAAAATGAGCTCTAACTCCATGTGTTTTATGCCAAATAATATCTCTTTTGAAGATAAACCCAATTTTTTCCATCAATTCTATAGTTCTTCCAACCAAATTTAAGGACCTAAAACCATTACTATTATCTCTCACTGGTAGATTCATAATATTTATAAAGGCTTTTCTACCGGGCTGTAATACCCTAAAAACTTCTCTCCATACAATGCCTATTTTTTCAAACCACTCATCTAGATCATGAATATTGCCCAAGTCATTTTCTATGGGCTTTTTAGTATACATCTTAGCGTCAAAATAAGGAGGTGAGGTAATCATCAAATGAACTGAGTTGTCTTCTAAATCTTCCATTTCCATTGCATTTTTGACATAGATCCTCTGCGTGGTGCCGTTTATGTTTAGTATGTTTTCCGTTGGGATGCTTTCCTTTTTAGTTTTTCTGCTCTGATAAGGATATTCTGCCTCATATTTTTTTAATTCTCTCAAATCAAATCTTTTTTGACCACTTGCGGCTGTAATACATTTAATTTTTTTGGCTCTAACTAAACCACGTAGCCTCTGCACGGTAATACCTAAGTATTTTGCCGCCTCTGTAGATGATAAGTATTTTCTTTCTTTGTAATCGTTCATAGAATTCTCTCCTGTCTCTATCTTAACAATTGTATTTAAGGCTAAATCTGCCTCTTTAGATAGGCGATCTTGGAACATATCTTTCTTTTTGGTGTAGTTTGCGTATATTTTTACTGACTTTGTCTGCCATAGTTTTACATAGTGAATATATAAATTTCACTTCAGGAGGAAATTCTTTGTTCTCTGCTTTGCTACAAAGTCGGGTTTTGGTGCCGGAGAGAGGATTTGAACCTCCACGGGTTTCCCCACATGGTCCTAAACCATGCGCGTCTGCCAATTTCGCCACTCCGGCCGTAAAAAGGAAAGTTATCTTATACCTTGCTTCATAAACTGAATAAGAACGGGACCGGCGACAACCACCAATACTGCGGGGAGAATAAATAACATTAAAGGAATAAGAAGCTTGACAGGTGCTTGAAGTGCAAGTTTCTCTGTCTGTTGAAATCTCTGCATTCTTACTTCCTGAGAAAGGTTATGCAAAGCCTCGGCAATGCTTGTGCCCATTCTATCTGCTTGCACCAAAGTGCGCACAAAGGAAGAAACATCGGGAATATTTATTCTCTTTGCCATATTTAATAATGCCTCTCGGCGTGTTCTTCCAATTCTGGTCTCCTGCCACATCTTACCCAATTCTTCAATAAAAGGATTGGGCTCGCTTTCTCGCACTACTCTATTTACTGCCAGCATAAAATCCAGCCCTGCTTCTACAGAGAGAGAAAGTAAATCTACCACATCAGGAAGAGCGCGTCTTATCTGCTCTTGCCTCCTCCTAATCCTCTCTCTTAACCAGAGATCAGGCAGGAAAAAGCCTATAATAATGCTGAGCATAAAATAGCCGATCTTTATCTGCGCTTCTGCAACTATCAGATAAAGAAAGAAGGAAAAGACAGCGCTTATTTCCTTCAAGGCTAAAAACTCCTCAGGGCTAAACTCAATATCTAAACCCGCCCAGACCAGGCGTCTGTGCAGATTCTCCTTCATCTGGGGAAGTTTCAGTCGTCTATTAAAGGGAACTAATAGTTCCAGGATCCCTCTCTTCCTCTTTCCCCCCTCCTCTAAAAGCAGGCGTTCTCGAATCCTTTTCTCACTTCGCTCAGGAAATAAGGAAAAGGTAAGGAGGAAGATAGCAAAAAAGATAAAAGATAATGAAAGAAAATAAAGCATCTTCTACACCCTTATCTGACATATTCTGCGGATAAGGATTATTCCGATAATCTCAGAGATTAGCCCATAAACAAGCATTGCTTGTCCAATAGGATCATTGAGCATAGTAGAAACCAGGGAAGGATTGGTTGTAGATACTACAAGAGCAAAGATGATTGGTAAAGCCCCCATCAGTGCTCCTTGCATCTTTCCTTGAGAGGTTAGGGTCTTCATCCGTCGCTCCAACTTCTCTCTCTCCCTGATTGTGTTTACAATCTGGGAAAAGACAGCGGTCAGATCCCCTCCTGTCTGACGAGCAATAAGCACTGCTCTTATGGTAAGAGTCAAAGGTTCACTTTTTATCCTCTTTCCTAAACTCTGAAGAGACTTCTCCAGAGGCACTCCCAATTTGTTTTCCATCAAAATCAAACTAAACTCTTGCGAGATAGGAGGCGGAAGTTCCTCTACCAATATCTGTATGGCTTGTAGAAGACTTAATCCTGCTTTCAATGAACTGGAAAGGGAGGTAAGTGCATCTATTAACTGCATCTCGAATTTCTTTATGCGTCTCTTTTGTAGAATCTTGATAACTGTTCCAGGAAGAGCAAACCCAAAGCCGGCACACAGGAAAGTAAAAATAAGGTTTTCAGTAATCAGAAAGCCTATCAGGGCTAAAACGAGAGGGCTAAAGAAGAGGATATAAACTATACTCTCTGAAGAAACTCTGATGAACATCCGAGATAGGTGATTTGTTGTTTTTTTTACTCGCTGACTCCTTTGATAAGTTTTAAGATACTCATAAATAGAGGGATAGAAGTAGTAAACAAAAGAGGCTACCGCCAGAAAAAGAAAAAGAAAGCTTACTATTCTTATCATCTTAATGCTTCCTAAACTCTATCTCTATAGGAACTCCTTTGAAATTTAGTTTCTCGCGCAATTGATTCTTCAGATACACAGAATGATGAGACTTGATAGCGTTGACATTGCTTACAAAAACAAGAAATTTGGGTGGCTTTGTCTTTACTTGTGTAAAGTAATAGATGCGAATATGAGGAAAGGAGATATTTAATCTGTTAAGAATGCTGGTATGTATCCGCTGACTATGGTTATCAGCAATCTCGGTGAGCAGATTTAATGTTTCCTCTATATTCTCTCCCTTCAAAGCAGAGATGAAGATAATAGGAATAAAATGAAGATAGGGTATACGCTTCCGAATTGCTTTCTCATATTCTTTCAGAGAAACGCCTGAGAAGAGATCCTTCTTATTTATAGCAATTAAACACCCTTTCTTATGCCGAAGAACAAAATTCAGAATAGCAATATCCTGTCTACTTAAACCTTCCTGCATATCAATCAAAATAAGAACTACATCCGACCTCTCTATTGCCTGCTGAGTGCGATACAAACTATACAGACTTAGATTATCCTTTATCCCCTTTCTCCTCCTTATTCCTGCTGTATCGGACAAAAGATATTGCCTCTCTCCTTTTCTAAATACCACATCCACACTATCGCGAGTAGTGCCTGGCTGAGCATCCACAATCATCCTTTCCTGTCCTAATAAGGAGTTTATAAAAGAGGACTTACCTACATTGGGCTTACCTACAATGGCTATCTTAATAACTTCCTCTTTTATCTGCGGAGAAAGAATAGGAGGAAGTTTTTTGATCAGGTGGTCAAGCAAATCTCCTATCCCTAATCCCTGAGCAGCAGAAACAGGAAAAAGGGGATCAAATCCCAACTGATAAAACTCGGCGGTTTCGTTTTTTAACCTCTCATTATCTACCTTATTCACTGCCAATATCACCTCTTTGCTTTTCTTCTTTAGATACAACGAAACCTGCTTATCCAGAGGGGTTATTCCTGCGTGAACATCGGTGACAAAAATAGTCACTAACGCTTCCTCCACGGCAATATCTATCTGTTTTCTTATTAACCTCTCTATCCCTTTCAAAGAGGAGTTATCTGAGAAGGCAATCAGACCTCCAGTATCAATAAGTTCTATATAATAACCTCGCCAGCAGAAACTGGCATAAATCCTGTCTCGGGTTACTCCATCCGATTTCTCTACTATGGACTTCCTTTGTTTTATCAAACGATTAAATAGGGTGGACTTACCCACATTGGGTCTTCCTACAATGGCAACTTTGTTCTCCATCACTTATCCCTCTAAAATTCAAAAAAATAACCTTAAGTTCAAAATTTTAGATTAAAAATCAGAGAGGATTTAAAACTCTACTTTCTCTTCTGATATATGCTAAACCAGAGGCAATGGTAAGAGCACCTGTGATGTTTGCTATCATCCTAAAATAAGGAAACCTCAGAAGGACCAAAATAATGGTTAGCATTTGAAAGAAAGTGGTTATCTTTCCCAGCCTGTTAGGCTGAACCTTTTTCTTCCCAGTAATGATATATATCAGTACAAAACCTAAGCCAATAATTAGATCTCTGCTAATTACTGTGATAGTAACCCAAGTAGGAATACGCACAGGAAATCTTCCAATGGTAAGACAGACAAACACAGAGTTAATGAGAAATTTGTCTGCTAAAGGGTCTAAAAAACTTCCTAATTCTGTCCATTGCTTTTTCTGCCGGGCTATATAACCATCAACTGCGTCTGTAAGAATAGCCAGACAAAAAAGGGAGAGTGCAATCCATCTCAAAGGTTCATTATAAGGAGTATAGTATAGCAGACAGATAACTACAAAAGGAATCAATGAAATTCTTAAGATACTGAGTTTGTTAGGTAGATTCATAAGAAATTCTTATACCCTTCTAATGCAGAATTCTGATCCTGCTCGGAGGCCAGTAGATTAAAAACGCTTTTCCCAGCAAATTCTTACGCGGAACAAATCCCCAATAACGGCTATCTCTGCTTACCACACTGTTATCTCCCAGCACAAAATAATGCCCTTCAGGCACCTCTACCTCTACTCCTCTCTTTCCATATCTTCCATAGTTGTAATAATAGAACCTCTTCAGGTTCTCATTCTCTACCTCTCTTCCATTTATAAGTATTCTACCCTCTCTAATCTCCACCTTCTCCTTTCCTTTTGCTACCAGCCTTTTGATAAAGTCTCTTTTTGGATTTAAAGGATATCTAAATACAATTATATCTCCTCTCTCTGGTTCTTTAAACCGATATATCAGTTTATTTACCAAAATCCTATCTCCCTCCTGCAAAGTGGGACGCATAGAGCCCGTGGGAATCTTGAAAGCCTCTACAAAGAAGGGACGAATGATAAACATTGCCAAGACAAAAGCAATGACAATAGACTCTACCCACTCCTGAATTGCCTGCTTAAGTGCCGAATTCATATTTACTAAAAGTGAGAACAACTACAGGATGCTTTCTTTTAACTCTCGCTTCCTTTTCTTGCCTATCCTTTTTCACTTCTTTACTTAAATACTGCTCTAAACGCCTCCTGAGGTATCCTCACTTCCCCTATCTGCTTCATTCTCTTCTTTCCTGCCTTCTGCTTCTCCCAAAGTTTTCTCTTGCGCGTAATATCTCCTCCATAACACTTGGCGGTGACATTCTTCCGTAAAGGCTTTATGCTTGCTCGGGCAATAATCTGCCCATCAATCGCTGCCTGGATAACCACTTCAAACAGATGCTTAGGGATTAAATTCTTTAATCTCTCCACAATCTGCAAAGCCTTCTGAGGTGCTTTCTCGCGACAAACAATCAAAGAAAGGGCAGGAATGGGCTTGCGATTAATTAGCACATTTATCTTTACCAGGTCTCCCTTAAAATAGCCTTTAAACTCGTAGTCAAAGGAGGCATAACCCTGGCTGATTGATTTTATCCTATCATAGAAATCACCGATAATCTCTGCTAAAGGGAAATCATATCGGAGAAGAGCGCACCCTTCATCTAAATACTCCAGTTGTTTATAGACACCCCTGCATTCTTGAGCCAATTCCATTATCCTCCCGATATACCTTGCGGGGGTAATTATAAACCCCTCTACATACGGCTCTTTTACTTCCTTTATCTCTGTGCGAGAAGGAAACTCTGCGGCATTACTCACCTCAATCTCCTCCCCATTCTTCTTTCTCACCTTATAGGTCAGATTAGCACTGGTGCTAATTACCTCTAAGCCAAACTCCCTCTCCAGCCTCTCCTGAATTATCTCCATATGCAGAAGTCCTAAAAATCCACAGCGGAATCCTTGACCAAAGCAAGGTGAAGAGTCTGGCTGAAAGACAAAAGAACTATCGTTTAAGTGCAATTTCTCCAAAGCCTGTCTTAAAGCAAGGAAGTCGCTTTCGCGCAAGGGATAGATCCCGCTAAACACCAAGGGTCTACTTTCCTTAAGTTCTATCACCGGAATAACTTTCTTGTCCACAGAGGCGTCGCTAATTGTATCCCCTACTCTTATATCTTGCGGATTGCGGATATTGGCGGTAAAGAAGCCTACTTCCCCGCAATTTAGAAAATCTACATTAGAAGGGCGAGGATTAAAGATACCTACCTTCTGAACCTCATAGACCTTGTTTGTGCTGAAAAGTCTAATCTTCATCAGAGGTTTTAGCACGCCGGCAAAGATGCGCACATAGACAACTACTCCTTGATAGACATCAAACCTGGAATCAAAAATAAAAGCCCGCAGAGAACCTTGAGAATCCTCTAAAGGAGGAGGAATAATCTCTACTATCCTCTCAAAAACCTTCCTTATTCCCAGCCCCTGCTTAGCACTGACCAAAAGTATTTCTTCCTCTGGATTCTTAAGGTTTAAGAGTTTGCTTATTTGTTCCTTTGTCCTCTTTATGTCCGCCTCCTTTAAATCAATCTTGTTAATAATGGGAATAAGAGCCAGATTATTCTCTTGGGCTAAATGTAGATTAGCGATGGTCTGCGCCTCTACTCCTTGGGAAGCATCTACCAACAAAAGCGCACCTTCGCAAGCAACAAGACTCTTGCATACCTCATAATTAAAGTCTACATGACCAGGGGTATCAATCAGGTTTAGAATATACTCTTTATCTTGAAAAGTATAAAGAAGACGAACTGCTCGTGCCTTGATAGTAATTCCTCGCTCTCTTTCCAACTCCATATCGTCAAGAACCTGCTCTCTAAATTCCCGTTCGGAGATTGCTCCAGTATACTCTAAAAGTCTGTCTGCAAGTGTAGATTTTCCGTGATCAATATGCGCAATAATAGAGAAGTTGCGTATCCTCTCTACCATCATAAACAAAAAACCCTTCTGCCCTCATCAGAATTATAGAGAGAGCAGAAGGGCAGGTACATCAGTCCTTTCTTGCTCTTAGAAGGTTACTTTTACTGAACCGATTACCTCCTTGGCTGTATTGTGATTGACTTCAGCAAAGGCACTACCTGGAATAAACCAAGCGGCTAACAGACCAAACTGCACATCCTCAGTGTAATCATAAGCCAACCTCAGGTCAATCTCATTCCCCAGGTAGTCCTTATCTCCCTCAAGGGTATAGGTATAGCTAGTAAGATTGGTGCCCAAAAAGGTATGATTTCCTGCAGCATACTTCTCTGCGGTAGCAAAGTAGTAGTAGTCAAGAGAAAGGGTTAATTTATCCACAGGCTTGATAGACCCTTTCACATTGACAATATGCACATTCTTACTTGCAAGCCCTAAAGCAGAAACAATCTCTCCGCAGACTTGATCACTATACATTGAATCCCAGTTGTGCTGGTTTCCACCTTCTCCAGCCTTTTGTCCAGAAAAGTAAGTATACCAAAGACCAATAGTAGGCGAGTATAGATACTCAACCATTGCGTAATCTACACCTAACTGGATTGCATCCGCAGACATATCTCGCTCAGCCACATACTCTCCAAACTGGTGAGCAATCTCTGCATTTAAAGTAAGATTCTCTGCGGGAGTAAGTTTGCCTCTAATTCCTACAGTATCTATTCTCTTGTGGTCTGTTCCTCCTACCTTTTTAGAGAAGTAGTATGCCTCTCCTATTGCATCATAGTCAGGAAATTCATATCGTGCATTGACCCCATAAAGGTCGGTATCGCTGGAGGTGCTTCCTGTGCTTGTATCCTCATCTATCTTAGCAGTGAATACATCCAGGGTCAAAGGAGAGAGGTCAAATACTGCCTTGATAGCATCAAATGCCTTGCGTGCACTCAGGTCTTTGGCAGTAAGTCCTGTTAGTGCATTGGAGTTAAGGTCTCCATCACCGATGACCAAAAGATTACCATATCTTAATTCTTGGCGTCCAATGGTTAAAGTAACTGGCCAATAATTGATCTCTCTTAAAGTAATATAAGCCAGGTCCATATCAATGTCATCAGACGCTGTGCTGTCTTGGTCCCAATCCCGTTCATTGATTATTCTAACAGTGGCAGATACATTATCTGTTAGATCTGCATCTAACTTTAAGCGCACTGTAGACATCAAAAAACTCTTATTATCTCTCCCCGTGACAGCATCCATATATTCTCTTTGCAAGTCATAGTTTGTGCGATACACTCCTCTTACAGTAACATCTCCGCTCACCTTTACATTCTGCACCTCTGCCTTTGCTGTAGTAGCATACATAAGAAAGCATAGTACACTCGCTCCTATCCACCATAATCCTCTTTTTGCCATTTCCTCCCTCCTTTTTTACTCCAGCCTTCTCTCTTTTTTAGAGTTCAGGGCTGGCTCAGCACTTATATTAAGTGCTGAAGATTATCTTGCTTTCTATTTTAGAGAAATTTTACCTCTTTTCTCCCTCTTTGTCAAGTCTTATCTGCTTTTTCCTGCCTTAGGAGCAATGGAGATAGTAAGCATTACTCGGGTAATCACTGGTTCTAAGGTAATAATACAAGTTTCTTTCTCCTTCTCAAAGTTTAAGATTACTCTTCCATACTCTACAATATTTAATGTATTCCAATTATGCAGGGGCATCTGCTCTTTGTAAAATTCGATAATATCACCCACATCTGCTTTGCCCATATATCTCAGCAATCCCACACGGGTAAACTCGTTTTGAAAAATAAACGAATTCTGTGTATCAAGTTTAAAACCTGCGGGCAGAGGAACATCATCAAACTTTAACTCCTCAGCAACTCCCAACCTTCTCTCTTCTTCCTTCAAACCTTCCTTTTTCAAAGTAGCACATCCATTTAGAGAGAGAAGCAAAATCAACCCTATCCCTACTATTTCTTTTCTCATTCTTCCTCCTGCCTAAGGGTGAATTTAGCATAGCAGATTTTGCAATATTTGTCAATAGGCATTTAACAACCCTCCTCTTCCAGAGTTGAAAACCCCAGATAGTCTGTTTACTTCCTATATCTTAACCAAAAATAGAATAACAGAGAGGGCACTCATTATGCTTGCATAGAGGAAGGTGGCAGTGTAAGTAAGGTTGTGCCAGAGGAAACCGGCGAGTAAACTTGCAAGTAAAGCACATAAACCGCTGAAAGTGTGAAAGATACCCAAAGCAGTGGCTTTGGCTTGCTCGGGTGATAGGTCAGCGATATATGCTCGCTGGTTTCCGGCAATTATCGCATAAACTACTCCATAAAGGATAAAAAGCAAAATAAAAGCGGGGAGTGAACTAAAAAGAGCAAACCCTAACGAGATAAGAGAAAAGAGAAGATACCCTGAGATCAGCATTCTCTTCCTCCCTACCCTATCCGAGAGAACTCCAAAAGGGATAGCAAAACCAGCATAGAAGATGTTAAATAAGATATAAAGAAGTATAGGAATAGCCACTGCTAATCTCTGAACCTCCGCTACCCCTTCCTTAGTAAAGAGAAAAAATTCCTGCACACGCAGGATAAAAAACATATAGCTGATATTAGAGAGGTTAAATACCCCGGAGACCACAATAAACCATTTTAAGGAAGAAGGGAAGGTTTTAAAAAAACTCATTCTAAGGGTTATATCCTGACCTTCTCTCTTTTCCTCCTTTACAGAATGTAAAGGCAGAAGAGAAAAAAAGGCAAGCAACGCGGAGATGAAGATAATTATCCTGAAATTTAGATGAAGGAACCAGAAAAGGATAAATACGAGTATAGAACCTACAATTGCTCCTGCGGTATCAAAAGCCCGGTGAATTCCAAAACCTTTTCCTCTCTCTCGAGGCATTGAATCAGCAATAATAGCATCACGAGGAGCGGTCCTTAGTCCTTTTCCTACCCTTTCAAGACTAGCAAAGATTAAAATCTGCTGCCATCCCTTACACAGGCTAAGAAGAAGTTTGAATACACCCGAGAGAAGATAACCGGCGACCACAAACCTTTTTCTCTTTCCTGTCCTATCAGACCAATATCCACAGAAGACTTTTAAGATGCTGGTAACTCCATCTCTTAATCCACCAACTAACCCTATGGTTAAACTTGAACCCCCGGAAAGAGTAATAAACATAGGCAGGATAGGACTTATTATCTCGCTGCTTATATCATTTAGAAAACTCACTATACCTAAAAACAGGACATTGCGGCTAGGGTTAGAGGGTGATTTTGACATTTGAGTTTTATAAGTGGCGGGGACGACGGGACTTGAACCCGCAACACCCGGATCGACAGTCCGGTACTCTGACCAATTGAGCTACGTCCCCTCTTGAGAGTTATGGGCTTGTGTTAAAGAAAATCTTAACTTCAGAACTTATACAAAAACCTTAATTGAGCAAAGGCACCTTTACTTTCTATATCTATAAGGTCCAACTTCTCTGCATAATCCACTTTTCTTCCCTCATAACCAATCCCCAATCCGATACTCTCTATAGGACTTATCTCCAGAAAGGCTTTGTACTCTGTATAACTATCTCCTGAGTATTCTATTGTGCTTGCCTGAGCAGTAAGATTGAGAAATTTAGTAAGATTGGTGCGAATCAAAAATCCTATCGTGGGAACAAACAAAGTCTCTTGATAGGTTTCGTCATAACCAAAACTACTATCTTTGATATTTGCGTCTATCTCGTAAACACTGACCTTGAATAGAGAAGCAAGGGAGAAACCCAATATTCTATTTTCTATGTCTAATAAATCATAGTGATATTGAAGTTCATAGAGATTATACTCGATCTTGGAATCCACCCGCGTGGAAGCAGGATAGGTTTTGTTGCGAAACTCAAATGGTGCTTCAAGAATCTTGCTACCTTCAAACTTCTGAGTGCTCAGAGAGGCTAATAAATGATGCCTTTTCCCGTCTATCTCAAAAAACCCTCCCCAACTCTCTTCATCTTCCATCCCTAAATCCTTTTCCATATCTATATCTGTTCCTTCCGACTTTATCTTTCCCGAGAGTTCAAATTTTGTGTAAATACTCCCTCCCGATATCTCTAATGCATATCCAGAAGAAGTAATGAGTAAAACAATAATCCCCCCTAATAGCAAACTTGTTTTTTTCATCTTTTCTAACTTAAAAGAAGTCTTGCTTCTTTTAAGCGCTTGGTTCAATCTCAAATTCTGCTTTGGGAATAGCCCTCTTATTTTTATTTGCTTTTTTAATTGAGGCGTTGGTCAGGATGGAGTGGTGGGCGGTGCAGGATTCGAACCTGCGAACCTTCTGAATGTAAGTCAGACGCGCTACCCACTGCGCCAACCGCCCACTCTTAGATACTTCTCCCTTCTAAGAAACTCAAGCGATTGGTTATTATAGTATAACTCAAGCAATTAGTCAAACCTTCTCGCTCTGTCTATGCTCAACAGGATTCCTATCGCACAGAAAGTGGTGAGTAAAGAAGAGCCACCATAGCTTATCAAGAGAAGAGGAAGGCCAGTAATAGGCATTATTCCCATACTCATCCCTACATTTATAAAGATATGCAGAAGAAACATTCCTGCTATCCCTCCGGCTATTAGCCTTCCCTCCTCATCTTTGCTTAATTTAGCGATACGAATGGCGCGTAAGATAAGGAAGAGATAAAGCAAGAGAAGAAATCCTGCTCCCACAAATCCCCATTCCTCTCCTATCACACTAAAAATAAAATCTGTATGATGCTCAGGCAAAAAGTTTAACTGACTTTGGGTGCCCGCAAGCCAGCCCTTTCCCCACATCCCTCCTGAACCGATAGCAATCTTAGACTGAATTACTGTATACCCTGCTCCCAAAGGATCAAGATGAGGATTTAGGAAGATCAATAAGCGTTTTTTCTGATACTCCTTGAGCAGATGCCAGAGTAAAGGAGAGGAGATTAAGGCAGTTAATATAAGAAAAATAAGGTATTTTATTCTTATTCCCCAGAGATAGATTATCAAAAGAAAAAGAAAGCCTAATACCAAAGAGGTTCCTAAATCTGGCTGTTTTACTATTAAGAGCATAGGGACTAAGGTAAAGCCGGCGCAGACAAGCAGTTCTTTTAACTCCTTGGCTGAATAATAAGGAGAAAGCGAAAGATGTCTGCTCAAAAAGAGGATAAGGACAACCTTAAAGAACTCTGAAGGCTGGAATGTAATAAACTTAAAATGAAGCCATCTCTGGGCACCTAATTTAGGACTGCCTGCAAAAAGAAGAAAAAGAAGTAAGGAAAGATTTATGAGATATAAAAGAGGAGAGAATTCTGCTAACTGCTGGTATCCTATCTTCAGAATAACTACCCAACTCAAAATCCCCAGAGATAGCCAGATCATCTGCTTGGACAGATAATCAGAGGAACAGGTATAAGTAGCACTTTTTAGAAAAATTAAGCCTAGGCTGGAGATAAGTAAACTGATAAAGATAAGAGGAAAATCTAACCTGTGAAGAAAATGTGTCTTCATTTATTCCCTTTCTCTGTTTTTACCAACCGCTTCCAACTCTCTATCAACTCCCGAGCAATACCTACTCTGTGGGTAGAAACTCCCCCTTGTTCAATAAGAATAACAAAAACTATCTGGGGATGCTCAAAAGGACAGAAACCTACTATCCAGGAATTTGCTTCCTTCCCTTTCACCTGGGCAGTGCCTGTTTTAGCAGCAACCCTCATATCTCTTATCATAAGAGAGTGAGCGGTGCCATAAGGGTCTTCTACCACTGCTTGCATCCCCTGACGAACAATCTCAATATTTTTGGAAGAAAGTTTGAGTTTTTTTAGAAGTAAGGAGCGAAATTTGGGTTTAAGGATTATTGTAGGAGTGAATAGATAGCCTTTATTAGCGATTACAGAGATTGCTCTGGCCATTTGCAGAGGTGTAGTTAACAGGTAGCCTTGCCCGATAGCAAAATGTGCTGTTTCTCCCTTATACCATTCCTCCTTCTTCTTAAAATACTTCCATTCCCTTGAAGGGATCAGACCTTTCTTCTCCCCTGGCAATTCCACTCCTGTCTTCTCTCCTAACCCAAACAGGAGACAAAAATTCCTCAGGGTATCCACTCCCAGTCTTTCCCCTAACTTGTAAAAAAAGACATTGCAGGAGTAAGCAAGGGCTTTCCTTACATCTAACCAATGGTGCCCGTCCCTTTTCCAGCAATAAAAGAACCTGTTGCCTATCCGGTATCTACCTGCACAATAGAAATAGGTGTTTGCAAAAATCTTCTTTTTCTCTAAGCCAGCGATAGCCACCAGAGGTTTAAAAGTAGAACCGGGAGAGTAAATCCCGCTGATCGCCCGATTTAGCAAAGGAGAGGAGGGAGAGGTCAAAACTTGCCTTATCTTCTCTGTTGCCCCTTCAATGAAGTCATTGGGATTGAAAGAAGGATAACTCGCCATCGCCAAAATCTCCCCAGTGAATGGCTGAAGCACAACAATTGCTCCCTTCAACCTTTCTTTTGCTAATAGTTGATAGCAGACTTTCTGGAGGTCGATATCAATGGTAAGATAGATATCCCCTCCTTTGCGAGGATACTTTACTCCTAATCTTCTCACCTCTCTTGCTAAATGGTCCACCTCTACTTCCTCCCCTCCATCTTCTCCTCTCAGATACTCATCCATACTCCTCTCTATCCCCGCCTTTCCTACCCGGTAAGGAAGTTGATAACCATATCTTCTCTCTTCTTCTTCTCTCTCTCCTCTTCCTACATAGCCTATAATATGGGCACTAATCTCCCCATAAGGGTAGTATCTCTCGGGAATAACCTGAATGCTTATCCCATATAGATTCAATCCGCTTTCCTCTACAGCGCTTATCTCTTTCCTATTCAAACCTTTGAGAATGACCAAAGGCACAAAAGGAGGTGTGATCCTCCTCTTTCTTTCTATTCGGTCTCTAATCTCTTCTTTGCAAACGCCTGTGATCTCACTGAGCCTTGTGAGCACCCACTCTCTTACCTCTCTCTTCTGGGCAAAGAACTCCTGAGGAATAAGAGTGAGAATAAATAAAGGTCTATCTTCAGCCAAAACCCTTCCCTTCCGGTCGTAGATAGAGCCCCGTGCCGCAGGGAGAGGAAGAAGACGAATACAATTTTTATCTGATAGTTGTTTATAATAAGAATAGTGGTTAACTTGCAGATTCCACAGGCTGAAGAAAAGAATAGTAAACAGAACTACTGTGCTGAAGGAAAATATTCTAAGGCGTGTTATTGACATAGAAATCTCTTTGCTCTCTTCAACAAACTAAAATAGGGAATAGCAAATATCCCTGTGTATATGCTCTCGGGAAGCAGGAGAATACACGGGAAGGAAGAGCGATACAAGAGAAGATAATGAAAAAAGCCGATAAAGAGAGAGGAAAGAAAAGCGATAAAGAAATATCCCAGATAGTGCTCGAGATAAAGCCTCTGCGAGTAGTGCCTTATGAAAGATATCAGAAGAAAGAAAGCCAGGGTATTCACTCCCCAGATATTGCCACTTAATCCATCCTTAATCAACCCGGCAAACAACCCAAAGGCAAAAACATCCTCTTTTTTCTTCTCCTTTAGAAAGGCAAAGAAAACAACTGAGAGAAGAAGAAGGTCGGGCTTTACCCCAAAGAATTTTATCTGGCGGAGAAGAGTCATCTGCACAGAAGCAATGAAGATGAGCAAAACTAAGGAGAGAGTTTTTTTAGACATAGGACTTCCTCTAAGTGATGAAAATCTACTGCGGGGTTGATAGAAGCCTCAAGATATAATCTGTTCAGATTCTTTTCTATCCTGCTTACCTTCCCAATAAATAAACCCTTAGGATACACACCTCCTTTTCCTGAAGAGATAATCACATCTCCCTTCTGGAGATCGCTATATTTATCAAGATAGGTCAACACACAGGAGGAAATATTGCCCTTTACTATTCCCGTATCTCGGGTTCTTTGCACAAGTGCTCCTACACGAGAACCTGGATCTAAAATAAGCATCACTTCTGCAGTCCTTAATCCCACATTCACTACCTTCCCTACCAGACCTTCTTTGGTAATTACTGGCATATCCCTTTCTATTCCATCCCTTTTTCCTTTATCAAGAAAAACTATTCTTCTCCAGTTATCCGCACTTTCTCCGATAACCTGAGCGGGGATATTTATATAACTCGGCTTCTTAAAAGACAAAAGGCCACGCAAGCGCTCATTCTCTTGCCTGGCCTCCTCTAAATCCACAATCCTCTGCTCTAACTCTTTTATCCTCTTTCTAAGTCTTTTATTTTCCTCCTCCAAAGTTGGTCTTCTTAGAATCCAAACTTCTTTGCTCGAGGAATTGAGCGAGATCAAGAAGTATCTCTGGATATCTATTAGATACCCCTCTACCTTTCTCCCTAACGCATGCTGATTCAACAAAAAGAGCAGAAAGAAGAAGATGAGAAAAAGAATCTTTCGCTTAATCACCTAACACGGGGAGCGATACTTACTCTCTTAAGGAAGCGCATCTCGGAAAGTGCCTTTCCTGTACCTAATGCTACTGCAGTTAGAGGGTCATCGGCGATATGCACAGGAAGTTTTGTTTCCTCAGCCAAGAGTTTATTCAGACCTCGAAGCAAAGCCCCTCCTCCTGCCAAAGTAATCCCTCTATCTACCAAATCAGCGGATAACTCTGGAGGAGTTCTCTCAAGAGCAACCCTTATTGTCTCTACTATAGTGGAAACAGGCTCGGACAAAGCCTCTCGAATCTCCTCTGAGGAGATGGTCAGGGTATGGGGAAGACCTGTAACCAGATCCCTTCCTTTTACCTCCATACTCATCTCCTCCTCTAATGGGTAGGCAGAACCTATCTTAATCTTTATCTCCTCAGCAGTCCTTTCTCCAATCATCAGATTATAGGTTTTTTTTAAGTATTGGATGATCGCCTCATCCATCTCATCTCCCCCAATACGGATACTCTTGGAAAAGACGATACCCGCTAAAGAGATTACCGCAACCTCTGTAGTTCCTCCTCCCACATCTACGATCATATTCGCTGTTGGTTCCTGCACAGGCAAACCTACACCAATGGCTGCAGCCATAGGTTCCTCAATCAGATAGACCTCGCGCGCTCCCGCATGCTCTGCAGAGTCTTTTACTGCTCGTTTCTCTACCTCGGTAATCCCGCTGGGAACAGCAATCACAATCCGTGGTTTTATCAAGAATCTCCGTCGTTGGGCTTTTCTGATGAAATAACGCAACATACTCTCGGTAACCTCAAAATCTGCAATTACCCCATCTCTCATTGGCCTTAGAGCCACAATGTTTCCGGGAGTCCTTCCCAACATCCTCTTTGCCTCCTCTCCCACCGTCAGCACACTATTTCCTCCTTTCTGAATAGCAACCACAGAAGGCTCACATAGAACAATGCCTTCGCCTTTTATATACACCAATGTAGTTGCTGTCCCCAGATCAATCCCCATATCATTGGAAAAAAGCCCAAAAAGGTCCTTAACCATAACCTCTTTATCTTTTTGTAAACTGAAATTTAGCCCGCGCTCCTCTTTGTCCGTATTTCTTTCTCTCTTTTTTTCGAGGATCGCGAGTAAGCAAACCCGCCTTTTTTAATAATGGACGCAAACTCTCATCTGCCTTTAACAACGCTCGGCTGATTCCGTGGCGTATTGCCTCTGCCTGTCCAGAGATCCCTCCTCCTTTAACATTCACCATAATCTTGTATTTCTCTAAAGAATTGGTAAGCATCAGGGGCTGTTTGAGCACTTTCTGCCAGCGAGAAAAAGGAAAATAATCCTCCACGGGCCGATGATTGACAACAATCTTTCCTCCTTCTTTTTGGTGAGGAATTAGTCTTACCCGGGCTACCGCTTCCTTCCTCTTACCTGTCGCCCAATATTCCTTCTCTAAACCACTTTCTTCCTTCTTCTCCACTTCCTCTTTGGGCTCTTTTTCCTCTACACCAGTCTCATTCATCTCTTTCTTTCCTCCTCTATTTTTTCGCTGAAGACCTTAAAGTCCCCGATACTTACAATACTCTATTTCCTTGACTTTCTCTTATTTACTTATGAGCAATCTCTATCTCTGTGGGCTTCTGTGCTAAATGAGGGTGCGTATTCCCTCTATAGACCTTTAACCTTCTGATCATCCTGCGCGCTAATTTATTCTTGGGAAGCATTCCTTTCACCGCCAGCATAATTATCCGCTCAGGCTTGCGGGCAAGAAGTTGAGCAAATGTCTCTTCCTTCAGCCCCCCAGGATAACCAGAATAATGCCTATACACTTTGCTCTCCCTTTTCTTACCTGTAACTCTGACCTTCTCTGCATTGATTACGATTACATAATCTCCCTTATCCTGATGAGGAGCAAAATCGGGTTTGTGTTTTCCCCGAAGAATATCAGCAATACGGGTGGCTAACCTTCCCAATACCTTCCCCTGGGCATCGATAAGATAAAATCTTCTCTGAGAAACTGTCTCTTTTTTCATATCTTCTACCATACCAAATTCCCCTAACTTTGTCAACTTATCCCTTTCAGTTTCTTCTTTATTTCTGTTGCTGGTTTAAATACTACTACTTTGTGTGCTGGAACCATCACTTCTTCGCCTGTGCGGGGATTTCTTCTTTTTCTTTCCTTGCGCAACCTTATCTTGAATACCCCAAAATTACGCAATTCTACCTTCTCTCCTTTCAGTAGGCTTTCTCTGATTATCTCCAGCACCCCCTCCACTACCTTTTCTACCTTCTGACGAGGCAAGTCAATGTCTCTGCTAATTCTGCTTACTATCTCTTTTTTAATCATTGAACACCCCCTTTTTTTGGAGCGGGCGATGAGAATCGAACTCACGCTTACAGCTTGGAAGGCTGTTGTTCTACCACTAAACTACGCCCGCTTTATAAAATAATAACAAAAAAATGAGTTAGTGTCTATTCATCTCCTTCTTTATTGCCTCGGGAATCATCTCTATCAGATCACTGGCAATCATTCCCTCCTCACCTTTCTCTTGAGCGCTTAGATCTCCGGCTAAACCATGCAGATAAACTCCTAATTTCGCTGCCTCAAAACAAGAAAAGCCTCTTGCTAACAGACTTCCTATCATTCCACTCAGCACATCTCCCATTCCGGCAGTAGCCATTCCTGGATTTCCAGTATGGTTTACATAAACCTCACCCTTCGCACTACTGACCACTGTGCCATATCCTTTAAGTACCACGGTCAACTTATACCTTCTGGCAAACTCAAGAGTGAGTTTTTCGCGCTCCTTTTCTATCTCCTCTACACTTTTCTTCAGTAAGCGCGCAAATTCTCCCGGGTGAGGAGTAATTATCATCTCTGCCTTTCTCTGGAGAAGAACATCTAAATGTACAGATAAAGCGTTAAGGGCATCAGCATCAACAACAAGAGGTTTATCAAGCACCTTTATCAACTCTCTTATTAACCTCTCCGTCTCTCTATTCCGGGAGAGTCCGGGACCCAAAATTAGAGCATCTACCTGCTTACTGAACTCACAAATAAAGGAATAGGCTTTAAGCCCTATAAATCCCTTTTTACTTTCTGTCAAAGGTTTGGCGATCACTTCCAACACCGCACTTTCTACCACAGAAGTAAGACTGCTGGGAACTCCTAAAAACACCAAGCCTGCTCCGGTGCGCAGTGCTCCTTTTGCGGCTAAAAGCGCCGCTCCACTCATTCCCAAAGAGCCAGCGATGATAAATAGCCTGCCATAATCCCCTTTATGCGAATCTAATCTGCGGGGAGGAAAGATGGGTCTGTTCATAAGCGATTGCTTGAGCAATGGCATAGTCCTTGGTATGGGAGATGCTTATTGCTACAGTTTTATTAATCCTCCCTTCGGAAGTAAATCTCACTCTTGGCTCTCCCTCTGCATTATTGACTATCTCCATTTCCCTCCAGGATATCCTCCCTTTCCCTAAGGACTTTATTATTGCCTCCTTAGCCGCAAAGCGTCCAGCCAAATGCTGATAAAAATTTCTCCTCGCCCGGGCAAACTCTATCTCTGTGCGGGTAAAGATTCTATACAATAATCGCTGCCCCCATTTATCAACCGCTTTCTTTATCCTCTCCACCTCTATCAAATCAACTCCACACCTCAAATCCATAGTTTCTGCTAATCTATTCCCGGGCACTGCTTATAATTTCTTTCATCTCCTTCACTGCTCTCTCCAAACCAACCAACACCGCGCGCGAGATAATAGAATGTCCAATATTAAGTTCCTCGATACCCTCTATTCTGGCTACTGCCCAAACATTCTGATAGTTTAGACCATGCCCCGCACTCACCCTTAACCCCTGCTCTCTTGCTCGCTCTTTAGCCATCCTCAACTTCTCAAGTTCTTGTCTTTGTTCTTTAGCCGAAGCATTGGCATATCTACCTGTATGCAGTTCCACAATCTCTGCTCCCACCTGCTGACTTGCTTTCACTTGCTCTATCTGGGCATCAATAAACAAACTTACCTGTATCCCTGCTTTTCTCAATCTCTCTATCACCTTTGCCAGTTCTTTCCTCTTTCTCAGCACATCCAGTCCTCCCTCAGTAGTAAGTTCCCTTCTTCGCTCCGGAACTAAAGTAGCACAGTCAGGCTTGAGGTCAAGAGCAACATCTACAATAGAAGGGTTGATGGACATCTCTAAGTTCAACTTTGTCTTTATCACCTCTTTTAATAGATAAAGGTCTCTCTCCTGAATATGTCTTCTGTCTTCGCGTAGATGAACCACAATCCCTGCACATCCCGCAAGTTCACAAATCCCTGCGGCTACCACAGGGTCAGGCTCAATCCCTCCTCTTGCTTGCCTCAAAGTAGCAATATGGTCAATATTTACACATAACCTGACCATTTTATTCCTTCAAGGAAGGAGAAAACACATTCTGTTTTTCCTTCCACTCTGAGATATCCTTCACCTCCACCTCTATTAGAGGAACTTCGGAAAGAAGGGAGATTTGAACAGGTAATTTTATATGCACCGGAAGTTTATATCTACCAGGGTTTAACTCTGAGAGATCCACAAACGCTATGATATCACTCTTCTTCATCCTCTCCAAGTCCTCTCTTGGGCCTGTAAGCGTAATATTCACGCTCTTGGTTGAAGTCTTAAAAAAAAAGTTAAAAGAAGAGAGAAGAAACTTCAAAGGCACATCCTTGAATTCCTTGTTCACCAGATCTCTTTCAATAGGAATACTTACCTCTATTATCTCTGAGGAAGAAGGATGCCCCTTTGCTAAGGGACGAAGAGAAACACGCCGAGTAAAAGACTTGGTGTATCCTGTTACCTTAACAGGAGAGGTATAAACATACTTAAGGTTCTTGAGAACCTTCTCGGGTCCCTCTACTAAACAGATATTAGGATTCAACTTGATCTTCTTCTTCACAATTCTATACCCCTCTCCTACTCTTCCCTGGATATCTGGCTTGATAGGAAGCCATTTTCTTATCAACCTATCCAAACTTACTCTGATAGTAGAAGGCTTAATAGAGACTACCTTCACTCCGGAAGGAACTTCTATATTCTGAGCAGAAAGAGTAAAACTATACTCTCCTGCCTTCTCTATTCCTTCTATCTTATAGTAAATCCTTAAATCTGAAGGAAGCAAACTCAGTCTATTCTTAGGCCCTCTTAGCAGGACATCTACCTTATCTGTGCTGCGAGTAATAATCACCATCCCCGCCGGGGGTTCTATATTCAGACTTGCTCTTCTTTCTATCTCCTCCTTCTGCTCCCCGGCAACATAGAACCAGAGGATAATAGCCAAGAATAAGGAGATAATCTTGAGAGAAAGATTATGCACAAAGAGATTCTTTATATTATGCATTCTTTGTATATAAGGCTTTTAATCTCTGGGTTAATTCCTGAGTATCTAAGTTGCTCTTTAAATCTCCGTCCACTGCCAAAGAAATCTCTCCTCTCTCCTCAGAAACAACAATGCAAATAGCGTCGCTCTCCTCACTCAAACCTACCGCTGCCCGATGGCGTGTTCCCAGATTCTTTCCTAAATACGGATTCTCGCTCAAAGGAAAAAAACAACGACAGGAAGCAATCCTCTCCTCCTGCACAATCAGCCCTCCATCGTGTAAAGGAGAATGGGGGTTAAACACCGCTAAAATAAGCTCTTTGCTCAGATTTGCATCCAGACAGATACCATTCTCAATATAGTTTTTTAACCCTGTCTCTCGGGCGATCACGATCAGGGCTCCAATCCTGCGGCGCGCCAGAATACTCACTGCTTTAACAATCTCCTCAAGGACCTTCTCTTCCCGAGCCAAGAAGCGAAACCAACGGTTTTGTCCTAAATGGGCAAGCCCTCGGCGGAGTTCAGGCTGAAAGATTATCAGAAAAGCAATGACGCTAATAGCGAATATCTTGGTAAGTAACCAGTTAATAATATTAAGTTGCAAAACTTGGGCAATAAAAAAGGCAATAAACAGAACTATTAATCCTTTTAATACCTGAACAGCCCGAGTGCCTTTTATAAACAAGAGTACAAAATAAATTACTATCCAAACAGCAGTTATCTCTAATATCGGCTTCCACCAACTAAGCAGATAATGCATTTCTTTCCATCTCGGTTTCTATTGCAGAGAGCAATATATTATTTTGCTCACCCTCTCGATCACTCTTTTTCCTCTATCTCCTCTCTTAAGGAAAGATCTTCAAAGCGTGCATATTCCTTAATGAAAGCAAGTTTTATGGAACCTACAGGACCGTTTCGCTGCTTTCCGATAATCACCTCAGCAATTCCTTTGTTCTCTTCGGTGGGATTGTAGTATTCTTCCCGTAATAATAAAAGCACAAGGTCTGCATCCTGCTCTATTGCTCCTGATTCTCTCAGGTCAGAGAGTTGAGGACGGTGGCTTGTTCTTGCCTCTACTGCTCGGGAAAGTTGGCTAATCGCTATCACGGGAATATTCAGTTCCCGCGCCAATGCCTTTAGAGAACGGGAGATCTCGGAAATCTCCTGCTGACGATTCTCTGCTTTTGCTGGTCCTTGCATTAACTGCAGGTAATCTACTATCACCATCTGGATATTATAGCGTGCTTTTAACCTCCTTGCTTTGGCACGCAATTCTAAAACAGAGATCCCTGGAGTATCATCCACAAATATAGGTGCTTCACTAAGTTTACTCGCAGCATTGATTAACACTGGCCAATCAGAATGGGAAAGGAAACCTGTGCGTACCTTGTGTGCATCAATACGCGCACAGGAGCAGAGCATTCTCTGCACCAGTTGTTGACGGGACATCTCCAGACTAAAGAAAACCAGAGGAAACTTGTGCACTAAGCCTACACTCTCAGCGATAGAGCAAGCAAAAGCACTCTTACCCATAGAAGGTCTACCCGCAATGATGATTAAATCCGAAGGCTGGAGTCCGGCAGTCATCACATCCAGTTCTCTAAAACCACTGGGAATTCCTGTAATATTGGCTTTATTTTGGTAAAGACGGTCTATCGTCTCTATGCTGTCCTTTATTAACTGATTAAAAGAAAAAACCTTGGATTCTACCCTATACTGAACAACATTAAAGATAGCCCTCTCTGCTCTATCTAAAAGCAGATCGGGATCCTGAGAGGAGTCATAACTTTCCTTTATTATCTGGGTAGAGGCAGAGATTAATCCCCTTAACAGGGCTTTTTCCTTTACAATATGTGCATACTCCTCAATATTAGCGGAACTGGGAACAACATTGGTTAAAGTGGTTAGATAACTTACCCCTCCTACCTCCTTCAACCACTTTCTCTTTTTCAGTTCTTCTTTAAGCGTGATTAGATCTACTGCTTTCCCTTGCTCAAATAGGGAAACAATAGCAGAGAAGATACGGCGATGTTTCTCTTGATAGAAATAATCCTCTTTTAGAATCTCTATCGCTTGAGGAATCGCCTCTTTATCTAAAAGCATTGCCCCCAGCACGCTCATCTCTGCTTCTATATTCTGGGGGGGGACTCTCTCTATGCCCTCAATGCTCATCTCTCTTCTCGGCAACGCAAACTCTAAGGTCAGTAATTACCTGAGCGCTTAATCTTACCTTTACATTATACACTCCTAATTTTCTTATTGGCTCCTTGATCTCTATATTCTTTTTATCAATCTCCAATCCCTTCTCCTTGAGCGCATCTGCGATATCTCTGCTGGTAATCTCTCCGAAAATTCTGTCCTTCTCACCTACCACAGCAAATAGAGTGCAAGAGGTGCGAGATATTTGTTCAGCCAATCTTCTAAGTTCCTCTTCCCTCTCTTTCTCCTTCCTGAGTTCCCTCTCTCTTTTTTGCTGAATAACCTTCACATTCCTGGTGCTGGCAAGCAAAGCCATTCCTTTAGGAAGAAGAAAGTTGCGCGCATAACCATCCTTTACCTCTACAATATCTCCCTCTTTTCCTAACCTGGGAATGTCGGTAAGCAGGATTATCTTCATCTTGCCTTAGTTAGTGATTAACAAAATAATTACCAAAACAATCTTTGCTCTCTACCCGGGCAACAAAGCAATGTTCCTTGCCCGTTTAATGGCTTTACTCAACTCTCGTTGATGTTTAGCGCATACTCCGGAGACGCGGCGAGGAATAATTCTTCCTCTCTCACTTACAAACTTCTTCAGCACCTCAACATTCTTGTAATCAATAAATACCCTACTATTTTGTCTGCTCTTTTTGATCTGTTCACAAAACCTGCACATCTTCCTTACTGCAAACACTCTTTCTCCTCTCTTTCTTTTCTTTGCTGTTTTGTTGCTTTTCATCTCTCTCTCCTTAGTTTATTCAAAAACTAAAATGGAGGCTTTTCCATCTCTGAAAGAGGAGTTTGCTCACCATTAATCTCCTCTGTATATTCTCCGTTTTTGGAACCTGCCTCCTTAGGAATATCAGCCTCCAAGACCTCTCTTGATTCTGAGAATCCCTCTTCGCCGGTCTTCCCTGTGGTAAGAAAATGCACCCTATTAGCCACCACCTCTGTAATATTCCTCTTTACTCCATCCTGCCCCTCCCAAGAGCGAGAGGATAATCGCCCTTCCACCAATACCGAACTCCCTTTGCTTAAATATCGACTACATGTCTCTGCCTGCTTGCCCCAAACAACAATACGAACAAACTCTACCTCTTCCTTCCTTTCCCCTGATTGAGTAGTATAGGTCCTGTTTATAGCGATGCTAAAATTCAACACTGGCGAGCCTTGGGGGGTATAACGCAATTCTGGATCACGCGTCAGATTTCCACCTACAAACACCCTATTTATCCCGGTCATTTCTCCCTCCAATCTACTTCATCCTCACAATTAAAATCCGCAAGATATCCTCCTCTAACTGACAGGCTCTCTTTATTTTCTCTACTGACTGGGGAGAAAGCAGGAAGTGAAAAAGAAAATAGACTCCTCTATTCTCCTTCCCTATCCTATAGGCTAATTTCCGCTCTCCCCAAGGTTGAAAGTTTTTGATCTTCCCCCCCTCCTGAGTAATCAACTTCTCAATTTTCCTGCTTATCTCCTCTTCCCTTTCCTTACCCAGGTGTGGTTTTAGAATAAGCATCCCCTCGTATCTGTGCATCTTCACTCCTTTCAAACCTTTAAATGCTTTATCATCTTCCTGTCAGATTATCTATCTCTTGGAATTTTAATTATTCTATCATAAACCTCTTATTTTTACAACCCCTTGTTTAGAATATATCTTCTTACCGCCTCGGGAACTAAATAGCGAATAGACTCCCCTCTTTTTACCTTCTCCCTGATCTGAGAAGAGGAAATGGGAAAAACCTCTCCTTCTATCTTCTGGGCTCCTTGCTCCTTCAGGGGAAAACCAGGGCGTTCTATCACTGCAAACCTCACCAATTGCAAAAGTTTATCCTTTTCCTTCCAAGAGGAGAAATGATTCCAGGCATCAGAGCCAAGAATAAAGAACATCTCCTCTCGATCATAAACCTTTTTCAGTTCTCTTATTGTATCTATAGAGTAGGAAACTCCCTTTCTCTTTATCTCCAGAAAAGAAACCTCAAAATAAGGGTTTCTTTTTATGGCTAAACAAACCATCTTGTATCGGCAGAGTGCAGGAGCGTTCTCTTTTTTAAAAGGAGCAAGAAAAGAAGGAATAAATATTACCTTCTCCAACTCCAATTCCTGCCTCGCCTGTTCGGCTAATAGAAGATGCCCTAAATGAACAGGATCAAAAGACCCTCCTAAAACTCCGATGCGCATATTTCTTCCCACAAAGCCTTTACTCTCTTATCTGTCCTCTTCCATAAATGAGATATTTATAGGAAGTAAGTTCCTCCAAAGCCATAGGGCCACGACAATGTATCTTATCTGTGCTAATACCCATCTCTGCTCCCATTCTAAATTGTTCCCCATCGGTAAAGCGTGTAGATGCATTCCAGTAAACACAGGCTGAATCCACCCTTTGCAGAAACTCCTCTGCTTTTTTTCTATCATCGGTGATAATTGCATCGGAGTGCTTTGTTCCATACTTGTTGATATGCTCTATTGCTTCCTCCAAACTCTCCACCACCTTTATAGAAAGGATAAGATCCAAATACTCTGTGCTCCAATCCTCTTCTTTCGCTTCCTTCACCTGCAGTTTGCTGATAGCGTCTAATATCTGCTTTGTCTTCCTGCATCCACGCACTTCTACTCCCGAGTTCTGCAATCTTCTTACAATAAAGGGAAGAAAACGAACTGCAACATCTGTATGAATGAGCAGGGTCTCCATTGCATTACAGGTGGAAGGTTTCTGCACCTTTGCATTATAGCATATCTCCTCTGCCATATTCAGGTCTGCATCTTCATCTACATAGATATGACATATCCCTTTATAATGCTTTATCACCGGAATCCTTGACTTTTCCACTACCTTTCTTATCAGTGATTCTCCCCCGCGGGGGATGATCAGGTCAATATAATCACTTAGGGTTAAGAGAATATCTACCGCTTCTCTTTCTTTGCTCTCTATAAGGTTTACTGTCCCTTCTGGCAGATACGGCTTTATTGCCTCCCTTAATGCTTGAGTAATTGCTTGATTAGAGTTAAATGCTTCCTTTCCTCCTTTAAGAATCACTGCATTTCCGCTCTTTACACAGAGAGCACTGCAATCTGCGCTGACCTCAGGGCGAGATTCATAAATAACAGCAATCACCCCGATAGGCACACGCACCTTTCTAATCTTCAAACCTTGCACCCCCTCCCATTCTTTTATAAGTTTTCCTACAGGATCCTCCAGATGAACTATCTTCTCTATCCTTTCGGCTATCTTCAAAACTCCCTGCTCATCCAGTTTTAAACGCCCGAGAAAGGCGTTGCTCTGCCCCTTAGCCAGTTCTAAATCTTTCTTGTTGGCTTTTGCAATCCTCTGTTTATGCTCTCTAAGTGCCTCAGCCATTGCCAGGAGAGCCTTGTTTCTCTGCGCCGATCCGCAATTGGCTAACTCTTTACTTGCTTTCCTCGCTCTCTGAGCAATACAGATTATCTCGGTGGATAACTTCTTCATAGTATCTGTAACCCAACCTCCTTTCAATCTCTCTACTCTGCAAACCTTTTATCTTCTCAACCTCCTCTTGAGAGTAGTTTACCAGTCCTCGTCCTATCTCCTCTCCATTTTCATCTATGATAGAAACCACATCTCCTACTTTAAACCTCCCTTTGGTGCCTACAATTCCCGAAGATAGTAAACTCTTGCCTTTCTTAAGTAAAGCCTCCTTGGCTCCTTTGTCCACAATTACCTCTCCAGATGGAAGCGAAGAGAAAGCAATCCAACTCTTGCGGGCAGGAAGTTTTTTTTGGGCTAAGAACAGAGTTCCTTTTTTCCTCCCCTCAATGATCTGCTTAACAATTCCTTTCTCTCTTCCGTTAGCGATAAGGGTAGGTATCCCCGCTCTTGTTGCTATCTTTGCCGCCTGTAGTTTGGAAGCCATTCCTCCCTTGCTCAGACCTTCCTCTTGCTCAAATACCATCCTCTCTATCGCTGGTGTAATCCTCTCCACCACAGAAACTACCTTCCTCCCCTCAGAGTAAAAACCTTCAACATCCGAAAGGATGAGAAGAAGTTGAGCATTTACTAAACTGGCTACCAAACTTGCTAATAGATCATTGTCTCCAAACTTTATCTCTTCGGTAGAAACACTGTCATTCTCATTTATAATCGGAACCACCCCCCACTCCCAGAGGATGGAAAGGGTATGTCGCACATTGAGATAGCGCTGGCGTTGGTTTAAATCTTCCCGGGTAAGCAAAATCTGAGCACTTAGATAGGGTTGGAGAGAATGTTTGTATCTATTCATCAACTCCACCTGCCCTATAGCTGCTAATCCCTGCTGAAAAGGAAGAAAGCCCTTCTTTCTCTTTAGCCCCAACATCCCCAAGCCAGCGGCAATCGCTCCTGAACTCACCAGAACAACTTTAATCTTCCTATTGAGCAAGTATTTAATCTGCTCCCCTATCTCCTTGATCTGTTGTTCCTCCAACCTTCCCTCTTTGCTTAATACCCTTGTCCCTACCTTGATTACTACTCTTTTTATATGCGTAAATTCTTGCATACTCTAAACACTATCCTCCAAAACCTTCTTTAGCCTCTCTATTCCCTCGCCGGTAAAAGCAGAGATGGGATAGGTCTGTTGTTTTATCTTTGAGTTAAATAAAGCAATATTCCTCTTTGCCTCTAAAAGGTCTATTTTATTAAGTACGATAATCTGCTTTTTAGAGAGCAAGTCCTTGTTATAGGCTTCAAGTTCTTTGTTTAAGGAGTTAAAGGTGGATAAAGGATCTTGGGGATTAATCTGGGAGAGGTCTATCAAATGAATCAAAAATTTTGTGCGTTCAATATGACGAAGAAAAAGTGTACCCAATCCCTTTCCTTTGCTGGCTCCTTTTATTAAACCTGGAATTTCGCATATTACTATCTCCTTCTTCCCTTTTAGCACTCCTAACACAGGAGCGAGAGTGGTAAAAGGATAATCGGCAATTTTGGGTTTAACATTAGAAAGTCTGGAGATGAGTGTAGACTTGCCACTATTGGGATATCCTATTATTCCCCCATCTGCAACCAGTTTTAATTCCAGTTTAAGTTCTCTTTCTTCTCCCTCTTCTCCCTGCTGAGCAATCTGATGCACATTACCTGCTCCCCCTTTGCCTCCATAAGCAACAACTACCTCACTTTCAGGAGTGGCTAAATCTCGCAATAGACAATTATCTCTTGCATCAAATATTACTGTCCCCACCGGGACCCTGATTATACAATCCTCTCCTTCTTTCCCTTGCTTATAATTACTTCCTCCTCTGCCTCCTTTTTGAGCAAAATAATACTGTTTATAATGGAAATCGGCTAAGGTGCTCAAATGGGGGTCTGCTTTAATAATTACATTTCCACCTCTCCCCCCACTTCCTCCAGTAGGGATCCTCTTTCCACGCCGATTTCTTACCCAACTATTGCAACCGTCTCCACCTTTTCCGCCTTTCACGAATATCCTTGCTTCATCCACGAACATCTACCCTTGTTCCTCTAAACACTACCACTCCGGAGGTAAGGGCAAAAAGGGTATCGTCTCTCCCTCTCCCTACATTAAGACCGGGCTTAAATCGTGTTCCTCGCTGACGGACAATAATTCCTCCTGCAGGCACAAAACTTCCTCCATAAACTTTCACCCCCAGCCTCTTTGAACGGCTATCTCTTCCATTCTGTGTGCTTCCCTGTCCTTTTTTGTGCGCCATTTTACCTCCCTCTTTGCAACCTTTCAGAAGTTGAGTTTATTATATACTCCCTTATCCTTCTTTGCAATAAACTTTGCCGCAGCAATCGCCCCTTGAGCGAACGCTTTGCGTGAATGTGCCTTATGCGTTAATTCCAGCCTCTCGCCATCGGTAACAAAAACCACTGTATGCTCACCTACTACATCTCCTCCTCTTAAAGAGTGCATCCCTACTTCCTCTCTATTACCCGCCTCCTTGACTATCTGCGCCAACCTCTTTGCTGTGCCACTGGGTGCATCTTTTTTAAAGCGATGATGGAATTCGCTGATCTCTACCCTATACTCCTTCCCTAAATACTTTGCTGTTTCCTCTATTAGCCGGAAGAGCAGATTTACTCCTCTGCTCATATTGGGAGAGATAAAGATAGGAATGACCTCTCCTGCTTCTCTTATCTCTTTGCTCTCTGCGGGAGTAAATCCGGTGGTGCCAATCACCATTGCTTTTCTGCACTCCTTTGCTACCCTTATATGCTCTAAGGTCGCCTGAGAAGTGCTGAATTCTATAAGCACATCAGATATTCTGATTACCTCCTCTGCTTTCTCTTTTAGATGAATCCCTACCCTCTCTCTTCCGATTATCTCTCCAATATCCTTACCCAGAAGAGGATGATCCTCTCTCTCCAAAGCCCCACAAACCTCTATCTCCTTATCATCAAATGCTAAAAGGGCAATAGTTCTGCCCATCTTCCCGCAATATCCACTAATGCTAACCTTTATCATATCCTTTCCTCTCCTTTCCTCCAAGATTTGCCTGGTATTTATACCTATGTAGACCTGCGCTCTGCTTGCTTCTTGCTTAAACTGATCCTTCCTTGATCATCTATCCTGATTACCTTTACCAACACCTCATCCCCTACCTTTATCACATCTCCTACTCTTCTTATATATCTATCACTTAACTCCGAGATATGAATCAATCCATCCTGCCCCGGAAAGATCTCACAGAAGGCTCCAAAATCTGTTATTTTCCTTACTTTGGCTAAATAGAGTTTGCCTACCTCTGGTTGTTCAGTAAGGGAATGGATCATCGCTATCGCCTTCTTTAAAGCCTCCTTATCAGGAGAAGCAATCATCACCTTTCCCTGCTCATCTATGTCAATTACCACTCCTGTCTTGTGAATAATCTCCTTGATATTTTTTCCTGCAGGACCAATTACATTTCCTATCTTGGCAGGATCTATCTCTACAACACTAATGCGGGGAGCGTAGGGAGAAAGATCGGGACGAGGTTTATCTATTGTCTCTGCCATCTTGTGCAGAATCTGTTCACGCGCCTCCTTGCTTTGCTTAAAAGCCTGAGCAATAATCTCTAACCCCAGCCCTTCTATCTTGAGATCCATCTGAATAGCGGTAATCCCTTTTGAGGTTCCTGCAATCTTCAAATCCATATCTCCATAATGGTCTTCATCTCCGGCAATATCGGTAAGCAAAACAACTTCCTCTCCTTCCTTTAGCAAACCTACCGCCACGCCAGCCACTGCAGATTTTACTGGCACGCCAGCATCCATCAACGCCAAACTCCCCCCACACACAGTAGCCATAGAAGAGGAACCATTAGACTCCAGGATATCAGAGACTATCCTTATGGTATAAGGAAACTCCTCCTCTGAAGGAAGCACACTCTTTAAGGCTCGCTCCGCTAACACTCCATGTCCTATCTCTCTTCTTCCTGGAGCACGTAAAGGTTTTACCTCGCCTACACTAAATGGAGGAAAGTTATAATGGAGCATAAACTTCTTTCTGCTCTCTCCTTCCAAAGCCTCCACAATCTGCTCATCCATCTTTGTCCCTAAGGTAACCACTACTAAACTCTGCGTCTGCCCACGAGTAAACAACGCTGAACCATGGGTGCAGGGAAGAACTCCTACCTTGCACTCAAGTTTTCTAATCTCTTTAAACCCTCTTCCATCCTGCCTTCTTCTCTTCTCTATAATCAATCTTCTTGCCTCTCTCTTTCTTATCTCTTCTAATATCGCCTTTACCTCCCTTTCTATCTCCTCTTTCTCTAATTCCCCTGAAGATATCTCTTTCTTTATCTGCTCACATACCTTTGTAAACAAAAGGTCGAAATGCTCTCTCCTTTCTTTCTTATCTGCTAACTCCACAATCCTCCTGATTTCCTGCTCGCATATCTCTTTCACTTTTAGATAGAGAGAGAATTCCTCTACTTTCTTGCGCACAAACTCCTTCTTCTCTATCCTCCTTTCTGCAAACATCTCCTTCTGGAGAGCAATAATCTGCTTTATCACTCCTTGGGCAATCTTCATCGCCTCCAAAATACTCTCCTCCTTCACCTCTTTTCCCTCTCCTTCCAGCATCAGAATCTCCTGCTCTGTTGCCGCAACTATTAGATTCAATTCGCTTTCTTCCTGTTGGGCGTAAGATGGATTGACGATGAAACCTCTTCTATCTTTACCTATCCTTATTGCTCCTGCATATCTGCTAACAGGCAAGTCCGAGAGGATCAGGGCTATACAGGTGGCGTTAACCGCTAACCAATCCGGTTCATTCTTTCCATCTGCAGACAAAACCATAGATACAATCTGAACCTCATGGTTGAAGCCTTCAGGGAAAAGAGTCCTCACTGTGCGGTCAATCAATCTCGAGACTAAAATTTCTTTCTCCGTAGGTCTCCCCTCCCTCTTGAAGAACCCTCCGGGAATTTTACCTACTGCGTATGTCCTTTCCCGGTAGTCAACGGTCAAAGGAAGGAAATCGCTCTCTTCTTTTGGCTCCTTCGCCCAGGTGAGCGCGCTAAGCACTACCGTTTCTCCACAACGAACAGTAACTGCTCCTGCAGCCTGCTTGGCTATCTCTCCTGTTTCTACAATAAAATTCTCTGTTCCTATCCTTATTGTCCTTTTCACCTCTACACCCTCTTTTTAATCTCTCTCTGTGTCAAGCGGACACAGAAAGATTTACTTACGCAGACCTAATTTGTTGATAGTCTCTTGATATTTGAGTAGGTCTTTTCTTTTTAGATACTCCAACATTCTCTTACGCTGGCCAATTAACTTGAGCAAGCCTCGGCGAGAATTGGTATCTTTTTTAAACTTCTTAAAATGCTCGGTAAGTTTATTAATTCTCTCTGTTAAAAGGGCAATCTGCACAGGACAAGAGCCTGTATCTTTCTCGTGCACCCTAAATCTCTCCATTATCTGCTTCTTCTCTTCCTTGCTTAACATCTCTCCCTCCAATACCGTCTTGCTTCCTCCTCGTCTTTTCGGATTTGAGAAATCAACTCTTCTCTACTACTAAACCTCTGCTCTTCGCGAATCCTCTTCTTTAAAACCACTTCTATCTCTTTTTCATATATCTCCTGAGAAAAATCAAGAATATATACCTCTATCCTCTTCTCCCCTCCGGAAGAAAAACTTGGACGCGTCCCGATATTCACCAACCCTCCTCTCAGTTCCCTATCTACCTTTACCTGAGCAATGAACACCCCTGAGGGGAGGATAAGTTCAGAGGGAGGAAAAAGATTTGCCGTAGGATAACCCAGATCTCTTCCATACCCCCGTTCTCTCTTTACCTTCCCTCTAATTGTCCACGGCCGGCCTAAATACCTCTCTACCTGCCTGAACCTTCCCTGGGAAATAAGAGAACGAATCAAACTACTACTTACCATCTCTCCTTCTATCTTAAAAGGAGCAACAATTAAAACTCTGAAAGCATATCTTTCTCCTAACCTTTTCATCAATCTGCTATCTCCCTGCTCCTGTTTCCCAAAGCGATAATTATCTCCTAATACCAGAGCCCTTACTCTTAGTTTCTCTTTCAAAATCTTCTGTACAAACTCCTCGGGCGAAAGAGAGGCAAAAGAAGGAGTAAACTCTATTTCATTATATATATCAATGCCTAACTTGCCAACCATCTCTCTCTTCTGGGCATAGGAAGTAATCAATTTTATTCTTTTATTTGCAACCACCTCCTCGGGATGAGGCTTAAAGGTGAGCAAAACGCTTTTTACTCCTATCTTATGCGCATATTCTACTGTCTGCCGAATTACCTTCTGATGGCCTAAATGCAACCCATCAAACACTCCAATAGTAACCACACTGCCTTCTGCGCAAACATTGATTTCTCTCAAGGTAGGCACAAATCGCATTTAATAATTCTTTCTTTAAGTTGCTCAAAACTCATTCTCCTTAAAGTAGGGATATCCACACTCTCGGCTAAGGTAAACTCCCCACTCTTTATCCTCTTAAGCCTCAATAAATGTCCACCACAACCAAGCACCTCTCCTACATCATGGCAGAGAGTGCGCACATAAGTTCCTTTGGAGGAAGAAAGAAAAAAATCTACATCTGGAGGAGAGAAATTGGTTACCTCAAAGCGATAAACGAATATCTTTCGTGGTTTCCGCGCCACCTCTTTGCCTTCTCGCGCAAGTTTATATAACCTTCTTCCTTCATATCGCAAGGCGGAAACCATAGGAGGGATCTGCTCAATCTCTCCGGTGAATTGAGCGAATGCCTTCTCTATATCTTCTCTTTTCAGCGAAGAGTAATCTCTACGCAGGATCTCCTTCCCATCTGCATCCTGAGAATCAGTAGAGATACCCAAGCGAAGAGTTCCCTCATACTCCTTGTCTTCGCTGCTAAATTTATTGAATAACTTGGTATACCTCCCCAACAACACTACTAAAACTCCTGTGGCTAAGGGGTCAAGGGTGCCTGCATGCCCTACTTTCTTTATCTTAAAACGCTGACGGATAAAGTTCACCACATCATAGGATGTCCACCCTCCGGGTTTATCCACGATCAGAATCCCTTCAACCTTCTCTCCCAACCTTAAAACACTCATCTTCTTAAACTTCTCTCTACCTCTTTCCTAATCTCCTCTATCACCTTGCTTTCTATCTCCTTCAACTCCCCAGATATGGAGCAACCACTTGCTCTAAAATGTCCTCCTCCCTCAAAGAGTTTGGCAATCCTGTTTACATCTACCTTTCCCTTTGATCTCAAACTCACCTTTACCCTCTTTTCCTGTTCCCTTTCCTCAGAAGAGTTTAGTTCCTTAAACAAGGCAACCACCTCTACATCCTTGATTGCGCATAGATAATTGATAAGCACATCGGTATGGGTAATCTCCTCTATCTTCTCCGCCTCTCTAATTTCATCTATCATCCTCTGATTGATTTCTCCCCAAACTATTTTTCCATCTTCGCTTATCTGAAGGGTAGAAAGAACCCTCTCTATCAACTTAATCCCAGAAAATGGAATACTGTAGATTTTCTCCTGTATCTCTTGTGGCTTTAACCCGGTAGCCAATAGATTACTTATTATCTGATGAGTATAGGAAGTAGTAGAAAACCTGAAGCAGTTTGTGTCTGTAAGGATAGCAACATAGAGGAGGAGAGCCTCTTCTTTTGTGGGTTGTTGAGCAAAGGCAAGAAAGAGCTGGTAAACCATCTCCCCTACCGAACTGGCTTTGGTATCCAAAAAATTTATATCCCCAAACCTCCTGTTGCTTATATGATGGTCAATATTGATAACTATGGGCAGAGAAGAAAAAAAGGTTTTTACCTCCCTTAAACGCTCATACTCACTGCAATCAAGAACTATCCCCACCTCCCACCCTTCGCCTTTCTCCTTGGTGGATATCCATTCTCGGTAAGGAAGAAAGTCGTATATAGAAGGAGGAAGAGTGGGATTGAGCACCTTCACCTTCTTTCCCATTCTTTTCAGCAGAGAAGCGAAAGCCAATTCACTTCCCAAGGAATCTCCATCGGGATTGATATGAGAACCGATTAAAAAAGAGGAGTATTTCCGGCAAACCTCTACTATCTTTTCCTTCTCGCACATTCTTATAAAATTTCCTCCCTTTCCTTCTTTACTTTCTCTATTAACTCTGAGATACGATCACTATACTCCAAGGAAGGATCAAATCTAAAACGAATCCGGGGAATATATCTCACTCGCATCCTCTTTCCTACCTCCCTCCTCAGATAGGGAGATATCTCCTCTAAATAACTCAATATAGCCTTTCTCTCTCCTTCTCCTCCCAGCACACTAAAATAGACCACCGCTATTCTCATATCTCTATTTACTCCTACCTTGGTGATGGTAAAAAGACTTTTTTCTGGAACCTCCATCTTTCTCAACACCTCCACAATCTCCTGATGAATAAACTCGGCTATGCGTAGACATCTTTTCTCTGTGGCCATCTCTTACTCCTCCAGTTTCTGGGCAATCTCTCTTTTCTCATACACCTCTATAACATCTCCTATCTTTATATCATTATAATTCTCTAAACTCATTCCGCATTCAAACCCTTCCTCTACCTCACGCACATCCTCTTTAAACCTCTTCAATGACCTTATCCTTCCGTCATAGATAACCACATCATTACGAATTAGATGTGCCAGATCATTACGCCTTACCCTTCCCTTAAGCACAAAGCAACCCGCTACTGTTCCCACTTTGGGTATCTTAAATACCTGACGCACCTCTGCCTTCCCTATGCTTACATCCTTAATTACTGGCTCAAGGAGCCCTTCTAAGGACGCCTTTATCTCATTAATCGCTTCATAGATTATATCATAGACCTTGATATCCACTCCCTCCTGACTTGCTAATTCCTCTGCTTTTGCACTTGCACGCACATGAAATCCGATAACTATAGCATTAGATACAGAGGCTAAGATAATATCAGATTCATTTATTCCTCCTGTTGCTTGATGAATAATCTGTATCCCTACCTTGGAAGTAGAAAGTTTATTAAGGGCATGCACTAAAGCCTCTAAAGAACCTTGCACATCTGCTTTTACAATAAGTTTGAGTTCTCTCAGATGCTTCTCCTTGATCTCCTTGGAAAGTGTTTCTAAACTGATTTTACGCTTGGGAGTCAGTTCCTGTTTCTTTTTCCTCTCCTCTCTGAGCCAGCAGATCTCCTTTGCCCTCTTCTCATTCTCAACCGCATAAAACACCTCTCCTACCTGTGGAAGGTCTGAAAAACCTAATATCTCCACAGGCATTGAAGGACCTGCCTCTTTTATCCTCTCTCCCTTATCGTCTATCAACGCCCTAACCTTAGCATAATAACAATCAGCAACTATAACATCTCCTACTCTTAGCGTACCTGTCTGCACCAACCCGCTGATTACTACTCCCCGGCCTGCGGATACTTTTCCTTCGATCACTACTCCTCTTGCAGAAGAGGCGGGGTCGGCTTTCAGTTCTAACATCTCTGCTTCCAAGAGAATCATCTCCAGAAGTTCATCAATGCCCTGCTTTGTCTTTGCAGACACCTCCACCATTATCGTTTCTCCCCCCCACTCTTCAGGGGTAAGCCCTAACTTCTGTAGTTCTGTTTTCACTCTCTCTATGTTAACATCTGGAAGGTCTATTTTGTTTATCGCTACCATAATAGCGACATTTGCTGCCCGAGCATGATCAATTGCTTCAATAGTCTGAGGTTTTACTCCTTCATTAGCCGCTACTACCAATACCACAATATCTGCGACATTTGCTCCCCGGGCACGCATTGCGGTAAAGGCTTGATGACCGGGAGTATCTAAAAAGGTAATAGTGCCTTTATCTAAACTCACTTGATAAGCCCCTATATGTTGGGTAATCCCTCCTTTTTCTCTCTCTACTACATAGGTATTGCGAATAGCATCTAATAAAGAAGTTTTTCCATGATCAATATGTCCCATTAAGGTAACCACAGGGGGACGCACGACCAGCCCCTCTCCTTTCCTATCTTCCAGCAACGGAGCCTCCTCATCTGTAATTACCTTTATCTGCCCAGGATAATGAAGAAAATGCAGGATTTTCTCCACCTCTTCCTTATCCAGAAGTTGATTCACGGTAAGAAAGATGCCACCATTGATTAGTTTCTTTATTATCTCATTAGCCTTAATCTCTATAACATCGGACAGATCTTTTAAGGTTAAAGGTACCTTGATTCTTTTCTCGGTCTTGCTCTCCATAAACTTCTTCCTCCTGCTTATTTCTCTTCTTCGGAAGAAATAGAAGAGGAATCTCCTTCAACCTCCTCTGTTTGGGTCTTGGTAACTCCTCTAATATCTATTGTCCATCCAGTTAATTTAGAAGCCAAACGAACATTCTGCCCATGTTTACCAATAGCCAAGGATAGAGTTTCATCCTTCACTATCACCTTCACCCTCTTCTCTTCCTCTTCTATCTCCATACTTACTACCTCGGCTGGACTTAAGGCATTAGCAATAAATATCTGAATATCGGCATTCCAAGGAATAATATCTATCTTTTCTCCCTGCAATTCCTGAATAACATTCTTAACTCGCTGTCCACGCATACCTACGCATGCTCCCACCGGGTCGATCTTCTCATCCTTAGAGCAAACAGCAATCTTGGTGCGCTCTCCCACCTGTCTTGCTACCCCTTTTATCTCTACAATACCCTGATATATCTCGGGAACCTCTAACTTGAACAACTCTGCCACAAATTGGGGGTGACTACGAGAAAGGATTATCTGGGGCATAGTTCCTTTTCTGCTTACCTCAAGCAAATAAGCCCTTATCCATGCCCCTTGTTTATATCTATCTAATGGAGACTGCTCACGCGCAGGAAGCAAACCATCTGTTTTTCCTAAATTAACAATCACATTTTTCCCTTCAAAGCGAAACACCTCGCCATTGACAATTGTTTTTTCTTTCTCCTTAAACTCTTTATACACATTCTCTTTCTCTGCCTCTCTTATCTTTTGAATGATGATCTGCTTAGCCACCTGAGCAGCGATCCTCCCGAATTGGGGAAGAGAGATCTCTTTCTCTCCGGAGAAAACCTTTATATCTGCACTCTCTGGTTCTATCTCCACCCTGATATCCTTCTTCTCAGGAAATATTCGGCGCGAAGCAGAGGTCAAAGCAGACTCCAGAGCCTGAATAAGCATCTCTCGCTTGACTCCTTTTTCTCTTTCTATATATTCTAATGTAACTAACAGTTCTTTTTTATTCATCTTCTTATTACCTTAAAAAGAAGACAAAACCTCCTCCTCCCCTGCTTTGTTAAAAACAGGAGTAATAAAATAAAAAGCCCCATTTATCTCTGGGACCGCTTTATACTTTAGCACAAAAACCCACCCTTGTCAAGATTTTATAAGTCCATCATATTGGACAAATTATAATTTTTTATGAGAAACTTGTAAAGGAGAAAGATTGTTCAAAATATACCCTTTCCCTATAACAAATTCTTTAAAAATTGTTGTATGTTGTATAATGATTGATAAAAAGGAGGGGAGTAAAAAGGAACAGAGGTTATTAAAAGAGATAGAAGAGTTAAAATCTATAATAGGAGAGTTAACCTTAGAATTAAAAAGCAGAAAACGAGATATATTAAGGAGGAGAGAGTCTATGAGGACAATAGAGGTACACCTTATGCAGTCTCAAACTGAAGACTTTTAAGCATTTCCAGTGAAACTCGCTTGCTCAAATTCAGTATCTCAATACCAACTACATTATCATTTGCATCATAGTCAAGAATTACGCCTGGCTTTATCTCCTCTGACTCGACAATGGCTGATTCATCAAGGCGAAAATACAAAGCATCATTCTTATGATCGACCTTTAACCTCCTTCCGACCTCCTTATTCTGCGGTCAAAGAAGACCGTTACAATTCTCTGGGGCCTGACATGCGGATTCACCACAACACGTAAAAATCGTCCCCCATACTGCTCAATAGCTCGTATATAGTGAACCGTTCCATCTTCCTTGGGTTCCTTTCTCTCGGGATCCTCTATGGCTAATTTCACCCAATCCTCTCGGATATTTCGCTCTGCCAACATATCATATGCGTGTTCAGACAACTCACACTCAATCACCGGTTTTTTTCCTTTCTTTTTTCAGATGTATTAGCTCCTTTGTAGCGTGTTCGAGGATTTCACGGTCGCCAGTGCGAACGGATAATCTCCCGATGAGGGTTGTCAAATGCTCTTCAGCAATATCAGTTTTGTTGTTTGCAATAAGTATTCG
>Ga0164311_10000051_pt1 | contig 40350 bp, 52 predicted proteins | sample GuaBasSedimGuay2_FD_121796 | JGI IMG/M metagenome (GOLD analysis project Ga0164311, IMG submission 121796) | Subseafloor sediment microbial communities from Guaymas Basin, Gulf of California, Mexico - Guay2, Core 4569-9, 9-12 cm | ecosystem: Environmental > Aquatic > Marine > Hydrothermal vents... | reverse complement strand
GCACCTGCGCCAGAGTGGTCTTCTATCATATGCCTGATTACTTGTGGGGGTGTTGGGTCCGCCCCAATGTTACTTGTGACATCACACACCAAAGTATCAGCATACACCACCCTTTCCTCATCGGGTGTAGGTATAGCTCCAGGTTGGTAAGTTAGCTCATATTTTACATAGCTGAAGGATACGTTTGAAGCCCTGGTAATATCCTCATCATCGGGGCCAGTTATCTGGTGAGCAACGCCTATACGCAGGTTCTGTAGATCTGACCAAGACATTGAGCCTAGTATGAAGGTCCTTTCAGATCCTGATATATTACTGCTAGTGCTTGAAGACCATAGAACAGTGTCGTTAGCCGTGCTGCCTGTTTGCCTCCTTATTACCTCAAAGGTGACATTAGCGTTAGTCACCACAGCTGAGAAGTATACCTTGGCTGTTACATTGTCTATAGCACCCAGGCCCGACAGATCCCTGTTAAACTTTGAGGCTAGTTCCTGATAAGGACTTGGTATAGTGCCTGCTTCTGTAAAATAGCCTACATCCCAATTGGTTGTTGCAAAAGCACAAGTAGCATAGTTAGTAGAACTTACGGTGTCTTTGTTTATCCTGATATTAGTATACCTGACTCTGATCCTACACAACGCCAAGTCTGCAAAGTTGTTTACAAGGCTCTTTACATCATAGCTCTTGATAGTGTTGTGAAATTTAAAGTCATCGCCAAAAACACCACCCTCAAACTCAAGCAACTCATCAGAATCTAGCAGGCTTTCACTACCTCCCGCGTTCACAAAAAAGACCTCAATCCTACCATCAGCCTTTACTATGTCACAAGTTCTAAAGTCTATCTTAACAACCAACGAAGTCAAGTTACCATAAGAGCTGTCATCGTGTCCGTAATGGTGATCTACATGGGCCTGTACATCATCATCCGTGACATAAGTAGGTACAGACGTGCGAGTCTTTAAAGCAGATGAGCTGAACGCATCAGAACCATTCAGCTTGGTATTATCATAAATAGAGCCTAGATTATAACTACTCGTAGTAGTTGATTGCCTATTGGATAAGGTGCCGGAACCACCGCCAGTTTGCTGACTAATGGCCATAGTAGCAGAGCCAGAGGCTGAGTTTATAGAGGCATCACTTGTGGGCTGACCTGCTCCATTACCGTAATGCTGCTCTGTTACATTACCGTACTCTGTATTCGTTTCCAATGGTGGTATAATATCATCACCACCTTGACCAGGAGACACCTTCAACCATGGTGGCCTACCTACAAATCGGGCTGTAACCGGATTTTGTCCTGGAAAGAATTGAACAGCATTAGCGTAAGGCTCACCATTGGCTAAAAGGTTATCAACCAGCTGCACAGGACCACTACAGATAGCATAATCATAGATAGCACCGTAAGGAGATATGAAAGCACCACGCAAATGGGGTCTTGCAGTAGTCCCATTCTGTGCCCGTGCTGTTATGTTTATGGAGCTGGCTGTAATAATGTCATAGGTCATATCTTCCGAATCAATAGATACAATGCCTGTGGCATCAAAGCCAACACCATTACCTATAAATGCCTGTCCCAAATAGTCAAAAGCTATGTCCTGCTCCAGCGTGGTTACTCTAGCTGTTTGTAAGTCCTTGAGAGGCATCCCCTTAGCCTTACCTACAACTATGGGTTGTGCCTCAATTCCAGGCTCCTCTGGCCATAGATGTGGGTCAGACTTCATCAGGGTAGATACTATGTCTATGCTCATTAGCATAGTTGTCTCAGAGTGTGTAATAGGATCTTGACACACCATAGTATCAATCAATACAGGGTCTGAACTCATACCATGAAACCACTGGTACAGGTGGACCCTAGTATTTTCGACACCAACCTGGAATAGCTTTTTAACAAAGGTCCTGGATACAGGCGATACAATAATGGTTATGGTGCCGGACCTGATCTCTAGGGAATTACCCTCAAACAGTGTAGTAATGTTGGTGTTATCTCTAAGGGTGCCCCAAGACTCGACCCATGGTTGGTAATCATTCATCAACCCTTGGCCCTTGCCTATAACCTTATCGCTGAGGTAAAAAGTCTCGTCCGGCAGGACAAACTCTATCAGCTGTACAGGTTTCCGGCTATGCTCGATTGAAGCACGTATAAAATCTGCTGGTAAAGTGGTAATCATTGCTCTGTCTCTACTGTAAAAGAACCATACCAAAGTCGAAAGCTGTTTAAGTCAAATTTAATCCTAGTGGATGTGAACCTGACTTCCCTTGTAACGCCTAGATCATCGGTAAGATTGAATTTATTCATCATGCCATTGGCAGTATTGATAAACCAGCCCATAACATTGACATAATCGTTATCTGACATATCCTCAAAAACATAGGTAATCTTACCAGTCTCTACTTCAAAGGATTCTACGTGCGTTATACCGGATGCAGACAAGTCCTTTGCTTGCACCAATTGGGTTTCATTCGCTAGAGGGTATTGAGCTGGTGTTTCTAGCTCAACCCTATCGGCACCTAGTTCAAATATCATGCTCTTGCCTCAGTGGTAGTCTGTGATTGTGTAATCGCTGCAATGTCTGATACTGATATCTGTTGGTTGAAAATGTTAGTAACGCCTCCACCTCCAGTTCCTGAAAAGGCTTTAGCAAGACCGGCCAAGGCACCTTGGTCATAACCGCTACTATTCTGGAACCTGTTGCCAGTCTTGTTATTGAAATAGTCGTAGCTGGTCTTACCTTCCAGGCCCTTTTGTACCAGAAAGTCTTTCTGCCATTGTGCCAAACCTTGCCACTCTTCATCTGATAAGGCACCGCCATGAGCGGAAAAGGAGCCAGACATAGTTTGCTTATGCGTATCAAACCCGCCAAGGTCAGCCGCTAGAGAAGTCATCTCTTTCAACTCTGTGTTTACAGCTGCTACAGCCCTGGCTTGCTTTATCATTGTGTTGGTAGTCTTAGTAACGGCCTCCTGGACCTCTTCTTGAGCTGCTGTTATTGCAGTGCCTTGTTTGCCTACTGCAGCCGTAGTATCATCTATAGCTGATTTAGACTCCTTTGCACCCTCTATAACAGCCTCTGCAGCCTCATCAGCCTTTATCTTGACCTTATCCATTAGCTCGTTAAAGGTAGTCACCTTCTCTATCGTATCGCCAAAACCTTCAATGGCTGAGGCTGTGAAATCCTTCATAGCCAATTCAAGGTCCCTTATGGGATTGCCTCCAATTGTGCCCAGGGCCACAAGAGCATCCAGGACATACTTTAGAGGAGTAAGCAGTTTCACAAACCCTTGAGCCAAAACAGATACTGCAACGATAATAGCTTGAAAGGCCAACTTAAGCCCCATGAAGCCATTATACAAGAACCGGACAGCTTCAACAGCATATCCCAAGGACTTGACCAACTTCTCAGCAATCAACACGGCAACATCATCTATAGTCTTACCAGAGTCCTTGAAAGCTTTCATTACAGCGTCACCAAAGGCTACAAAGGCGGGTGCAAGGTTGGCCAAAACTTTGTCTTTCAGAGCCAGCACAGCTGCCGTCATTTGGTGAATCGCCTCCTGCCCCTTTATGAGCCTCTCAATATCCCATTCGTCAAGAGCAATGCCCAACTCCCTGGCCTTGTCAGCCTGCTCCTTGAATGCCTTGCCACCATCCTCTAACAAAGGTATCAGCATGGTGGTATCATTAGCTAGGGATTCAAGGTAGAATATCTGTTCTTCCAGGGAAACATTAGCTGCGTCCATTGCTTCTTTTACAGCAATAAGAGCATTAGGGCCTGACATATCCTGGAGAGCTTTAGCGGTTAGTCCCACCTTTGGGGCTATATTCTCAAAGAAATCCTTAAATTCACCTCCACCCGTGGCTATAAAATCACCTAACTTGTCCTTAACATCCTTACTTATGTCAGCTAACTTTTCAGCACTGACACCAAATTTCTGGGTAGCAAATGCAGCATTCTGGAACTCTTCCGTGGTAGTCCCTGTAATCCTAGCTAGGTTCTCTAACTCCCTGGCTTTTGAACCAGCTGTAACAATAGCTGCAGACATAGCCACAACTGCAGCAGTAGCAGCAACAAAGCTGGCCACAACAGTCACCCCTATTACAGTTGCAAAACCACTTGCACTAGTTCTCATCTTTGAGAAAGCAGTGCTGGTATTCCGCTCAGATGTATCTACAGCCTTATCGTACCTATCTAAGCCCCTTACAGCGCCTCTTGAATCAAGATCTAAGTCAATTACTGGCATTATTCCACCTTGTTAGCTACCATGTTTTGCACTTGTATAGCCTCTAATATCTCCGAATTGGTAAGGCCGTACAACCTACAATACTTTAATATACTGTCAAAATTACTACCACATTGCAGGTGCATATCCCTATAGAAGATCTCTATTTCAAACAGCTCTGGGCAGGTCTTGAGGGCTTTAACATCAACACCAGTGGAGGACATGCGGCAGTACCAATCATAATTGTCACCGTGTTTCCTCCACCATTTGATTGCCTCTACTACTTTTCCACTACATCCTCGGGCTTATAGTTCTCCCTATCCACCGACAGCACTGAGATATCTTCTCTAAAGTCTGAGGATTTAGTCATATACTCATACCCAAGCTCAGGGGTGTAGGGTACTTCTTTACCCTTTGATTCAGCTTTCCAGTCCAGTAGTATTGTCTTGGCCATTGCCTTTGTGGTAATATCATTGACCAGATCCTCAGTATCTGCTGTAGAGCGCAGTAAAGCTAAGTGGGGCTTTTGGAGCCTTACCACCTCAGCTTTAAATGCCGGGTTGTTTAGCTTGGCCACTTTAACATCAAACCCTGCTTTAGTGACCATCCACTTACCATTTATCACTGCGTCATCGTCTACTGCATACGCCTTATCAAAATCCATTTCTTTACCTGTGAGTAAAAGTTTTATGACTTTTCAATCTGAATCATATATCCAACAATATCGTCATAGAGTGCCACGAAAGTAGCGTTGTCCATTACTTCATCATCCACGCCAGTCACGTTTATAGTGTCTGCATCCAGCTTCACCTTTGGCAGGGTGTATATATAACTGTTTGCATCAGCGTCTGTTAGGGTCCATGACAGAGAAAATGCTGTACCATTAAGCAACCTTGCAAACATGGTAGAGTCTTCAAAATACATGGTAATAGCGCCAGTGATATCTAACCTGTGAGGGTTAGTCTCACACGCACCAAGCTGCCCCAGGCCGGTCTTAGGAGTCACGTTGTTATTAATCTCAACAGACAGATCCTTAACAAAACAGCCCTCTTGCTCAACATCGTCAATCTTGATAGAGGGTATGTTAGTAACTGTACTAAATACTGGATTGACAGTAGGTACTGTGTAGGTAGCTCCTGACTCGATAGCCTGATCCACCTGGGAGGTAAGCCCTACAAACTGAAACGAGCCTGTAACGTCTGATTGGTCAGCCATCTCCAGAGTCATAACGTTACACGACATGCCTAAGAACTTGAAATACTCAGATACATCCTTGTGACCACGCTCTATAAAGAAAGGCTGATAGAATACGCCATTAGTGGCCACCTGGGTGAGACTACCGCCAGCGCCCCATGATTGTGCCCACAAAAAACCTAAGAGCAGTTCATCAAGTAGGCTGTTCTCAAATTGGTACTCAAAGTTGTAACCACCACCCACAGAGTAACCTGTAGTGGTAATGTCAGCTGTCATCCTATCGTCACGAATATGGTCTGATACCTTGGTGTCGATAGTAGTGCCAAGATCATCAGACACAAAGTTGACTTTCTGCATGACAGGGTTGGCAGGTATTACTTTAGGTGTTGCAGGTACTTGTTTTACAATTGCTACATATGACTGACTACCTGTTGCTGATGGCATTTTGTTGCCTCCTTATTTAGTTTCCGTAACCACAAAAGCCACCATACCCTAGCTGTGGCATATAACACTGATCATAAACGAATGGCACCAACACCTTGACTTGGAACCATTCTTGCTGTTGGCCTACTCTCCTGGTGCGTGCTACATTGAACTTAATAGCACCCTCCATAAACCTATTAAATAATATAGCTAGTTCATCAGCCATCTGAAAAGCATTCGTAGTACCCTCATTGGATGGTACAAAGATAGATAGATCTATATAACCTTCGCCCTTGGTACGTCCACCAAGAGAGGTAACAACAGCGTCAACCCACTCAACTTGTAGCCTTACAAAAGACACTCCACGCACAGGGTTAAACTCTACGTTGTCATAGTCTACCAAGGTCCTAACCCAATTGTCAGCTAGTCTATTCTCTATGATATAGTTGGCCTGTTCAAACATCCTTATACCTCTTTTTCGATAGGTTTGCGGCCAGCTGGTTGGCTTCTGCCAGTAGCATATAGTAGGTAGGCTCAACCATAGGCTGTGCCCTCATGTGAGGTGTACCGGTCTCCAGGAACATAGCATATTCTGTATTGTTGTAGATCGTTACCAGAGAGGTACCGTCTATACTTGCACTACCGTAACTAGCGTCTGCTACTACAGGGGCTTTACCAAGGGCTTTACCCGAAGGATGTGGATTGCTTAATGGTGTGCTCCCTGGCTTATTGTCTACGGCTATATCCCAATTAGATCTTAGATAGCCCGTGTCCCTGGCTGACCTTTGCACTAACTCCCTGAACCCGTCAATGGCCAGTTTTTGCATAACGAGAGCCATATCCTTGTCATCCAAACGCTTTGATACAGACTTAAGAACCTTGGTAAGCTGTTTGGCTGTCTTTACTCTCTTCATGCTGTTATAGGTCTCACCCTTAATTCAAAATGCGCATCCACAGGGTCCTCCACAACGTCTTTGACCTCCCACTCTCTAAGGGAGGGGTCAACAATTAAGTCATTAACTTTAGGAACCACAGGCAATTCCAGAGCGGGGAAAATAGCGACCCTATCAATTATCTTAATTGTTGACCCATCGACTAGAGCAGCCTTTACCTTATCAAAGACTATCTCTATGGTGTGAGAGGAGTCTACAGGCTTTAGTACATTACCATCAACAGGCGTATACGCTGTATCAAACATGCTCTGGTATACGCAGGTTTTTGTAGCACCATATTTAACAAATAAAGGCCATTTGTCTTGGAGTGTCCGAGGAGCAGAAAAGGCCATTACTGTCTCTCCATAGGTACTAGTTTTGTAGAGCCGGAACCACCACATAGGCCATAAGGAGCTAACATACTGCTGGTCATATTGCTTATAAGTGGATTGCCTGTTGAACTGGCCTCAAATTTAAGAGTAACAGAACCAGCTTTAAGCTCTGTTAGTGGATCACCGCCATCTGTAGAAGTACTACCAGTGGTAGTTATAGCAAAAGCTATCTCACACTGTGCATCTTTGATAGCTTGTGGTACGGGGTCAGCATCAGGTGTACGAGGAAAAGCTAGCAACTGCTCATCGTCTACCCTAGAGCCGTACCAAGCACACTGTAAATCCAGCTGCTGTGCAGCAGATATTAGGGCCTTTTCTTTGGTTGGCTCATCGAGTAAGGCCCAACTCTCATAACCATACCTGGCAGCAAAATAAGTGTCTGCCTCAAGGACTGTTACATAAGTATCTACACCTACTGTAATCATTATACGTCACCATTCGTAATTTCCACTGGCACTGAGTTACCTACTTCTGCCAATAGATAAGCCTGTATGTCTGTGACCAATCCGCCATAGCTGTATCCACTGCCTGTCTGGTCTTGCAGTGTTGCCCATACAGCACTGTGATTAGGGAAACGTATCTTCGGTGCCTTCCCTAATTGTTCAACGAGTGACACGCCTAGTGCTAGTCTGCACCAATTTGCACCGAAAGGAAATAGTTGGTATATGTCCTCTCCGTACAGGGTATTTGGGGTCAGTGAACCACTACCGCCACGTTGATAGCCGCTGTTACCAGCACCACCAGCACCATCCGCAGGGACAAGTACAAGATGGACTAAGTAGCCTTCTGGTACAAAGACGTTAGCCTTACCAAAGCCCTGCCCCATCTTCTGAGGTCTGAGCTTATAACTCCGTCCTGGTATCATGTCGTATCCGTTAAGGTCATTGGGTATCTTCCACCAACCATCCTACTAGCCAAGTCACCTATACCAGGGATCTCAGCAGACTCGTAATTGGTGTTTCCAGCGTTCCACGTAAGGGGTATATCAAGCTCACCTACAGTGACCTGGATAGATGTAATACCAGCTAACTGAGCACCACCAGCAAAGCCTATATGAACCTGATCTCCATTGCCTTGTACTTGGAAGTAGTCTAATACTTCCCCTAGTACAGCTTCAGCGTTCTCTGATACTCTACCCATACCGGCAGAGAATCCATAATGGTATTCCTGCAGTGAATGGTTAAACTCTTTACCTACTGCCATGTTCATTACTGTCTCATCTACAACAGCAACAATCTTAGGGCTTTTGGCATTTAGTTCATATTGGTTAGATATAGCAAGATCGTGTTCGCTCATAGCGTTTATTCCTCATCGTCAACAGGATCGCCTACAGGCTCCTCTGCAGTTTCAGGCAAGAACTCTACAAAAGCCTTACCATCACGTGCAAGCTCTACAGCTGCCCTTTCCGCAGGCATCTCACCGATATAATAACCACCATTACCAAGGTGCAACTTGACACCAAAGGCTGATGGCTCCATACCGTTAGATGTATCTACACGGTGAGGCCAGTAAAGCTTAACAGTTTTCTCTTCTTGAATTATTGCTACCATGTGTATAACTCCTGTGAAAGAACCCTGCCCAGGAGAGGGCAGGGCTTTATGGAACTACGTGGACAGTTTCTTATGCACCTGTCATATCAGTAACACGAGCAACACCAACCTTATTGAAGGAGGCAAAGTTACTGTAAGACTTGACACGTACTATAGACTGATCCTTGGTCTCTTTGTCACCAATAACATCTACCTGAATACCCGAAGCAATAGCCTGCGGATAGATGAGAGAGACACCGACCTTCTTAGTGCCATCGTCAAAGTTACCGGCATAGATAGAGCTGAGTACACCAGTGGTAAGAGCAGCACCGCCAGCAGTCTCGGTTACAGACAGCCAGTTGTTGGTGAACACAGGAGTACCGTTAAATTCCATTACCTGAATGGTACGATTACCAGAGGTAACTTCCATCATAGGCACGCCACCCAAGGACCTGTACTCATTCCTGAGCTGGAGGGCATCCCGACCATGTAACATGATCCAGTCACAGTAACCATCTTTAGACAGTACTTTCTGCATAGCTGCATCAAGATAACCAAAGATAGCTCCACTACCTGCAGCACCACCTGTAACATACTGACCAGAGTCAATCATGCTATGCAGGGAGTTATATTGTGGATCTGTACCAGTTCCAAGGGCCATACCCTCCTGGATCTTACGACCAACAGACTTGGACTTACTGGCAACCTCAATAGCCATCAGATCGTTAATATCAGATCCAGACTCAGCAAGCTGCAGCCTGTCCAACTCAGCATCACCTATGATTCTGGTAGATCTGAATAAGATCTGCTCTACCTCAGAGGGTGCCTTAGCCGTAATGGTATCATCCAGGCCGTAAAAGTCAGCGTCACCAAGGACGGCTTCACGGTTAGTACTGATACCTGACCCTGCATAGCCCTGCCATGGCATGAGCATAAACATAGGGTTGGTGGTCAGGATCTCTTCTGCTACACCAGCAATCAGCTGGTCCCTGGTCAACTTAATAAATTCTGCAAGTGTTTTTACACCCATAATAAAATCTCCTTTAAACGAAAAAAGCGGCATACCTCACGTATGCCTGTTTAGGCTGTGAAGTATGCCGCTATTCAGCAGAGCGTAAGGCCCCTATTCAGGTGGCCTTACTCATAGTTTATGGCCCACAAAGTGCCTATTCAGGCTCAATTGTGGACATTTTAATAGATCGCATTATACCGAATATTGGAGTAATTGCAACCTTTTTTATCGTCAATAATACCAGATAGTTACGCCTTAAATGCCTTGTGCTTTCAGGCCCTCAGCGATATTCTGACCGGCAGTCTTGACCGAAGTACCTCCCTGACCGTCACCTGTTTGATAACCGCCACTGCCGTTGGCTCCAGATCCTTTCATAATAGAGGCTCTGTCAGGATAAGCCTTTAAGATATGCTCCATAGCTTCATCAAAACCGGCAGGCTCCCCAGGTTTGGCTATGGAATTGATCTGATTACCAGCTGCATCATTTGCTGTACCATCAGCATTGAAGTGCTTACCGAAGGTTGCTTTGGCTATATCAGCAGGCAGCACAGTACCTTTGATCACTTTACTGGTAGCAAATTGAGCGCCTACAGTAGCATCAAACAGCTTACTGTTGAGGGTCTCTTTCTCTGTGCCCCATTCCTTTTCTTTAGCTTCCCAGGCTGTATTTACTGTAAGCTTCATCTTATCCAGAGCAGCTGCTTGGTCCTTATCCATAGAACCTACCTTCTGCAGAGCTGCTATAGCTGCTTTAGGGTCTTCGATACCCTTGAACGCTTCCAAGGATGTGTTAGCCTCTCCAAGCTTTTTACGTCTGTCGTTACTCTCAGCTGTAATGGTGGTTATCTTGGTCTGCGCACCTATGGCATCAATACCGAACTCTTTATCACCATCTTTTACAGTAGGCTTGCCATCGGTCATTTTAATGTTACCATTTTCAGTTAATACGTATTTCATCTCACTACCTCCTGTGTTTTAGTAATCAACTGTTGAAGCCTTTAAGATATGCTCCATAGCTTTCTTAAAGGCAAGAACCCTTTCTCTTAACTCTTTCAGGTCACGCTCTTGGGTCTCAATTAAGTATGCCCCCTCTACTCTTGCTTGTCTTTGGATAGCCTCACCTATCCCATACGGGTTGCGTAAAATACTAAGTATCTCACTAACATTCATCTTGTTGCTACCTCCTGTGTTTAGTAATCTGCTTTTGTACTATATACCTCATTGGAGGAAACAGCACCTCTACTACCTTCTACTGCCTTTACTGCCTCATCAAATACATACTTAGTCTGCTCCTCTGTTAAGTTTAGTGTAGGGAAATATTCTCGAAACTTTTTGTAATACTCTACGTTAATTGTCGCCCATGTTTTGCCTGTTAGCTTCATTTATAACACCTCTGTAAACTCTGTGAATAACTTAAACTGTTTGGGCAGGTACTTTTTATAAAAGGTCACTGCGTTAGGATCGCCCGATAATGCAAACATATTAGCAAAAGTCTCGGAAGCCTTACGAGTAGGGTATGCCGTGTAATAGGCGTGCCCATGTCCGTAGCCGAAGAACTTCTCTGCTGTTGTACCACCTATAGAATCAGCCAGTAATAATGTGTCCTGCGTTATATTGTGGGTGGCAAATAGACTCTTAAAAGAGTCTAACCAATCACGTAATACAAAGCTGTCAGCTCCACTTTTAGCATAACTATGTAGGGCTATCAGTGCCTGCTGTTCAGCGTGATTCACTCCAGCCTCTGTAATAAGCCCTCCAGTTATATTGTCTCGGAACTCTTTTATAGTATTGTTGGTAATATCTAGTAAATATTGGTCTTCATCCTTAAGCCCCTTTGTTACCATAGCATTTAACTTCTCTGTGACAGTACCCTCTTTTATAAGGGTTATATCACCGTAAGTGTTCATCCTGTAATCCTCCCTAGATGCGTCCCAAGTACGTCTACTGTACCTCTTACCTTTTGGTGGAGGAAACAACGACTTTTCCCTCTTCTGTGCATTATTAATCCAGGTGGCGTCCAGTTTAGAAGCCTCCTGGAACTTGGGGGTAGCCGTGATACTATTTCTGTATAAGGTTGTCTCACCCCATTTTGGGGCCATCTTATCATAGTATTTGTAGTCAGTCCTATGCCCAAACTCATGGATGAAGGTTACAGCACTTTGTATGGAATCCTGTCCGGGATTCATGTTTATAAGCTTACTACTGTCCAGATAGTAAGGACCTTCTGATGTATCTAATTTATTCAACACATAATCACTATCAGCAGCTAAAGCGTTTCTGTAATACTGTGTCTGGTACTTACTTGGGGCGTTATCATACAATGCTTGGGCGCTTGGGTGCTTAGTTTTAAATACTTCAGGCTTAGGTGCCGGTTTTGGTACTGGTTTAGAGGTACCCTTTGGTATAGGTCTGCCACCATAGATAGTATACAAATCCTCTACTAAAATCTGATCACCCAATTCATAGTCTTTGCCTAGTTTCTTGTTTACTAGCTTTTGGTAATTCTTATCATAGATCACCAATTCATCAAAATCTACAACCTCAGCCCTAACTAGATCTGCCCTCCGTGGACCTATGGCATTATCCTGCCACCACTCAGGTTTAGTAGCCCAAAAGCCTGCAAAGTCATCGCTAGTCTCTCCGTAGTCCAATATCTGCCTGGATGGTGGTTTAAGCTGCCCTTTCTTAGGCCCACGTACATAATATTCCTTTGTCATGTCACGCTCATACCACTTATTATACTTGGTACCTAGTTCCTCTGTCTCTTCATCAGTGAAACCAAGTTCTTTCCAACTTTTCGTAACAGGCAGATACATACATCTACACCTTGGATGCAACGGACAATTAGGACCACTGTCAATAGTATCATACTCCATGCCATCGAGTGACATACAGCGTGAACACGTCCCTCGCCCCGTTTTGGTGTTACCATTCTCCATGATAGCAGACCACTCAACCCCTTTAATAACATCTTTATTCGCCTCATAAATATCTTTGTGTGCTTTAGCATTCATCGACTGTATGTAGGACTTAACCACAGTCTCCAGATTACGCTTAGTATCGGCACCTGCCAGCAGGTTGTTGTATCTGGCGGGTAGTTCTGCCATGATCTTTTTATAGCTTATGCCTCTAATCCTGGCTTGTGCTATCTCTGCCTTTAGTGCTTGGTTCTCCTCATTAAGAGCAGACCACAACCAACCATCTAACGTATGCCCTCCTAGTGTCTCTGTTGCGGCAATGGTAGCTAGTTGACTAGCTGACATAGCCACATTATCAAAGCTATCAACAGCACCGTCCCATGATAAAATATCATTAGTATTACGATAACTATACGCTCCTGCCTCTCCTGCTGCCTCAGCCACAGGTTTAGTAACAGCCTCTGTCAGCTGCTCTATTTTATCGTCAATCTCTGCCAAAAGAGCTTTGAGCCTGTTGGTAGATCTCAGGTCCAGATTTTTCTTTATAGCCCTATTGATAGCAGCCTCTGTTTTCTTACGGGCTGTAGTATAGTATTTACTAAGATCTTCCAAAGCGGCATCCTCAAAACGATCAAGAGCATACCGCTGATTGACGTACCTATATGTGGTTATCGTCTGCTCTTTATTCATTACTTGTCCTTATCCCCTGTATTATCGTCACCTCCAGCATCACCAGGAGCATCACCAAAGGCAGCGCCTGCCATGCGTGCCATGTCCACACTGTCACGCTTTTCCTGCTCTAAATCAGCTTCCATATCATCCCAGGTAAGATGTTCGTCATAGATACCTCTACGCCTGAACTCTGTAAAGGTAGCCTGCGCTGATATAACACCCTGCTCCTGAGATTTAAGGATAGCCAACAGCTCCGAAGGATCTGCTACACCAAAGTTGTATTCTTTGTTGACAGCTACCCCATTATCAGGCCATTCCACGTTCATAAACTGACCAGCTATCTTAAAACAAGCATTGAGTACAGACTCAAACTCTGTAGCCCAAGTACCCAATGAGCTGTTACTCTCTGCACTGGTCAAAGCTTTCTCTGTAGCTGTGATATTGCCTGTACGTGGTACCAGCTGCTGCAGCCCATACAGTGCCATTTGTGCCTCAGTTTCTTTAATATCCTCCCTACCGGCATTGATAGCATTACCCTGGATCTCCACAAATTTCATATCTGCGCTATCCTCCTCAGAAGTAACCATAGTAGCAGTGCCTACAGGCATTTTCTCTATCTCTATATGCTTACCAAACAGAATAGGCACCCTGGCTACTGACAGAATGTTGTCCTGATCTGACATACTACGCCAGTGCTTAGAATTTAATTCTGCAAGGTCCATGATCGGAGTCTCACCTGTAATAATGGTCCACTCATCACCTGGGATATAGGGCACAAAAGGTATAATGGGCACGGAAAACACACCACTGTCTACTACAACAGCAGCACCTGTACTGTCTATCTCGTGCAGCTCCCATACGCCAGGCTCTAATACACGTACCCTCTGTACTGTCTTTGTACCGTATCTGCCTACCCTTTTCTTTATTGATTCAGCTATCCTGACCTGTACCAAGAAACCATCCTCATCAACAATAGCACCTAGTACATCCTCTGGCTTAATCTCTTTGAAATAGGGCCTTATGCCTGCGTCCTTCTCATCCTGCTGGCTGACAATATCGGCAGACTTGACAGGCACGTCTATAAAGATGTGAGATACACCCTTAGAGGTACCATTCTGAAAGGCCCTCTTAGCGAATACATCCAGGCTATTACCCTTAGAGTCAATCGCCTTGGCCCACTCCTCAAAGATAGGGTCCACACCATCATCAAACACAATATCAGACTGGAACACCTGACCAGACAGGAATGAGGCAGTCTTTTTGAAAGCATTGAGCAGTGTGGATCTGGAGAGCCTACCTATATAAGCAGGGTCTGACTCCAGATTATGCTTAGGCAGGAACTCATTACCGGCTTTTTTCATACCATAGGTGCCTTGCATCAATGTCCTGGGTAGCCTGGATCTGTCTTGCCACTCTTGTACATCAGCACTCTTACTAGTAACTGAATCAGCATCATTCCTACCGGCCACAACCTTGGTACCGCCTCCTACATCTTTAGTCTCATATTCGAATGCCATAATCATAACTCCATTCTCTTAGTGTTGGACTTCTTAATAGGATACAGATAAGCTATGGGGTAGCTACCTGCATCCGTCATATCATCGTATTTGCCTATACCCTTTTCAGGTAGGCCATTGTCATCATATATCTGCTCTACTAAGGCAGCTGACAACCTTGGACACGTATCCTTATTTACAAACAGGTTCCTCTCCATATGGCCATTGCAGAACATCCTATTAGTAGCCATTACCCTGTCCTTAATGTTGGGATTCTTCTTTAAGGTCTTTACTTTGTACCCAGCTTCACGCAAGATAGCCAGATCTGATGTGGTAGCATTAACTGATTTTCTACTACCTCCGCTGGCATCGGGGTACACCGTAATGTCATGCTCTGGGTAGCGTTCATTAAGTACTCGGATTGTGTCGGGTGTGTCGTAACTATTGTAGATCTCATCCACAGCGTGTACAGACCAACCACGCTTGACATAAATAACAGCACAACCACGGCCCACATTAAAGTCCATGCCCACAAGGAGGGTATCTGCTTTCTTAACACGTTCTCTACTATTGTTACTATTCTCATCATAGGTAGCCCATACTGGCATATTCTTAAGATTGATAAACACCCCATTTATGTACGCCTCTATGAGGTTGGCAGGGTAGTTGTCTTTCAGTTCATCTATGTAATCGTCTGGCAGGTTATGTGCATTGCTGTATGTACTCAGCTGTATTAGGTGTGATCCTGGTAGGGGGTCCTTTTTGAACAGCTTATACGTGGCTTTGAATCCCTCTGGTGTAGTGGTAACGTACATTTGATTAGGCTTACCATCTATCTTCTGTCTACATCTGGCCTTAGTCTTACGCCACACCTCTACGGCCTTATCCTCTGTAAGCACGTCCAACTCATCTAAAAAAGCGTCCAACACTTCAAAACCAATGATCCTACCAGGGTGTTCCATTGTCCTACAAAAGATCTTACCAGCTCCCTGCACCTTGATAGTATTCTCACCCCTATTGATAAAGTACCCATGTCCCAAGTCATCTAAGAAAGACTCAATCTTAGGGTACCAAATATCTCTAATCAGTGGGTATGTAGGCGCTAGATACAGCATATCGGCTTTAGGATTCTCAAACATGGTAGCCAACATCCTGAATAAGGCAAACTCAGTCTTACCTGAACCAGTCAGCCGAAGCCAGCAACGACTGCTATGGATTTAGCCTTAGAACTCATAGCCTCGGCTTGCGGCTTACTGAGTACTATATCCATAATGTTGCTGACTTCGAAGAAGTCACCTCTGGTATATTTTTAATATTAATCATCACATTATCTCCTTTCATGTCATTACAGCCTTGGCCCACATAACAAATTCTCTGGCCTCTAGGTGTATGTAGCCTGTATCCAGGCCAATATTCTTGGCTGATACCAGGAACTGCCACTTGCACCTATTCTGCCTGTACATTACCACTGGCACCATGTAACCATCCGTAGCCTGCACTACCTGCAGCCACCAATCACGTAAAGCCAACACCTCACACCTCTTAACCTCAACAGCGAATGGGTAGAACCCTACCAAATCATATCCACCTGACCGGACCTGTTCCAGGTTTCTTTCAGGGGCTTTAAGTAGGTTAAACTGCTCCTTTAACCACTTACCTGCCTCCCTCTCCGCTGCAGCACCTTTATTCCTGCCGTTAATCATCTTCCATTCTCACACTAAAATTAATAATAGGCACCTTGGTTACACCATCCTCTATTTTCTTCTCAGCTGTACGCTCAGTGACACCATGCAGAGCTGCAAACCTCAACTTAGCCAACATAGGGTTGGCCTTCTTATCCAGCTGCATAAACCTCAACTCTTCCAAACCCTCTATCAGGGCCTCCTGTTCTATCAACAGTACCAAGAAGTTAAGATTCTCATTGATACTCATAGCCTTTTCCAATAAGAATGTAGGTACCTTGAAGTAAGCTGCTATGTGCATCCTGGTTTTACCTAACCAATCCAGATGGGGTATGATATCAGCCATAGCTCTAGCGCTGCGCTCTATCTCCTCCCCATCTTGAAAGGCTTTTAGTGCCATTGTGTTTAATCTGGTACCTGTATCCGTCATAGCCTATACCTCTTTCTGTACGACTTTGGTCATATTTTTTGGGGGGCAACTATGGGCAACAATGGAAACAATGCCCTCTAAACCGGCTGAAACCCTTACTGCTACTACGTTTCCCATTGTTTCCTGCCCAGGCAACTATGGGGCAACAATGAGGAAACAATGCTATACCATTGTTGCCATTGTTGCCTCATTGTTTCCTCATTGTTGCCTGGGGCCTCTTTAAAATAATAATAATAATATTATATACATACACCCTTTTGCGCACCATTGTTTCCATTGTTGCCTAAAAAAACACCCCCCAAAAAAGTGTTACCAAACGGTAACAACTAAGTTACCATTTGGTAACAGTGCATTTTTTTGTTGCATGGACATTATTTATTACTCTCATCTTCTTTACTGGTAGGCTTATCAAAAACAGCCATACCCTTCAGCTTACGTTTGTATTGCCCTGGCTTTGGTAGCTCATCCTCACTGATCATACCATCTACTACATACTTTTTAAACCTCTTACTAATAGCTGGTACACCTACACCCCTTTCCTTAGCTATCTCTGCAAATGTGTGTCCATCTCTATACATTTCTATGTCACTATTGGTTTGAGCCTCATTCTCTTTGTTCCAGTACCATTCTATCTTATTGAGTGTACCCCCTTTGGTACGGTAGCCTAGTTCAAACACCTCTATTTCTGCACCTATCAAGTCCCTGTGCTTCATAAACTCAAAGTGCATCATCATGCCTGTAGACTGGTCATGCTCTGGAGTAGCTGTAAGGTGGACTATTTGGTTCATAACTATGGTCTTGTTGGAAAAGCCTGCCTGCTCTTTGCCACTCTTATTATCATGGTGAATAAGGATAACACAGATACCGTCCTTACGTAGCTTTATCATCCACGCCTGTATACTTTCCCAAGTCTCTTGGCTCTCTGTGGTACCTTGAAAACAAGTCAGCAGGCTATCAAATACTATTACATGGGGCTTGAGGTCTGCTATATGCCTATTAATCCAGGCTTGTTTTAATGGATCTGTCAAGTTCTCCATGCCACCATTTGGTAAAAGATCTGGTGTAATAAAATCGAATACGCCAGTTATGGTACTAATATCACACGCTCCAGCATTGTTCTGGACCTGCCTTTGTAATCCATTCATAGACAGCTCACCGTCTATATATAGTATACGCTTTTTGGCTGGTATTTTCCACTTCAAAAAGTCTTTACCCTCAGCTAAACAGGCGGCCAGACTCATGGCAAAGTTGGTCTTACCTAATCCAGTGGGTGCATGGATCATATTGAAAGACTCATTCAAGAACAGTGGTTCTACTACAAACTTCCTAGGCTTGGCTTTGGTCTTTAACAAGGTAGCTGCGCTGATGCGCTGGCTACTCAGGTCATGTGCCATAATCTCACCCTCATAGACCTTGGTACGTTGTAGCATTGTACCTATGGTCAAGGGTTTTTTGTTGCCTTTGAAGGTCAACCACTTCTGGCCACACTCGTAAGGGTCATAGTGAGAACTGCTGGTACTCCACTCGGTCCAGATCTCCAGCCCTCTCTTGGACCCTGCCAGCTCATAATGGATAATCATGCCAACATCTAGCCATTCATGATAACCCTCGTTAGGCATATAAGGTATGCGCTCCAGGATGGTTTTATAGTGGGTGAAGTGTTCTATATCTATATCCGGTATGCCTGTGACCTTAGATCTTAAGGAGCTGACTGGCTTGGAATGCTTGGCCACATACTTGGTCAGATCCATGAGAGGATTGCCAGCCGTGCCGTTTGTGTTGCCGGTTATAGTCAAGTATCGGCCTGAGCTATATGCCTCAAATTGGGCAATTTTCGAGTTATTTATGTTGGGAATCTTCCCAGTGCCTAACACACGAATGCCCTGTCCAGATGGAGAAATTTCTACTACTGTATCCGGTAAATCGTCCATGAGGGGCTTAAATTCGGGCAGGAGGTGCTGGTCTTTATCTAGGCAGTTGTCTATATCCAGGCCGCAAAAGTCATCAGTATCACGCAATGAGAAGCCAATGCCGACACTTGGATTAGCTCTGTGAATTGCGACTACTGTCTTAAAGGGTAGGTTTACTGTAGCGTGGTTGGCACGTGCGCCGTGTTCATTTAGAGGTGGTTTTGTCCACTTGGTACCTTTCCAGGTATAACGCCATAGGCACCATTGGTCCAGGTCTTTTAAAGCTTGTGGTATATTTTTTTCTATTACTGCAGGAATTGCTGGTGTGACATCTTTGTTATATTTGTCTATCATTTAAGACCTTTTGGGAGGTTATTAAGAACTGTGCCAAGAGTGCCAAAAGTCGATAGCTAGCTAGGCTACCCACTCCTGGCACAGTCTTATTTTTATAGAATCCCTCATAATAATCTGGACTCTGGAGAATGTCAACTTATAATTTATGTAATAATTCTGGAGGGTTAAGCTTGGTACTTGGTAGGTGTTGGTAGGTTTGTGGGTTAAAGTATATTAAGGGGTTGCGTTATTTTAGGGTAGTTGTTAAGGTATGGGCTTACCGTAGTACTAAACCTTAAAAACGAACACAGGAGATACACAGGATGGAAAAGAAAATTGTAAATATTATCAAAGCAGGTTACAAAGCCAATGCCACTGAAGACCAGATAAAGCGTGATATGTTTGACGCAGGAGTTGACTTTAGCAAACTGCAGAAGATGTATAATGACATCGCCCTGAGCTTGGGCATTATCGTGGACCCCAAAACTGTAACTGCTGCTCTTAAGCCTATTGTCGAGAACTCCGAATGGGAATCTGTAGAGAATTACGCTCAGTTTGAGGCAGTCTGCGCAGAGATTATGGATGAAGTTGACGGAGCCACTTTGGTACGTGTCAAAACTATGGCTACTTCTTTTTGCAAAGCTAATGAGATTGTACTGCCTGCCAAACCTGCAGCTGTCACTAGTAAATCAATTGGTGGTAAAGCTATGGAGGTCATGGTGGCCCTGTTTATTGACGGTGATCCTACTAAGCAGGAATGTTTTGATGCTGTTCTTGGTACCATTAAGGCTACTTCAAAGGACAAAGCTGCTGTAGCCATGCGTAAGATGAATACTGCTTACACTGCACTCTATGCAGTTGCTAATGGTATCACTCTGCATGAAGCTGGTGAGAATACACGTGATCAACCAGAGGTAGTAACAGCGTAACCGTAGCAAGCTTAATCTTAAGGCCCTACATCTTTTTTAGGTGTAGGGCTTTTTTTTTTGTTTTTATACTTGACAGGGCTGCAGGGTGCTGTATAGTAACAGGCATCGAAACGGGAATAACCCACTAAACACTAAGGAGACTAGACAATGAAATTAACTACAAAAGAATCAAAAGCACTTGAAGCAATAACCCAAAACGGTTTAAGTGGCATGGGTGGCAGTGTACCCTCAGATCTGCATGAGGACAATTACTCATGGTTTGACAGGCAGGTTATATCAGAGAGAACTGGATTTTCAAAGCATGTAGCTGCTGGTTTGATGGCTTCATTAGAAGATAAGGACTTAATAGTGGACCATGAAATGGACGGCACAGGTTGGGCGCTGACTGAAGACGGTATAGATGAAGCACAAAAGATCTGGGACAGAAGATAAACCACAAAGGGAGCCGAAAGGCTCCCACTTAAGGAGAATCAACAATGACTGAGAAATGCAGATTGATAGCAGCCCTGGACCATGAACACAAGATAAACCATGTAACAGCGGGTGAACTTAACCTGCTGGCACACATAACCAGGGTGCTGCGGCACAAGGGTATGTCCTTAATAGACGTCCAGGCGGCCACTACATGGGCTTTTAAAAAGACTGTTAAATAGATTTTAAAAAGGGTGGTCATATAGGCCACCCTACAGAACATCCTGGACTGCTACTAGGGCCAGAAGACAAGCTACCCAATAACATATTGGATATGGTAGCCAGATGACAGCTACAGTCCTAGTCATGCAGAAACGTTTACATTGATACTAATTAAATACTTTAAAAGTAATATAACAAAAGGAGAAACACAGTGTGTACTACAGGTAAGATAGAATATGAGGATAGTTCCAGAGCTAGCGCAGCATTGATTAACTGTATAAAAAAGGAAAGGGATGAAAAAAGATACTACTTATGTCCTAATTGCAACCACTACCATCTGACTTCGTTAGTGTCTTTTGAGGAACCAGAACAATTCAAAGGCACTGTAGGTGGTAAGGTTAAATGGTCCAAAACTACGATAAGGAGAAACAATGGCGCTATCCAATGAGTTGGAGAAATTAGTAGAAGATACAAAAGAGATACCTAGAGAAGTAGTGGTAAAGATGGCAGCTGACATAATAGCCAAGGTTATCATAGACAGCATCCACAAGGAAGTATTAACCCTGACACGCTGTACACATAGGGAGAACTAATGGCTACCTTTTACTGTACACACTGCCACACCTATACTGAGCTTACCGTTAAGTTACAATACCAATACAACCAAGATGGTAATTGTGTATGCTTTGAGTGTATAGGTAAGGCAGAGGTACATGCCTTTCAAAAAGGCTCATTTAGAGCAAGATGGAGGAAACAAATAGAGGGCACATACACACCTCAAAACAACCTGCAGCTGATACCACCAACACTAGAGATGACTTTAGAATTAGCAGAACAATTATTAAATTAACATTTGCTGTATTTACAATTATGGAGTAATATTATGGAAATTCAAAAAGGAGATACTAAAATGGCCGTAGCTAAAAAAGTAAACATTAAAAACATCAAACCAAATCCACACAGAAACTTTGATATAGACCCCATAGATTGGGACAAAGTAGATGTGCTGGTACAGTCTTACAAGGAGCTAACAGACTTTGGTGTACTTCCCATGAGGGCTATAGGTGGTGGTCAGTACGAACTGGCAGCAGGCCACCACAGGCTGGAAGCTATGCGTAAACTTGACCTCAAGGAAGTAGACGCAAAGGTCATGCAACTGGATACCATGGGTATGATTCAGACTATGGCCAGAGAAAACATGACACAGAAGGGAGCTACAGCCTTTGCCGTTCAGGATGCAATGGCAGCAAGTACAGAGTTTCTGGCCTATGAATTACTAAAATATAAAAATTATGAGCAATTCCAGGAGGTTAGCAAGGTGTCCCCAATTGTGGACACTAAACCGCAGTGGACGCAATGCCTAAACACAATAAACAAAGGTGAGGGATTAGGAGAACGGTTACTCTCTAAATTCACTGGAGGCTCTACCAGTAAAAGAGGTGTAGAAGAAGCCCTCAAGTCCCTCAAGGCTGATGGCACCACCTTGACCATAGTCAACAAGGTACTGGATAGGCTGAACCTGGAAGCAGAGCAGGCAACAGCTGAGGCAGAGAAAGCAGCTGCAGAGGCTGAGGCTGACAGACTGGCTGAAATAGAAGCAGAGGAAGCAGAAGCTGAAAGACTGGCTGAGGAAGAAGCAGCAGCAGCTATCCAAGCAGCCAAGGATGAGGAGGAAGCAGAGGCAGCCAAGGTACAGGCAGAAGAGAAAAAGCTAGAGAGGGAGGAGCAGAACAGGCTTAGAGCTGAGGAGGAAGCACTAGAGGAAGAGGAGAGGCAGGCAGCAGCAGCCATCAAAGCAGAGGAGGAGGAGAAAGCCAAGCAGGAAAGAGAAGATATCAGGGAAGCTGCAGAGAAAGCCTTAATAGCTAAGATAGATGGTAAAGCACTTAAACTGTTCCCTAACTCAGGGCATCAGGCTGCTTTCTTAACACTCCTGAAGGAGAATATAGACCTGTTCCCTAAAAAGCAGCATGTACCACTGGCTGAGTCTATTATTATGCGTGCCAAATATACCAATAAACGCAGGGCTACAGATCCATCTAGGACAAGTGGCAGGCTCACTGTAGATGGCATCAAGATGGCTTTCAATTCCACTATAAGAGAGGGTAAGATTTGGACTAAGCAGATGCAGAAGGAGCAAGAGGCACGCCTTAAGGCTGCTGAGGATAAGAAAGAGGCTGAAGACCTGGGCCTTAAGGTAGATAACCTGGAGAACGAGTTAAGGACCAATACCAGGAAGCTGGAGAAGACTGTCATTAAGTACACTAAGCTGGTAAAAGAGGAGCCAGAAGCTGAAACACTGGTAAACATCTTTAAGTATAAGCAAGATATACGTAAGCTTATTAATGCTTTGGTGGCCTTTGATTCCATGTTCGGTGGAAAGATTACAGATTACTTTGACGATATAAAGGAGGTGAAAGACTGATGGCTACAAGATGGTCAGTGAAGAAAAAGCTGGAGCTTATCAGTACTCTTATAAAGCTCCAGGAATATCAAATACGAAAGTACCACGATATGAGAGCAAAAGATAGTAACTGCACAGGGATAGCGTGGGACTCATGGGAACATACTTTTAAGGAACTAGACAAAAAATTAGAAGGTTACAGACAACTAAAACAAGAACTAAAAGGAGAAGTGAAATAATGGCTACTAAAGACCAATGGATACAGAGCGCAGTACATGAATTTATATCAGTATTTCCAGTGGGTACCGTACTGACAGCGAAGGAATTAGGAGAGTGGATGGTAGGAGTTGGTGGAGTTGGTGCCCCTGATACCGTAGACCCAATCACTAGAGGTAATGAACCTACTTGGATCAAGTACATAAGAGATAGGGCAGCTCTTAGAGGTCAGATGAACCGTTTCGCCATGTCTCAGGTATTTGCTGCAGAACATGATACACCCTATGAAATTCAGCATATCAGAGGTGAGGAATATCAGGTATGTTCCGTTAGTGAAGATATAAAAAAGCTAATGAGGGACTTGCTGGAGCGTACCAAGTCAGGATTTAGGAGAAAGTCTAACAAGATAAAGAGACTACACACCATAGCTGAGACACAGTTACTGGAACCCGCAAGGATCATCCAGTTAGAACGTATGAAAGAAGACCTTGTAGATACTGAGGGTGACGTTACCAGAATACTGCTGAAGGCTATAAGGATGCTTAATAGGTGTGATCAAGACTTCGTGACTATGTCAGCAGTAGGTATTACCAATGGTGATAACGAACAGGCACTACTGACTGATCAATAAAACTGATACTTAACCATAATAAAATAGATGTTGACCTGTATCGTCTATTTTATTATATTACCAGGACCAGCTGAGGGAATAGCCTAAAGCTGATCACAACTACATGAGGTATTAAATATGCTCGAAAAGCTGAAGGATTGGTACATACTGAATACACGTATGAAGCAGATGATTGAGGATGAACGTAACCTACGTAAGGAGCTTGTAAAAGATCTCCTTGGGGAAGGTCCGCATGGTGAGTCACGCCATAAGATTAATGTAGAGGGCACTGATGTGGTCATCGCTACAGTGCTGAATAAGCGCTTGGATATTCCAGCCTTAAAATCTGTCTGGGATTACTTAAGTGATGAGGAGAGAGGCTGTATCAAGACCAAGCCAAGCTTGACAGCAGCTCATAAGAAGTTACCTGCAGACAGCGCCTTATGGGATGCTATCATAGCTAATGAAGGACTACCTACCATAGAGATAAAGAAATGAAAATTACTTACACTGATGACATAGCTTTGAATGGTGTGAATTTCTGCATCTATGGTGAGGCTGGTATGGGTAAGACTACTCTGTGCAAGACTGCACCAAACCCTATAATTATATCAGCTGAAGCTGGCCTGCTATCGCTGGCAGATGAAAAGCTACCTGTTATAGTGGTCAATACTATGAAAGAGTGTCTGGATGCTTACAAGTGGTTGTCACAATCCCAGGAGGCTAACCAGTACACTACAGTCTGTATAGATAGCTTGTCTGAAATAGCCGAAGTCTTGCTTACAGAAGAGAAGAAAAAAACTAAAGATCCTAGACAGGCGTATGGTGTTATGGCTGATGATATGGCCATCCTTATACGTAATTTCAGGGACCTTACATCTAAACACGTATATTTTAGCTGCAAGCTAAAAAAGGAGGTAGACGAAGTAACAAAGGCAGTCACCTATAAGCCTGGGGTACCTGGACAGTTATTACTGCAGAGCTTGCCATTCTTCTTTGATGAGCTGTTTGTCATGCGAATGGGTAAACTGGCAGACGGCTCCTACTACAGGTACCTGCAGACTGATAACGACTTGCAGTATATTGCAAAAGACAGGTCAGGAAAATTGGCCAAAATAACACAGCCTGATATAGGCTACATCATTAACAAGATACAAGGAGAATAGACAGATGGCATTACTACCAAGAGCAGCAAACACTGAAGACAACAAAGAGACCTTTGACTTTGCACCTATAGCCGAAGGTGAGTACATTCTGGTTATAGCTCATAGTGAGCAGAAACTCGTAAAGGGTCAGGCTCACTCCAGATTGTCCGTTACCTGTAAAGTGGCCGAAGGTGATTATAGAGGCAGGACCTTGTTCCTTAACTTCAACTTGTGGCACCCTGACCCTAACGTGGCAGCCAATGGTATGAAGGATTTTAACGGCTTGTGTCAAGCTTGTGAAGTTATGGCTGTAGAGGATTCTGCAGAACTGCACGGTTTACAGTTTAAAGCAGATGTTACCATTGACGAAACCAACCCTCAGTACATTAACAACAGGGTGCGTGGTTATCGTCCTGCCAATATAATGGCACCGCCTGCAGAGCTGGCACCTCCACAGGTTAATCAGCCAGAGACTACGCCAGAGCCGGAGTCAGTAGTGGACACGCCGCCAGAGGTACAAAAACCTGCAGGTAAGAAATTACCCTGGGAATAATCTTTAAGGGGTAGTGAGAGCTACCCCATAACTTGAGGATACTATGAAAGATATAACCAACATGAAAGAAGTCACCAACTTTAGGTGGAGAACTAGGAAAGGTGTTTTTGTACAGCCTGCAAATATGGAGACTAGACACTTATTTTTCACGCTTAGGATGATATGGAACCACTCAGCCCCTGAAGAGATGCACCTACACCCTTTTCAGAAGTATGAGTTTACAGAATACTACACTGTAGCTTATATGCGTAAGGCTGTAAGAGCGTGTGTCATAGAGCTTAAAAGGCGTACAGACTTGACCCATTACTACGAGTCCCAACTCGCCACAATCTACAGGTACCTTAGCCAAGGTGAGAGGGTAACATGGTAGATATAACTGTTATAGACAAGCGTACCCAACTGCAAAGGTTAGTAGATGATGTAGAGCATGAGGGCGATAAGCGTACCTATGTAGGTATGAGTAGCATCGGCCACCACTGTATGCGTTATCTTTGGTACCAATTCAGATGGTGTTACACTGATAAGTTTAACGCCCAACTCATGCGGCTGTTTGACAGAGGGCATAGAGAGGAACCCGCAATCATAGCAGAGCTGCGCAAAATAGGGGTAGTGGTTAGTGGAGAGCAAACAGGTTACATAGGGTGTAATGGGCACTACAGGGGCCACAATGATGGTGTAGCAGAAAACGTGCCAGATGCTCCAAAGACTCCGCATATTCTGGAAATGAAGACCATAAACGACAAAGGGTATAAGGAGCTGTGTAAGAAAGGTCTGGAGGTAGGCAGGCCAGTGTATTATGCTCAATGCCAAGCGTATATGAAAGCTGGCAAATATAGTAGAGCTTTGTTTATAGCTGTTAATAAGAATACAGATGCGTGGTATGTGGAGCGTGTGCGCTATGACAAAGGCTATGCAGAAGATCTTACCAGGAAAGCAGAGTGGATCATTACCAACCAAGTACCTTTTAAAAAGACCCTACCCCCAGGCTGGTATGCTTGCCAATGGTGTGCGGCCAAGTATGTATGTAATGGCTCGGATAAACCTGAAGTAAGCTGCAGGTCATGTAAACATGCAGGACCGATACAAGAGGGTAAATGGTACTGCACACTGTATAAAGGACATATACCAACTAAGTTCCAAAGAGTGGCTTGCAAAGACTACGAATGCTATGAAATTTGAAAAGAGACAATATCAGTTGGACGTAGTGGAGGCTTGGTACAACGCTATCAAGGAGGGTAGTACCAAGCCTGTTGTAGCTGTTCCAACTGGTGCTGGTAAAACGGTTATCATGGGCGCTATGATCCACGCTTATCTGAATGATAACCCGCACAATAAGGTAGTGGTCTTGTCGCATACCAGAGAAATTTTGCAGCAGGACCATGCCTCCTTACAAGTATTTTTTCCAGATGATGAGATTGGGCTTTACAGTGCTGGCTTGAAGAGTAAGACCATAGGCCAAATAACAGTGGCAGGTATTCAATCTGTATATCGTAAGCCTGAGCTGTACGAGTTCACAAACCTGTTTATTATAGATGAATGCCACACGGTAAATCACAAAAACAGTGGCATGTATAGGTCACTGCTCAGTAAGCACAGGGGCCAGATAACAGGTATGTCAGCTACTGTGTTTAGAACTGGCCACGGTTTTATCCATGAGAATAGTACCCTGTTTGACCACTTAGCTTATGATCTGACATCTGTATCAAACTTTACCAAGCTCATAGATGATGGCTACCTGACCAACCTAATACCAATATCTACCAAGATGCAGCTAGATGCTAGCAAGGTGAAGGTATCAGCTGGAGATTACAACGTTAAGGACTTGGGTGATACTTTTGATGTTGAAAGCATTACTAAAGAAGCCTGCCTAGAAACCGTGAAGTATGGTAAGAACTATAAGAAATGGCTGGTGTTTGCCATCAATATAGCCCATGCGGAGCGCATCAGCAGGTTACTTAATGCTGAAGGTATAGCGGCAGACACGCTACACAGTGACGTAGTGGAAGACAGAGAAGAAATTATAAACCAGTTTAAGAACGGCAGCACTAGAGCTTTAGTATCTGTTGGTATGGTTACGACTGGCTTTGATGCTCCTAATGTTGACCTGCTAGTATTACTCAGGCCAACTAAATCAGCAGTGCTGCACGTACAAATGGTTGGTAGAGGTCTGCGAATATCCCCAGGTAAGGACCACTGCTTGGTCCTGGACTTTGCCGGTAACACGGAAAGGTTAGGCCCTATTAATGATGTACTGGTACCCAAGAAAAAGCGTAAGGGTGACGGTAGCGCACCTGTGAGGAAATGCCCTGTATGTGCAACCCTGGTACATATATCAAAACCTGCCTGTCCTACTTGTGGGTTTGAGTTCCCACTACCTGAGAATACCAAGCTAAAAACTAAGGCTAGCAAGCATGAGCTGGTGAAGCGTAAAGAGGATAAGCAGAAATGGCTGAAGGTAGATAATGTTAATTATCACCTGCACCAGAAAAGGGGTGGACATACTAGCTTAAGGGTAGTATATAATTGTGGCATACAAAGCGTAAGTGATTGGGTGTGCCTGAACCACCCTAGAGGATCTTATCCCAAGGTTAAGGCTGACCATTGGGTTACGGCAAGGGGCTATACTGGAGGGCTTACCACAGAAGAGGTATACACAGACAGCAACAGGTTACGACAACCAAAGAGTATACTGGTAGATTTTGATGGTAAGTACTCTGCAATAAGGAACGCAATATTTTAATTATGGAATATACATTAATCAGGGCTGTAGAAGACTGGCCAGAAGATATTCAGATTGATAAGGACCAACCACTATTCGTGGATACCGAAACGGCTATTAAAGAAGGTGAGACAGATGGCGGCCTGTACGGTGAAGTCAGGTTAGTGCAGCTGTACCAAAAGCATTGGCCAGAAGATGCGCTAATCATAGACTGTAAATTCATACCGCTAAAGACTGTATTGAGACATATTAAGCCCTACCAGCTGGTATTTCATAACGGTAGTTATGACTTACATACCATCAACTGCGCCACAGATGAGCTATGGCTACCCGATAACTTGGATGATACTATCTACCTTAGCAGGTTGGCCTTGTTCAACAAGGGTGCCCAATTTGACCTATACAGCTGTTTTAGGTACTGTAAGATACGTAGAGAGGAGTGTGCAACACTTGACAAAAAAGAGCTACAAAAGGCTGATTGGTCTGGTTTACTGACTGAAGAGATGCTGCAGTATGCTGCCTTGGATGTTATAGGACTTTGTGAACTATACGAGCGTGTAGAACAAGCCAAAGAGACAGAATCTTATAAGCTGGATATGGTCAATCTGAAATATGCTGTAGAGTACTCTAGGAGAGGTGTAGCAGCTGACCAGAAGTTGGTACAGGAGCTGTTATTAAAGGCTGTGAGAGAGGCTGAAGAGCTTATACCCTCCCTACCTGTCAATCCTAACTCACCAAAGCAATGTTGTGAACTGCTGGAAACATCTTCCTCAGATGCTGAAACATTGGTAAGGTTAGCCCTGGAGGGTAACAAGTGGGCTAGGCAGATCAAGCGTGCCAGATACCTTGTAAAGCATATTAATTTTCTGCATAAATATAACAGGCCAAGGGTGTACGGATTTTTTAATCCATCCTCAGCTATATCTGGTAGATGGGCCTGTAAGGGTGGTGATAGGTTCACCCATACCAACCTGCAGCAGGTACCTAGAGAGCTTACCAAAGTGTTTAAGGCAGGTGAAGGCAAGGTGCTGGTCTATATGGATTATGCAGGGCTTGAGTTACGCATGGCTGTAGCTTGGACTGGTGAGCCTGTTATGGCTGAACTAATGAGGGCTGGAGAGGATCTGCATACTTTTACAACTGCCTCCATTTTTGATATACCCAAGGCAAAAGTAAACAAGGTCCAGAGAAATGTAGGTAAGACTTTCACATTTGCCTCATTGTACGGAGCTAGAGAAGGTCTGATAGGTAGTATGTTGCGTACTAAGGCAGAGATAATCTTACCTATACAAGAGCTGAGGCAGTTACGTGAACGTTACTTTGACACCTACCAGACCTTCAAGGAATGGCACTCATTCCATGAAGGTTCTATACGTACCTATGGCTACCTTGATATAAGAACAGCCCTTGGTAAGTCTGTCAGGACTACTAAGGCTACTGACTCACTAGCTATACCTATTCAGGGGTCCAGTGCTGAAGTTACAAAGGTATCTCTAGCACTGTTGAAAAGTAGATACCCTGATGAGAACCTAATAAGTACCATACATGATGCTAATGTATTAGAAGTGGATAGAGAAGATGCGGACCTGTGGGTAGATAGGTTAAACGAGTGCATGGTGGAGGCTTGGTATTACGTAATAAAAGATCTGGCAATACCTGACCTACCTATGCCAAAAGAGGCAGAATGGAATTATACATGGAACTTTGGAGACTGATAACATGATTAGCATAGTGCATAAACTTAGGAAATGTAGAGGCTCGAACGCAAAACTTATTATACTGGATCAAGCAGCGAATAACTACGACTGGCAGAAGGCCTTAGTAGCTATGTACAATGATTCTATAAACTACTATATTGGATCTGTACCAGATATAACCTTTGTAGATGATCACGAAGACTATTCCGATATGTTTAGGGGCTTGGATGTGCTAGCCCAGAAAGCAGGTACCATGCAGGATAGAAAAGCACTAGCCCTGGAACTATCTAGGGAGTATGGGGAGATATTCAGGCTAATCCTGGGAGGTAGTCTTAAGGCGAATGTTGGTATAGCTACCATAAATAAAAGCTACCCAGGACTAATACCAACCTTTGACATAATGAAAGCAGAGGATGTACCTATACCAAGATACCCTATACTGTACAGCCTTAAATACGATGGTGTACGCCTGCTGTCTTTTGTATATGCTGGTACCGTAGAGCTACGGACCTCCACAGGTAAGCTGCTGCAGGTGGACTCACTCATAGAAACAATGAAGGGCCTACCAGATGGTGTATATGATGGTGAGCTAGTGCATGGTAATGGCCTGCAGATAGAGAGGTCCAAAATAACAGGTAGTGTCAACAAGATCCTCCTGGGATCTGCAACAGATATAGAAGACTATACCTTTGTAATATTTGACTATGTAGACCTGGAAGCTTGGGCAGTTGGATTTACCTCAAAAAACTATAATTTAAGGCTCCGTGAAGCGCATAAAATTTTGGATCTTGGCCATCAGTCCAGCGAATCCGCTCAGGAACGTCTGAGAAATATAAAAATAATAGACCAAGGAGTAGCCGAAAACATAGAAGACATAGAGACAGCGTTTACCAATGTACTGGCCGCAGGGTATGAGGGCCTAATCTGTCGTTACCTAGAAGACCCTTACCTATGGGAGAGAACACCTACCATGATCAAGAAGAAAGCTATAAAAGAGTGTGTACTTACTTGTGTTGGTGTAGTCCCTGGTAAAGGTAAGTATGAGGGTGCTATAGGTGCTTTAATCTGTGAGGGCTACATGGAGTCAGGCACTGAGATAGTGGTTAAGGTAGGTGCTGGCCTAAGTGATTTTGACAGGGAGAGACCTGCAGAAGAGTATGTAGGTGAGAGGGTAGAGATACTATACAATACTATCATACAAGCAGAAGGGGCCTTAGTCTCCAGCCTGTTCCTACCTAGATTTAATAGGCTAGTGAATAAAAAAGACACCTAAATACAAATTAGCCCTTGACTCCTTTGTAGGGTGTTGTATATTAACAGACATCGCAGGGGCAATCAGCCACCACCACAAATGAGACTAGACAATGAAAGCAATATTCATAGCAGCAGGAGCAATAATAGCCCTCTACCTCCTGGTAGGGTATGTGGAAGCAAATGCAGCCTGTAACCCTTACACTTACGAGCGTTGTTCTGGAGCAGAGCTTAGGGCTGTATCCCAGGTTCAGTTTCAGCAGCGCAATAACCTAGACAGACAGATAGATGTTGCCGAAAAGTATGAACGAGTAGTGACAGGCAAACCTACTGAGAAATGGAACAAGGAATATGACTACTCCCACCACACCAATACATACACCGTAGTAAACAGAAATGGCGTGTGGGTCCAGGAAACCAGGAGTATTCACAAGGAGGCGTATTAGATGAGTTGTAGAACAGGCAAAATAGGCTACCCTACGGAAGCTTTAGCAGAACAAGCCCTGTACTTGGCCATTAGAAAAGGTGTTGTCGATCCTAGTAGGGTTGTTCCTACCAGGGCTTATTATTGTGAGGAGTGTAACAGGTATCACTTAACCTCACGTCCATTGTTTAGACCAAGGATAAAAACACATGAAAGCAACCAAGTTTGACAGGTTAGTGGAACACAGGTTTAACATTTGTAAGGCTGTTCTAATGAGTAAAGATAAGGAGTATTCATCGGAAGCTGACAGGCTACATAATTTTGTAAGAGCAGGAGCAGCTAGAGGTAGGGACCCTGTAACAGCTTTAGATGGCATGATGCTTAAGCACTTGGTATCAGTTTGGGATATGATTGACACCATGGAGTATGATAGTACATATATACCAGACAAAGCCTATATAGCTGAAAAAATAGGTGATTGTATAAACTACTTGCTATTATTAGAAGGTTTGGTAGAAGACCGAAGGGCTAGACTGGAACCAATACCAATAGAGGAGGAGTTTTGACTGCTAAAGACCAGATCCAAAAGGACCCTGGCACCATTCCTGTAGGTTCCTGGGAGAGTAAGAACTACAGGTGTCCTCCTGCCAACACAAAGACAGGCAGCGAGTGCATGACTGATATTAGGGCTGAAATAGATGGAGACTACACAGGTGAGCGCAGGAAGCTCAACAAAAAGATGTATATGCAGCAGAAAAGGAGAAAGGCAAAATGCCAGAAATAACTAACATGGGCTTTGTTAATGACAAGGGTGAGCATGTAACAAGGTGTTGGAATACAAACCACCCCAGGGGCTTTGTCATGTACGAAAGACCTACCAGACCTGAAGACATAAGACCCCAGGCTGTTAATCACTGCTGGCACCCTGGAGAGCCTGAAGACGAAAGTAGAGGGCATAGAGGTAGACCAGGAACAATAGAAGGTATCATAGAGGGTACTTAAGTTATCAGCGCAGGTAAAAGGCAACGTGACCGAAAGGAGCGTAAGGGCCTGCTGGTCCGATTGCCCTCATTAACCCTGACTGCCTGTGTTGGTTTTAGATTAGATGGCAAGGGGGTTTGCTGTCTATAGGGGTGGAAGCAATCGTGCTGAAGCCCTATTTTAAAGGAGAAGTAAAATGGAAGACAAAGTTAAACCTTGCCCGTTCTGTGGTAGTCAACCAGAGGCTCAATGTCACGCATACAGCCTAGGTGAGCCTAAATACAGCTTTCAGTGTGTTAAGGGTCATTGTCCTATGGAGGGTGTCTACACCTACAAAGAATCTAGCAAGAAAGAGGCAATCAAAGCCTGGAACACCAGGGCTTAAGGAATACTCTCCATGTACGATTAGTCCAAAATGGGCATGAGGGGGGACAGGGAGGTTTTGATAGGGCTTCCCGCTAGGGGTGGATGGCAATTGTGCTTGAAGCCCCGACTTTAATAAGGAGAAAGGTGAATGAACGGAGCAAGCAAGCTATTAGATGATGTTTTAAAAGTAAGAACAAATGTCAGTGTAACTGTAAAGGGAGATAGTGACACCTATAGGGAATGGCAAGAACAGTATCTTAACGGGGCGTCTGTTAATTTAAGATTCCTTGGATTAGGTGGTGCTAGCTTTATAATAACAGATATGCAAGCCCAGTGTTACAACCACTATGACGCATCCCCTATATTTGTAGAAGTTGAATTGGTGATGATAAAAGAAGAAAAGGGAGAATAAGACACCCCCACGAGGAGAAAAAGGTATGGACTCGGAAAGAATTAAAGAGATACAGGAATCAACAACATATCCTGAGAGTGTGTCAGTCCAGCAAGCATTACTGAAGGTGTGGTATGAGACGCAGACACCTCTTCAAAAACAACTAGATAAAAAGTATAAAGAAGTAGAGGCATACGTGGGGCAACTGAGAGAACTCCACAGGGTTAAACCTGAAAGTAAATCTAATCTAGCATTACTACCAACAACTAGTACTCGGGGTATGATGAGAGCAGGAGGAAAGGTAACAGGCTCAAAGCACATCTATAACGCAATGGTGGGTCATTACCTACAGCATGAAGACTAATACCAAACATCCTTGTACCCCATACAGTGTCGTAGTTCGTGGTCCAGGAGATACCATTCCCAGGCCACGTATACGTCACACTTCTTTACTTTACCATCTACTATTTCATACAGGGCACAACCAAACTGGATGCCGAAGTTGGCTATAAGGTTGAAGGTGAATGTCTTGTACATGCCCAACTCAAGCATCTTATTCCCGCAGAACTCAGTAGTTTCTTCCACCCCCACTATTACCGTTAAATCCACCTCCTCTAACGGTGTTGGTTCCAGTAACAATGGGTGTAACTTCTCCCCTGGCATTGGTGCGCAAGAACCGGTGATCCACAAGGTTATCGAGAGAGTCAATAACGTCAATAAGGTTTTCAATGCTTTCATTTAACTGGTCCACCCTACCCTGAAGATATGCCACCCGTTGGATTAAGTCAATCCTAGTTACACCTATCACCTCCGCTGTCTCCGTCTGATAGCAGCAAGCCCCAGTATACCGGTTCCGAATAATATCATGGTAGCAGGTTCTGGTACCGGGTTACTTTCAGCAACCAGCATGCTCTGTTTGTTATTACCAAACTTATCTACAAGGTTTATGACATAGACGTCATAGTTACCGCTCATGGTGTACACCCCCGCAGATTGAAGAGCAGTGAAGAACGTGGAACTGTACCCGGCGGTCTCCTCCTCCAATTCCCATATAGATCTCTGCAGGTAGTTTGCCACAGTGTCTGCCCCGCCCCATCCTGTAGCGTAATTACCACTTGCGTATGAGTCCATCACGAAGGATGTCTCTACCCCGATAAAGTCTTTACCCGGTGTGGAGCCATCGCTGTTGTTGCCCCCACTGGTAGCGTACTGACCTATGGAGTCGATAAAGTATGTACCGTTTCTGCTTATAGACTCGTCCAGTTCTAAACAGAAAGCCATGAAGTCAAAACCCCCGTCTATGGTAAGATGAAACTCACCCCCACTGGTTGTTCCTGATGTTCCTATATCATCCAGGGTAACGGTGTCCCCCACCATTGGTCTTGCCTGTACCATGGTAGCAGTTAAAATCATTAGTGCTAACGCCAACAAAAGTTTCCTCATTTTCCTTTCTCCTTTTTGAGTTTGTTAAAGTACTCATCGTCTTCTACAACAGTCTTTATTACCAACCCTTGTGTATCCTTATCCATAGGGCTATCAATTGTAACAACCATCTTCTGACACTGCGTTAAAAGTATCACGATACAGAACAGGGCCACCATAAGGCACCATGTGATTACTATCTTACAAAGTATCTTTTCTGTTATCTTCATCCTCCACCAAACTTTGTGAAATAAGTCTCACATGAATAAGTACTGTTATACATAGGTTTGCCAGCACCAGACACACCGCCTGGAGGGTTGGTCATACAATCGGCAACAGTCTCCACAGGCTGTATCTCTGCCTCTTCATCCGCCCCCATGCTGGCAACACTTCCAAAGGAGGGTGTTTCACATCCATCGCAGTTCTCACTGTTGTCTGTTACGGTAGTTCCACCGCTCTCAATATTGCCGCCTACATGCTCGTTGTAGCTGCCTGTATTCTGGCTATTGACATTCATCTTGGAACCGCCAGACAGATTATAAGCAACACCGCCCAAATCATCAAGCACATGAGCCATAGTAACACCACCGACAACCCACTTAGCAAGCCCAAGGGAACCGTCAATATACTTTGCCGCAATAACCGCTTGTGCTTTAAGTTCTGCAATCTGTACATCATAAAGGTTACTCCCTCCACTGCAAGGATCTAATGAATTACCCGTGGCCAGTGACATCATAGACTTACTGAAGTCACCCTGTTGTTTAAGCAGGATGACCATTACTTTACTTTCATCAGGTATTCCAGCAAGCACCTGCGCATCTGCTACGGACTTTTCTAAGAAAGTCTCATAGCAAGTCTGCTTTACCATATCGGTATGTGCTTGTGCTTGTATCATCTCTGGTGTTGGGGGAGTAACCTTGGCGCAACCTGCCGCCAACAATAGCCCTGTGAGTAGTGCTAGTCCTTTGTTCATCCTGTGTATGCCCCTTATCTAATGTGTACAGATTGGATATCGTATGAAGTGAAGTTGTAAATAACGTCTTCTATGATCTCACCCGCACCCGTAGCTATCCTGAATTTATAATCTCCAGCTGTTGCAGTGAAAGGAGCTGATATAGTAGCAGCAAATGTTATAGCTTCCTTTGATATAACATTCTTAATGGTAAACACTTCAGAAGCAAGAGTGGAGTTATACAACTGTAGATTTAGTTCCCTTGGGTCTTGTGACACAGCAGTAAAGTTAATGCTCAAATTAAAAGTAACCCTATAGATACCATCGACAGGGAGAGATATATAACCAGCTAACCAGTCAGACGTTAAGCCATTGGCTCCACCATCCTGGTAGTTTATTACATCTTGTGGTGTAGCTGTTATATCACCTATTGGATCAACTGCCTCATTCATAAAAGCTATAACAGCTGGTATTTCTACGCCAACTCCTATATTTACCAAAAAGGTGTTTGCGCTTGTAACCTGCCCCAGTCGGGTTGCCTTAGAAGGAGGGCTATCGGTATAACCTCCAGCAATGGACTCAGATAAGAAGAGAAGAGACCCAATCCCCCATGACGAAAAGTCACCTCCCAATGATCCAGCATGGGTTATAAACCCCTCTTGTCCTATAGGGATTTCATGGGTAGTGATCCCCGGAACTCTCATCGATGTGAATGAATTTGCCTGTGCAAGAGCTACTTCGGGCAGACCACTTGAGGCTCCAGTAACTTGTACCGGAGAGGCATTAGGAATAACTGCACCACTGTTATTGATAACCCTAATTACCTCCTCCTGCCCAAAGTTCAAGGTCATATCCACATCTGAATAAACACTTAGTGCGTGCTTGTCTGCATCGTAAAATACTTTACCTTCAACCTGTTCTGGATCTGTTGTAGGAGTAAGTTGAATTTCAGTAACGCCCCCACTAAGGTCTGGTATCTTACCTTCTAATGCAGTGAACTCTTCCCGTATGTTCAACGCAGGTAGAGCAATCCCACCTTCAACAGAAGTAGTTACGGCTACGGCACCGTTATTAGCCGATACTGCATTGGCATTGAGTATGGGCAGGGTGGTAGGACCGTCTGGTGCCTCAAACTCTACCTCACCTATCCTAATCAGATCCCGATACTTGTTTACCCCCAGGGCAGTAGCAACAACCAGTGTTTTTTCTATATCGTCAAAATCAACATCCTGTACGTCATTGTCAGGTAGGAGAAAGGAGGCATCCGCCTCAAACAGTTTCTTCTCTTGGTTGTAAATCATCTCAATCTGTTCGTCCGAAGGGGCACCCGCACCCATGCGGAAAAGGGACAAAATCCCTCCCCATGAATTAGCGTCATTGAGCCTTAGCCCAATTCTTGTAACAGCTGTGGCATTGATTATCGAATCAGCAGCTGGCCCTGTAGCAACCTGCACTCCATCAATAAAAATATACCCTACGCCTGAAACCCTTTTTACAACCAACATATGAAGGCTGTTGGTTGCATAATCAACAGTGCCTGTAACGATGTCTCCCCCTATTACAACTCGCACATACCCCGAAGCATCAAGGTCAATTCTAATGCTTGGGCCTACTATTCCTGAATCATTTCTTTCGAGTAAGGTGTCCAACGTTGCAACAGCCTTGAACCACGACATAACATAAAAATCACCTGTACTAAAATCCAAGTCAGCATTGTAAGGTTGCTCAATGTATGACAATCCTTGTGCCACGGTCCCAAACCCAGAGTATGCCACAAGGTCAGCACCAGTATTGACAGCAGTCTTGGTAATTGTACCAACTACCTGGAGAGGGTTGTTGTTGACTGATCGGTCATTAACTGGAGATTGCTGTATTATATTACTCACAGTGCCAATAAATGTAGCATTGCCTTGGACATACCCTATCCCATCACCGCTTACTACTCCAGTGAGTTGGTGAGTTCCGTCGCTGGTAATCGTAAGTGTATTGGTGGAGCCGAGGTAAACAGTAAGACTGCCTCCAGCAAAACCACTAACAGTGACAAATACGGATTTTTCAGTACCCACACCTAATGAAGCGTTATTCCATAGAGTAATAGCGCCTCCTTGTGAGCCATCGGCAGTGTACGACCCATCAAGATTATCAGCCCATTCTGCATCCATATTGTCTGGAGGATCGGTCCATAAATTAACAATATCACCCTCTACCGTATCAGCAAGGGCAGCCATCTTAATGTCACCCTGCATCCATCCAGAGAGGTAGGAGTCAGTCAAGTAGTTGACCATACCAGCTGAGGGGAGTAGTGGGTTCTCTTTGAGAAAGACCAAGCCATATAAAGAACCATATACCCCAGCACTTAATGCCCTATTTGAGCTTGTGAATAGTGCTGGCACGGTAGTGTTAGAATAAATATCGGCCCCTGTTGGTGGGTTTGTCAGTACATTCGCAAGTGGAATGTCCATAATAAATGTTTGCTGATACAGTGTCAGATTGGCTATAAGCCTATATTCATCCGAAAAGGCTACATTGTTATTTCCTCTCCCTCCATAGGTAATATGCACCACAGTGCCAGCACCTGCAGGGCCATCAATAACACTAACTCCACCATCCGTGGCAACAGCAATCGTGGGCACTGGAAGACCAGTAGCAGGGTCCACAAGGGCAGTGGGTAGGATGGTCATTGCTACGTCATTCACGTTAGAGTTGACCAGCAAAATTTCAACATCTTGCACCCTGTAAATTCCGTCCGTGTTGTTCCTTCCGCTTATAGGTAGCGTTATTCTCCTACCGGTAACAGAAGCCAATATGCTGGCTATGTTCCTGTCATCTATAAAAGATGTCCATGAGGAGCCTATTGTAGAGCCACCAACAAACAAGTTCCCGTTCAGCATAAACACGCTAGAGATTGTTTCAGATCTTATGTAGGTATTGGTACCTTGGTTGAACACCATCCACATTGGCAAACTTGGGTCAGTCATATCATAAATAGTAACCTTGTCAGCTTCAGCAACAATCAGGGCAACAGCAGGGAATTTTCTGGTCTTCCCTCTATCAGCTGTGTTCAACTCCTCATTGTACCACGATAAGGTTTGGCACCTATCCCGCCAAGCTCCACCGTCTGAATCCTTGGAGGTATCGTATATGAAGCAATCTACTAGGCTTGGAGAAGTAATAATAGACTCGTACACACCCACCACAGTGCCGTGTGCATCATCTAATATACCCAGGTCAGTATTGATAGGCAGGTCCCAACGTGGATCTCTATAGTCAGGCTGTGTTAATTTCAGCTTTGGTGTTATTGTTGACATTATGCGTTCCTCACTTCTATTAACCACGTTACAGTTAAGGTATCCCCGGCACCTACCACAAGGTCCGCAAATACCAGCCTATTGAACATCTTTCCACCAAGAGTAGCCTGATCAAATAAACCAGCCTCTGAAAAAGTACCAACCACAGCACCCTGGGCGTGTTCTATTTGGTACTGTATCTTATTATCTTCTGGAAAGGGTAGTTGAGCAACCACGGCAGTATCTCTCCTGAGCTCGTTACCCAGTGCTGTATCACCCAGAGCAGCAGCCACGCTACTGTCACCCATGGCAAGGTCTGTCATAGGGCTGAATCCCACACCCGTGGTCAGCATTGTGGTAATACCAACCAAACCATAATTGACTACCATGTTATGCAAGGTTGTCTCTAGGATAGAGCCATCCGCCCTCTTAACCCTGAAAGTAACCTCACCCGTAATTTTAAAGCCTGTATCCATTATCTTCATTTTTTAGTCTCCATATCCAAAAACACCATAGCCGCAAGTTCCATACCCGTCCTTCTCACACGTGTCAAAGTACAGATCCTCTTTTACCTGTAATCTCTCATTAGGGAAGTTAAACACCTTCTTATAAGCCATTACACTATCATCAAGTACGATTGTATCCCTCAATATCAGCCCTTTCAACATAGACACGATTGTGTCATCTACCACAATAGCATCCTCCAAGTCCAGAAACACTGTACTAACCGGATTGGCAATGCTAATATTGAATAGGTTCATCTTCTGCGATTTCCCTTGACCAAAAGCCCTCTGTACTGACAGTATGTTACCTGTAGAGATAAACCGTGGATCAAGAAAGGTCCGTACTGATACCCTGTCACCCTTTTCCAGAACATAACCAGCCATGAACATCTGAAAGGAATATACTGAGGTAGGTGTGGATTGTATAGCCAGCAGCCTATCAGCGTGCTTTTGGGCTACTGACTCAGAATCTACCAGCTTTAATTCCCTCCTGTAGTCCTTTCTAAAGAAGTTGGCTATTGATTCTGAATCCCCAACCTGTACCTTACCGTCATAAACTTCCAGGTCATAATCCTTGTCATACATGATAGTAATGTCATTCTTTATAAGTCTGGTAGGCTGGTTGTCAGTTTTCCTAGACCTTAGCTGAATATCTTCTGTACTGACATGGTAGTCTACGTTAAGGTCTTCACCCTCAAAGTAGGTAATCAGCTTGATAACACCTTGGTT
>Ga0164311_10000050_pt1 | contig 40512 bp, 34 predicted proteins | sample GuaBasSedimGuay2_FD_121796 | JGI IMG/M metagenome (GOLD analysis project Ga0164311, IMG submission 121796) | Subseafloor sediment microbial communities from Guaymas Basin, Gulf of California, Mexico - Guay2, Core 4569-9, 9-12 cm | ecosystem: Environmental > Aquatic > Marine > Hydrothermal vents... | reverse complement strand
TGTTAGCTCGTCTTTTTTGATGAGTTCTCTTATTCTTTTTAGTTCTTCTTTAGTTAGGGGGTTTGTTGCTCGGGCTGAGAGTCTTTGTAGTTCGCTTTTAACGAAGGCTATGTCTTTGTCTGTAAATATGCCTCTGAATCCTAGGAACTCTGAGAAGAATTCTAGTTGGTCTTGAGTAGCTTTAGTAATGCTCTCTACTTTTCTGTCAATAGTCTTTATTTCCTCGTGAACCTTATTGAACTCTTTATCTATTTTAGTAAACTTTTCATCTATTTCACTGAACTTTTTATTTATTTCATTGAATTTCCTATCTATTTCATCAAATCTTTTATCTATTTCATTGAATTTTTTATCTATTTCTGAGAATTTCTTGTCTATTTCCGAGAATTTTTTGCCTAGCCAGTAGGCTATTGAGGCTGTGGAGCCTATGATTGTGGCGATTATGCTGATTAGGCTTACTAGGGTTTCTGTCTGCATTTTCTGGTATTTATGATAGCTTATAGTTAATAAGTTTTCATGGTATTTGTGAGTATTTATGGGTGGTTATGTGGCTTGAGTTATTGATATAAGTTATATACTTTGGTGAATGATTGATATGTTGAAGCTTAGTGTCGATGAGTCCGTGGTGTTTACTGATGAGTTGTGGGAGAAGTGTTGCCGGTAGGATTGCTTTTGATTTAGTTTGTAGTGAGTTCGCGGAATTGTGTAGTGAGCTTGATTTTCTGCTTGAGAAGCTGAAGTTTTTGATTAAGGTTGTTAAGGATAGGTATTGTTTAGATGAATTTGATGCTGGGTTTAGTGTTAGTAGGCTTTTTGAGCTGGGGTCTTTTGAGAAGTATGTTTCTGTTATGGATCCTAGGTGTTTTGTTAGTTTGAGGAAGGTTTTTAGGGCTTATGATGAGGGGAGGATTGATGGGCTTGAGTTTTTTGATAGGGTTAGGGCTGCTGTTAGGCTTTCTCTTAATATTAAGTTTCGGGATCTTTATGAGCTGTTTGTTCTATTATCTCTTCTCGTCGAGCTGGGTGAGCGTGGTGCTGTGCTTGAGTATCCTAGGGGCAGGATTGTTCTTTCTAGGAGTTCTCGGCTTGGCTGGATTCCCGCTAATATTGTTTTGAGGATTGGGGGAGATTACTTGAGTTTGTTTTTTGAGGCGTTACGCCCTGTCGAGAGTAAGGGTATTCCCCGCTATAGACCTGATATCATGGTTTATGGAGGAAATATAGTGGAGATATTCTTTGACGGCATGAAGATTATTCCGTGTCCCGATTATGTTATTGAAGTTGAGTCGGGAGTAGAGTGGTTTAGGAAAAGTAATATTAGGGTATATGGTAGTGTCGCAAATGTTGATTTAATTAGAAAATATTTGAAAGTTTTTAAGCCTAGGAAACTTATTGTTGTATCGCGTGTAGGCGTACCTAGTGATATTAAGGAGAAGCTTAGGCGGTGTGGGATAGTTATTGTAGACAATGTTGAATATGATTATAATGTGTTAGGTAGAAGACTTGTCTCTACTCTGCATTAGTTCTAAGACTATTTTTGCTACATAGCTATCTTTATCTATTACTAGTCTTTTAAGCTTGCTTTCAAGTACCTTTTTCTGAGATGAGGGAAGAGCTCTTACTAGCGCTTTCATCCATTTTAAGCATCTCTCATCCTTGTTTATAGCGTTTTTAAGAGTTGTTTTAGAGATTTTTATTCCTACTAGTCTTAGTAACTCTAGTATTTCCTGGTATTCGTTTTTATAAGGCATGTACTCGTATTTTTCTAAATTTAAGCTGTGCTTACATAATTTTCTAAACTTTTCGATATTTCTGAGGTAAAGGGGGAACCTGTATTCTCTTGACGTATATGTCCACTCGTGATAGCATTCTGTGCAGAGTTCTATCGGCACTTCCTCGCCCTCCTCACTTCTGAAATACATTTTTCTAGACGCTTTTTTCTTGCCGCAGCAGAAGCATTTTTTCATCTCGTTTCCTAAATACTTGGTTAAATATATAAGGTTTTAAAGATGTGTCTTCGCTTTAGTGAAATACGTTTTTAAATAAAGTTGGCGTAATTAGAGAGTGTTATGTTTGTTGAGATTGTTTCAACTGGCGATGAGTTGTTGGTAGGTGAAGTTGTTAATACTAATGCTAGCTGGATCGCTAAAAGGCTTACTTTAATGGGTTTTACTGTAAGGAGGATCACTGTTGTCGGCGATAGTATTGAAGAAATCTCTGATGTATTGAAGAATGCCTTAAGTAGAGCTGATATAGTAATCGTGACTGGTGGACTAGGTCCTACTAGGGATGATGTGACTCGAGAGGCTGTTGCTAGGGTTACTGGCAGAAGACTTGTTTTACATAGAGGGGTCTTAGAAGAGCTATTGTCTAGGCGTAGGTGTGAGAAAGAGGCTGCTGAGAGAATGGCTACTGTCGTAGATGGCTGTAGGATTATTCCTAACTCTGTTGGCGCGGCTCCCGGAATGGTTATAGAGTACGGGTCTAAGTTAATAATATGTTTACCCGGCCCTCCGCACGAGCTTAAGCCTATGTTTTCTCGTGTTGAAGATGAGCTGAAGAAGTTTTCTGGGGGTACTGTTCTCGTAGAGAAAAGGATTAAGGTTAAAGGGCTGCCTGAGATCTGTGTCTACGGGAAAGTTAGCAGGATTCTTGAGAAGGTTCCTGGAGTCTATATTAAGACTAGAGTTTTAGAGAAGGGTGTGGAAGTTTATTTTCTTGGACGTAGAGAAGATGTTGAGAGGGCTGTTAGGATGTTTGATCACTTGATGTAGTTCTGGCTGCTATTTCTCTTCGTATTTTCTCTATTTCGTTGATGATGTCTGTTATGTCTACTTCAATCTTTTTTCTCCTCTTTTTAAGCAATTTGACTGCTGAAAGTATTGCTGTACACAGGATTGCTGTTGTTAGTACTAGTAGTTCGCTCGATATTTTTCTTTGAGGTGAGGGTCTTTTTTCCCCTATGATTTCTGGAGTGAACTTCTTGAGAGAAAGTATTCTGGGTAGTATTAGCTCTAACGTAAATGCTACTGAAAAGCTTATGTTAGCTGGGAAGGCGCAAGTATCTAGTTCTACTTTGGGGCTAGTGGCGTTTATAAGCTCGAGGGGGGTTCCTAAAGCTGTTTTGAGGATGCTTCCATTTGATAGAGGACATATGAGCACTGATTTGTTTAGCATATGTACGCTTGCGTCTTTTATGATGTCTTCGCTAGACGCTATTACTGGTTTTATATTAGTGGTGTCTCTTACTAGGACTCCGTAAACTACATAGGGTGTTTCTGCTCTGATATCTCTGACTACTTTACCTGTTTGAATTATTTTTATTTCAGGTGTTTCTGTAACCTCGCTTAACGCTACTTCAAGTGAGTACTTGTAGTACAAGTTCCACTCCGCGTCTGCACATTTCTTGAGTCTTCTCAATCGGCTTTCAGTGTTTTCTAATTCGCTAAGTTTTTCTTTAAGTGAGTCGAGCTGCTTTATACTTGAGTTTACTGCTGAGAACAGGTTTTGTGAAATATTATATAGTCCTTTTGATACATTTATGTTTGTGAACCCTATTTTCTCAACACTTTCTGCAAGTTTGGTAAACATTTGACCTGCTTTCTCTAGTTCCTCTGAGGCTTCTTTTCCCTCTTTTAAAGCATTACTTAAAGATTTCACTAACCCCGATATGTACTCTAGTTCTTTTACTAGCTCTTCTTGATGTGCCTCTAGTTCTATTAGTAAGTTTTTAAGTTTTACGAGTGTATCTATGAGAGACTGATTTTGTCCAGTGGCTTCTAGTAGCTCTATTAGCTGATCTATCATCTGGGTAAGCTGCTCGTAGTTTACTTCACCTGACTTAAGAGACTCTACTGTGCTATCTAACGTAGATACTATTGATGACGCTTCACTAATAGCTGACTCAAAGGAAGATAGGAGTTTGCTCATTTCTTTAGAGGCTTCAATTAACTTTTCTCCAGAAGTTTTCAATGCCCCAGCTATTGACACTAAAGAGTATCCTGTGTAGTTTAGTAGAGATGAGACATTCATCAGTCCCTTAGCCAGTGTTTTTGAAGCATTTATTCCCTGCTCAAGTTTTCTAGTAATATATTTTAAGCTCTCGATGTTTTCTTCTAATTTAGATAACATTTCTTCAGCCTTCTTTGACACTACGTCAGGTCTATCTACCACTTGAACGGTAATTGACTTGAGGGGAACTTCTCCCCAAGGATTAGTTCCTGTCACTCTGGCTTTAAAACATATAGTGACTTTATCGTATAGAGTTAACATCCAAACATCTGTCTTACCATCACCTATAGTTAATGAAACATTTGACTCAGGTGTTAGTGATAGGAGACCTAAGTACGACGGCAAGCTAAACATTACTATTAGGTTCAGCGGTACTACTATTTCCTCTCCTTCACAGAGCCACTTCCCTTTAGAGTTTACTAAGGTAATATTTACTGATATTAAGTCTCCTACGTCAGCTTTAATGTAATTCACACCGCTCCTCTGAGTAATGTTAGCCTTTTCTCCATTAACACGCACTTCGATAGAGTACTTTAGCGGGGGAGCTGAGAAAAGTCTTGCTGAGTATTTTATTACAGTAGGTATTTTTATGTCTCTCCATATGAGTTTAGAGTACTTCCCGTAAAACAATATAGTAGAAGGTTTAGGTTCAGCTTCTAAAAGGGTTTCTGGAGAGATATACCACATTCTGTCTACTACTGTAGCTCTCCCTACTCCATCTACAATGATTTCTATGTCTACTTTCCACTCCTCGATTTCTCCGTTAAGACTTAATATGCAGTAATATTCTATACTTTTTCTCACGCTTACCTCCATATTCGAGCATTTTACAGTTATGAGTAACTGATTTAAAAATACTGATAAATACAGTACTGTAAAGATAATTGCTAGAAGTTTTCTCACATGTAGCTAGGTAGCTTAGACTTATTAAATTTTACCACGGTAGAGGTAAGCATAGTATTAGTATTATGATATATCCCAATATCAGTAGTTTACGTGAAAGGCTTAAGGGAGACACATTGTCGAGAGGCTCCACTGGTTTTCCTCCTATCATCATGAATAGCAAAAGGACGAGTGCCATAAACCAGTAGCCTAGTGCAGCCATTAGAATTACGCTAAGTATTGAGAGTATTCTAGCCTTTTTTGGACCTAGTAGTGCTCTTATGACATGCCCTCCGTCGAGCTGCCACACAGGGAAGAGATTTAGTGCAGTTATTATGAAACCTGCCCAGGAAACAAAGGCTAGGGGATGTAAGTAGTACATGTAGTCTGGCCCAGGTAGGGGACTATAGTAGGAGAATATAAGAGTCATGAGAAGTGGTGTCGGTATTACTGTGAAAGAGTATCCCTGCTGTGTCCACTGTTTAAGCTGCTTTACTGAAACTACTCCAGAGATCTTCGCGGCTACAAGAGTCACGGCTATAGTTGCTATAAAGCCGAATATGGGGCCACTAAGCCCTATGTCGAATAATTCATCTTTATTTGTTGGAGGCTCTTCTTGAAGTATTACTGCGCCGAAAGTACCTCCTATACCTATTCCAGGGAGGGCTGGAATGAAGTAGGGTAAGGATGTTTTCACTTGATGAATCATAGACGCTATTTTATGTCCCATCTCGTGTACTCCAATTACAGCTAGCAGTGCTACAGTGTAAGATATTGTCATCAACGGCACATTCACTTCGCCTATTATTTCAGGCAGAAATCTGTCAGAGGCTCTTATAAAGCCGTCTATAAGTACTGTGAAAAAAGTTGCCGCAAATAAAATTAAAGCGGTTTTAGGATTTCTTCTCTTAGCTTTGAATGGTACTACTTTTATTACTAAGTATTCATCTTTCTGCCTGAGGAGAGGCAGAAAACCTTCTCTTTTAGCCTCTAGTGCTAGGTACTTGAACTTTTTCTTAAGATCCTTTTCATACTGAATATAGAAGACAGGTATAAGCCCTTCCATTTCGCTGTAGAGTATGTAGAAATACTTGCTTACGAGCTCTTTTGTTCTCTCAAATACTAGGTAAGACATCTCTAAGTAATGCATTTTCAGTTAACCCAAGCTTATAGATTTGATTTGCCTTATAAGGTCTTCCTATCTCTGACATAAATATACTAGAAGACTTATTGATGCTAAAATCATTAATGGGGCAGGAGCTCATCACTATTCAGTGCCGGCCTGGTCTAATCATCTGCTTTAATTCTCTAATGGTAAATATTTATGTTTTTTGACACATATACATGTTATGGTAGTCATTTCCTGTGTCTATCATTAAGTGTAATAGCTCAGCACGTAATCTTTATTACCTAGAAGTAGTAGTGGTCTGCAGATGTGTCACAGAAGAAGGTGCTCTTGGTCGATCCTATTAGGAGTGGTGGAGTAGTTCCTGATGGAATTAAGAGAGAGCTTTTAGAATATTTAGACGGATATTCTACATGTTTATACTGTACTGGAGATCTTCATGAGTTAAGAAAGCCTAATATAAAGAAGCTTGTTGAGAGTTTAGAGGAGTTTATAGACTGTGATTATGTTAGGCTAGTTCATGGTGCGAGAGAGGGAATGTTTACTGTGATGTTTGCGATGTTCAAGGAATATGTGCTGAAGGGGGCTAGAGCTCCTGTTGTAGTTGCTGACGGCAATGCTCACTATACTAGTATATTAGCTGCTGAGAGAAGTATGCTTGATGTAGTTTTTACTGCTACTACTGAGCACCCAGAGTACTGTGTGGTAGCTGAAGACTATGAGAAAAAGATTAGTGAAGTTGAGAGGGAGCACGGAAAACCTCCTCTTCTTGCGCTAGTCACTTATCCCGATGGATATTATGGTAATTTACCTGAGCTGAAGAGGATAGTGGATATTTGTAAGAGTCACGGAGTCCCCGTGCTAATCAATGCTGCATACGCTATTGGCAGAATGAAGTTTTCGCTTAGAGATACTGGGGCAGACTTTGTCGTCGGCTCAGGTCATAAGAGCATGGCTTGTACAGGTCCTATTGGAGTTCTAGGTATAGTAGGTAGAGAAGCAGAGATTGTTCTCAGGAAGAGTAAGTTTAAGGAGGGAAAAGAGGTAGAGCTACTTGGCTGTACTGTTAGAGGAGCACCTGCTATCTGTCTTCTCAAAGTTCTTCCCTACTTAAAGAAGAGAGTAGTTAAGTGGGACGCTAAAGTGAATATAGCAAGGTATGTGGCTGACAGGCTTGAAAAAGAGCTAGAGTTCAGATTGCTGGGAGAGAGACCTCGTAGACACGATTTGCTGCACTTTGAGACACCGCGTCTTTATGAGATATCAGTTAAGATACGTGACCGCTTTTTCCTGTATAAGGAGCTTAAGAAGAGAAAGATCATTGGAATAAAGCCGGGGATTACTAAGAGGATGAAGATAAGTACCTATCTTTTAGAAAAAGAGGATGCTAATTACTTTGTTGATTCTTTGGTAGAAATCGTGGAGAGGTTCGAAAAATATGGTTTTACCAATAGATGAAATCAGGAAAAAGCTTAGGGAAAACAAGAGTTTCGAAGACTTGTGGCTAGAATACTCAGATATATTCCCAGATATTACCAGAAGAATACCTTTAGTAAAATCCATGGGTAAATCTCACCCAGTAGTCGACCTGATATTTACTTTACGTGAAAAGCTTCTTTCACTCGGCTTCACTGAAGTCATTAATCCTGTATTTATACCAGTAGAAGATGTTTACAAGCAATATGGTCCAGAAGCTCCAGTAATTCTCGACAGAATATATTTTCTGGCGGGACTGCCGAGACCAGATATAGGGCTTAGTACAGAATACATAGATAAGATAAGAAAAGAAGTAGGTGAAATAGACTTCAATATACTTAAGAATGTTTTAAGAAAGTATAGGGAGCGGGAAATAGAGGCGGATGAGCTCATAGAGGTTTTAAAGAGGGAGCTAGGGATATCGGATAAGCAGTGCTTGAGGCTTATCAGTATTCTTAAAGACTTCTTTGAGTTAAAGCCTAGTCCTCTAGCTGCTACTCTGCGGAGTCACATGACAGCTGCCTGGTTTATTACCTTGAGCCGCGTGCTCAGGTACTTAGACCCTCCTCTAAGACTATTTTCAATCGATTGGGTTTTTAGAAGGGAGCAGAGAGTAGATAAAGAGCATTTACGCTACTATCACTCAGCGTCGATTGTGGTTGTTGACGATAGCTTAAACGAGGAAGCAGCAGTTGAGTTAACTAAGTCGATAATGAGTCATCTAGGGCTGTCTTCTGTAAAGATTGTTAAGAAGAAGGATACGTCGAGGTACTATGCTTACGGGAAGGAGTATGAAGTATACGTGGAGTACCGTGGCAACCTTCAAGAGATAGGTACTTTCGGACTCTACTCTCCTATTGCCTTAGCTAACTACGAGATCCCCTATCCTGTGTACAACTTCGGTATAGGTGTTGAGCGGCTAGCTCAGGTACTATATGATGTAGATGACATAAGAGTACTAGTATTTCCTTATCTATACTCAGTAATAAGCGATGAAGATATAGCGGCTAGAATAAAGCCTATTTTAGCTCCTAGAACATCTTACGGTGAGAAACTAGAGAAAGTAATCCTCAAAAACATTGAGAAATATAGAGATAAGACAGGGCCCTTTAAGCTTGAAGTATACCGTGATGATAAGATCAAGATATATTTATATGAGCCTGATCCTAAGCCCTATGCTGGTCCAGCAGCCTTTAACAGGATCTATGTGCATAGGGGCAATATTATTAGCAGCTTAGAGGAACATGAGGGTGTTTATGTTGGACGTTACATAGACTTCATTGTCAAGAAGTTTGCTAGACTCGTAGAGGATGGTGAGTCTGGGTGGTTGCGAGTAAGATGGGTTGAGGGCCCAGCTGACGCTAATATTAGAATCTCGTCGAATGTACTCAAATATATTCATGAAAAACAGGGAGTAGTAGATATCAAGGGTCCTGTCTTCGTAGACATAATAGTTGAGAGAAACTAGTAAGTTAGATTGTTCTTAGCTAATCAGTTCTTATTATCCTTTACTATTTAACTTTGAATTCTTAATAAATAGAGTGTTTCAAAAAACTGTAGGTCTTTTTTAGCTATTATTCTTATATTCAGCTTTAACTTCTTTAGCTCGGCTAGTATTTTGTTTAGGTTTGTTCGGCTTGAGACTACTAGGTATAGAGTGCATTTTCCTTGGAAGAGTTCATGGTACATGTGTATTAGTCTTAGTGCTGTTTCGTAGCCTTCTTTTCCTCCGCATACTGCTAGGTCTTCAAGGTCTTTTGGTTCGCAGGGGAGATATGGTGGGTTGCATGCTATTAAGTCTATTTTTGCTCCTTTTCTTAGGGCTAGTAGGAGGTCTGTGCAGATTACGTCTATTTTATCGAAAAGGTTGTTTGCTTTCGCATTGGCTACTGTGTTGAGGCATGCTTGAAGGTTTATATCTGTTGATATTACATATGCTCCTTTGTCGGCTATTTTAAGGGTAATGATTCCTGTTCCACAGCATGCTTCGACTGCTTTTGAGGCTTTTGTTTCTATGTTGTCATATAGAAGGTATGTGTCTTCTGAGGGAGGGTAAACACTATTAAATATTTTTATATCGAATTTATCTATTTTCATTTATTGAGATACTGTTTTTGATAGTTTTTCTAGTAGTTTCTTCTGCAGACCTACTTTTTCTCCGAGCCTCTTTTTCAGTAGTGATATTGGTTCTATTAAGGCGGGGTCTCTTCCGTATAGTAGTGCTAGGTATATGCTCGCTAGTCCTCCTAAGTGGCAGATGTCCATTATTTTCGCCAGAACTGTTTCTGCCCTGCTGCTAAGCTCTATGACTTCTGCGCCATATTTCTTCATTATGTCTATTGTTGCTTCTATTCTCTCTTTCATGTATTCTTCTTCGTTTCTCAGTATTATCGCTGTGAAGTTTTTTGATAGTTCGTTGTCTTCCCATCCTACTATATCGTTGTGATCTAGTTCTGGGAAGACCTCGGCTTTAGCCGGTATTTTGGTGTTTTCGTTGAACTCGTTTTTCAGTCTTATGGCTACTCCCTTGTAGAAGCTGTGCCCGTATATGACTGGTATTTTTCTGTATAGTTTTTCTGCGAGCTCTTTTGCTTTATTTTGCTCGTTTTCGGGGGAGAAATTTGTCTTGTTTTCTCTTAGTACTTGGATTACTTCTGCGTAGGGCTGTCCTGAGACTATTTTAAGTGTTTCAAGGGTTTTCAGTATGGCGAAAAGGAGTTGCGGAAGTGACGCTCTCGGCTGGTATCCTGACATTAGGTCTATGTGGAGAGCTCCTGTTTTTTCAGAGAATTTTTTGAGGTAGCCTCCGGAGGAAATGCTGGCTATCATGCAGTTTTTCTCTACTGCTTCTACGTAGCATGAGAGAGTTTCTTCGGTGTTTCCTGAGTAGCTTACTGCGATGACTAGTGTTTCTTCTCCCGCATATGAGGGGAGCGTATATTCTTTGACTATTTCTATTGGGACTTTTATCTCGTTACCTAGAGCGTCTTTTACGAGGTCTCCTGCTATTCCTGATCCTCCTAAACCACATATTATGATGTGCTGTGGTCTGTGATATTCTCGGGCTCCTTTAGAGGTTTTGAATTTATCTGGTAAAGAAGGTTTGAGGGAAAGAATATACTCGGCTTGTTTATACCAGTCGAGGTATGTGTTCAGCATTCCTTCAGTGTCGGCCCTATATTTAAACTGGCTCATATAGCATCTAAGTAACAGGTAAATAAATTGTTAATTAATTTGATGGTTGGTTACCTAGTTGAAGGAGTTACTAGAGCTTTTGCTAGTTTCTTTCTGCGCCATATTGAGTACTCGTAGGCTATTATAACTAGTGCTATGATCACTACTATCACTAGTATTATAAGGCCTATGAACTCTGGTAGTGTCATGCTCCAGCCAGCTAATGTGACGAAGATGTCGAGCTGAAGTGTTATTTTTGCTGTTTCGCTACCTACGACTTCTACTTCTCCTTCAGCTGTTTTCCCTCCGTATGTTGCTTTAACTTTGTACTTTGCTTGAGGTAGTTCTGTCATATATGTTCCAGCTGTGTCTGTTGTCCCTGTCTCAATTACTTTGTTTTCGTAAAGTATTGCCACGGTAGCGCCCTTTATTTCCTGTCCTCTCGCACCTACGACTTTTACTTCGAGTTTACCTATTTCCTTACAGACTATCACTGGGTTCTTGTAGGTAACTAGATACGTTACTCCTATGGGGACTCCCTTCCACTCTAGTATTGTCACATTTACTTTACCTAGTGGGACGTTCGTTAAGACTAGACGTCCTTCAGAATCTAGTGTTGCTTCAAAGCTTTCTCCAGTGACGTATGTTACTTTAACTTTAGCTCCCGCTAAAGGTGTTTTTGATGGAGTTGAGATAAATGGCTGAGCTTGAGCAAAAGGTATAATTAATACGAGTACTGCGAGGATTATTAACGAGAGTTTAATTCTCATCGAGTATAAAAAGTGTTGAGGAAAATAAATACTTATCTTAAAGTAGTTTAGAGCGATATTCTACCCTTTTTCACGCCTGCCTTTTCTCTCTCAGGAGCCGTTAGCTCAAATAGTTTTCGTATTAGTTCGGCTTCCTCTGGGGGTAGCGGCTGTTTTCTTCTGGCTTTCATTCTGCGCTGTGTTTCTATGACGGAGTCTATGTAGAGCTCTACTAGTACTCCTCCGAGAGACTTCGCGTAGAATGTGAAAGACGGGACGTCGGATGTTATGTAGCCGTGTATCTGGGAGGCTATTCCTATTCTTTTTCCAGTATATATGTAAGCGCCAATAGAAGTCTTAGCCATATCTCCTATGAAACATCCTACTTTCTTCATGCCAGTGTCTATTTTCTGTCCTCTTATTGTCAGTCTGACTGTTCCATAGGTGTTCTTTAAGTCGCTGTTTGTTGTCATAGCGCCAATGTTTACCCACTCGCAGACATACGCGTGTCCTATGAAGCCTGCGTGATACTTGTTCGAGAAACCGTGCATTACGGATTCTTCGAATTCTCCGCCTACTCTACATACATCTCCGATATTGCTTCCTTCTCTGACTTGCGCACCTCCTACAATTATAGTGTCTTTGCCTATGTATGTTGGGCCCTCTATTCTAGCTCCTGCCTGGACTTTAGTGCCGTCTCCTATGTAGACTGGTCCTGTCCTGGCCTCTATTACGACATATGGCTCTATTTCTACGTCTTTGCCTATGTAAACGTTCTTCGGGTCCCCGATTATCTTGACGTCAGCTGATGTCTCCCACTCTTTTCCATAATATGCTTTCAGGTCTCTCGCTATCATTTCGGAGTTTACTTTAATTACGTCCCATGGGAACCTCACTAGCTTTATGTCGGGTGCTTCTATTTTCTCTACTTTCTCTTTAACTGCTTCAAAGACCTCTGGGGAGACTGGTTTCGTGAAGTACTCTGAGAGTTCTCGTGCTAAGTCGCTTGAGGCTTTTAGGGCTACTACTTCGTTGTCTTTGTATACAATGTAGTTTCCTTTTCTTTCCTTTAGGCTACTTAGCAGTTTTTCGAAGTTTTCGTCAAAGACTATTTTACCGTTTATGAATAATGTTTCTTCGTCGACTTCTTTGTTTATGTAAATGTTTTTGTATCCTTCGTGATTTAGTCTCCACTCGAAGTATTTTATTAAGTAGTCTCTCATGTAGAGGAAGACCTTATCTTCAGCTAGCTTAGTTACTCTATCTATTAGAGAGTAGACTCCTATTCTCAGGGCATAGGCTGGGCGCATATGTGTTAGAGGGTAGAGAAAGTCATAGTCTGTGTCCTCAAATAAAGCTATATACATGTGCTACTCACCATCTCTAGCTTCTTTCACTTTATTATAAAAATTTCTGGTATGTTGAACGGAGGTTCTGAAATACTGTGTGGCTGTTTGTAGGGGAGAAGTACTTATATTATTTCGGGTTACAGAACTTCGATGATTTTAAATAAGGATAGCTTACTTGAGCACGGCGAGATCGAGGCTAGGAGAAAGATTCTCGAAATTCTTGAGGCTGGACTTAAGGCTGCTGACCCTTCTACAGCTGTTAGGAAAAGTATGAGCATTCATGAAGAAAAGCTCTTTATCTCTCCAGGAGACCTAAGGCTTAGTTTAAGTGATTATAGAAAGATAATTGTCGTAGGTGCTGGAAAAGCTTCCGGAGGGATGGCAGAGGCTCTTGAAGAGATTCTTTCGGAGAAAATAGAATGTGGCCTCGTTATTGTTCCAAGAGGATATTCCAGGAAGTATTCGTGTAGAAAAATCAGGTTAGTTGAGGCCGATCATCCAGTACCTTCACCGCGTAATGTGGTGGCTGCTGAGGAGCTGCTGAATTTAGTCGAGAGTAATGCTCGTCCAGATACTCTGATAATATGTCTTATTTCTGGCGGCGGCTCTGCGCTACTTACTAAGCCTCGTGGTAAACTAGAACTAGACGATATTAGGCTGCTAACTGAGCTTTTGCTCAAGAGCGGAGCGAACATAGTTGAGGTGAATACTGTTAGGAAGCATTTGTCTGAAGTTAAGGGAGGGTTTCTCGCTAAGAGAGCTTTTCCAGCCACTGTGCTCAGTCTGATAATTTCCGATGTTGTAGGCGATCCCATAGAGTACATAGCCTCTGGGCCCACTGCACCCGATCCTTCGACATTTAAGGATGCTGTAGAAGTTTTGAAGAGATACGGTTTTTGGGAGTCTGTTCCGAGTAGTGTGAGAAACTTCTTAGAAAAAGGTGTGAGAGGTGAAGTAGACGAGACTCCTAAGCCTGGGGACCCTATCTTCGAGAGGGTTTTCAATGTGATAGTAGCTAGTAATAGGATATCGCTTAATAAAATGGCGGAGAAAGCTAGAGAGCTTTCTTTAAACGTTCTTATGCTCACATCTTTCCTGGAGGGAGAAGCTAGACACGTGGGTAGGGTTTTGGCGTCGATTGCTAAGGAAGCGAGATTTTATGGCGAGCCTGTCTCTAGACCTTGTGCTATTCTTGCTGGGGGAGAAACTACTGTGACTGTTGTCGGGAAAGGAAAGGGAGGAAGAAACCAGGAACTTGTCTTAGGCTTTGCTCTAGGCGTGAAAAGTGTGTCCGATGTGGCCTTTGCTTCTCTTGGGAGTGATGGAATAGACGGTGTTACTGATGCTGCCGGAGCAGTATGCGATGGACAGACTGTTGACAGAGGGCTTGCTACTGGACTAGATCCATACGCCTATTTGTCTGAGAACAATACATACGAGTACTTCAAGTCTCTAGATGATCTAATATTTACTGGACCTACAGGAACAAATGTCAATGATCTTTCGGTCGCAGTGATTCTTTAGCCTTTCTTAAATCCTATGATGAAGCCTGGTATGAAGCTAGCGGCGAAAGGTATGTGTGAGGCTACGTAGCTTTGCATTCCCTGCGCCTTAGCTGATACTACTTGCCACATATTATACATAATTTCAGTGAGTTTAGCGTAGTTTATTGTTATGACCCCGCTGTACTCTAAGTATAGGAGAATCGCCGTGAATATTCCCAGCACGAGTATGGCTAGCTTTGCTATTTTCTTGACAGCATAGCCCGTAGCGAATCCTAGTAATCCCCCTACGCTTACTTGAAAGAGAAAGTGTTCTATACCTATCATTAAGTGATATATTTAGACTAGAAATATATTGTTAGTCTTTTTGCCCTAAGATACTTTTTCCCAGTAATACCAGCGTATTAATTATGTTCTCTGGACTCGTGAAGAAGGCATATGATTTAATATAGTGCGCTCCTTTATGCTGAAGTTTTTTTAGGAGACTGAAGTTGTTTTTAAGGAGAAATTCTCTTATTTTTCTATACTCTCTTTCCCCGTTCATTACGAAGACTTCTAAGAAGAGAATATTTTTGCGTATTTCTCCCTCTATTTTTATTGTAGCAGAAGATGTTACAACTATTTTGAGTAATTTATATTTGTCATCTTCTTTTGAAATAAGGTATCCTTCCTTCATTAAGTTTGCAGCGTAGTCTCGTACTTCTATTCTCGTTCTGTTTACTTCTTCTCGTACAGCTTCAAAAACTTCTTCTATTCTCTCTTCTAGCTCAGCTACATCTGAGTATACTTCTTTGACTAAGAAAACTACATCTATTCTTTTTTCATGTCTTCCTACTGAGGCATATTCTCCGAAGACTTCTTTTATTGCTTTAGCTAGCTTAATGGAGGAAGGAGTAATAGTAATATAGTTTAGCGATATTTTGGGATCCCTAGGATTTACTGAGACAGTTACTGTGCACTTATGCTCCATTACCTTGTATGTCTTAACTAAATATACATTGTCCCCCGACTTGTGGCTTAGTGTCCACTCTGATTTTTCTAGTGAGTCTAGTATTTCGTAGAATTTTTCTTCCTTAGACGACATTGTTTCACTTTCGTCTATATATTCTGTTTCCTTTAATATAGAAGTATTTTCTATATTTCTCGACTAGACTTTTTACTTCTTTTTCGCTTATGCCCATAAATTTGCATACTGTTTTAATACTGCGCCAGCTTTGGATAAAACTAGTCAGTAAGGCCAGTTCTCTCTCTACTCTAGGCTTCTCTTCTAATCTCAGCGGAGCAGAAGGACGCGCCTCTATTTCCGTGCTAGGTGCTTTAGGTCTGATTATTTCGCTTTCTATTAGTGTGTCTAGCTCAGTTGCTATTCGGAAGAAGCTAGCATACTGGTTTAAGAGTAACTCTCTTTCCCTACTACTTAAGGTGGGATGGTGTACTATTCCCACTAGTGGGTACAGAAGGTCTACTGGCTCCGGCTCTAGTGTACTGACGTTTGGTATTTCTGTCAGCTCTTCTCGCAGTACATTTATTGCGATTACTTTATTGTGTTTTTCAGCTATACTTTTTAGAGTTTCTTTATCCTGTTGAGAAACTATGATTTTTAGCGGAATTTTGACCTGCCCTATTTCAAACACTCCTTCCGCTTCGGTGCTTTGGATCGGCGTGAAGTTTAGTCCAGGTATTCGTGGGAAGACTTCTCTAGCTAGGAGAGCTGGTATCTCTTCGACATGCTGGGGATAGAGTTCTTTCCCTATTTGAATTAGTTTATATTTATTGAATTCTGATAGTTTCTCAAGGAAGTTTATTATCATTAGGTTACAGCGCCTTATGTCAAGTGTTTTGCCTAGTTTCTTTACTTCCACTATTTTCAGCAACAACTCAAGTTCTTCTCTGCTAAATTCAATGTTGTTTACTCTCTCTGTTAGGACAGCTAATCTTGCTAGTGCGTAGATTACTTTGTCGAGGTATTTTCCTGGAGAAGCTACTATGTTTGCAGTGCTTAGGGACCTGTTTAGGAAAGGGTCTAGGGAGCTCCACTTTCTGAACTGATAGTAGGCTTCTGTGGTTGCATAGAGTATGAATATTATTCTATCTGCTCTGTCATAGAGCTCTCTGAAGAGTTTACCGAAGTCTCTGTATCTTTCATAGTTTCCGTACCATAAGTCGCATTCGTCTACCTGTATTAGGAGCACTTGTTTTTCTTTATTTGCTACGCTAACTAAGGATGAGATTAGTGGTAGGAAGTCTTCGACATAGCTTCTTAGAGAGCCTTCGGCGGCACTTCTTTCTAGTATTTTGTACTCTGCTAAGACTTCTAAAATAGTGGTTTTCTCATAGTCCTCAAGTTCACCTGAAGAAAGGAGTATTGCTGAAAGCGAGAGTACCATAGACTTTAATACTCCTAGGAGTCTTGAGGAAGAGGAGAAAGAAAATTCTACTATTTTGTCTGAATCTTCTCTACTTTTTACTATTTCTTTGACGTACTCGAATGATTGTGATTTTGAGCCTCCGAAGGGGGCTATATACAGGATTAAGTGTTTTCCCTCTCTAACTCTCAGCTCATCGAGCAACTTTGTCAGTAGCTCTTTGAGTTCTTTAAGACCACGTATGTCTACAAGTATTTTCTCTAGGCTGAGAGGCTTTATTTTAGAGTATTCTATTGGAGATGAGCTTTTCAGCCTGTAATATAGGTATTTACAAGTCTCATCTAATACTTCTCTGAATTTCTCCCTCTCTTTTTCAACTATTTCTACTATGCTCATATACTTCTCCTCTATTCTTCCATGGCTTATTTATTATTAGAAAAGCTCTACTTACACCTCTTTCTCTATCTGGCTCAACCCATAGCAGTTCTGGATACTTCTCTATGAGCAATTCTACCTTTTCTCCTACAAGCCTTTCTACTATTTCAGTTGCAGTATCATAGTCTACGATTAAAGGAAAACCATCTTTCCTTATTAGCTCGAGAAATGGAAGAATTAAGAAAACTACGTCCTGGTGTATATTATCAAGGGTTTCTACCATACATATATGTAGTGCTATCGCTGTATCTATTTCTTTTTCTGAAAAACCTTGAGCCTTATAGAGAGAATATATCTTGCCGATATTTTGTGTCAAAAGTTGTTTAGCCAAATTGCCTGCTATGTAAAGTTCTCTGTGGAAGACTAAAGGATTTGTCCAGTAAACTACAGTATTTCCTATTTTCTTCATTAGTATCTTCTTTTCGTTTATTAGCTGGGAAAGTATCTTCTTTAGGCTTCTGCGACTCAGTCCTGTCAGCTCCTTTAGTTCCCTTAGACTCATGGGCTCTTTTAATAGCACTGAGACTATGATATGCTTTAATAGGCTAGTCTTCTTCATATTCTAGCCCGCGCAAACCGTATAACCTTACTGTGTTGTTAAATACTGTTTTAGCGGTCTCCTCTAGGCTCAGTTTTTTGAGGGATGCGAGCCCCTTGAGTGAGAGCAGAGTATCGGCTGGTTCTGATACCTTACCTCTATAGCTTACAGGGGCGTCGCTTTCAATAACTATTAGTTCAATAGGATACCTCTCTACTGCTCTGATGTGCTTCTTTTGGTAGAGAACTGCTGGAGTAACCGATATAAAGTAGTGTTTTTCTCTCAGCTCATCTAGTAGGTCTAGTGGGCCTGAAAACCAGTGGAAGATAGCCTTACTTACGTTTTCTTCTGCTACTATTTTGAACGCGTCTCTCCAAGCGTCTCTTGCATGCACTATCAATGTCTTATCTAGTTTTGAGGCAAGACGAGCTACTTCCCTGAAAGCTTTTTTCTGAAGTTCTCTGCTCGTTGATATCCTGTAGTCTAGCCCTACTTCTCCTATGGCTACGATACTATCTGCATGTGCCTCTATTTGCTCTAATACTTTCTCGTAGTCTTGGCTAAGCTCCCATGGATGTAAGCCTAGCGCTGGATAAACATAGTCAGTATAGCTAGACGATATTTCAAGAATTTCTTTATTAGAAGAATAGTCAGAGCCTACAGCCACTACTGCAACTACTCCTGCTTCACGAGCTCTCTTCAGAGCACTCTCTAGGTCATCAAGCTCCTCTAAGTGCGCGTGAGCATCTATAACTTTAACCACAAGTAATTAATTTACTCTGAGGAAATATTACCGTAATGTCTATTTTCTTTGTCTACTACCACTCCAAGTATGTCGAATATTTCGCCGCGGCGAACCATTTCTTCATACGTCCTCCATATACGTTTTACAGTCAAGTATGAACAGTCAAATCCCTCTTCTTGTAGAACCTCGTAAACTGCTTGCGGAAAGTCGTGTGGATGAAATATCACCTTGGATAAAGCCTTTTTAACTGCTTCTGCTAAGTCCTTTCTGCTTGGGTACTTTCTTTTCCTCGTCATTTCAGTGGCTCTTTAGTGGCAGAATATAAATTTATTATTCTGTCAAAAAGTATGTAGAAAGTATGCCTGCCATGTGGTCTATACTCTACTATCTACGAAATGATCCAGAGAAGCTCAAATGGAATATGCGGATGAGAGGTTTTAGCGAGGCTATTGTAGGCAAAGCTCTTGAGCTTGATACTTTATGGAGGAAGACGCTTACTGAGCTTAACGACTTGAGAAGAAAACATAACCAGATTTCTAGGGAGATAGGTAGGCTTAAGGGAGAAGCTAGAGAGAAGAAGCTGGCTGAAGCTAAGAGTTTACTGAAGCTTATAGAAGAGAAAGAGAAAATTTTAAGGAAAATAGAGGCTGAGCGTGAAGAAGTTCTGTTGAGTATACCTAACATAGTTCACGAGTCTGTACCTCAAGGAGAAGATGAAGAAGATAATGTTCCAGTAAAGTTCTGGGGGAAGCCTAAAGTTTGGAGAAGATATCTTGACCGCTTTAAGGAACAGACTAAGGGATTTAGCGTAGAGTATGAGGTTATCGACTGGAAGCCTATTGGTCATGCAGACATGCTTGAGGTTCTGGGTCTCGGAGATACCTTTAAGGCGGCTCAAGTAGCTGGCTCTAGGTTCTTCTATATCTTCGATGACTTAGTCTGGCTAGACTTAGCTCTTTTACTATATGCTTTAGATTTTCTCGCCCAGCAGGGATTTAAGATAGTTATGCCTCCTTATATGCTTAGAAGGAAGCCTTATGAAGGTGTAACAGCGCTCTCTGACTTCGAGGACGCCATATATAAGATCGAAGATGAAGACTTGTACTTAATAGCTACTTCAGAGCACCCAATAGCGGCGCTCCATATGAATGAGATTCTAGAGGAGAAGGACTTGCCCCTTCTTTACGCTGGAATAAGTCCATGTTTCCGTAAAGAAGCAGGTGCTCACGGCAAGGACACTAAAGGCATTTTCAGGGTGCATCAGTTCCATAAAGTAGAGCAGTTTGTCTTCTGTAGACCAGAAGAGAGCTGGGAATGGCATGAGAAGCTTTTAGAGAATGCTGAGAAACTATGGCAGGGTTTAGGAGTACCATATAGAGTAGTAAATATATGTACGGGAGACCTTGGAGTAGTGGCTGCTAAGAAGTATGACCTCGAAGCATGGATGCCTGCCCAAGGAAAGTACCGAGAAATGGTCAGCTGTAGTAACTGTACTGACTGGCAAAGCTATAGACTGAAAATAAGGTTTAGGAGAAGAAAGACTGGAGAACGAGAGTATGTACACACTCTTAATAGCACTGCTATAGCATCGACTAGGGCTATAACCGCGATTTTAGAGAACTTCCAGGAGCCTGACGGGACAGTAGTTGTGCCTAAGGTTCTGAGGCGATATTTAGAGCTGTTCCCGAAAGCGCCTAAGGAGGTAATATTGCCTAAGAAAAAGAGGAAATAATGAAAATAGACCAGATAGTATCATTTGTCTCTAGGTTAATATATTATATTGAAGAGAAAAATACTTCTTTTGATAAAGCATTTATATATACTAGAAACGATCTTAAAGTTAAGAGACCCTTGAGACTATACTATGTTATTGGCAGAGATGTTGTCTCAAAATACTTTTTTCTAAGAGATATTGCCAGAGAGTTTTTCGGAAGAGCCTCTAGGAAAAATATTGTTAGGACATGGATTGTTCTTTACGGCGAGAACTATGCTGAGCTACGTGAGGCTACGTTGAGGCTTAAGAAAAAGCTGTCTAAGAGAGGGAAGGTAGTTTCTCCTGAGGCTTTATTGGAAGAGCTTAGCTGTGGAGAAAAGCTGTCGGTTAAGTATTCAGTGCCTCTGTGGATTGTAGAGAAGCTCTCTAAGTACATGTCTTTTCAAGAACTTGAACAACTATTTAGCTCTATGGCGGAAGAGACTGTGTGGTTACGTGTAAACACGTTGAAGATTAGTGTTAGAGAGGCGATGGATTATTTGACCAGGAAACACGTTGAAGTTGAGTTAGATGAAGACTATGAATTTATGTTAAGAGTTAAGGAGAGTAGAGCTCCTGTCTACGCGCTTAAATATGTTAGGGAAGGTAAGCTTGTAATTCAAGACAAAGGATCTGTAGCTATTGTAGACGCTTTGACTCTTGAGAGAAATGACTATATTTTAGACTTGTGCGCGGCTCCTGGTCTGAAGACTTCTCTTATTTTTCAGCTACTTGAGAATCAGTGCCGTGTTCTTGCATGTGATATTTCATGGGATCGTATTAAAATTATGAAAAAGCTCTTGAGGTTACATGGAGTGGATTTGAGCAAAGTAGATGTTATTAAGGCAGACTCTAGAGAAGTTTTTGTTAGAAAAGGCTGTGGAGTAACTAAAGTGCTTGTAGATGCTCCTTGTTCTTCGAGTGGTGTCATGTCTAAGGATCCTGCTATAAGAATCCAGCTTTCTCTCCCAAACATTGTTGAGAAGTACTCGAACCTTCAGAGAAGTTTATTGGAGGCTGCTCTATCGCTCCCGGAGGTGCACAGCATCGTATATTCTACGTGTTCTATTCTTCCTGAGGAGGGAGAGAAGGTAGTAGACTATTTCGTGAGTAAGGGATACAAGTGCTTGACTAGGACTATAGGCAGTTCTGGGTATAGAGGATTTCTTTGCTCCACGAAGGTGAAAAGACTGTTTCCTCATATTCACGGTACCTGCGGGTTCTTTGTAGCGGGGCTTGCAGACTAACAGACACCGCATTTAGAGCAGAAAGTGCTACAGGGAGGTGTAAGTATTCCTTCATGGAATTTCTTATACTCTTTTTCGAGGAAATCTCTTGATACCCCTACGTCTACTACACTCCAAGGCTCTTTCGCTATAGTTTTCTCCAGATATTTCTGTACGTTTATTTGAAATCTTCTCAGAGCTTTTCTCCAGGCTTGCCTTCCTCCCCCGGCTTCAGCTACATATGCTACTATTTCTCCGAGCTGAGAGCCGCCTAATGATAGAAGTGCTTGTATCTGCGCCTCAAAGGGATCATAGCCCTCTACTCGGGCTAGAGAGCCGAGTTTCTCTAAAAGAAATCTTCTTTTTCTTCTTAGTATGCTCACCTCTTCTATTACTGTCCACTGAAGAGGAGTGTGTGCTTTGGGTATGAGAGGATTTATTGAAACTCTTATATTTTCTTTAGATAATTTAACTTTATTTTTGATTCTCTTAACTAGCTCTACTATTTCTATCAAATCTTGTTTGCTTTCCCCTGGAACTCCATAGAGAAAATAAAGTTTGATGTTTTTAACTCCTTTTGCTACAGCGTTCTCTGTTTTTTCGATTATTTCAGAGTTTTCAATAGGTTTATTTAATTTGATTCTTAAGCGAATGCTTGTTTCAGGCGCGAACGTCAAAGTTCTCTGCCCTAGACGCGGTATTAGCTCTAAGACTTCATCTTCTACAGCGTCTGTCCTTAGCGCAGGGAGCGAAGCTTGGATATTCTCTTCAATACACGTTTCCAGCAATTTTTGGAGATACTTATAGTCGCTGAGAGAAGAACCTATTAAAACTATTTTTAAGACGCCATTTTTCTCTATGATTTTTTTAAGGAGACTTTCTATTACCGGAAAAGACCGCTCCCTATATGGTCTAAAAGAATATCCTAAGAGACAAAACCTACATCCTCTGCCGCAACCCCTCGTCACTTCTAGTTGTGCAGCTCTGCCAAAAACTGGCTGAAATTCACTTTTATCAGATAACGGTATTATCTGGCTTGATGGATGAAATGCTTTATCTAGATCTCTTACCCAAGCTCTTTGTGCTCTTGTTTCGCTACCGGGTACGTAGACTCCTTTTATATCAGAGATTTTGTAGAGATCTTTCCTGTTTTCTAGAGCATGTATTTCGTAGACGAGTTTTAGTAGTGAGTACTCTGCTTCGCCTATATAGAGAACATCAGCTATACTTTCTAGGGGGACTGGGTTTGCTGTTATTGGAGGCCCGCCGACAACTACTATGGGGTCTTTGAGCCCTCTTTTGTGTTTTAGTGGGTTTATACCGGAGGCTAGCAACATGCGTGCTATGTTAGGATAATCTAGCTCGTAGTGTACTGAGAAAATGATTATATCGAAGAACTTGAGAGGAGAACCCGACTCTAGTGTTTTTACAGGGGGTTCTGGTCCTTTTTGAGAAGATAGTACTGCTCTTTCACATGCTATTTCTTCCTGAGAGTTTAGGAGAAAGTATATTAACTGATAGCCTAGGCTAGATACTGCTACTCTGTATATAGAAGGATAGCAGATAGCTACTTTAATGTCTGCTCTCAATAGATTTTTTCTCACTATATTTTTTTCTCGTATTTCAAAAACTTTATACATAATATCATTGTATTTTCTCTCAATTTATAATTCCGATAGTAGCCATAGGTAGCTGCGTGTTTCAAAGTCTTTAAATACAGCTTTCTTCATTTCGTAGAGAATATCCTTGCTGTAGTCTAGGAGATACTCCTTCATGCTGTTGTCTGGAACATTTAATGTAAGAGGCCACTTTTTCTCAAACATAGATAGAGCCTTAAGGTAGAGTACTACTAGCGGCTTGTCTTTGAACGTTTTCTTCAGCTTTTCTAAATCCTTTATGACATCGTCTGCTTTTCTCACGAGAACTTTACTCAGTCTGATGTACTTGCCTTTCATTTCGCTCATGAGCTTGTAGGCTATTCTCTTCCCTCTAGGAGTCAGAGAGTATTTTTTCACAAGGTTTCCGTCAGCTGTCCTGACGACATGAGATTTAATTAGTCCGTCCATTTCCAGTTTGATCAGGGCTCGTGTTAAGTCGTGACTGTAGGGAGCAAATGTTCCGAGGCTGTAGTTAAAATCTATATACTGGTATATGAAAAACATTAGCTGTATTCTAGCAAATCCATAGAGAGGAGAAGCGTCATCAACTGCGAGTAGCAGTAAAGGCCATATCTCCTTCGCTGGCTCCACTAGGTTCTTAAGCACGAGAAGATGTTCTTTCAAGGAATTTAAGATTTTCGACCAAATTTCTGAAGAGATTTTTATCTTCAGTGCTGAAGAAGTTATTTATTTTTAGCTAGGAGAGTACCGTCTGTGATAATAGATGTTCATGCGCATATAGGGTGTGATCAGAGATTTTGCTTCAGAATGAGCGCTAAAGAACTAGTAAGAGCTATGGATCGCTATGGTATTAAGTGTTCTTTTATCTCGTCTATTAAGAGCCTTGTATACGATTATATAGAAGGCAATGAGGATGTAGAGAAGGCTTGTTTAGAATACCCTAAGAGGCTCTTCGGATTAGTTGCAGTAAATCCTCTTTACGGAAAAGAAGCTATTGAAGAGATGACAAGAAGACTGGCGAAAGAAGTTTTCATAGGAGTTAAGATACATCCTCACTACTTTAATGTGCCTGCTGATAGTCCTTTAATGAATCCTATTGTTGAAAAGGCTATTAGCCTCAGAGCTCCTCTTTTTATTCACTCCTATGACGGAGGAGTACAACTCGAGAACCTAGCTGATAGGTATCCTGACGCCCTTATTGTTATGTATCATATGGGTGGAGGAGACTGGGAGGAAGGAGTGCTGAGAGTGCGTAGATTCGACAACGTCTATGTTGAGATGTCTAGCTCGTTTGTTGATGTAGGTATGGTTGAAACAGCTGTCGAGGTTCTCGGAGAGCAGAGAGTACTTTTCGGAAGTGATATTCCGTTTCAGTCGCCGAGCATTTCGATGGCTAAGGTTCTAGAGGCAAATATTAGTGATTATGTCAAAGAAATGATTTTTTATAGAAATGCATTAGAGTTATTTAATTTGAGGGGGAAAATATGATAGATGTTTCCAGCTATATCGGAAGTCTGCCCAAGAGGTCTTGCAGACTTACTTTAGAGGAGATGATAGCGCTCGCTAAGAGACACGGCATAAAGTACATGGTGGTTTCTCATACAAGCTCTCATTTAAGTAGAAGTCCACTTTATGGGAATAAGGTGGTAGCAGAGATTTCGAGGAAGTATAGGGAGCTTTATGCGGCAATAGTTGTTAATCCTTCTCTGCTGATCGATAAAAGTATAGTCTCTTCTGACAAAATAAGGGTCATTAGAGTAAGTCCTCTGTATCACGGATATTCTCTTGTTAATGAAAAATATTCAAAAAAGCTTGCGGAAATAATTGTGGAGACGGAGCTTCCCTTACACATACCACTTAGACTTCACTTTACTGAGCCTTACCAGGTAAAAGTGCTCGATGTAAGAGAATTTGCGCTAAAGAACAGAGACTTAGGTATTATAGTCGGGGGCTTTAATTACGATCTTCTGTTAGAAGTCATAAGTTTTCTTGGAAACTTAGACAATGTTTACTTAGAGATCTCTCTGCTTCAAAGCTATAGAGGGGTCGAGACTCTGGTCGATGTGATGGGAGCTGACCGCATTCTTTTCGGGACAAATATGCCCTTTAGCTATCCACTAGCCTCAATACTCAAGGTAACTAAGGCGGAGATATCTGAGAAGTTTAAGAGGATGATTTTAGAAGAAAATGCTAAAAAACTTATAGGAATTAACTAGTTTTCCTTTTTCTCAGTAATATTACTGCTGCGACCACTGCTATAACTATAACTGCTATTATAGCTATATATATCTCAATAGGCTGTGTTATCTCGAGTGATATTGTCTTTGTTACTTCTGGATAATTTGAAGCGTAGACCTTTACTTTAAGTGAAGCTGAGCCTATTTCTTTGCCTTCTATACTTATTTTAATCTCTTTGTACTTATTTGGCTCAATATCTCCTACAGCTATTCGAGTGCTCTCTACTACGAGGTTCTCTATGTTTGTTATTCGCACTTCGACGTCTCTTGCAGTAGCGTCTCCTATGTTACTTATCTTGATTGTGATAGAGCTAGATTTTCCTTTACCTAAGCTCGATGGAGCTGATACTGTGACCTCGAGTTTAGGCTTTGCTAAGGCTATTTCTTTAATGGTTTCGTTGACGTTGCCTGCGAAGTCACGTGCTATGACTTTTATATACAGCTTCTCTGCTTTACCTAAGTCTTCTTTAGTTAGCGGGAGCCAGACTATGTAACTCACTTTCTCAAATTCAGGGTCTACTAGATCCATTAGTGCTGGCTTATGCCATTCTTTGCCGTCTAGTGAATATAGCACTTTGACTTCGTCTACGCCCCACTCACTGTCTTTAGCCTCTACTGTCAGCAGCACCCACTGGTCTTCTTGAGTAAGTTTCTCCGAAATGAACACTAGAGGAGACTTGTCATCGGTTGTAGCTGCTACCGTAAACTTGACTACAGATTCTGGGGGCAAGTCCACGTTCTTGAGGACTATGTAGTAGCAGTCTTCTGCTTCAATTACGTTGTACTCTGGAGTAGTAGGATACCACTTGTACTCTGTGAGAGGCTTGTCTTTTGGTAGCTTGAAGACTATTCTTATGTCGTGGAAATACTGTTTGAGTTCGTTTTTGGCTCTAAAGGATACTGCGTAATGTTTTCCATCGTTTGCTGGAGCGTAGTAGTATTCTATTGTTCCTATCTTATATGGCTTGACTTTTTCTCCTAAGTCTATTGGGATGGAGTTGGGGTACTTGAAGAGACCTGAGGCACTGTAGTATAGTGTTGTTTCGTCTACAGTTCCATTCGAGTAAATGACTAAGTACTTGAATCCTCTTATGTCCTTTTCTCTAACATCGTAGGCTACAGCTGCGGGAGTTACGAAGTAGTGTCTTCTACCTTGAGCATCTTCTATTACGACATTGAGGTCTGTATGTACGTGTTCTGCAAAAATCAGTCTTACGTCATACTTTATTATCAGCTCGAATAAGTAGCGAGCTTCATCTAAGTGGTTCTGCCACGAAGAGTAGAGATATTGTTGTAGCTTACTGAAGTCCTTTGTGCTACTTATCTTGATTACCTGGTTTAATCCTTGGTCTCTGTAGGCAGGAGAGAATAGGGGATGATGGAAAGCGAGCATTTTTACTTTACACTTAGTTTCAGCTAATATTCTTTCGGCCCACTTTAAGTACTTCATTGGAATCCAGCCGTCGCTACCTGTAGGCAGTGCGATCAACAGAAATTCTCCGAAAGATACGCTGTAGTTCTGTGGACCGACTATGCTTTCATAGGTTTCTGCAACCCATCCGTAGTCGTATTCATGGTTTCCTATAACGAGGTAACATGGGCACTCCAGCAGGAAAAATGATCCATAGAAATACTTCCAGCCGCTAGCGCTGGTCGGTCTTTCTACGAGGTCTCCTACAAATATCGCTAAGTCTGGGTTTAGGAGGTTTATTGTCTTTATAGCTTCATAGAAGTAGTCTGCTCCTCCTGGAGTCTTTGTGTCTGCGAAAACTAATAGCCTGAGCTTATCCGGCCACGAAGGGAGAACCCAAACGCTGTGAGGTTCCTCTATAGTTTTCTTTGATCCTCCTTCGCTAAACTCTATTGTTAAATCATAGAGCCCCTCTTTTAAATCGCCGGGCAGTTTGAATATTAATTGCCATATTTTCGTTTCTTTATTATATGAAGAGGACTTGAGCTCGAGAGACCACTCACCGTAGTACTTATTCTTTATTAGAGCCGACCACTGAGAAGCCTTATCGCTTGCCTTAATTAAAACCTCCAGTTCCCCTCCCACTAGAACTGGCTCAGGTAATCCTGGGAGAGGATACTTGACTACCTCAGCGTAATATTTGACTGGTACCTGTGGTGGAGGGGAAGATATAGGATAGCACAGCAGCAGTATTGTAATCAATACGCTAACAATAATTATCCTCTTACGCATAACTCCCGAAATAGTCCCGGTATAACAGATTTAAATATATTCTTGACAATAGCTTATTTAAGCTATGATTTTTTAGGAGAAACAAGCGAGCACTGCTTAAACTTGAGCTCAGCCAATCTCGCTAAGTCTCTTGACACACTTCCTGCTCTTTCTTTGGCAATATTATCACGTATTCATAAGGTATGTATACAGTTACTTTGCTTTTCAGCGATGGTGTAAACCAAGGCTCAACATTTACTAATATGCTTATTCTACCTAGACCTAGTCTTATTTGGTTAAATGGTCCGACAAAGAACAACCATTCAACAGTACCTGTGAACTCATTTGCTTTACTCGGATCGTCTATTCTCAACGCAAAGTCTTCTGGTTTTAGAACAGCGTATGCCTCCTCGCCTTTCCTCAATTTCATATCTTTATCTGGAAGCACTCCTTTAATCCTTATATGGTCTATAGCTATAGTCACAAGGTCTTTGTCTACATCTACGACTTTTCCTTCTATGAGAGAACATCTACCTAGAAAAGTGGCTACGAAGAGGTTTTTAGGTCGGCGATAAACCTCGTCTGGCTCTCCTACTTGCATTATTCTGCCCTGCCTCATTACAGCTATCCTGTCGGAAATCACTAATGCCTCCTCTTGGTCATGAGTTACGTATATAGTGGTTATTTTGAGCTCTTTCTGTAAGCGTTTAAGCTCTTCTCTCATCTCAACCCTAAGGCGAGCGTCTAAGTTGCTGAGAGGCTCGTCTAGAAGGAGAACTTTAGGCTCAATTACTAGAGCACGCGCTAAAGCTACTCTCTGCTGCTGTCCTCCAGACAGCTGTGTTGGATACCTGTTCTCAAGTCCCTTTAGCTGAACTAGTTCTAATACTTCATCGACTTTCTTCTTTATCTCATGTTTAGAGTATCCTCTTATTTTAAGGCCATACGAGATATTTTCGAAGACAGTCATGTGGGGCCAGAGAGCATAGTTTTGGAAAACCATTCCAGTATTTCTCTTATATGGAGGGACGTCGGTGACGTCTTCGTCGTCAAAGAATATTCTACCTTTATCGGGGTATTCTAATCCCGCTATTATTCTTAGAGTAGTTGTTTTCCCACATCCGCTAGGCCCTAGGAATGTAAAGAACTCACCTTCCTTTATCTCTAGAGTAACATCGTCAACTGCTACTACTTTTCCGAACCTCTTACTCACGTTCTTTAGCCTCACGACGACCATTTTATACACCCAGGAATGCTACTCTCTGCTTAAGTATATAGTTGGACACTGATATAGCTAATATTTGAGCTACTATTAAAAGTACTCCTAGTGCTGCCGCTACGCTTACTGTTCCTACTGCCGCGCTAGCATATATTACTTGGCTCATGTAGAACGTTATTGGTCCTTGATTTGGGTTTAGGTTACTGAGAGTAATGCTCGTGCTGACTTCGTTCATTGAGTATACGAAGGAGAGTATTCCTCCGCTAATAACGTTTGATATTATGAGAGGGAGAGCTATTGTAAAGAATACTTTTGCTCGGTCTGCTCCTAGATTTAGTGCCGCCTCTTCTAGACTCTCGTGTACTTGCTGAAAACCTGCGAAAACCGTTCTGGCTGTGAACGGAAGTCTTCTCACGCTGTATGAGAATATGAGCAGTAGTCCTGGGTTGAAGAATGGGTCTAGTGGTGTTTGTGAGAAGTAGGTCGCGAAAAAAAGTAGGTAGCCTACAGCTACGATAATACCGGGAATAGCTATTGGGAGAGTAGACAGAGCGTCGATTAGATCTCTTCCAGGTATTTTTCTTCTAGCCACTACATATGCTGCACTCGTTCCCACCAATAGCATGATTAATGTAGCTACCGAAGAGTAAATCAGACTATTTAGTATCGCTCTAAATACTTCTCTATTGACAAGCAGAGCCGATATGTGTTCTAGTGTTACTTTAGAAGGCAGTTTACTCATCGCCCAGTCAGTAAATGCTAAGACTACTACTCCGAATTGTGGAAATGATGCAGAGAGGGCTAGTATTATGAGGAATACGTATATAGGTACAAGTCCTTTAACACCTAATCTACGTACTCTGGGCTTCCATCTACCACCTTTACTTAGCATAGCATAGCTCTTGAGGGTAACGTACTTTTTAATCAGCAGAAATATAGCTAAAGCTATTATTAGCATGACTACCGCCATTGCGTATGTTGATGCGTGTACTTGTTCAATAGATCCTATACCTTTTCTGAATTCATCATATATTCGAAAACTTAAGATTTTTTCATGGAGCCCGCTACCAAAGGCTCCACTTAGTCCTATTGGTGCACCTAAGTCTTCCATACTAAATATGAAAACCAATGCTGCTCCAGCAGATATTCCTGGCAGAGCTAAGGGGAGAGTTATTGTTAGAAACAATTTAAGCCCCTTTGCTCCCAAGTTCTCTGCTTGCTCTTCGAGAGATGGATCTATGTTTATGAAAGAGGAATACGCGTTCAAATATACTATTGGGTATAAGCTTAAGGTTTGTATTAAGATAAGTGCAGGTAATCCCGTCACCCATATTTTAAATGGTAATATCTTCAGAGTCTCGTATAAGAGATAATTTACTAATCCATTTACTGCAAGCACTTTTCCTAGTACAAAGGCGTTAACGAATGGTGTTGCTAACATAGGGATAAGTAAGATTACTTTGAAGAAGTTCTTACCCGGGAACTCGTATCTAGCCATAATGAATGCCGCTAAGACGCCGAGAGTAGTGGCGAAAATCATTACCATCGTCGATACGAAGAGAGTATTGAGAAAGATACCGAAGTCAGGTCCCTTTCGCCCTATTATAAGTATTTCTCCCTGAGGAGTGCGGACAAGCTCTATCCATGAAGTTTCAGGCTTTGTTTTAATAAAGTCTCCTCCCGCGACAAGAGACTCAAAGTAATATAATGAAAGAGAACCTTTGTGGAAGAACGCTCTTAGGATCATGAAAGATACTGGAAGCACTAGGAATGCTCCTAGTATTAAGCCAACTATTATTAATTGGGTTACTGTAAGAGGATCTAGTTCTCGTTTGATTAGTTTAATATTTAAGTTCATCTAATTCCCTTGTAGTAGATGTATTTCGGCTAAAAAAGTTTATTTAATAAATATATGTGGAAAATATTCCTAATAGCTTAACCTCCTCCGATGATAGCTTTGACTTCGCTTATTATTTTCTCATACCTGTTAATAGCAGACTCCTTCCATACTTTAAGTAGCTTATTCCTGTAGTCAACGTCTTTAACTAGCTTAGTGTTTATGCTTTGTGCATACTCTTGTGTAAATGTCACGCTTTTTCCTGTAGCGGGATCTGTGAAAACAAGTTTAGTGGGGTCTGCTAGTTCCTCTATTAGCTCGATGAATTTGTTTCTGTCTATTTTCTCTTTCTGTTTTGCTTCGACTATAAGCATCCACGCCTCCTGAAGTTTACTGTGGGCGTCAGTGATAGTTGCGTAGAAGAACCACCTCATAGCGTTCTCATAGGACAGTGCTAGCTCATCGCTGAAGCCTATTGGTATTTTGCTTAAAGTCTCTTCGTAGGCTCGCTTAATGTCCTCTCTCTCCTTGCCTTCAGGAGTCCCAAAAACTTTAGGATTCGCTGGCAGACGATTTATGTTCTTGTCTAGCCACACTTTTTGTCCCTCAGCGCTGAGAACCCATGCAATAAACGCCTGAGCTTCTTTGGGATGCTTACTTGTTACTAGCAGTGCTATGGGGTCTCCATTTATTATTGTGCCGTCATCAGGCATCACATACTTACAGTTTGGATTCTGTATCTGTGCAGTGTACCCATAGAAGTCAATAGTGATTCCCACGGCTATGTCTCCTCTAATTACAGCGTCTCTCACTAGACCAGACTCTCCGAATATCTTAGAGTTAGCACCCATTAGCGTAATTATTATCCAGCCTTTCTTCCATCCGTAGATCTGGAGTATTATCTCGTACATTCTCGTATTACTAGTGCTTCTAGTTGGGCAAGCTACACCTACCTTAGAATCAGGCAGGTATACTGCGAAAGTCTCGTTTGCTAAATCTATCCAAGACTTAGGTTCAGGTATTTTTAGCTCACTTATGACCTTAGTATTTATTGTGAAGCCGAATGATGAAATTGCAGCAGCAATCCATATTATTTCTCCTTTCTCGTTTCTCCTGATTAAGGGCGCTCCATTTATCTCCTCAGGTATTTCTTTAAGTACTTCTTTAATCAGCGTGCTGTTCATCGGCTTAAGTAAGCCCTCGTATGCTAAGTAGTCAAAGAGCGTTGGACCTCCTCCCCAGGCAACATCTATTTCTTTTCCCGGCTTCTGGCCACTCGACTTAATGATCTCTATCCACTGTCCTGGATCTATTGGTAGCCACACTATATCGACTATGTTATACTCTTTGGCTATTTTGCTCTTTAGGAAAAGCTCCTTAGTTTTATCCAGTATGTCATATCCATGTCTAGTTATTACCCTAAGTACGACACCTTTTTTCTGGGGTCTTTGGGTCATTAAAAAGTAAGCGCCTACAGATATCGCTAGAATAACTACAACTACTATAGCTGCTATCTTAAGGGATATTTTCCCCTTAGACCTCATCGTATGTTATGTCTCTCATAAATATTTATTCCTGTCTCTGAGCTATTCAGCTAAGCTTTCTTCACGAGAAATAGTTGGGCTATTTAATTAAGTTAAAAAATTCGGTATTCGCACGCTTATTTTTAAGATAAATCTTATATACCTTCTGAAAGTCTAACTTCCGGAGACTATGAGAACTAAAGTATGCCTTCTAGCACTAATTCTATTAGCAGTACTAATTGCCGGGACTGCTTCGGCTAAGCCTGTTGTTGCTGTCTTCGCTAAGGGAATGATTAAGATGAATTTGCAGCTTGAGTGGATGATTGGTAATATTACTGATGTTGAGTGGAAGGTTTTCACAGAGACTATTACGTATGACGATATTAAGGATGCTAAAATGCTTATAGTAGTTCTAGTGGATATTGACGCTGAATTCGCTGACGAGGAAATAAGTGCTATTGTAAAATGGTTTAATGATGGTGGTAAAACACTATGGCTGTGTGGTGACAGTGACTACAAGGGCGGAGACTTCAAGAGAATACCTAAAATGAACAAAATAGCTGAAGCCGTAGGAACAGTACTAAGAAACGAGCACACAGAAGGTGTAGATAGGGGATCGAACTGCGGTAAACCATACAGAGTAGCAGCTCTAATAAATCCTGATGACGTCTTTGGAGAACTAAAGGTAAGTAAGCCTGTGCTCTTCCACGGACCAGGTATAATAGTAGCCTACAAGAACGGCAAATGGATGCCTCTTGAAGATAAGGCTCCCGAAAATGTCTTCAGGATTGCTTGGACAAGCGACAAGGGTGCTGTAGCTGAGTTCGTTGAGCCCCTGCCTGAGGTACATGAAGTAGGATATGAGGGTAAGCTAGTCTTAATGGCTGCTGAAGTTTTTCCAGATAAGAAGAACATAGTGTTCTATTCTGCTGAAGCACCTTTCGACCACTACCGTGGAATGTGGACAACAATATATCACGATGTATCACTAGACGGTCCAGCATTCGTGACTAAAGTAGTTAAACTAGGAGTAAATCCAGAGCCTGTTTGGAAAGCGCTTGAGCAGAAGAAGCTGATGAATACACTGATGATGGTATTACCCATAGTAGTCATAGTGATCATAGCAGTAATAGTAGTGCTTCTTCTCAAGAAAAAGAAAAAATAAAATATTCCTTCTTAATTTTTCTTTACATTATATTTATACTATAATGCCTTATCGGTCTTCTCTAATAGAGGCTACTTCATTAAGTAACATTGTGGATGATAGCTTATCGTGATACATCAAAAACCTAACCTAAAAAATATAAAGTCTCCTAAGGTGAGTTTATATAGTGGATTATGAGCCAAAAAAGCTTTAGTAAAACTGAAATTACCAGAGAGAATGTTAGATATCTTGTATATTCTCTACTAACAAAAGATATAAAAGTATTAAAACCTGTCGTAGAAGTAGAAGGAATATATTATCCTGATATAGGCAACTACTTTGAAGTCGTTGACCTATTAGAAGAGCTAGCTTCTGAAGGATACCTTAAAAGAGGAAAATTTACGAGAATAATACTGTGTCCTAATTGTAACTCTCACCTAGCACTATCAAAGTACTTATGCCCAAACTGCGGCTCATTTGATGTAGAGAGAATAAAGCTAGTTATGCATGTACCTTGTGGTCACATTGATGTCTTGTCGACATTCAAAGAAAAATGTCCAACATGTGGAGAAGTCATTAGAAGTGAGGATTTAGAGCTTTTAGGAGAAATAATGGAATGTAATTCCTGTAAAGCTAGATTTGATGAACCGGCTGTTAAGCATTATTGCTTAAATTGTGGCATAGAGTTCACTCATAGGGAAGCTATTTATGAGAGAATATATGAGTATGAAATAGTAGAGCAGAAATTTAAGGAACTTGAGGAATCAATCGTTTTAAATATAGTTAGATCATTTTTCGAGGAAAGAGGATTTAGTGTAAAAGAGGAGGCTATAGCTAAAGGAGCCAGCGGACTTAATCATGTTTTCTCATTTCTAGCTATAAGAGAAAATAAAGGACTCTATATTGACGTAAAGCTCGCTGATGGAGACTGCTCGGACATCTATGTGAGATCTTATGCAAAATACATCGATATAAGAGATGTAAATGCAGTAAAGTCTGTCCTTTTAGTTTTAAAAGGAAGTGGTGTGAAAGAGAGCTATGAAACGGAGTTTATGTGTATTACTTTTAATAGCGTTGAAGAACTCAGAGATAAATTAACTAAGATTTATGACAATATAGTTTCAGATATTAGAAGTTAATCTGAATTAATTAGATTACATGGAGATAGATCCTTTTATTATAGATTCAAAGTAGCCTCTCAGTATAATACTTAAAATACTAAAGAAGAAAGCTACCGCGATTAACATTATAATTACGTGTTTTATACCTTTGGTAGCGGATCCTTCAACGATCTTTCCTGCTATGAATCCTCCCATAATCGACTGAACAAGAGAGCTTAGAAAGAACAGTCCTTCATAAATTCGCTCATCTAGTGTACCGAAAATAAAGGTTCCTCCTACTGCTTTGCCTATTTCTGCTGTAGGCCTTATGAATGACTCCATTATTATTACTGCTATAAAGCTAAAGAGAAACACGCTCATGTATATTATCCACACGTAGTGTTTTAGTCTTCCTCTCTTGCTCTGTTCGTAGTCTCTTATCATAGAGTATATTCTAGCAGCTGAATCTAAGACTTCAGTCATTCTACCTCCACTCCTATAAGCTTCTACTAGTGTTACGTAAGCTCTCTGGACTGAGGTCGTGGGTATTCTTTTCGCTAGACTTTTTACAGCGTCTTCGAAGTCTGCTCGCAGCTTGTACCTTATCACTACTTTGTTTAACTCTTTACCTAAAGCGCTCTCTCGCTCTCTTCTCGCGTAATCCTCTAGGGCTTGTGGTAAACTTAGCCCTGCTCTGGTGCTCTCAGCTAATTCTTTGAAAAAGTCTGGTAGTTTGTCCTCTAAGCTTCTGACATATCTGTCTTCTAAGTAGTTTATGAGAGCTATTGGTATACAGATGAGAATTAAGCCAAATATAACTGAAGTATTGAAAATTAAGTCATAGGGTAAAGGTATACCTATAGATGTAAATACTAAACATTCATTTAGAGTTTTAATACCTGTAAGTATAGGAAAGAATATGATAATTGTACCTAATATCCCGGATAGAGTGTACACTGAGTATCTAAGCTCTTTTGGAATTAGTATGCTCACAGAGTATTCATGATTCTCCGCTTAAATTTTTTAAGATCTAGACAATACGCTATCATATAGAAGTAGCATTACAAGAGAGGCCGACGGCATGTATATTAAAATAATGGCTACAGTCAGCACTACTGGATCTAGTCCGAAGACCGCTCCACCTATCATTGACATCAAGACGAAAAGTAGTATGAATATTACTGGTGCAGCGACCATTGCTGCGACATATACTTCAGAGAGAAAGCTCAGTGTCTCTACTAAGCTTTCGAGTTTAGATTCCTTTTCTCTAATCATAGTAGACGTCACATAGTTTAGGTAGCTTCTTAGATCCCCGCTAGTAAGCGCGGTTTCTCTTAAACCTATAAGGAGCCTCGCGAAAACTGGCGATGCTGTTCGCTGAGCCGCAATACTTAGTGCTGTAGGCAGGTCATATCCAAGTACTTTTATGCTCTTCACTATACCTTGAAATTCGCTTCTGATCTCTTTCTCAGGCTCTACTTCTGCTACTCTTTCTAACATATGCTCCAGCGATGCTCCTCCCGCAGCTAATACAGCCATATAGCTAACTGTATAAAGCAAACTTTTTTCTATTATTCTTCTTCTCTCTGAAACTTTGTAGAGGGGGTAAGCTATCATAAACATTAAGAAGGATAGTGAGACGACCAACGAGAGTATTATTCCAAGAAGTATCGATATAAAGAGGGGGGCTTTCAATAGTACTATATGTAATATCACTAAGATAACTAAGGACGCGGCTAATGTAAAAAAAGGTATAGAAAAAGTTAATCCGATGTACGCTTTATAGTGCATCTTTATTTTTGCCTTTATACACAAATCTATAAAAGACCTCAATTTATCTTCATATCTCTCGAGGAAAGTTCTATAGAACTTGTAGCCATATGCTTCTAGCATTATATAATAGCCCCCGCCTTAAGCGAAGTATAGGCTTCTCTCGGACTCCTATAGTACTTATTGATAAACTCTGCTACTTCATCAAAGCTCTTTATTTTTCTTAAAGCTAGTATATTAAGTATTTCTGCTCTTCTATGCCACTCTTCCATTATTTCATTTAGCGTCACGAAGTTTCTTTCAGCTATTTTCTTGAGAAGCTCGCTTTCTCCGACTTGTACAAAAATGTCTCTTCTCGCATCCCATCTAAATACCCTCTTCATTTTCACTTCTCCTTTAGCTCTATCGTAGCCTAATACTTCGTAAACTTCATAGACTCTTCTTACAGCTCTGTCGCCTAGCTTATGTCTCACCATCTGCACAAATACATTAGCGAAAGGTATGAGTTCTGGAGGGACATTCATTGGTCTTGCTTGAAGTCTCATTACGGCGGCTTCGCAGCTTTCGGCGTGTATTGTACACATGCCCGCGTGTCCTGAAGCTATTGCTTGGAAGAGAGTAAATGCTTCTTCTCCTCTCACCTCTCCTATGATAATGTAGTCTGGCCGCTGCCTTAGAGCTGACTTCAGTAAATCGTATAGTGTTATGTTTTCTACTCCCGCTTCAGTAGAGGGTCTAGTTACTAGAGGTATCCAGTTTTCGTGGGGAAGTCTTATCTCAGGAACTTCTTCGATAGTCACTATTTTCAGCTCGGGTCTAATGAAAGTGGCTATGGCGTTTAACATCGTTGTTTTGCCTGTTGCTGTCGCTCCGCTTATTATTATTGTCCTCATGTTATCGACTGCAAGCCAGAAGTAGGCTGCTAGTTCTGGAGATACTGTATTAAGTGATATTAAGTCTATTATGGTGAAGGGTACTGCTCTAAACTTTCTTATGGTAAATGTGCCTCCTCTCATTGAGACTTCTTTGAGGGTAAGGTGTATACGAAATCCTTCGGGCAGTGATCCCTCTAGTATGGGCTTGGCTATTGAGATATGTTTTCCAGCTTTGTAGGCCAGTCTGTGTATCATAGCTTCTAGCTCATCTTCGGTTTCAAAGACTATGTTTGATGGAATGGACTCGTAGTATTTGTGCCATACGTATACAGGTATGCCTACTCCGTCACATGATATGTCCTCGAGGTTCTCGTCTCTTATCATAACGTCTATTTTCCCATAGCCTAGGAAGTCTCTTTTAATATAATATATAATTTTGTGTATTGAAGGCTTTGGTACCTTTATCCTGAATTTCTTAATAATCTTTACTATAGTGTTTTGCACAAATTCTTCTGACTTTGCTTCAATCATTAACTTTTCACTAGACTCTATGAAATCTAGAAATATTCTTTTAACTTCATCGAGAGCTTTCTTTTCGTAATCGCTTAAAAGAGGCTCTATTACTAGATATTTTAGGAACCCTCTTTTGTCTTTAGCTATAGCAACATAAGCTAAAGGAGGGTTAACTGCATAAAACTCCTTAAATATGTAGCCTTTGAAACGTGTTTCCTTAAGCTTTAGTTCAGCTCTCATTTAAATCTCTACTAAGATACTTACGGCAAGATATATTGATTTTTCGTTCAAAAATATGCACAAAGTTTTTATCACAATCTATGTAGAAATAACTAGTTATGAAAAATGACAGAGCAGTAAGTGAAGTAGTGTCCTCTGTGTTGATGCTTGTTATAACTGTGGTAATTAGTTTAATAATTTACTTATGGTATACTGGATATTTATCAAATGTTGAAAGTGCTGTTAATAGACTTCTATTAGAAGAAGAACTTTCCTTGCGTGAAAGATTTAAAATAATTCATGTATCAGTCTCAAAAAACTCTGATTCTTCTACTTTAAATATTTCAATATATGTTTATAATTATGGTGATATACTAGTAACCATAAGTACAGTTTACATTAATGATACTCTTGTAAATTTATTGCCTGCTTATAAGCTTATGCCTAGTAGAGTCGCTGTAATAAAAGTTCCTTTTACTTCTACAGTTAGCTCTTCTTCTCTTATTAGAATAAGGGTTGTTAGTAGGAGGGGTAATTATGCTGAATACAGTGTTAGGTCGCCGTAAGGGAATATCTGTTCCAATAGCTACTATGTTTATGATCTTAATAATAGTGCTTTCGATAGCTTTTATGCTTTTCTTAATACATCGTATAGGCGAGATAAGTAGGACTGGTGTTCAGGTAGTAAGAGAGGAAAGAGAAAAAATGGCTGAAAATGCTGAGCTATTTATAGTTAAAATAAATGTCACCAATGGCGACTGTATGATTACATTCGGGCTACTTAATACAGGCTCTCTTACACTTACACCTCAGCACATCTACGCTTTTTTAATAGATAAAGGAAATTATACAGATATCCCCCTTGTACAGCCCTCTTTTAGGAGTATTTCTCCTGGTGAGTGCCTCTATTTCAATATAACTATACCTTATATAATTCCTAATGAAACTAGATATTATCTATTTAAATTACTCTCTACGAGAGGAAATGTTTATTCAACATATTTAAAATTAGTAGTTCCTATGGCATATTTATTTGTAAGCCCCCCTGTACTCTATAATGGTTGTGTAGGCTCTGTTTGGCTAGTTGTTATCAATAACTCTACTTCACCTTTATTTAACCTAACACCTATATTGAGCTACTCTCCGGAAGACGTTAATATTTCTATAAGTAATGCAACTCCGACGAGTATAGATCGCCTTCCTCCAGGAGCAACTGCCATATTTTTCTGGAATATCACTGTGAACTCCTTAGGCACTGCCGAGAACGTGACATTTACAGCATACTTCCTCTCACTCAACGTATCTGTCTCAGCTAATAGAACTGTCGGCGTAGTTCCTACTCCTAGAATCTCCACTATTTCCGCTAAAATAATTATCGAAAACAACTTGTGTCGGAGCGGAGACAATGTGACTATTATAGTCAATGTGACAAACTTTGGTCCAAATGATGTAAATAATGTTACTCCAGTGATTTCACTGATAGGTAAGTATCCTCAATCAATAAGTGTTCAATACGCCTTATTAGACTCTCCTCAGACTATACCAGCTAATAGTTTTGCAGTCTTCAGATATAACCTAACATGTCAGGGTAGGGGTACAATAATTGTTTTTGTGTACGCTTATGGATATGATTCAGTTACAGGTCATACTGTATACACGAGTGAAGTAGCTTCAAGGGAAATCTACGTGAGAGAGGGAGGAAATTTATCCTGCGTAATTTTTGCGCCTTCAACCGTCATAAGCGGCTTTAACACAACTATAGCTATTAGAGTGAGAAATACTGGCGACGTAGACGTATACAATGTATCTACATATTTGAGCTTATCAGTAATCGATGGAGACGCTAATATCGTATTGGGACCACTACCAGTGAAGATCGACGTCTTGCCTTCGAGCGCAGAAGCCTTCTTTAAGTATATAATAAATGTTACAGGCACAAGTGCTACCAAGATAACTCTGCTAGTAAAAGCTAATGGAACAGATGTATTCGGAATAGTTGTAGAAAATAGTACAAGCGAAGTACTCTATGTAAGAGAACTCATCGCTGTTTCTCTTGAGGTACGCTATGAAGAGGGAAATCTTCCGCCTTCCTACGGAACTGTAGTAATTCTCCATAACGGAAGCTATGCTAATGCAACACTATATGTACGCAAACCCCCATACTATAGAGTTTTAGTAAATATAACAAGTCCATTTAGAAGAATAAATTTCCCTACTCCAGTTTTCATAAATTTTACTAAACTTCTAGAAGACCTCGGAGTCGCTGGAACCTTAGACATTAACTCGATAAGAGTCCTTAACGCTACGACGCTTCGAGAAATACCATATAATTACACAACTGCGGCAGGCTTTAACGCTCTGACAAATGCGTGTATGTGGATAGTCTTTCCAGCGAACATAACGCCCGGCTCAATTTCTCAAGTATACATATATTTTAATACATTAGAAAATGGGCCTGCACAACCCCCCTCGCAATACTACAATGTGAGTTATGTAGATACGATAAACAATAGTACAGCGTATGACACTGAGTATTATATTGTGCTGAAATTTCCTCATATTTTCTATGAATTATCGTCATTAACATACATTCTGTACGGCGATGATAATTATGTATATCAGTCATTTGGCTTCACTTTTCCTTTTTACGGACTGTCCTATAGAGGAGCCTATGTCTGCACTAACGGTTATATGGATTTTAGATCAGGTAGAGCTGAGTGGAGAACAGTTCCTTACACAACATATTTCACTCCGTACCGAATTATAGCTCCTTTTCAAATGGATCTCTACGCGTATCCGTGGCCTTCAGCAATAGGAGTATACAGAGGTACTATATCTTTATATAACCTCCAAGGAATAGGGTTTTATTACAATATGCTTTATTACGGATACCTTACTAGCTATGCTGTATTTGAAACAATATTGTTAGAAAGCGGGGATAT
>Ga0164311_10000048_pt1 | contig 40773 bp, 50 predicted proteins | sample GuaBasSedimGuay2_FD_121796 | JGI IMG/M metagenome (GOLD analysis project Ga0164311, IMG submission 121796) | Subseafloor sediment microbial communities from Guaymas Basin, Gulf of California, Mexico - Guay2, Core 4569-9, 9-12 cm | ecosystem: Environmental > Aquatic > Marine > Hydrothermal vents... | reverse complement strand
TTGCGATCTTAGATAGAGCCTTGATCAAGCTTTCTGTTCCTACAGTCTTAGCGGCGTATTGATCAGCATAGAGTTCTTCAGGCCAGTAGATCTTCTTGGTTATTAGTCTTAGGATGATTAAGGTGACTGCGACTATGATTAATGTAGTTGCCATCGCAGTTGGTATCACAGCGATGAAAAACCACAGCGTTAAGGCTTCGAATAGATTGTTACTCAATTGGGCTATGAGGAATAGGATGTAGGTTAAAGCCCCTTGGATTAATGGTGAAACTAGGTACTTAAATATAAGGATCAACGCTAGGCCTATCATAGATGCGATGGCCATTAGCTTAGCTAAGTTTCTATTGAACGTTGGGCTCTCTAAGTGGCCTATTTCATGGGCTAAGATAGCTTTAGCTTCATCTATCTCAAGATAGTTCTCTTTTAATGCCTTGAGAAACCCCTGAGTAACTATGATTTTCCTGTTCCAGAACCCTGCTCTAGTATTGATGAGCTTTAACCTCTTTACCTTTACTTCAACTCCTTTACCTCCTGGGATGGATGCTAATAGCTCTTTCACAAAGTTTAGTGTATCCTCCATGTTCAAGGCCTTTACCCAAGGACATTGGGTACGACTTAGTTTCTCGGTCCTGAAACTCCTTGTTGCTGAATCTTAACTTTTGAGTTCATGGTCTTCTAGGCTCCTTGCTCGGCCAATAGGTCTTCTGTAAGCATCGATTCATAGATCTTTGGATGTATCGACAACGGATATAGGATGAAAGCACACGAGGAAATAACTTCTACAACTACTAACCCTGAGTATTCGTAACAAACAAGGAATAGGGCGGCAAGTAGGAGACCTACAAGCATGTAGAGAGAGCTAAGCGTGTTTCCATCAGACTTAATGATGTATGAAAGTGCCAGCCCCAACGTTAATCCGCTTGCAAGGCTAGGTCTCAAAGGGAAGGCGACGTAGAGCGCGATGCTCAGAGGTATGGTTAGCGCTAAGATAACCTTTGGGTCCATCTTTAGATTAAGCTTCTCCGCGTAGTTAGAGATGAAAGCTATTGCTATGCCAAGCAGTGCTCCACCGATGAGGTCGTGTATGTAATGGACGCCAAGGGCTACTCTGGTGAAGGCGACCGTGATAGCCATAGGGTATAGGATCAACGCTCTCTTATCTTTCAAGGAGAAATATGTAGCTACGAAGAAGGCTATTGTTGCGTGTCCGCTTGGAAACCCATAGGGGTCTTCTACGGTTGTTAACCATCCTTCGATGGGTGGTCTTGGGAGCTTAAGTAAATGTTTAAGTACAGTAGATAGAATGAAGCAAACCAGTAGGCCAGCGGTGAGAGTTCTTGCCTCCTTTGCTTTGCCTCTCCATTGAAGTATGAAGGCAGCGAAAAGCCACGTAATGAAGTTTCCTAGCTGCGTTAAGATGACCATGACTTCAAGTTCCAAGGCTTCTCCCTGTCTCTACCATGAATGCTGGGCGAATGTACTTCACAGTCATTGATTGTTATAGTCCTAGATATAACCACTGCTTCTCCTCCTATTTCGTTGGGCAGGGAGCTTTCAATGGTATCTAGTTAGTTGAAAAGGGGCTAAGGTCAAGGCGTCAAGTGATCGAAGATTTTATTGCTACGTCCATGCAGTAGGGTTATCTTATTAATTACCAAGGGTTAAGGAGCTTGGCGTGGACGATGATGATGTAAAGTGCCGTGACAGCTAAACCTAGGCATAAGAAGCCTTCATTGACTAAACGGTTACTAGACCTGAAGACCTTAAACCCTACTTCAAGCCCTGAAAAAGGAAGGAACGGCTTGAAGCTTCTATGAGTGAAAGCGTCTCCTATTAGGTGTAGGAGGACCCCCCCAAACCCTCCTAGGAACCCCCCTAAGAAGCCTATGGAGGTGTCCAAGAAAAGGATGCCGACAGCCACGCCCGCGATGACGCCAACCGTTACATTATGGGTGTACTTCCTATGGGGAAGCCCAAGCTTAAGATCTACGTCAGGAAGCGTCGAGAGCGCTGTTGCGATAGCGGCTACTAGTACAGCATTAAAGTCTTTTACTTTAAGGAGGACTAAGAGGCCAAACGATATTAAGAGGGCTAGCCCGAGGTGTCCTCGGGCATACACGTTAAAACGCCTTAATCCTTCTTCAATGGCTCCATGGTTATCCTGCAAGGTATAGGTAGCTTAGAGGCTGCCCTCTTCAACGCCTCCTTAGCCAAATTTACCTTGTCGCTTCTCGTCTTAACCGTCATAACGACGCTGCCAGAGTTGACCCTGGCAGCTAAGCCGACAGGGTCTCCGAAAGCCAGCCTCATGCCGTCCTGTAGCCTATCTGCGCCAGCGAAGGCCATCATCTTGTTCTCGCGCAGTATGTGGTGGGGGTAAGGATGAATGATCAGGTAGTAGCTTTGGTCCGTGAGCCTAGTGGCAAGAAACTTGCTGGCCATGAGCCTAGCAGCCTCCAAAGCATTATGCCTAATCTGCCCAGCCTCCTTCGCTACTAGCTTAAGTTCTACGTCGAAGTCTCCGTGAGGGTTTCCCATCCTAAATTTGACTACCTTAGGGTGGAGCCCTGACCCTATATACTCTCGCCTAGTGTAGGCTGGGCCGCTTAGCCTCGTGTAGCACTTTGCTGGACGAAGAGGCATGTTTTTCCACCTCGAACTCTGGAGGAGGGGGTTGTAAGCTCGATTTAAACTTTAGCCTTTTCGAGACAAGGTTTAGGTGTAGCCTCTATGATTAACTTGAGGGGGAATTGAAGTGAGAATCAGGGTGGTCTTAGTTGAGCCGGAGAAGGAAGGTAATATAGGGGGTGTGGCTAGGGCCATGAAGAACTTCGGCCTCACACAGCTTTACTTGGTCAACCCTAAGGTGACGGTTGGGGTTGAAGCTAGAGCTTACGCGTCTCATGGCGTTGAGGTCTTGGAAAAGGCTAAGATCGTAGGAAGCCTAGACGAGGCTTTAGAGGGCGTAGACTGTGTGGTAGGTACCACGGCGAAAATTAGTAGAAGCCCCTCTAACCTTAGAAGGATCACGATCTTCCCTGAGGAGCTGGCCAAGAGGTTAACTGAGGCTCCAAGGGGTACGGTAGCTCTGCTTTTCGGCAGGGAAAGCATAGGGTTGCTCAATAAGGAGTTGGAGAGGTGTGATGTATTAGTCACCATACCTTCAAACCCCAAGTACCCAGTATTGAACGTGGTTACAGCGGCCGCCGTAGTTTTTTACGAGCTCTATAAAGCGTTTAAAGCTAAAGGTAAGGTGAGCTACGCTAAGCCTGCTGATAGAAAAGTGGTGGAAGCTGCCTTAAAGCACTTCGAGGGTTTAATGGTAGCTTCAGGTATACATGGAGCTAAGCTGGACTTGACCATGAAGGCCCTCAAGAACTTGATGGGTAGAGGATTCTTGGCTAAACGTGAAGCTACTTTACTGGCTGGAGCTTTTAGGAAAGCGTTGCTTAGGGTTTCTTCTTAGAAGCCTTCACTAATGCAAGCTCCTCAAACCAGCCTATACGCTTGCGTTCTTTAACCGTAGCCTCTAACCCTTGCCTCCTAAACCTCTCTACTGCCTCCTCTATTCCTGAAAGGCTCGACTGGACAAGCAGGATTAAGCCTTCGTCCTTCAGCTTCGAGGGTGCCTCGCTTATAAAGCGGTCTGAGACCGCTCTACCACTCCTACCTCCAGACCAGGCTCTACCTAGGCCTTTCTCCTCGACAGGTAGGTAAGGTGGGTTGAAAACTATCAAGTCGAAGCTCCTATCCTTAAACGCTGAGACTAGGTCACCAACCAATACATCAGCCAGGCCTCTCAGCTTATTCGCCGTGATGTTGAGCTTGGTGCACCTAGCGGCGTTTCTATCTATATCTACGGCCACTGTAAAGCAGCCCTTTGAAGCGGCAGTCAAGGCTACAGCCCCGGTCCCTGCTCCTACGTCTAAGACCAGCCCCTTGGCTATATCCTTCACAGCGTCCATCAACAGGTAGGTATCGTCAGATGGAGGATACACTCTCTCCGTCACTGAGAGCTTGAGGCCGTTTAGGTTAAGCTCCATGTCCATGGGCTCCGTACACCGCCTTATAGGCTTTATAGAGGTCGTCCATAGTAAGCTCCCTGACCCTCTTAGAGGCTAAGGAGATAGGCAGGTCGGTTTCATTTAGGTTAGGGAAAGCTCTCTTCAATACGCTTAGCGCGATTCGGTTGCGTTGACTAAAAAGTATCATTACAAGCTTCATGAAGCTTTCCTCATTCACTCTGAAGGGAGGCTTATCCCTTCGTTTAACCTCAACTATAGCTGAGTCTACGTCAGGTACTGGGTAAAAGCATCGTCTAGAGACGAAGCGTAGGAGCTTGACATCGGCATAGTAGGAGGTGGTCACGGTTAGCCTTCCGTAGTCACGTGATCCAGGCTTAGCGATCAGCCTCTCCGCGAACTCCTTCTGGAAGGTTAAAATAGCCTGTTTGAAATCAACCTCTTTAAGGAGCTTGAAGGTGAAGGGAGAAGCTATGGAGTAGGGCACCGTAGATACCACTTTATCCGCCTTCAAACCATACATCTTTAGGAAGTCGCCTTCCACCACCTCAACATTGCTGTTTTCCTTGAACACCTCGCGTAGAGCTTTAACTAGTCGTGAATCCACCTCGATCGCTATTACTTTCCTCGCCTTCTCGGCGAGGAGTCTCGTTAAACAACCTACTCCAGCTCCTACCTCAAGAACAAGATCTGTAGGCTGTATGTCAGCGTAAGCTACCAAATCGAGAAGTAGGGAAGGATCTATGGTGAAGCTCTGTCCAAGTTTCTTCTTCGGTTTAACCTCATACTTGGCTAGTATATGCTTGGTATACCTTAACAATTCATTTCTAGTTAGCTTGAAGTCTTCCTCCATCTCCTTTTTACTCCAAGCTTTTTGGAGCCGGCCTCACGAAGAGATAGTATCGCTGTCCTCCTCTAAGCTCCTCCAAAATGCGATCCTTGATGGCCTCAGCCATGTTACGTAGCCCTACTCTCTCCTCTAAGTCCTTGAAGCTCTCAAACGGCTTTTTCCTCCTTTCCTCAAGAATCTCCCAAAGCTTCTTTTTACCGATACCCTTGATGAGCTCGAGAGAATGCATCCTAGTGGTTAAGGCAGGGGCGGTGTTAAATATCTCCACGAACCTACGCTCGTTCTCTCTAACCACTCTATCTACTACCTTCACTAGCTCATCTCTAGCTGAGGAAGTAAGCTCTTCGTAGCTTATCCTCCTGCTTATATGGTCAACCTTCTCCCGAATACCTTTACCTATAAACACTTTTTCTCCAGGTGTCAATATAACACCATCTCTAGGAACTAGCTCCAATAAAGTGAAGAAATCCTCTCCTACGGCTAGCGCGACCGGTTTCCGGAGATGGATGGGGCGTCGATCAAAAGGATGTCCTCGTGGCAAGTAGTCTAACACGTAGGCATACTCCTCAAACTTCTTTGAGGACAAGACCCGCCTCCCCTTCGCTTACTTCACTCTTCCTCAGCGGCCAAATATTCCTCTAAGAGCTTCCTCATCTCATTAAGCTCCTCGGGCAGGAAGGTCTTCCCTTCTTTAATCAGGATTTGTCTAAGCTCTTCGTTACTCTTAGGTATGATGTTCACGACTTGAGTAGCTGTAGGCTTTGAGAGTCCAAATTTTTCACAAAGCTTCGCGACCAATTCCTCTGCCTTATCACCTGATAGCTTAGAGAAGCGGGTTAGGAAGTCTAAGGTGACCTGTTGGAAATGTTTGAGCTCACCCCATTTTTCCTTGACCTCTCCGAGCACCTCACGTGCCCGTGCTATAGTTATTTCATCCATCTTTCTTACTTTCATCGCAAGTCCCCTATGAATAAGCCTAAATAGTCTTGTCTAGCTTCAATTTAAACGTTCCATAGAGGCCCTTGTTGAAGATAAAGATATAAACCTATTTCTGCAAGTGCTCGTGGTCTTTCCGGAGGGGTGAAGGTGGGGCCTAAGTCCAAGGGCCTAAGATGTAGGTCTAGAAAAAAGCTATCCAAGCATCCTAGGGAGAAAGGGATGAGAGGGCTAAGTAGGCTGCTTCAGGACTACGAGGTAGGACAGAAGGTTTCTATACATATCGATCCGACTAGGATTGAAACAGCGCCTCATGGGAGGTTTCAAGGCCTAACAGGCACTATTATCGGTAGAAGAGGGTCAGCTTACATAGTTGAGGTGTATCTTGGAGATAAGCGGAAAACCGTCATAACCGAGGCGGACCACCTTAAACCCTTAACTAGTACCTAGCTACTCTACATGGGTTACTATGAGCTCTTCTACCTCCACCTTCCTTCCTAGAAGCTCAGCAACGCTTGGCGATGTCCTACCTCCATCTCCCGTTATCAGCTCTTTGACGTAAAGCCCTCCCTGCCCCTTAATGGTCAGCTCCACCTCATCGTTGTTCAGCAGCCTTGCTTTTAACATGTACACTTTCTTCATCCTTATCTTATCAGCTCTTCGATGCAGGACTCTGGTAGGGGTTCTCTGTTTAACAACAATACCCGTGAGCTGTTCCTCCAATTTCTTCAACTGCTCCTCAGTTACTCCTCCTTCCACCTTGACCTTGGCTACGTAGCTCTTCTCCTTGACCGGAGCTGTCATTTTAAGCTTACGTACCTCTTCCCTATTTGAATATCTAAGTTCATGTACCTCGACCTTTCCCTTAGCGTATTCATTTATCTTCGCCTCAACCATGGACAGATCTAGGAACCTCTTTTTAGGTTCCTTAACCTCAACTACGAAGGGTCTTCCTTTACCCATCACCTTCACGTCAACGTCTTCCCTACCTGCCCCATGAAACTTAGCTTCCCTTCCTTCAAAGAGCTTAGCTAAAGGTGAGGCCACCAGCTCTTCTACCGAGGTAGGATACATTCTCCCAGTCCAGTTGCAATGTTCACAGCCTAGTCCCCAGCACTTTGAGCAAAACCACTTATTCTGCGGGATTCCAGGCTCAAGTTTACGGTATCTTCCATAGACGAATACTGGGCTGGGCTTAACCTCGATCTCTCCTGAAACCAGGTTCACTATTACTACGATATCTGGCGAGGAGAACTCTATCTTCTTGTTTAACCTCTGAGCTAAGGCTCTCCTTAGCTCTCTGTTTACCTCGCTTTTGATGGACTCGCCGTAGTTTAAGGAAAGCCTTGACCATAAGCTATCCTCCCTCTCAACTACATCTCCTGGCACCTTGGTGCCCACCAGGAGGTTGTTGAACTCGTAGTTCTTCAAGGCCTCCTCTGCTTTCTCCACGAATCTGGGTATCGTGTCCATGAGGCCTCTACAAATGTAGCAGGGCTCAGGCTTTTCTAGCCCCACTACCTTCATAGCTGGTTTGAAGCCTGACTTAGCTAAGGCTACAAGAAGTTCTCCCCCCTCCTCTTCACCCTCATTCCTTAAACGCTCAGCTTCGATGGCTAGGACCTTCTTTAAAGCCTCTCCACGCTCACTATTGCTTAACCCCCTCACTAACCTAGCGAAGCACCTACCTAGGCAGCTATTACATAGAGCTACCTCCTTGATCAAGGCTTTACATGTTTCTAGGAGATTCATGAACCCTCACTTAAGGAGGTTTACCTAGCAAGGAGAGTTTTTTACCTCTCCTTACAAGCTGTTTGAACATACGCTTCATAGCGTTGAACTGGTTTATGAGCTCCCTCACCTCTCTCGGGTCTACACCACTACCTCGAGCTATGCGTCTGATCCTGGATTTATTGAGGATCTCAGGCTTTTCCATCTCCTCCTTGGTCATGGATTTAAGGACCGCTGACCAGCGCTCCAGCTTCTCCTCAGCTACCTCCATGGCTTCGGCGGGGAGCTTCAGGGATAGGCCTGGTATTAGCTCAAGGATCTTCCTGAAGGGACCCATCTTCCTTAAACTCTCTAGCTGCTCAAGCATGTCCTTTAGTGTGAACCTGCCCGTCAGTAGGGCTTCGACCTTTTTCTTCTCAGGCTTTATCTCTAATTGCTTTACCTTTTCAACTAAGGCTTCTAAGTCGCCCATGCCTAAGAGGAGGTTTACGAACCTGCGAGGATTGAAGGCTTGTAGCTCATCTACCCCCTCTCCAACTCCGATAAGTTTTATAGTGGCTCCTGTAGCTGCCACCGCTGATAAAGCCCCTCCTCCTCTAGCAGCTCCGTCAAGCTTGGTTAGGAATATAGAGCCTACCTTCACTGCTTCGTGAAAGGCTTCGGCCTGAGCTTTAGCTTGTTGACCTATCGTGGCGTCTATGACCAGTATCACTTCGTCAGGCTGTATGGCCCTGGCTATCTCTTTCATCTCCTCTATCAGCCCCTTCTCCTCTTTGTGTCTCCCAGCCGTGTCTATGATTACGACGTTAACACCAGACTTCTTGGCTTTCTCAACTCCTTCCTTAGCCAGCTCTACGGGGCTCTTCGACCTGTCTCCTCCATAGACTGGGATGCCGATTTTCTTTCCCAGCTGAACTAGCTGTTCATAGGCTGCAGGTCTATAATTATCGGCGCACACTAAGGCTGGTTTAAATCCACGTCTCTTTAAGAGTAAAGCGAGCTTAGCGGCACTAGTGGTTTTGCCACTTCCTTGGACGCCCACGAGCATAATCACGTTCAGTTTTCCAGGCGTAAGCCTCAGCTCAGCTGGGCGATCTCCTCCGAGGAGGTTAACAAGCTCTTCATAGATAGCCTTTAACGCTAGCTCCCTCCTCGTCAAGCCTGGAGGGGGCTTGCTTCTAAGCACTTCATCCTCAACCTTCTTGGTTAGCTTCAGGACAAGCTCTACGTTAACATCGCTTTGAAGCAGCGCTCGCTGGACATCGCGTATCAACTCCCTCACCGCCTTTTCATCAGCTACTGGCGCCCCCATGAACTTAGAGAGTGCAGTGCGCAGTGATGACGCCATCTTTTCGAGGACCAAGAACTTCCCACCTTAGCGCGACACTTTAATACAAGGCTTGGGGTTTAAAAGCTACACCCATGTACGACTTTGAGCTAGACCGTATTGTTGAGGAGGTTAAGCGAGTTAAAGCAGGCAAGGTGGCGCTTCAGCTGCCTGAGGGATTGAAGCCTCACGCTCTATCCCTTGCTAGAAAGATAGAGGAGGAGGTTAACTGTCAAGCATACGTGCTCTCGGATCCTTGTTATGGAGCCTGTGACATAGCTCTACAGGAAGCCAAGACCCTAGGCGTCGACCTGCTCATCCATTTTGGCCACTCTCAGCTATTATCTGTCGACCTACCAACATTATACGTAGAGTCTACGGTGAAGCTGCCTGTAAAGGAGGCCGTGGAGAAGGCGCTTCCTCTCCTTAAAGGCGACCGCGTAGGCATAGCGACTTTAATACAGCACTGGAGGGCTTGCGAGGAGGCTAGACAGGTCCTTGAAGACGCTGGCAAGAAGGTGTTAATAGGTCCTCCTCGAGGGAGGTTGAAGAGGCCCGGCCAGATAATTGGCTGTGACTACTCTACAGCTAAGGACGTAGCTAACGAGGCTGAGTCTTTTCTATTTCTAGGCGGAGGGATGATCCATCCTGTAGGCCTTAGACTAGTCACCGGCAAGCCTGTAGTGGCTGCTGACCCCTTTAAGGGAGAGGCGGTGGAGGTTGAAGCCTACGCCAAGAAGGTGATGGCGGCTAGAGTTTCCGATATTGCAGAGGCTTCTAAGGCTAGAGTTTTTGGGGTAGTGGTGGGCTTAAAGTTTGGCCAATATCGTCCAAAGCTGATCGAGAAGGTAGTAGATATGATTAGAGCAGAGGGGCGAAAGGTCTTCCTTATAGCTTCACGTGAGGTTACGCCTAGCCTCGAGCTCAATTTTCCCGAGGTTGAAGCTTTCGTTATTACTGCTTGTCCCCTCATCCCTCTCTTCGACTATGAAGCTTACCGCAAGCCTATCCTGACTCCTCAAGAAGCCATGCTTTCCTTTAAAAGCGGATGGAGCATAGAGGACTATGATCCGTTCGAGGGGTTCTAGAACGCGTCGAATACTAGTTAAGAGGGAGGTCGTGGAGGCTCTCTTAGTCGCAGCCCGCAATGTCCATCCTAAGGAAGTGCTTCTGCTGTTGAGGGGAAGGAAGTTGAAGGATGGAGCCTTACTACTTGAAGAGATAATTGTCCCTCCCTTGGCTATCTATGGCTACAGCTTCTCGGGCTTTAACCCTTACCTCCTACCCTTAGACCTCTCCATACTTGGAGTGGCTCACTCTCATCCTTCAGGCAATCCTCGACCCTCAGTCCAAGACTTAAATGTAGGTAGAGGGCGAGTCATGGTCATAATCGCTAGTCCCTATGCTTCAGACAAGGACGTGCACGTGTATCTTCCTAGTGGGGAGGAGGTGGGCTACGAGGTTTGTTAGTTTGGAGGCGCGGTTTTATTGAAGCTTAGGAAGCTGGCCATGATCTTAGACACCCTTGCTCCTCATCCCGCGCCTTCACCTTTCCTTGAGCAGTATACTATAGGTGGAGAGGAGGCGGCTAGGCTGCTATGGATAGTGAAAGGGGACTTAGAGGAGAAGGTTGTAGTCGATTTGGGATGCGGTAGCGGTAGGTTAGCCATAGGTGCAGCCATACTGGGGGCTTCATTCGTCGTGGGCGTCGATGTTGACCGCGCCGCCCTCCAAACCGCTCATAGAAATGCAGAGAAGGCAGGCGTAGGGAGGCTTGTTTCATGGGTTTGTGCAAGTGTTCCGCGCGTTGAGATGAAGGCGGACGTGGTTGTGCAGAATCCTCCCTTCGGTGTTCAGCGCCGTGGAGCTGATAGAGCTTTCGTGGAATGTGCGTTGAAGATAGCTCCCACCGTCTATAGTCTACATAAGAGGGTGGAGGGGAGTAGACGCTTCATAACTAAGCTGGTGGAGAGTCTTGGAGGGTACGCCACGATACTAGCTACGTTCAAGCTTAGGCTTCCGCCTCTTTTCGAGTTTCACGTGGAGAAGGCTAGGATGGTTGAAGTAGACCTTTACCGCTTTACAAGGAATGAGGTAAAAGCTTTAGCTTCCCCAACTAGCCTATAGCAGAGGTTTAAGTGGGGGTAGGTGCTCGCTTAGGGGAGGATGAGGAGGTCTTGTTAGCGCTACCGGGAGACTTACTGAGCGTAATAGAGGAGTTTTCACCGGGGGAAGGGGTCTATGAAGAACGAGGCATGGTGTACTCATCTACTGTGGGCCTCATCGTCCGTGACATGGAGGAGCGGCGCATATCGGTACTTCCGCTGAAACAGGACCCACCTATGCCTAGAAAAGGTGACTCAGTGCTAGGGGTTGTAGTAGGGATCAGGAAGGACATAGCGGAGGTAGATATTTACCAGGTGGAGGGGGCTAGGTCTTTCACTAACCCCTACAAAGCCACTCTTCACGTAAGCGAAGTCGACACACGTTATGTGGAGCGTATTGTAAACGCTGTGTGGCCTGGGGATGTGGTTAAAGCGAAGGTGCTCCTCCTTAGAGACCCCTACCCCCTATCTATCAAGGAGAAAGGTATGGGTGTATTGCTTGCTTTCTGCACCAAATGCCGATACCCTCTCCTCCTTAAAGGAGGAAGGTTGGTGTGTTTCATGTGCGGCTCCCATGAAACCCGTAAGACTTCTTCAAACTACATGTTGAAGTGGGGGAGCGTGGAGGCAAGGTTAATTAAAAACCTGATTTAGCCTTTCTAGGCTAGGTGGCTGCTCGTGGAGCTCAATGTTCTTAGCAAGGATGATAGGACGCTCGTCTTCGAGTTGAAAGGAGAAGGACATACATTCTGCAACGTCCTGCGTGAAGCCTTACTTAAGGATAAAAACGTGGTATTCGCCGCTTATAGGATAGATCACCCTCTCATCTCAAGCCCTGTCTTCACGGTTAGTACTGATGGCTCTAAGTCTCCTGAGGAGGCGTTAAGGGAGGCTGTCAATAGGATCCTTACCTTCACTAAGGAGTTTGAGGAGGCCGCCAAGAAGGTTTTCGGGGAGGCGAAGTAGGCTTTAAGAACTTAAAGAAGCTCTGGAAGCCTGAAGTCAGGGTGCTTGGAGCTGACGCGGCCTTTGAGGAGGGTAACTCGGTTTTCTCCATCTGTGTAGTTATGAGGGGTGCTTTGTGGCTCGACGGGGTTTTTGTGGCTAAATGGGTAAAGGGGGACTTAACATCGCTCGCGGAGTGTTTAAAGGCTTCCCCCTACTATGGGGAGTTGACGGCCATCTTCCTCCCGTCGCCATTGATATCCTCCGAGGACCTCGAGGCTCTATGGCAAAGACTTAAGCGCCCAGTAGCTTTGTTCTCTAGGGAAAGCGGTAACGTTTATGAAGCCGTGAAGTCGATAGGCCTCACCGACCCAGATTTTCAAAGCTTACTTAAAGCCTGCTCAGGGCCAGAAGGACCTGAAGCTCTAAGGTTGGCGAGGATGTTAGCCCCCTTAGTAAAGGAGCTGGCACGAGCTTGGAAAGGTCTAAATCTAAGCTCGTCTCAAAGATGGTAACTGCGAAAATGGAGAGGGTTTCTCCTTGACAAGCAGGGATTTACCCTTCTGTCCGCGATGCGGTAAGCTACTGACGCCTTCGAGAGAAGGTGGAGAGCTTAAGCTGGTCTGCCGTGTATGTGGCTTTACTAGCGATGCTTCTTCCATGCCCGTTGAGGTAAAGGTCACTCAGCATATCGCCCATAGCCCCCAGGAGAGGACCACGGTGATAGACACCTCTACTTCTAAAACCATGCCTACGATTAGGGCTTCCTGCCCTAAGTGTGGACATAACGAGGCTTACTGGTGGCTTCTTCAGACGAGGAGGGCTGATGAGGGCTCCACCCGCTTCTACCGCTGCGTTAAATGTGGGTTTACTTGGCGTGAATACGACTGAGACGCCGCTAACTGCCTTTAAATATCCTTGCCGCAGTAAGTATAAGGGGCTCTGCGTAAAGCTTTCGTTGGAGGGTCTTAGTTGGTTAAAGTCGTATTTCACGATGCTAAGCTATGGCGCAGCATCATTCAAGCCTTATCCACCATGGTTGACGAGGCCACCTTCACCTTCTCCCCTGAAGGCATCAGGATGAGAGCTATGGACCCTTCAAGGATAGCTATGGTCGACTTCGAGATGCCCAGCACCTCCTTCGAGGAATATGATTGTGAAGCTGAGGCGAAGGCAGGCGTTAACCTTGACCAATTTAACAAACTGGTTAAACGAGCTTCTTCAGGAGAGAAGCTAGAGCTGGAGCTGAAGCCAGATGAAGGTAGGCTCAGGGTTAGATTTAGGGGTAGGATTACAAGGGGCTTTGCCGTACCCTTGCTTGATCTAGGTTACGAAGAGCTGCCCACTCCTCGTATCTCGTTTAATGTGCAGGCTAGGCTCCTGGCAGATGCTGTTGAGGAGGCTCTTAAAGACGCTGAGCTGGTTAGCGACCACGTCAAGATACAGGCAACTCCAGATGAACTGGTTTTCCAGTCCTCGAGCGATAAAGGAGAGTCCTCCACCACCTTCAGTAAGGAGGGCGGTGCTTTACTTGAGCTCAACGTGAAGGAGCCTTCAAGGGCTATGTATAGCTTAAGCTACCTCACTGACATGATGAAGGCTTCGGCGGCCTCAGATATTATGGAGCTTCAGTTCTCAACCAATATACCTCTCACGTTAATCTTCGACCTTCCTGGCGGTGGACGTATACAGTATTGGCTAGCGCCCCGCCTTGAGGAGTAGCCCCCACCAAAGCGAGGTGGGGCTTAAGGGTGCTGACGTTAGAGGACTTAGCCAAATACCCGTTTAGCGTTGAAGCTCAAAGCTACGTTAAATCAAGGGGCCTCACCGTTGAGGAGCTCTCAAGCCCTGAACACCAGGAAGTGTTGAAGAGAGCGTTGGAGAGGGTTGAGGAGGCGTTAAATAAAGCCTTAGTCTCCGTCAAGCTCGACCGGCTTGATGTAGAGATATTCTCCTATCCCGTAGCGGTGTTGATGGTTTCCCTCAGCGGTGACAAGATTATCACCAGTAGGTTTGCTGAGGCTGAAGCGAAGAGAGCTTTCTCGCTGCTTCGAGAGGAATCCCCCGATAAGCTGTTGTCCCTGGCGAGCGGTACCTTTAACTGGGACGTTAAGAGGGCTAGGCTTAACGTAGGATATAGGATATACGAATTTTCAGTTAGATGGGAGGATTACTTGAAGGTAGCCTTAGGCTTCAAGTCCCCTCATTGGAAGCTGATCAATAGGGTGCTGGTGTCTGGCAGGGTATACCTTCAGCGACATGAACTAGCTAGAATGATGGCTGAAGCTATACGTGAACGCCTCTTAGAGAAGGCTTCAGCTGCTCCGCAGCTATCTGAGCCTCCTCAGCCAGTCCGTGAAGGTGTGGAGCGTATCTTGGAGCTTGCTAAAACCAGGGTCTCGAAGAAGCCTCTGCCGATCGTTGAAGCAGCCGTGAAGAGCTCTGAGGAAGCTTATCCTCCATGTATAAAGACCCTCTTGGAAGAAGCTCTGGCTGGGAAGCAGCTACCACATATGGCTCGTTTCACGCTGGCCTCCTTCATGTTAAGCATAGGTAAAAGCATCGAGGAGGTTATCGAGGTTTTCAGGCGCCTACCAGACTTTGATGAGAGGAAGACGTTATACCATGTTAAGCACATAGCCGGTGAGATAGGGGCTAAGACCAGGTATACACCTCCAAACTGTGAGACCTTAAGGACCTTTAACCTATGCGTAGCGCCTGATTCTCTATGCCAGAGGATTAAGCATCCTCTAAGCTACTACAAGAGGGCTCTACGTGGAGGTGCAAGCTCCTGAGCGTGGATCCAGCCATACGCTTCGTCAAATCTCTCTTTAAGAGCTACTATAGTAGTGCTTCCTGTAAGCTTAAGCCTCCATCAAACCTGGATAAGAGGGAATTTGCTTTCCTCTTCTTCGATCGAGGGGAGATGATAAGGCATGTGGGCTTTCACTCAGAGGAAAAGTTGAGGTCTTTTATTAAAAGCGGGCCTCCATCACACATCTACTACTCATCAGCTTACTACCTCACGCCTGAAGAGAAGGACATGGACCTTAAGGGATGGATGGGAGCAGACCTGGTCTTTGACATAGACTCAGACCACCTACCTACTCCGTGTAAGGAGAAGCATGATAAGTGGACTTGCTTAGACTGCGGCTTCGTAGGTAAAGGTCTTCAGCCTGAAAGATGCCCTAACTGTGAAGGTAGGAGGCTTAAGTCTGAAAGCTTCTACCTATGTCGTAGCTGCTTAGAGGCCGCTAAGGATGAGGTTTTCAAACTTGTAGAGGAGTTTTTGATGCCAGACTTCGGCTTTTCCTCTAATGAAATCCACCTAGCCTTCTCTGGACGTAGAGGCTACCATCTCCATGTAGAGTCGGAGGCAGTGAAGGAGCTCGATCAGTACGCTAGGAGAGAGGTGGTAGACTACGTGAAAGCAGTTAGCATCAAGCCTGAGGTTCATGGTTTCCACCTTGCGGTTAAGGGATCCTATACTCCTCCATCTCTCGATAACCCTGGCTGGAGGGGTAGAATAGCTCGGGGGATCTATAGTTTCCTTAGCAGAGCCAGCCTCGAAGACCTTGTAGCCCTACTTCCGCCTTCAAGGAGGCATGAAGCCGAGGCTATATTAGCCTCCAAGGACATCCTCTTGAAAGCAATAGAGTCTTCGCCTCCAAGATGGGCTGCGCTGCTTAAGTATGGGAGAAGGTTCTGGGAAGGGTTGATAGCTAAAGCCGTGGAGCTCCAGCACTGCGAGATCGATGAACGCGTAACTACGGATATAAGGAGGCTTATACGTATGCCCGGCTCCCTTCACGGCGACACAGGCCTCATAGCCATGCCCTTAACTTTGAATGAGCTTGACACCTTCGACCCTCTAAGAGACGCTGTAGCTTTCAGGGAAGGCGAAGTGAAGGTCTACGTGGAGGAGGCTCCAGAGATCTCTTTAATGGAGATGAGCTTCGGCCCTTACAAGAACTCCAAGGTTCGGCTGCCGAGCGCTGTAGCTCTATACCTGTTAAGAGCTGGCTTGGCTAGGCTAGTTTAAGTTATTAACTAGCTGAAACCAACCTTATAAGGGGGCTGTCGACGGGATAATGTATAGTGAACTGAAGGACACCTGGAGGCTGGAGCGATCAAGCTATAGGCTACAGAAGCTACCCTCCGACCTCTATGAGAGGGCTCGTGGCTACTTAGCTAAACTTAGAGCTAAGCTTTCAGGAGATCCCTCCTCACTCAACTATATAATTGCAGAGCAGGAAATGGCTGTTTTAAAGGCGCTGATCGAGGACCTCTTCAACCTGAGGGTCCATAAAGCTTTAGCTTTAACCTTAGAAGGCTACCAGGTCTCGGAGCTGTTAACGAAGGAAGAACGTGCAGTGGTGGTCTCTGCTTTAACAGCGCTTTTTCAAGGCAAAGAGGATTTCTTGAAGTCTCTGGTAGAGAGCGTCGAGGAACCTAAAATGACGCTCATAAGGTTCTTGAAGCCTGCGCCCAGGTTGATGGAAGGCGACGTAGAGTATGGGCCCTTCGAAGCGGAGGAGCTGGCATACCTCCCTAGGGACGTGGCTCAACGTTACGTGGAGGAAGGTACAGCCGTAGAACTGGATTAACCTAATTACTAGGTAAGGTTATAAACCACCCATACCCTGTAGCCGGATGCAGGGTGCCCGAAGTGAAGGTACCTAAGACTATCACCACCTACTGTCCACGCTGCAAAGCTCACACTGTACATTCGGTCGCCCTCTATAAAGGGGGGAAGAGGCGGGCGCTAGCTGAAGGTGAGAGGCGCTACGCCATTAAGAAGGAGGGCTACGGCTCTAAGCGTAAACCCGAACAGAAGCGCTTCGCCAAGGTAACTAAGAAACAGGTGTTAAAGTTGACGTGTAGGAAGTGCGGGTATGTTTTGCACCGTAAAGGAGTTAGAGCGAAGAAGTTCGAGATTGTTGAGGTAGTTAGGAGGTGAAGTTTACGGGTAAGTCTAAGTTCAGGGAACTTATACCTCAACCAAAGTCTAGGTTCTTGCAGGTGAGATGCCCTGAATGCGGCAACGTCCAGATGATCTTTAGTCACGCCTCTACTCTTGTTAAATGCCTTGTATGTGGCAGAGTCTTAGCTTATCCAACAGGAGGAAAGGCTAGGATAGAGGCTAGGATCTTAAAGACGATATAGAGTGGTTTAGGATGCCTAGGAAGCGTAAACCTTACCCTGATGTGGGCGAGCTGGTAGTTGCTACGGTGACTGAGGTATTTGATAAAGGAGCCTACGTGGCCCTCGATGAGTATGGAGGCAGGAAAGGCTACGTTCCACTGAGCGAGGTGTCTTCTTCCTGGTTCCATAACATAAGAGACTTCCTAAGGGAGCGTCAGAAGGTTGTGCTCAAGGTAATAAAGGTGAACCCCGCCAAGGGACATGTAGACCTATCATTAAGGAGAGCTTCAAGCGTAGAGAAAGAGAGGAAGATGTTCGAATGGAAGAGGGCTCAACGCGCTGAGACCCTACTCTCCTTCGCAGCTAAGAAGCTGGGTAAAACGCTTGACGAGGCTTATGATGAAGCTGGATGGAAGCTGGAGGATAAATACGGAGAGATCTATGCTGGGTTAGAGGAAGCTGTGAGGCATGGGCTTGATGCCCTCTTAAACGCTGGCTTATCTAAGGAATGGGCTGATGCCATACTAGAGATAGCTAAGGAACATATCGAGATACCTTTAGTTAAAGTTTCAGGCATGTTGGAGCTTAGAAGCACCCATCCTAAAGGGGTTCTACACATTAAACAGTCTCTTTTAGAGGCCTTAAAGTTGGCTAAGGATAAGGGCTATAACGTTAGGATCTACTTAGCGGGTGCGCCCCACTATGGTATCGAGGTGGTGGCTGAGGACTACAAGAAGGCTGAAGCTGTGATGAAGGAGGTGGCTGAAACCGCGTTAAAGTCCTTTAAGTCTCTTGGTGGACATGGCAGCTTTATACATAAACGGTGACGCGACCTATGCCTCTCCTTATGAAGTGCCTCCAGTGCGGTAGATACACGATAGATAAGGGGAGGTGTCCCTACTGTGGTGGGGCTTTAAAAAACCCTCACCCAGCTAAGTTCTCTCCGGAGGATAAGTACGGTAAGTATAGAAGGATGCTGAAGCTCTCTTCCCTCACTCAGTCGTAAACCACTTCATAGACCAGGATGAAGTGGTTTGGCTCACTAGCATAGACTAGATTAAAGTGTTCTAGTGGCCTGACGTTGAATGTTTCTAGGTTTACGGGCCTCCATTGATCGTCTACCACGATATCCTTTATTATAGGGCCTCTCTCAGCTAGTGGGCCTTCATAGTTGTTGAAGATCATCTGGTAGATGATAGCATCCTCAGCTTTCTCTCCAGCTGGAACTCTAATGGATGTTATGGTGTTGGTAGTTGGATGAACGAAATACGCGTCTTTCAGGTAGTCGTCAGGGTCTAGGCCTGCTATTAAGGCCATCCACTCTGACTTGACCACGTCATCTCCTACAAGGTTGCCTAGAGAAGCATAATACCATACGTACCCTTCCCCGATGCGCATGGCTAAATACGGCACTACATAGCCGAAAACCACAACATGGGTTACGTTGAGCTCCCGATATATCTCGAGAGCTTCAGTTTCGTTAGAGAGGAAGGCTCTAGCTATCTTGGCTATGTGTTTATGATCCAACGCAGCGTTGTCGCAGGTGCTGGTCCTATTAGTCATGACAGATATATGGTAGCCATAGTCCCACCAGCTAGCTACAACCGCGTCGGGAGGAAGGTTGTCTCTCATCCATGCTAAAGTGTTTATCCAGTCTGGTACAGGTGTAGTTAGGGCAAACGCAGAGGTAGCTATCATTTGAGGTGTACTAGCCCTCGCTACGAGCCCCTGGCTGCTATTGGTAATGGGTAGGACAGCTGGTGAAGCTAAAGGTGTGAAGAAAATGACCGTAAGCACAGTTAATGCGTAGCTCCATTTCTTATTCAACCCAAGCGCATACCTTCTCCTCCTTCCTCCTTCCTCTGACATTATCCGTTGAGCTAATGGTTTAATGAGATGGCTGAAGCCTATCCCTGCCAAGAGGCAGATCAATGGAGCTAGTAACACGAGAAGCCTAGCCATGGAGGCTGCAGCGTATATTGTTGTGGCTACCATTAAGGCTATCAGTAGATCCATCTCAGTTCTTCTTCTTAGCACTATGTATAGTCCGAAGAAGGCTAAAGGTAATGCTAACTGAAAATCTAGGAAGAAGTGCATCCAGGTTATGGCTTGGTGTTCAGCTACTGAGGCTACGAGTGGGCTCCTGATGGTTGGATATAGAACCGAGAAGTACCTTTCTGGTGCTGTCAAGTAGCCTAATAGCCATAGTCCAGCGAAACCCACGATTAGAGCTGTAAGGATGGAGGAGAGCAGGGCTATTCTTTCTTTTCTTTTCTCTAGGTTTGAGGAAACCTCAGCTATAGCTAAGGTGGCGTAGGCTACGAGAGCTAGGAAGCTTAAGCCTGATGCTAGGAAGCCTGGCCCATGCTTAGGTATCAAGGAGGCTATTAGGAGCGCAACGCTCATGGTTGCAGAATAGGTGAAGAGCAGCTTTCGGCTGTACTTTCCTATAAAAACCATCAATATGGCGTGTAACGCGAAGAGGTTAATGGCATAGGTGGCAGCACCCCAGGCACTAGCCATGTAGCCTAGAAATAGCCCGGCAAGTAAAGCGTCAAGTATTCTCCCTTCCCGCTTTAAGGCCCTCGCGTAGAAGATGAGGGAGCATACTAGAGCGAAGATACCTACGCTCTCGTCGTCGAAGAAGCCGAAGAGCGTCCTGCTTAGGTAAGCAGCGTTAAATGCCATGAACACTGCCGCGTAGAGCCCGGTGGCTTTGCCTTCGACCTCCTTGCCTAAGTTATACATGAGTACTACGGTCAGGGAGCCCATGAAGGCCGGTAGGAAGGCGCAGACGCTCATCAAGTCCATGTTGATCCCTACCGACTTAAGGAGGAGGTAGAAGAACGCCCCTGTGAACGCTACACCTGGAAAGGCTGTGTGAATCACGTCTCTCCCATAGGGATGCCAGAACTTAGGGTCGTTGTACCAATAGAACCAGTCTATGAACCCCGTCCAGCCTCGGTCAGCTACGTACTTAGCCATCCAGTACTGGAAGTAAGGGTCAAACTCATCGAGCAAGTAGATGCCGTATTTAAGGCGAAGTAGCCTCAAGAGGAGGGCGGTGATGAAGACGGTGGTTAAGGCTGCTATGATCACGAGCTTCTCAACGTTAATTCCAGCTTTTAATTGACGTGGCAGCTCTGGAAGCGTGAACTTTAACGTTGGCTTCCTCAACCTAAACCTCCACCTGCTTCCCAAATGGTGGTAACTAGGCGTTCATAAAGCTAGCGCGGCTCAAAGATTTAAAGGCGTCCTCCACTCTTTAACGAGCCGAGTCTTAGTTAAGGTGGTGAGGGAGACGGGAAACCAAGGCTACATAGGTCTCCTGCCTAAACGCTTTGACCCTAGGTCATACGAGGAAGCCTTGCTGAAGTGGTGGGAGGAGGATGGGATATACCGTGAAGCTAAGGAAGCCGGTAGAGGAGGGCCTAAGTTCTACTTCCTAGATGGCCCTCCTTACGTGACTAACCCTATCCACGTGGGCACAGCTTGGAATAAGCTGATCAAGGATGTGTTTCTGCGGTACCATCGAATGAAGGGTTACGACGTCCGTGATCAACCTGGCTTCGATATGCACGGGCTTCCCATAGAGGTTATGGTGGAGAGGAGGCTAGGCCTAGGCTCTAAGAGGGAGATCGAGGAGAAGCTCGGTGTAGCTCATTTCGTGAATGAATGTCGAGCCTACGCCCTAGAAAACCTAGAGGTGTTAACTAAACAGTTCAAGAACTTAGCGGTGTGGATGGACTGGGAAAAGCCGTACAGAACCATCGACAACGACTACATAGAGGCTGTATGGCTAGTGGTTAAACGAGCTCACGAGAGGGGCCTCCTCTGGAGGGGTGTTAAGGTAGTCCACTGGTGTCCTCGGTGTGGCACGGTGTTAGCTGGCTATGAGGTTACCGAGGAGTATAGAGAGGTTAAGAGCCCCTCCATCTACGTTAAGTTCCCCTTAGAGGGTAGGGATAAGGAGTATATCTTGATCTGGACCACCACTCCTTGGACTTTACCGGCTAACGTGGCGGTTATGGTTCACCCTGACTACACCTACGTCAGGGTGAAGGCAGGAGATGAAATATACATCCTAGCTGAGGCGAGGTGTGAGGAGGTATTCAAGGAGGCTGGCTTGAGCTATGAGATCCTCGAGTCCTTCCCCGGCAGCGACCTTGAAGGCTTAAGGTACCATCCTCCTCTAGCGGAAGAAGTACCTAAACAGCTAGAAGTGAGCCCAGCACATATGGTGGTACTGAGCGCTGAGTACGTAACCTTAACTGAAGGTACGGGCTGTGTTCACTCAGCTCCAGGGCATGGTGAAGAAGACTTCGAGGTGGGTTTAAGCTACGGTCTCCCCATACTTTCGCCAGTTGATGAGAGAGGAGTATACACGGCGGAAGCTGGGAAGTATGCTGGTAAGTTTGTGTTTGATGCTGACGAGGAAATCATAAAAGATCTAGAAGCTAAGGGTCTCCTCCTGGCAAAAGGAACCATCGCGCATCGCTACCCTCACTGTTGGAGGTGCAAATCGCCGCTAATACTGAAGGCGGCTACTCAATGGTTCATTAAGGTGACCGCTATACGTGACCGTCTCTTAGAGGAGAACGACCGTGTCAGGTGGGCTCCTGAATGGGCAGGTCAGATGAGGTTTAGGAAATGGCTCGAGGAGGCGAAGGATTGGGTTATCTCTAGACAACGATATTGGGGGGTACCTCTACCTGTATGGGTCTGCGAACGTTGCTCTTCCTTTAAGGTGATAGGCTCCTTAAAGGAGCTTAAAGAGGAAGCCGCCTCACCGTTGCCCGACCCCTTAGACCTTCATAGGCCCTGGATAGACGAAGTCCTGCTCCGCTGCTCCTGTGGTGGGTTGATGAGAAGGGTGCCTGACGTGCTAGACGTGTGGATGGACTCTGGAGCTGCCTCTTGGGCTTGTCTTAAGTATCCTAGTAGAGATGATGAGCTGGATAAATGGTGGCCTGCCGACTTAGTGCTGGAGGGCCATGACCAGACGAGGGGCTGGTTTTACACGCTACTGGTCACGAGCATGGTGGTGTTCGATAAGGCGCCTTACCGTAACGTCCTGGTCCACGGCTTCTCGCTTGACGAGCAGGGAAGGGCGATGCATAAGTCGCTGGGCAACATAGTATACCCGGAGGAGGTCATCGGGAAGTACGGTAGAGACGCTCTAAGGTGGTATGAGCTTTCATGCACCACTTGGGAGGACCTTCACTTCTCTTGGAGAGGCGTCGAGGAGGCCTACCGCGACCTTAACGTACTATGGAACACTTTCTACTTCGCCAGCCTCTACATGAACCTGGATAGGTTTAACCCGCTCTCATTGGGCGAGGAGGTTAGGGAGTGGCTGGCACCTGAAGATAAATGGTTGCTTTCAAGGACACAGAGGCTGATTAAACAAGTGTCCTCCTCGCTTGATGGTTTGACTATCCATGAAGCTTTAAGAGCTTTAAGCTCCTTCATCCTCGATGACGTCAGCAGATGGTACATAAGGCTTATCAGGCGTAGGACATGGATCGATAAATCTGACCCTGCCAAGCTTGCAGCATACTACGCCCTTTACCAGGCGCTGTACGCTTTCCTAAGGATGGCTGCTGCTTTCATACCTCTCCTCGCAGAGCACATCTATCAGCACATGTTTAGGCCTCTCTCCTCCTCGATGCCCAAGAGCATCCACCTATGCCGTTGGCCAGAGCCGGACGAATCACTGATAGATGAAGACCTAGAGGCCCTTATGGACATCGCTAGAAATATCGTCGAGGCGTCGCTAAGCGCTAGACAGGCTGCTGGGCTTAAGCTTCGGAAGCCTCTAGGGAAAGCGTTGATCATGAGCGAGGAGACCAAGGTTAAGGACTGCATAGAACGCCTACGTCACCTACTCCTCGACCAGATGAACATCAAGGACTTAGAGTTCTTAACCCCTGGGGAGGAGGTTAGGTTAAAGGAAGGCCTCATTAAGGCTAAGTTTCGAGGAGGTATCCTCTACCTAGACGTGGAGGTAACCGAGGAGCTCGCTGCTGAGAGCTTAGCTAGAGAAGTGGTTAGGAGGCTGCAAGAGATGAGGAAGAACCTAGATCTACCGGTGGAGGCTTACGTGGACGCCTTCATTAATGTCCCTAGCGATGCGTCTTTGTCAAGGCTTAAACGGATGGAGGACTATATACGCCAAGAGGTCCGAGTAAGACAACTATCCTTGAGGACAGGTGTAGGGACGGTTGAGAAGGGCTTCTACGTTAAACGATGGACTATCGATGGTGAAAGCTATGAGATGGGTATCAAGTTGACCTCCCCTTAAAGACCAGCAAGGTTAAGTGGAGCTCCCTCAGCTTTCTTCAATGAGCCGGGGTGGCTGAGTGGTCTAAAGCGCCGGCCTTGAGCTTTTTCCTTGGCGAGAAAGCCGGTGCCCCGTCTGGGGCGCGTGGGTTCAAATCCCACCCCCGGCGTTACTTATCGATGCCTTATTTGTCGCGTTTTTGGACAGCTCTAGCACGAGGTTGAAGTATCATTACCTTAGGAGTATCGTTTACTTGGGCATCCTTTATAAATGGGAAGGCGTTAGCCTTAAAGAGCGATGGTTACGTAACCTTCATTTCTGCTTTCCCTTTCAAGGTCGCATCTTAGCTCAAGCTGAGAGCTTATATAACTCGCTTAGGTTTAAGCCTTGATGTCCAGCTACGAGCTCTTTGAGACCACAGCGGATGTAGGGGTTAGAGGCTTCGGCTCCACGCTTGAGGAGGCCTTTGAAAACGCGGCTAAGGCCATGTTCAGCGTCATGGTCGACTTGAGCGGAGTTAAGGAAGAGCGCGAAGTAGAGGTTTCCTGTGAAGCTTTCGATGAGGAAGGCCTCCTCGTGGAATGGTTAAACGAGCTATTAGCGCTTTCCTCCATTGAAAAGATGGTCTTCTCCTCCTTCGAGGTGAAGATCGACAGGGAGGACGACGTCCTTAAACTTAAGGGAGTGGCTCGCGGTGAGAAGCTTGATCCTGGCCGACACAACCTTAAGACTGAGGTTAAGGCAGCCACCTACTCTATGATAAAGGTGGTTAAAGAAGGGGATAGGTACGTGGCTCAGCTCATACTGGATATCTAAGCTTCTCCTAAGTAATAGCTCCGCTTTTCCTCATATTCCTCCACAGTCATTATCCTCTTAGCCGGGCATCCAGCCACGACCACTCCCTCCTCCACGCTCTTAGTCACCACTGCTCCCGCTGCCACCACTGCTCTTTTACCCACGCGTATCCCTGCTACCAACACTGCATTAGCGCCTATGACTACCCCATCCTCCACTACAGTTTCGACGAGCTTACCGCTGAAGGGGTAACGATCATTGGTTATCACGGCCCTAGGGCCGATGAAGACCTCCTTACCTACCAGGGTCTTTGGTGGCAGGTAGGCACAGGACTGGATGTTAGTGCGGTCTCCTACCTTTACCTCACCATCAATAATCGTGCCGCTACCAACCTTAACTTCCCTTCCTATCTGAGTGTTCTCCCTGATCAATACGTAGTGCCCTGTCTCCACGTAGTCTCCTAGTTCTACGTTCTCGTAGATCACCGAGCCGCTCCTCACGATTACCCCTCTACCGACCTTGGCACCCCTGCTTTCCTCGTCTAGAGCTTTGTTAAGGGAGTTGAAGGCCTTCGTAGATGCCTGAAGAAGCCCTTTTCTCTTGGGGTGCCCTATGATAACCCAGTCCTCGATGAGGCATTCCTCGTCTATGAAGGTGGGTCCAAGCACTACAGCTTCTCCTATGAAGGTGGTGGACGGTATCTTAGCTTTAGGGGAGATGTACTTCATGTACTACACCTTTTAAGGGGCCTCTGAGCATGAATGGCCTCTCATCCCCTCTAGGGTTGACACTCGGCAAGCTCTTCATCAGCCCAGAGAAGGGTATGCTACGTAAGGATTTAAGGTTATCTCAACATATACCACTCCGTGAAGTATCCGCCTCGACGTCCTCGAAAGATAGGTTTAGCTCTTCCAGCTTCTCTACTTAGCGATGTAGCCCACCTCCGCGATAAGACCATTAAGGTTGGCTTCATAGGTAGGGCTTGCGCCATCTTTAGGGTGGAGGAGGTAGTGGTCTATAAGGATAGGGATGACGTTGACTTTAAGGATGCTAAGCTCCTCGTGGACCTATTAAACTACATGAACTGTCCACAGTACCTTAGGAAGCTTCTTTACCCTCTTAAGCCTGAACTTAGATTTGTAGGTATTTTGCCTCCTCTTAGAACTCCTAACCATCCTCTAGAATCCAAGGTTTCGGAGCTCCCAGCCAGCTCCTTTAGGGAAGGAGTAGTGGTGGGTAGACGTGGCTCTAAAGTATACGTGGAGGTAGGGTTGGAGGAGCCTATAGCAGTGGAAGCGAGCTTGAAGAGAGGCGACCGCGTAATAATTCACCTGGTTAAGAGGGATGGGAAGGTAGAGGCTACCATATCGAGCCTAAGTGAAGTCCCCTTTTACTTCGGGTTTAAAGCTAAGCTTGAATGGAGCCCCTTGGTCAAGGTGGTCAAAACCAGCAACTACAGCTTCATCCTAGCTACTTCAAGGCTAGGTATCAGCCTCCATGAAGCCCTACCTAAGCTCAAGGAGCACCTATCTTCCCACTCCACCTTCATCCTCTTCGGCTCCCCTAAGGAGGGGCTTGCTGAGATTCTTAGACGTGAAGGGTTTTCCCTTGACGAGGTCGCTAACTTAACGGTTAACTTCATCCCTCACCAAGGTGTGGAGACCGTGAGAACGGAGGAGGCAGTCCTGTCGGTGCTATCTATTGTTAACTGGCTCAGCTACCCTCTTGAAGATAGGGTTTAAATCCAAGCAGTAAGAGGTTGCAGGCTAGCGCCTAGGTTTAAGGGATGGACGTTGGGTAGGCGAATACACGCTCCCAGGAGAGGATCCTTAGCCTTCTATCCTAGGGTTAGGGCTAGGAAGCTTATCCCTAGGATTAGGTCTTGGCCGGAGGTTTCTGAAGGGCCCTGTCTTCTAGGGTTTGCTGCTTATAAAGCGGGGATGACCCACGTGGTAATGGTCGAGAGCGACCCGTCGAGCCCCCTCTACGGCAGAGAGGTGGTTAAGGCCTGTACTGTGCTCGATGCCCCTCCACTCTACGTGTGTGCTGTTAGAGCTTATGAGAGGCATCCCTTAGGGCTGAGGACCTTAACTGAGTGCTTCGCCGAGGATTTGCCTAAGGGCCTTGAAAGGACCATTAGGCCTCTACCGAAGCGGGGTGGAAGCTTAGAGGAGATAGAGGCGAACCTAAACCGTGTAGCCGAGATCCGTGTCCTTGTATGTACTCAGCCTAGGAAGTCTGGGTTGGGGAAGAAGAAACCTGAGGTCTTCGAAATAAAGATCGGTGGGGGAGAGGTTAAGGGTCAGTTTGAGTATGCCAAGTCGATCCTAGGCAAGGAGGTTAAGGTCACAGAGGTGTTTAAGGACGGGCAGTACGTCGATGTGATCTCGATAACCAAGGGGAAGGGCTTCGAGGGCGTGGTTAAGCGCTTCGGCGTGAAGATAATGCCAAGATGGCATAAGCACCGTAAAGGGTATAGGAAGGTAGGAGCCATAAGCCCGCAACATCCAAGCATGATGTTTACGATCCCCCGCCCAGGACAGCTCGGTTTCCAGCAGAGAACCGAGTTCAATAAGCGGTTGTTGAAGGTAGGGTCAGACCCTAGCGAGGTTCAGGTTAAAGGAGGCTTTGTAGGCTATGGAGTGGTCAGGGGCGACTACCTCCTCATTGAAGGCTCTATACCTGGCCCTCGGGGTAGGCTTGTCAAGCTGCGTCTCCCTGTGAGGGGGCCTACTTGGAAAGCTGAGCCCCCTAAGATCTCATTCATAAGCTTAGAGTCTAAGCAAGGTGCGTAGCCATGTCGTCTATCACTGAGGCCATCGTGTACGACCTTGAAGGTAAACCTGCGAAGAAGCTTACTTTGCCAAAGGTGTTTCAGACCTCTATAAGGCCAGACCTTATTCAAAGAGCTTTCTTGGCTTCCTTCACGGCTAGGCTTCAGCCACAAGGTAGAGATGTTGAAGCAGGCATGCGTACTACCGCTGAGAGCTGGGGGGTAGGCTACGGTGTGGCTAGGGTACCTAGGGTTAAGGGTACTAGCAGAGCTGCGCTGGCGCCTATGACGGTGGGCGGCCGTAGAGCGCATCCACCGCGGGTGGAGAAGGTGTTGGTTGAGAGGATCAACGTGAAGGAGAAGAGGCTGGCGATAGCCTCAGCCATAGCAGCTACCGCTAATAAAGAATTGGTTAAGGCCAGGGGGCATAGGTTCGACGATTCCTTAAGCTTCCCACTAATAGTAGTGGACGATGTAGAGGCTATCTCCACTGCTATAGAGGCAAAGAAGTTCCTTGTGAGGCTAGGGTTATGGAGCGACGTGGAGAGAGCTAAGAATGGCATTAAGATAAAAGCTGGAAGAGGGAAGATGAGAGGGAGGAAGTATAGGGAGCCTAAAAGCTTACTTTTGGTTCTTGGAGAGGATCGTGGCGCTCGCAAGGCTTTCCGAAACTTTCCTGGAGTAGACGTTGCTTTGGCCAGGACCCTCTCCATCAAACACCTCGCTCCAGGAGGTGTTCCAGGCAGGTTAACCCTATACACGGAAACTGCTTTAGCCAAGCTTATCAGTGAGAGGGAGTTTGAGTGATGTCGGAGGACCCCAACAAGATAATTTTAAGGCCCGTAGTCTCTGAGGCTTCGCTCTCAAGGATGGAGAAGGGTAATGAGCTGACCTTCATCGTGGCTAAATGGGCCAATAAACCGTCCATTAAGAGAGCTTTCGAAGCTCTCTACAACGTTAAGGTGGATAGGGTGAACGTATGTATTACGACCAAGGGGGAGAAGAAGGCCTACATAAAGCTAAGCCCTGAGCATAAAGCATCGGACTTGGCCTCTAGGATGGGCATTCTCTAATATACGTATAGTTTAAATTGAGGTCCTACCGCTACAGGTGGGGTTTAAAGTGGGTAAGAGGCTTCTCGTTCAACGCAGAGGTCGTGGAGGCTCTGTGTTCAGAGCTCCCTCATGGAAGAGAGTGGGGGAGGTAAAGTACCTTAGCCTGAGTAAGGAGGAACTTGAAGGTAAGCTGACCGGCAAGGTTCAGGCTCTCCTCCACGACCCTGGCAGAGGCGCACCTGTAGCCCTAATTAGGCTTGAAGGTGGAGGCAAGTTCTTAATGGTAGCTCCTGAGGGGCTGACCGTAGGCCAAGAAGTGGAGATAGGTGCGCTTGCTGACCCTAAGATAGGTAATATCATGCCTCTAAAATTCATACCTGAAGGAACCTCCGTATGTAACATAGAGGTTAACCCTGGTGATGGAGGAAAGCTTGTAAGGTCCTCTGGAGGCTACGCTACAGTTGTTTCTCACGCGCCTGATAAAACCATAGTTCAGCTCCCTTCAGGGGAACTTAAAAGAATCAACCCGCTATGCAGAGCTACCATAGGTGCTGTAGCTGGTGGAGGTAGAATCGAGAAGCCTTTCCTCAAGGCTGGGGCTAAGTATCACCTAGCTAAGGTTAAAGCCTGGAAATACCCTACGGTTCGAGGTAAGGCCATGAGCCCCTACGCTCACCCTCATGGAGGCGGCTCTCACCCCACGGGCAGTACGCCAGCTGGCCGTAAGGCTCCTCCGGGGGCAAAGGTAGGCCACATAGCTCCTCGAAGGACTGGTAGAAGGAAGGGCTAGCTCCCCCCTACCCTTTTAAGCTTGCCTTATCCGTAAAGGGAAACGTTAGGTTAAAGGTTATTGTTGCAAAGATACTTATAAGAGCCCCTTACCCTATAGCTGTCGCAGGCTTTACTCAAAGATCGTGGTGGGAGGAAGCTACATGTTCACACCTCCTGGTTTGGGGTACGATAGGGCTATAACAGTATTCTCTCCTGACGGTAGGCTCTTTCAAGTTGAATACGCTCTTGAAGCAGTGAGACGCGGCTGGACGACGTTGGGCGTAAGGTGCCCTGAAGGAGCTGTACTAGCGGTAGAGAAGAAACGTATACTTCCCTTGGTGGACCCTTCCTCAATGGAGAAGATATGGAAGATAGATGAACACGTAGGCGTGGCTTACGCAGGCTTAGCTTCCGACGGCAGAGTTTTAATCGATAGAGCCAGGGTGGAGGCTCAGATCAATAAGTTGATCTACGATGAGCCTATAGACGTGGAGATCTTAACGAGGAAGATAAGCGACCTAAAACAGCTATATACTCAACACGCTGGCGTTAGGCCCTTCGGGGTGTCCTTCCTGATAGCCGGCGTGGATAAGGCTGGCCCGAAGCTATTCATGACTGAGCCTAGCGGAGCTTATGCTGGATACTACGCTGTGGCTATTGGTGCAGGCTCGCAACAAGCATCTGAGATCTTAGAGAAGAACTATAGGGAGGACATGAGCTTGGAGGACGCCATTAGGCTCTCGCTTAAAAGCTTAGGGGTCGCTATGGAGGGGGGCTTATCTCCGGAGAAGGTGGAGCTAGCTGTAGTGGACATTAAGACGAGGAAGTTTGGTAAGCTCAGCAAGGAGGTCCTGGAGAAGTACATAGCTAGCTTAACGTAGGCTTTTCTCGGAGGGCCTTTATTGGAACGCGGTGTGGTGGCAAGGTTAACGGTAGGTAAGGAGAAGTTTGAGGTCTTAGTGGATCCTGATCTTGCTTGGAAGTTAAGGAAAGGTAAAGACATCGACATCAAGAGCGTGTTAATAACAGAACTAATCTATAGAGATGTAGGTAAAGGTCTTAAGGCCTCGAGGGAGGAGCTTCTGAAAGCCTTTAAGACCGACGATGCCTTAAAGGTGGCTGAGCAGATCATCAGGAAGGGCGAGCTTCAGCTTACGGCTCAGCAGAGGAAGGAGCTCATTGAGATGAAGCGGAGGCAGATAATAGATTTCATCTCTAGGAACTGCGTTGACCCTAAAACTAACCTGCCTCACCCTCCACTAAGGATAGAAAACGCCTTAAATGAAGCTAAAGTGTCGATTAACCCCTTCGAAGACGCTGAAGCACAGGCGTTGGAGGCCATTAAGGCCCTTAAGGCTATACTTCCGTTAAAGATAGCCCAGGCAGTACTAGAGGTAAGGATACCTCCTCCCTACGCGGGGAAAGCATACGCAATGGTCTCTAAAATGGGCTCCATTAAGAGGTCTGAGTGGCTAGGCGACGGTTCATGGAAAGGCGAAGTGGAGCTGCCTGCTGGTTTACAGCCTTCACTCATCGATAAACTGAACTCCTTAACGAAAGGCTCAGCTCAAGTAAAGCTATTGAGCGTAAGGTGATAGTTATAATGGTGATGGATTAGTAGGATATAGGTGTGTGACACCTTGCCTGTCTACTTCAAGGACTGGGATGTGGTGGTGCCAGGAGAGCTCTTAGCCGAAGGCAACTATAGGCCTGGCTCCAACGTGTATAAGGAAGATGGTAAGCTGTACTCGAATGCTGTAGGTATCTTGAAGTTTAACCGAGGCGTGGTCAATGTTGTTCCTTTAAGCGGCCCCTACATACCTAAAGTAGGGGACCTAGTCATAGGTGAGGTCATCGATATTACCGCTTCTAGCTACGTGGTCGACATAAGGGCTCCTCACGTAGCTTTTCTAAACGCGTCCGAGGCCTCGGTGAAGCCGTTGAACCTTCACGAAGAGGACTTAAGGAAGCTTTACGACGTGGGCGATATGCTGGTGGCTAAGGTGATCTCCTTCGAGAGGGCCTTTAACCCGTCCTTAACCTGTAAGGAGAAGGGGCTAGGTAAGATCACTAAGGGGAGTATTATTGCTATACCGGCGGTCAAGGTGCCTAGGCTTATAGGTAGGCGGCGGTCGATGATAAGCCTCATAAAGAGCGAGACGGGATGCGAAGTAGTGGTCGGACAGAATGGCTACATCTGGGTGGTGGGCGAAAACCCTGAAGATGAAGATCTGGTAGCTGAAGCTGTGAGGAGGATAGTTGAGGAGGCTCATGTGGCAGGCTTGACAGCAAGGGTCATGCAGATGCTTAAAAACAAGAAGCGTAAGAAGAGCTGATCTTACTTTACATTTACTTTTAAATATGGGCGTTTGCTTAGAGGAGTATCAGCTCGGTGAAGGGAAGGTTAGGTTGAACATGGCAGGGGAGCAGCGTAGGCTGATTTCGGACGACGGGGTAAGGCACGATGGACGTAGGCCAGATGAACTTAGACCTATAAAGATGAGCGTAGGCGTGCTTAAGAACGCTAACGGCTCTGCTTATGTTGAACAAGGCAACACGAAGATCCTAGCCGCCGTTTACGGTCCTAGAAGCGTCCACCCTAGGCACTTAGCTTACCCTGATAAAGCAAGAGTGCGCTGCCGCTACCATATGGCGCCTTTCTCTGTTGAGACTAGGAAGTCTCCTGCCCCCTCTAGAAGGGAAGTGGAGCTCTCAAAGGTTCTGAGGGAGGCTTTATCCCATGCAATACTTCTTGAACAGTTCCCTTCGACAGCCATCGATATTTTCGTAGAGGTGTTGGAGGCTGACGGTAGTACGCGCTGTGCAGGTATAAACGCTGCTTCGCTAGCGCTTGCTGACGCAGGTATACCTATGAAGGACCTGGTGGCAGCCTGTGCTGTAGGTAAGGTCGACGGCTACCTAGTCGTAGACTTAACCGACCTCGAGGACAAGAACGGAGAGGTGGACATGCCCTTCGCCATGATGTACGGTAAGCGTAAGGTAACCCTGCTCCAGCTTGATGGTAAGTTAAGCTACGAGGAGTTTCTTAAGGCGGTGGACATGGCGGTGGTGGCATGCGAGCGAATATACATGATGCAGAAGGAGGCCTTAAAACAACGCTACCTTACGCTTAGAAAAAGCATTGAAGGAGGAGGGTCTACTTGATATCGAAGGTAAAGAAAGCCCAGATCCTATCGTTGTTGAATAGTGGCCGTAGAGTTGACGGTAGGACTCTAGACCAGTACCGAAATATCAAGGTAGAAACCAACCTGATAGGCAGGGCTGATGGCTCTGCGCGCGTAAGTATAGGCGATACTCTCGTGCTTGCTGGCATTAAGTATGAAATAGGCCCTCCTTTCCCTGATACCCCAGACCTGGGGGTGTTAACTGTCAACGCAGAGTTTCTCCCTCTAGCTTCTCCTACTTTTGAGTCAGGCCCTCCTGATGAAAACGCTATTGAGCTTGCTAGGGTAATAGATAGGAGCTTGAGGAAGGCTGAAGCAGTGGACCTATCTAAGCTATGCCTTGTTCCAGGTAAAAGTGTATGGATTGCTTGGATCGACATCTACGTGCTCAACCACGACGGAAACCTCATAGATGCTTCAGCTCTCGCTACCTCGGCCGCCTTATTATCGTCAAGGATCCCTCAGGCTGATGTGGAGGAGGAGAGGGTAAAGGTGAACTACGAAGATAAGGTTCCTCCTCCTTTATCAAAGATGCCTGTAACCGTCACCATCGCTAAGATAGGCGATACCCTAGTGGTGGATCCTGTGCTGGATGAGGAGGAAGCTGCCGACGCAAAGTTATCTCTATCAGTAGTTGAAGGCAAACTCTGCGCCGCGCAGAAAAGTGGAGAAGGGGTCTTTGAGGTGGAAGAGCTGCAGAAAGCTGCGTCGATGGCTTTAAGTAAAGGCGAGGAGCTCTACTCCTACCTTAAAACCTTAGCGGGGGGGACTTAGGGTGGCTCGAACCAAGTTTACTCGCTCTACGGCTAGGTTCGGAGCTAGATATGGGTCTACTCTCAGGAAGAGGGTTAGAAAGATCGAGGAGAGACTTAGAGCTAGACATAAATGTCCTTACTGCCTAACGGTCGGCTCCTTAAAGCGTAAGGCTGTAGGTATTTGGTACTGCAATAAATGTGGCAAGGTGTTTGCTGGAGGAGCATACGCACCGTTCAGCGAGATCGGTTAAACCCCCTCTTCTTTTATAGGTGCTGGGCTTGCCGCTTTTCATAACTACATCGCGTAGGCCTACTCGTAGGGTTAGAAGCTTCTGTAAAGAGCTCTCAAAGGTGTTTCCCAGAGCGGCATACGTTAACCGTGGAAAGATGAACTTAGAGGAGGTATTGCTTGAGGCTTCAGCTAGGAAGGCGGGGTATGCGCTTATAGTTAACGTTAGGAAGGGTAATCCAGGAAGGATAGACCTCTACGACGTGAGCCTTAAGAAACTTAAAACCTCCTTTGTATGCTTAGGGGTTAAATTAGCAAGGGAAATGGGGGTTACGCCTTCTCCTCTACGTAACGCCGCAGTGATGGTGGAAGGTGAGGGGGAGCTGGAGGTTTTAGGCAGAGTATTGGCTGAGGCTCTAGACCTACCAATACTTAAACTCGAAGAACAGTCCTACCCTAATGTTTACCATAGCGCAGTACTGCTTTCTCCTAGAAGAGGCTACCTAGGGGCGCTTAACTTCTTAGATTTGGCCTCGAGAAAGCCTGTAGGACCTTTAATCAGAGTGAAGTGTCTTTTACCCGTGGAGGATTTAGATGCATAGAGCCGTAATAGAGGTCTGGCTAGACTCTCCGTCCTTAGCTAAGGCGATGTATGAAGCCCTTAAGCCGGAGGTAGACTCCATGCCGAGGATACACTATAAGGCTTCCATCGAACTCTCGAAGCTCTCCGTGAAGCTGACCATAGAGGCTCATAGTCTAAGTAAGCTTCGAGCTGCCCTAAACTCTTATTTAAGATGGATAACTTCCATTAAGGGAGCGACCTCCTTCTTAGTCGGGTAAACTTAAATAGTTTAACTAAGGCTCTTCTACTGCTATCCTATAATCATGGAGGCGCAAGTGGTCATGTCTCAAGAACTTCCACCCGAGTTACAGCATAAGATCATGCAGCTCCAGGAAAGCCAAGAACGATTAAGAGCTCTAATCTTGAGGAGGCAGCAGTATGAAGTGGAGCTTAGGGAAGTTCAGAGAGCCTTAGAGGAGTTGGAAAAGCTAAGTCCTGAAACGCCCATCTACAAGTCTGTGGGTACGCTGCTTTTCCTAGCTGACCGAGACAAGACCATAGCTGAGCTTCAAGACAAAAAGGAGACGCTTGAGCTACACATTAAGACCCTAGAGCGCCAGGAGAATTTAGCGAGGAAACAGGTAGAGGAGTTAAGGCAGAAGATAACGCAGTCGCTTTCATCGACTGGAGCGGGCGGCGCTTAGCCATGGTGCTGCTCGTTGAGCGCCGAGGAAGTATCCTGGGAGGATCTTGCCTTAAGGGTGGAGGAGAAGGTTAGGAGAAGGATTTATTCAAGCCTACCTCGTGGAGGCGTCCGTGATTTTTCAGTTACCGTCTACGTAGATAGGGATGACGACGGTAGGATAGTAGTTGATGTCGACGCTGAGTTTAATGCACATCCAGGAGTGGACGTAGACCTCGAAGGGTTAATCAGCGAGGCGGTGGAGGAGGCTCTCAAAGAAGCGGACTTAATCTTGATGAGGCGGAGGCTTAGGCCAGAATAAAGGGGGTTTAGAGGCGGAGGCTTCAGTTACATGGATGTAGCGGTAGAGGTTGAGGATCTTTGGTTTACTTATCCTGGTTCTACTGAGCCTACTCTACGTGGCATTAACCTGAGAATTGAGCGTGGCTCCTTCACTATTATAGCTGGCCCTAGTGGCTGCGGTAAAACCACTCTCTGTAGGTGTTTCAACGGCCTTATACCTCACTTCTACGGCGGCACTTTACGGGGAAGGGTACTGGTTAACGGCATAGACGTCGCATCCCGCTCCACCCACGAGCTGGCCCGCGAAGTAGGGATGGTGTTTCAGGAACCTGAAGACCAGCTTATATGCTTGTCCGTGGAGAGGGAGATAGCCTTCGGCCCTGAGAATCTTGGCCTCCCCACCGAGGAAGTTAAGAGTAGGGTTGAAGAGGCGCTAAAGGCTTTAAGGATCGAGCATCTACGTGACAAGGCGCCTTTCGAGCTTTCTGGAGGGGAGCAGCAGAAGGTGGCTATAGCCGCGGCTCTCGCCCTGAAGCCCAGTGTTCTCGTGCTCGATGAACCCACATCTAACCTAGACCCCGTAAGCGCCTTGGAGCTAACCAAAGCCCTCATCGAGCTTAACGAAGAAGGCTTAACGGTCATCCTGGTCGAGCATAGACTCGACCTCGTGGCTCGATACGCAGACCAGGTGGTGTTGATGGATCGTGGAGCCGTGCTGGTCCAAGGCGACCCACGAGAAGCTCTCTCCTCAGAAGAGGCGTTGAGGCTTGGTGTAGCGGTACCTAAGCCTATTCGGCTTTTCAAGCAGCTGTTGGTTCACGGCGTCAAGCTAGCAAGGCCTCCGCTAACTTCTGAGGAGCTAGCCGAAGGGTTGGTGGAGTTTCTTGGCCGTCATAGAGGTTGAGGATCTTTGGTTTACTTATCCTGGTTCTACTGAGCCTACTCTACGTGGCATTAACCTGAGAATTGAGGAGGGCGACCTATTAGCCATAGTGGGCGAGAACGGCGCTGGCAAGACCACGTTAGCCAAACACTTCATCGGGCTGCTTAAGCCACAGCGGGGTAGCGTAAAGGTGTGTGGATTAGACGTGTCTAAGGCTAAGGTATCTCAGCTTGCAAGGCATGTGGGCTTCGTCTTTCAATCCCCTGACCATCAGCTCTTCTCGGAGACCGTGGAGGAGGAGGTGGCTTTCGCTCCAAAGAACCTCGGATACCCTAAGGAGGAGACTGCTAGTAGAGTTGAGAGAGTGTTGAAGCGTCTGGGCTTAGAAGGGTTTAGGGGTAGATCTCCCCTCACGCTTAGTAGTGGTGAACGTAGAAGGGTGGCTTTAGCCTCTATCTTAAGCTACGACCCGCGCGTCCTAATACTCGATGAACCTACCGTTGGTCAAGATGCTGCCCAGAAGAGGGAGCTAGCCCACATCGTGAAGAACATGGTCGAGGAGGGCAGGACGGTCGTGGTCATAACCCACGACATGGACTTCGTGGCTGACCACATATCGAGGGTAGTGGTGCTTTCACGAGGCAGGGTTGTGGCTGATGGACGCGCCGAGGAGATTTTAGTGAACGAAGAGCTTCTTAAAACCTCCTCGCTTCTACCACCACCCTCGGTAGAGCTTTCTTTGGCTTTGGCTAGGCGGGGCCTCCTCCCTTCCCCCCGCCTCTTCAGAGACTACTCTCTATTTGCTAAAGAACTGGTCGAGGGGGTTTTAAGCTGAGCTTACTACAGGGCTTTTCCTTCAAGAAGGGAGTAAGCCTCATACACAGGCTTGACCCTCGGTCCAAGTTACTGCTAGTCTTCTCGTTGGCCTCTTCAGCCATAATCTTCAGGGGCTTCCTTCTCCCTTCTCTAGCTCTACTCCTCCTTTCTCTAGGGCTGATAGTTGCTTCTGGCTGTGCAGGTCAATGGTTGAAGACCCTTAAAGGGCTGATCCTACTATCCGTTTTTATCTTCCTCGTTAACTGGTGGTACGTCGACGCTTTCTACGCTGCCTCCATGGTTTCCCTGCTAATCACCCTTGTAGCCTCGCTCTCGCTATTTTTCCTCACTACGAGCCCTGATGACCTGTCCCTTGCTCTAGTTAAACTAGGTTTACCGTACGAGTTAGCCTTAGAGCTCTCCATGGCCATCCGCTTCGTTCCTACCTTAGCTCGTGAGGCCCAGCTAATTATAGATGCCCAGCGAGCTAGAGGTTTAGACCTGGAGACAGGCTTCATCAAAAGGCTCAGGAACCTCATACCCATACTGATACCTTTAGTCATAAACACGGTGCGCCGTAGCTATAGGGTTGCTGAAGCCATGGAGAGTCGAGCTTTCGGGGCTTCACCCAAACGTACGTGGCTCTTCGACTTGAAGTTTAGGGGAGTTGACTACTTAGTGACGATATCTTCGTTCGCGTTGCTCGCCCTATCCTTCTTCTTGGTTTACCGTTTTCTTTAGCAACCTGCCGTTTTCATCGATCTCTCCAGCCCTTATCCTAGTTGAAGAAATGGGTTTCCCATCCTCGGCCTTAACCATAGGTATTACCACGAGGCTTAGGGGAGGGAGTCCTTTCTTAACTCTCGCCTCGTTAATTTCCTCAGCTCTCCTCTTGGTTTCCTCGCTCACCACTAAAGCCTCTATGGAAGGGTCATCCAGTAAAAGTCCTTCAGGCCTCTTCAGCTCAACTATCTTAGTCCTAGAGACCCAGCCTCTCTCTTCAAGGAAGGCTTTAAGTGCTTCAAGCCTTTTCTCGAAGCTCTCCACTCGCTCAGCTAGCTTCTTGTCCTCAATCATGGAATCGGAGGAGAGCCCCAGGTAGACCTCGACTCCTTCCTCGAAGGCTTTGGATAGCAGAGCTTTGTGTCCTTTATGTAGTCTATCGAAAGTACCCCCCACCGCGACTCTCCTATACCTAAACTTCACGTTTTAATCCACTCCTGAGGAGTGGTTACTATACATTCTCCTTCAACTAGGATTACGGTGCACTCGAATTGGCTAACCATTCCTCCTCTACCCTCAACTAAGACGGGGTAGCAGTAAAGAGCTCTAGCGTCGACCAGCAGTTTTACTAGCTTCCTAAGCTCGCTTAGGGGGTACTTATCAACCAGCCAGCGCTCAGTGAAGGGTAAACCATTAAACCTTCTCCATACTTCCTCGAGAAGCTCCTTTGCAGCTTTATCCTTGACCTTCTTGCCCCCTACGTATCTATATATCACTGTTGTTTCGCTGTTCACTACGTAGCCAGCTCCATTGGTCGCGAACGGCTCAATAGCGTAGGCGGCTCCATCCTCTATCACTCCCTCACCCGTCTTCACGTTGGGGACGGAGATGCCTGAGTGTAGGTTAAACCTTGAAAGGCCGTGGCCAGTCAGGTTTCGGATAGGCTTAAAGCCATATGCCTTGATAGCCCCTTCAATGGCTCCTCCCAGTCTAACCATGCTTACGCCCGGCTTTACGATCTCGAGAGCGCTCTTCAAAGCTACCTTAGCGGCCTCCAGTAGAGGCTCCCAAGCCTCGCTAAGCGATACGGTTGCAGCCACATCACCTATGTATCCGTCCACGTGTGCCCCTACGTCGATCTTGACTAAGCTCCCCTTCGGAACCACGGCTTCATCGTCAGCCAAGGCTGTGTAGTGGGCAGCGACGCTGTCGATCGAAACGTTACACGGAAAAGCTGGCTGAGCCCCTAGGCTCCTGATAACCGCCTCAGCTTTCTCGCAGAGCTCCTTCACCGGTACTCCTTCGTGGACGAGGCTACACGCCTCCTTCAAAGCCTTTGAAGCTGCTTCTCCAGCCTTTAAATAACACTTTACTTCGTAATCCTCCATCCACTGCGCCTCTAAAACCGCTTCTCGCCAGCTCGCCTAACAGCGTAAATAGCTGATATAAGCAGTTCTCCGCCGCATCGAGCACAGCTTCCAAGTTTTTTGAACACGAAGTCTCCGACTTTATACTCTCTTTCCTCCCTATAATCACAGTTAAGACAGCTTATCACGGTCACCACGCTTGGAAGAGCCTGTGCTGTCGGTTTACGCTGAGCGGCCATAGCTATTAAGCTCAGCGACATGCTAACTAGAACTAGCAGGAAGAGGAGCGATAACATAGCTCCAATCCTAGTCTCGGTGAACACTAGGCTTAAGACTATTAATATGAGGGCTAAAGCTGCTGAAGCCGCAGCTAAGGCTGGTAGCGTAGTCTTCGCCATGTTTCTCACCCATTACCTACACCTATGGTATTTCCTATGCCTGCCAGGATCACCACGTCGCCTTCCTTAGTCCTAGTCCTAATAATGTTCTTAACTCTCTCCACCGCTGTCTCCACTCCTTCTACGATCTCCTTCTTCATGGTCGACACCGCCTCCTCGATGGATTCCTTGATAGCCAATGCATCTAGTGGTATATGGTACTTCGTCGCCACTTCTTCTATCTTGTATTTCTCAGGGCCAGGGTCGCCTATGGCTGCTCCTACGCCTTCAGCCACCTGCCCTGTACGCTCACCTTCCAGCTTAGCGGCTGCGTCCACCATGATTATCCTAGACACCTTATCCTTATGTTCCTCCACCACCTTAACCACAGCGTCTCCAGGCTTACCAACTCTTCCTCCTGGGCCGTCAGCCTTCAACACTATCAACCTTCTGCCCTCAAAGGGTACTTCTGAAGCTACTACGTCCTCGGCTATCTTAAAGCACTGTTGGCCTATCATGAACCTTCCAGCCACCATAGGTCCCGCGGAGTCACCTATGGGCTTACCTGTGGAGAAGGCGTCGAGGGAGCTGTAGTAGGCTTCAGCTATCCTAAGGATCAAGGGTACGGCATAGGCTATCTGCATCAAGACCAGTAGGCTCTTAGTCCTCTTACTTAGGATCAAGTAGTGCCTGGTTATTTTATAGATTAGGTTTAGAGCCATGGAGACGGCCAGCAAGTCCTCTAAGTTGGCGGAGGTTGTGGGATCAGCCTTAGGGGCGACGTGAGCTATGAAAGACCTAAACCTATCCCTCTCTACATCTAAGATGTGCTCTAGCCTCTTCAAGACCCCGTAGGGGTCTTTGTCCACAGGCTCTATGACGAAGAACTCCAAAAAGTCCTCTACCGCCTTCGAAGGATCCGTGTCTGGCTTGCCTTGATCCATGATTGCTTTGTGTAAAACCTCCTTGCTACGTTTAACGTAGCGGTCGAGCTTAACTAGAGCCTTCTCGACATCCCTCGTCCACCACATCCTCTGGAAGTGCTGGTTAAAAACCATAAACAACATTATGAAGACGAAGAGGTAGATGAGCGAAAACACCATCTGGTAAGGGTCTCCTGTAGGAAATAACTGTGCTAACTCCATGGCGAACACTCTGAGACCCTTCCCCTCAACCCTCTCCTAGCCTTACACGCTCCCTATTAAGTTATTACGCTTAAAGACAGCCTTAAACATTAAGGCGGCCGCCGCCAGCACGGGCCTTTCCCCGACCCTCGCGGAATCGAGTACTCGGTCCCGCGGCAGAGGGCTTAACTTCCGGGATCTGACGAGTCCGGGTGTCCCCCCTCCGCCTATGGCCGGCGTGCGGCCGCGAAACTATAGTCAGTTGGGGGTTTACTAAGCTTACCGCTGCTTTGCCTCAGCAGCTCCGCAGGCATGCGTTAAGCATACCTCTCAGGCTGGTGGAAAAGCACACTACATCTAATGCGTTTAATGCGTTTTCAGGAAACTGATTGGGTAATGGGGCCGGTGGGACTTGAACCCACGACCAACGGGTTTCTCCACCCAGCTCCAGAGGTTCGTCATCCCTCATGGTCCATTCGTCTCCTATTCCTCTGGAGCCCTTAACGCCGGGTGTTACCCGGTGCCGTCCTACCTTGCTAGACTACGGCCCCCTGTAGGTTTAGGTTAAGGAGAGCCCCCTTAAACCTTTCCGCCTTAACCCACCCTGACTCCATGAGGTGCCTATTGACCCATCTCTGAAGCCTCTCGAGCCTAGCTTCAAGTTCCTATACTTTACGCTCGAGGTTGCGTATACGGCCGCTTCTAGTTTCTTGGTCTTTTGACGGGTAGAGGCGTTGGAGGTGTGGGCATATGAGGCTTACATCAACCTTTTTGAGCGGCTTGACTTCGCCGCGCTCCAGGCGTATTACCTTGATCCTCTGCCGCTCACCTGCCTTAACTTCCTCGAGCTTCTCTTCCAGCCTAGCTATGCCTCCCTCTAGTTAAGGGAGGTTTAAGGTTGAGGCCTGTATCGGCAGGTTTGCGGCTGGAATCCGTGGCTTGACGAGGGGGTCGACGCTCCTCGCCTTCATCAGCCCGCTACTCTACTGGTAGTAGGGCTGCGACAAGGCCTCCAAGCATTACAAAGAG
>Ga0164311_10000047_pt1 | contig 41384 bp, 57 predicted proteins | sample GuaBasSedimGuay2_FD_121796 | JGI IMG/M metagenome (GOLD analysis project Ga0164311, IMG submission 121796) | Subseafloor sediment microbial communities from Guaymas Basin, Gulf of California, Mexico - Guay2, Core 4569-9, 9-12 cm | ecosystem: Environmental > Aquatic > Marine > Hydrothermal vents... | reverse complement strand
TTATACTCCTCCTTTGCTGTATTACCTCAAAAACTTTGGACATGTTAGTTAAAGTGGTCTTAGCACTCATAAACTTTATGACAGTCAAAAAGTATGATGAAGGTTCCTTGGACATGGGCTAGGGAATTGTGTAGCGAAACTTTATTGACTTTATAGCATAGATACATTAAATGGAAGCATGTTAGAAGTCTTAAAGAAGATAAAGATTGATGAAAGAGCGCTTAGACGGTCAGAGGAGAGGATGGATGCTGTGTGGAGATTGAGGAGCCTGATGTGTTGTATCTTATAGTTGGCACCCTAATATCCTTCGTGGAGAGCACATGTTCCAAAATGTGACGACCCTTCCCGCAGAAGTGCATGAATCCTCCTTCAAACGGTTTAAATGCTCTCTCATTATAGGGCATAAATCTGGGTAATCCAGAGTATTACAACTTATCCGAGCTTCTGGAGAAATTAAGCAAGCATGAGGTGTGCTTGATAAGCTGACCTTTGCCCAGAAGCAAGAATGAAGGTTTCTATGGGAGCGCCAGGAAATTTCTAAAACAGTTAGGCGTTAGAACAGGTATAATTGTTGGAGCAAAAGTCTTAAGCATTGAGGAGGCCAGGGCCATTTATAGGAAGTGGCTTAAACTATTCAGCTAATTCTCTCCATGTTCGTAGCGGTATCTTAAAAGTGATTAATTAATTCCTACAGCTGCTGAAATTCTATAGCGACAAAGAAAAGGAATTTAATTGTTACAAGCCAGCTATTCTCATAAGCTTTCTTCGAAGCTTTAGCTCAAGAGTCTCAGCTATCTCTCTCTCCTTCTCTATTAGGTTTTCTCTTTCGGGCTGATCTCCTTCTCTCCACTCGCCTGGAGGGGGCGGAATATAATTTCGGTCAAGTCTGTAGAGTTCCGCTTTAGTCTTCTCCTGTTTCTCCATATAAAGTGTCCCAAAAGTATAACTTGCCTTCTTCCCCGGCCATAAGTATAGGCTATAGTCCTCATTCCTGATACTCCAGGAAATGCCAAAGTGTCCTGCGATGGCATAATCTCTCTCCTTCTCCTCTTCTCCGGTCAACAAAGGTAGTAGGCTTTTACCCTGGACCTTAGGAGTAACGCTCCACACACTTCTTTCTAAAGGTATCTGTAGAAAGTCTATTATGGTAACCATTATATCCGGAGTCTGAACAAAAGCTTCAATTCTCTTTCCTGTATCCACTTCTGGGTGTTTTATTAGTAAGACTATTCTGGATAACTCCTCGTAGGGCCATGGTCTTACTTTTCTTATTATACCGTGTTCTCCTAGGGGTTCACCATGGTCGCTCAGCAAAACGATTAGGCTGTTATCCCATAGGTCTAACTCTTTAAGTTTTTCGAAAAATATTCCCATCCACTTATCCACTAGCGTCACTTCTCCAGCGTATTGAGCTCTAATATGCCTTACTTCTCTCTCAGTAAAACTCTCTAAAAGTCCTCCTTTTTCCCCTCCTATAAACGGTTGTATTATTGGCAGGTCGTCATAATCTTTCGGCGCGTAGAGGGAGTAATACTTTTCGGGAGGGTCCCATGGTTCATGAGGGTCAAAGCAGTCAAGCCATAGGAAAAGCCTATCCTTTCTTCCTCTGTTAACTTCCCCTTCTAACCACTCAATGCCTGCCTTAACGACTTTAGCTATGAAATGATCTTCTTCATTTTGCCAATCGTGTCTGTTCCTTAAGTACTGTATGAAGACTTTCTTATCCTTCTCTGTGAAGTAGTTTTTAGGATGCCATTTGGATAGATCCACTTTTATGCTGGGGTCGATTATGTAGGGATCAGCCTCCTGTCCTCGAATGAATTCTACGAAGTCGAAGCCTCTCTCGTAGGCCATTTTAGGTTTATGAAGATGGTAGGTGTCTGTGATGAAAGCCGTAGCGTAATCGCTATCCCATAGGATCTCGGCTAGAGTTACATCTTCGGGTTCTAAATGTTGCCAGCCTCTCCACATAAGAGTGTATCTCCCGGTAAATAGAGCTGTTCGAACAGGTAATGTTGGCAAACCTTCAGCGTAAGCTCTCTCGAAGATCACGCTTTCCTTAGCGAACTCGTCTATATTAGGGGTTTTAATCCAAGGATTACCATAACACCCTAGATGGTCGGGTCTCAAGCTATCCAGCATGACCACTATTACATTCACTTTGAAGCACCTTTACTTCAAGTAGACGAAGAGCCTATTTATTTTTGCTCACACCAGTAACGCTTACTTTATTAATCACTAGCATAGCTATGGAGATGATGTTTCGTGTGAATGATTATAAGTTTGGAGAGATCGTTGTTGAGGGTAAAGTATACAGCAAGGACTTAATACTTTTACCTGGAAGGATAGTTGAGAATTGGTGGCGACGAGAAGGTCATGAATTATGTCTTGACGACCTAAAAGAGGTATTAAAAGAGGACATAGAGGTCCTAGTTGTAGGTACGGGGTACTACGGTTTCATGAAAATATTACCAGAGGTGGAGAGGGAGCTTAAGAAGCAAAATATAAGGTTAATTGCTTGTCCCACGGGAGAGGCGTATAAAGTTTACAATGACCTCGTTGAGAATGGGAAGAGAGTCGCAGGGGCTTTCCACCTGACGTGTTAACTTTAATAGTCAGAGGAGCAAATGAACTTATGGTATGATGAATAAACAGTCGGCCGAACATTGTATGAGGAGCTCGAAGTTTGCTGACCTAATGTAACCTCAGAATTATCGTTAGCAACAGGAGGAGCTAAGTTAAGGTACTAATAAGGTACTGAGGAGGAAGTTCACACCAACTATTAATAATCAAAAGCGAGCACAGATAACCGCTATATAATTAATGAGGCTATATTTGCTATTTTCGGCCACTTTTCTGCTGCTTCTTTTGCTACTGGACCTCTTATTTCTGTTCCTCGAGGTTCACCTTCTGGCGTTATCAGTATAACTGCGTTATCTTCGAACTGGATCCACGTACCATCCGCCCTTCTATAGGGTTTTCGTTGACGCACAACAATTGCATGCATTATCTGTCTTCTAAGCTCTGGCTTGCCTTCCCTTATAGATACTACGACTACATCTCCTACCGCTGCGCCTGGGAGTCTTCTGCGAACGGTCTTCTTCTTTAATACGCCTATCACGCGGCCGGTCTGTCCACCTGAGTTATCCGTTATCTTGACTAAAGTATTAGTAAAAATTGCTGGGGGTATATGGGGTATCCTATCAATACTTGCACCTTTCTTCATCCTCTTTTTCGCCATACACTATCCCCCTACTTCTTTTTACCTAAAACAACAAATGATACAGTTTTCGCTATTGGTCGACATTCCCCTATTATGACTAGGTCTCCTTCTTTAACTTCAATGCAGGGTGGTAGGTGAGCGTGTATCTTCTTCCTCCTCCTTTCATAACGCTTATACTTCTTATCGTAATGAAGGTAGTCATGCCTAATTACGACCGTATTGCGCATTCTCGTGCTCACTACAACTCCCTCTAATATTAGTCCACGCACTGAAAGTCTTCCATGAAATGGACAGTTCGGGTCATCGCATTCCTCTTCTGGAGGAGTTATTCCGGGTATCCCTATGTTTCTCGCAGGCGACATCTATCAATCCCTGTTTAAGCACACACTTTATCGTAAATACTTTTTGTTCTCTAACTCACCAGTATTTTAATCTTTTCTTTATCCGGTCCTCGGGTCTCCCGTAAAGAACTTCCCCATTTACTCTAAGGACTGTTCCGTCAGGGAGGGTGAACCGAAACACACAGATGGATTTAGGTACTTTTTTAATAGCGCCACTTTTCGTACGTATGAAAATCATCTTCATTGTCTCATAAACTACAGTTCCAGAGATCCCTTTTAGGAACTTATTGTTACTCTCAACTACCTCTACTCTTAAACCTATCAGTTCATGTTTCAAAAATTTCTTGGAGTGATCTTCAAGGTGTTCACGCACCTTTTTTCTGCCTTAATTCCTCTTCACGCTGAATAGTTAGAATTCTCGCAATAGCGCGCTTTAACTCACGTATCCTTGATGGGTTCTCAACAGGGCTTCCAGAGGATAGAAGTCCTCTCAATCTCATAAGTTCAAATCTAAGCTCGTAGAGTAGCTTTTCTCTTTCCTCTTTACTCATTTTCCTTATCTCGGAAGCCTTAGGCTTGGGCACCGCTACCACCACCCTGTTCAGTGCTCATCGGAAGGATCTCTATTCTCCCGGGTATTCTCTCTACGGGCTTAGCTATCTTTACCTTTACTCCGTAGACTCCGAGCTTAAGTAGGACTTGGACAGTGGCTTCATCTACCAGGATTTCGCGAGGTCTTCCTGACTTAAACACTATACCATCTCTGAATTTCTCAAAACGTGCGCGTTCGCTTGTAAGTTTTCCACTAATAACTATCTCCGCGCCCAGCGCTCCTGCGCTCATAATTTGTCTTAAGGCCACGAATGCTGCTCTCCTAAATCTTATTCCTCTAGCTATAGCTCTAGCTATCCTGTACGCCATAACCTTTGCGTTAAGCTCCGGATTAGGTATTTGAATGACGTCTATCTGGGGGTTTTCGATACCGAACTTCTTCTCAAGAGTTTGAGCAAGCTCCCTTATTCGGGAACCTCTTCTCCCGATAACTAAGCTGGGTCTTTCCGCATATATAACGATGCGGTTCCCGATGGGGGTTTTCAATAGTTGAACTTCGACGTATCCTGCTCGGCTTAATTCGTGTTCAAGGAACTCATGTATTTCCATTCGTGTTAGTCCTTCTTTAATAAACTGCCTAACTAAATCCATTTGATCACCTTACTACTTTTCCATTAAAGCTATTTCTACGTGAACTAACTGTTGGAAGTAAGGTGTAGCCCTACCAAAGGCACGGGGAATATACTTTCTAATTTTAAGACCTTTATGGGCAGCTGCATGTACTACCCAGAGACGAGTTGTATCGAGCCCTTTATATTCTGCATTGGCCTCTGCGTTCTTTAAGACCTTAAGTATTTCTTTAGCTGCCTTTACAGGCCATCGTCCTGAGGGCCACTTGGTTAATTGTCTTCTATGCGCAACTTTCTTATGGAAACGGCGGAACGGTATGGGACGACGCATGTTTATAACATTCTCGAGTAACTTTTCGGCATCCTCTACCTTCAAACCCTTAATACACCTACAGATCTCTACTGCATGCTTCCATGAGATCCTTAGATCGCGTCCACTAGCTATCGCAGTTCGCATAGGATCTAGGTCCTGTGCTGAAAAGTTCCAGCGCCCACCCATTAGACTACCCCGCTCCTCCTTTCAAGCTCCCCTAATCTCTCACTTCACATATTTATTAAGATTATCCGAGTTTTCCTCTTGAGATGGGTAGTGATCGCGGAATTCCACCAATTACTTGAGCTCTATCTAGCTTTACTCCTCCAAATCGAGCTTCAATAGAGGAGGAGTGGTAAAGGATTAAAAATGTGTTGTTAGGCTAAATAGGTAAGTATGAAGAGAATTAAAGCTCTGCTTAAGCTTGCACGCATAGACCATGGTATTATGGTTTTACTAGCAATACTAGTTGCTGCATGGGTTTCCTTAAACGGGGATTTCGAGAGGTTCGCTATCAGCTTTCCAATAATAATCATGGGAGGACTTTCAGGATTTTTCGTAGAGGTGGCTACCTTTATCTTCAATGATTATTTTAACATTGAAGAAGATAGGATAAATGCTCCTTATAGACCGCTAGTAATAGGCTTGCTTTCGCTTAGAGAGGCTTTTGTCGCTGGAGTTATGTCCTCGCTTCTAGCTCTCTTACTATCCTTCTTACTGGCCATTAAATGGATGGCGTGGACACAGGCGTTAGTGATATTGGTAGCACTTACACTAGGTATTCTCTATGATGTAGGACTTAAGAAGGTGTTTATATTGAATAACTTGATAGTCTCCTCTCTCACAGCCCTCCCATTCATTTACGGAGCACTGCTCATTCCGTATACTGTACCCTGTACAAAGATCTGGCTTTTCTTCTTCATAGCATTCCTTGCGGCCTTTGGTCGAGAAGTTACCAAAGGTATCTGTGATATGAGAGGAGATTTAAAAGTCAATATAAGGACTTTTGCCACGCTTTATGGAGAAAGTCTTGCAAGTAAAGTAGCGTCTCTCTTTTACCTGGTTGCAGTTGTTCTAACTAGCGTTCTTCTAGTCATCGCTAATCCTAGAGAGCCTTTCTCCTGGCTTTTTTATCCCCTAATACTCCTTACAGACATTATTTTTGCATATTCTGTCTACCTTCTCATTTCGAATGAACCTCAACGTATTGCTGAAAAAGTCAGGAGGATAACGCTGATCGGCATGATTTCAGGCATCATCAGCTTCGCGACGGCTGTTTAGAGCCGTTAAAATACCAAAAACCATATTATACGGTGATGTAGAATATTTTCAGTGAGCTCTCTCTATGAGCACTCAGCGATTTTTAAGTCGGGGCCCCCTCCCTGCCCTGATTTTAGTCGAGAAAAGGTGATGTAATGGGTGCTATTAGAAGACTAGGGAAGGTACTACACGTCACGAAGACGGGGAGGCTATTAGTTAAAGTTGAAAACATGCCTCATCTTTTCGATGATGTTTTTGATGAAAAGTTAAGGCGTGTAGGAAGAGTCTATGATGTTCTTGGACCCACTGTATCCCCCTACGTATCGGTAGAAATAGAGGATAGCGTATCCCCTGAGTCCTTGGTAGGAAAGGTTCTCTACATAACAGTTCGCGAGAGGAAGGGGAGGGGGAGAAGAAGGAGAGGTAGTAGGTGAAGGCTTTGGAGGAACATGTAGCTATGGAAAGGAAAGACCTTTACGAGGACCAGGAGAGATGTCCCTACTGTGGGAGTGAAAAGGTAATTTTCGATCCCTCTTGTGGGGAGCACGTTTGCATCGAATGCGGCAATGTAATAGGTTATATAATCGACGAGGGGCCTGAATGGAGAAGCTTTACTCCTGAGCAAAGGGCAAAGAGAACTCGAGTAGGCGCTCCTCTCTCCCCGCTCAGACCTGACCAAGGTCTCTCAACTACAATAGACTGGAGAAACAAGGACGGAAGCGGTAATGATCTAAACTTTAGTAAAAGAATTCAGGCGCTGAGACTTAGGAGAACGAATAAGATGTTTAATACAGGGGATGGCAATGAGAAGAATCTCAGAATAGCTTTAGGAGAAATAGAACGCATAGGTTCACAACTAGGTTTGCCAAAGGCTGTGAGGGAAGAGGCAGCAATGCTTTATCGTAAAGCTGCAAGAATGAAGCTAATCAAAGGTAGATCTGTTGAGAGTATGGCTGCTGCATGCATTTATGCTGCGTGTAAAACTAATATCATTCCGAGGAGTCTCGATGAGGTCTCTAAGGTTTCTAAATCAGATAGAAAGGAAATTGCCAGGAGTTTCAGGCTTTTAGTTGGAGAGGGACTTGTACGGAAAGCTCCACCCTCCAGGGCCGTTGACTTTATTCCTAGAATAGTATCTCGTTTAGATCTCTCTATGAGAGTTCAGCAAACAGCAGTTGAAATACTTGAGAAGGCTCGTGCTCTTGGTCTCACAAGCGGTAGAATGCCTGAAGGTCTGGCTGCTGCAGCAGTCTACCTGGCTACGCTCCTTCATGGAGAACGCAGAACTCAGAGAGAAATAGCATCCATAGTAAGTGTTACAGAAGTAACCATAAGGAACAGATTTAAGGAGCTTCTTCAAGGGTTAAATCTTATTGTGAGAGTGTAGTACAAGTGAAAAGATATTAAGAACTTTTATTTTTATTATTCAATGAAGCTCCCTTTCTCTTTTTAATTACTAACATACTCTTCACGGCTTTATGCCAATTATGGGAGCTAGCCATCCTGCTTTTCAACATCTTCGGAACTCAAAATCCATTTAGAGTTCTTCCTTCAATATTTGCTAAAATTCTGGCTCCTAATTACGAGAATATTTAAAATATATATGATGAAAAATGCAAAAGAACAAAAACGAGTGGCAGTGGACTAGACCTATGTAAAACTTAAAAGTTCTCTAAGCCCTTATTATTATGAATTTAGCTTGACGAGACTTCAGGTCCTGAGGAGGCGCGGCCAGTGAGCGAAATTAGTGACATCATTGAGCGTAAGATACTAAGAGTTCTCGAGGAGGCTGGCGACGAGGGCGTTGTGCAGAGGGAGCTCTGGGATATAATAGGCGTAGATAGCAGAAGCGGTGCTAGGATTGTAGCTAGGCTAGAAAAAATGGGTCTTGTTGAGCGCGAAAGAATAATGTATAAGGGTAAAGCAACGTACATTCTTAGGGTTCCTAAAAGAGTCAAAGAGGGCGTGAGGATACCTGCTGAGCTTAGAGAGGTTCCTTGCTTCTCATGTCAGTACTTAGATATATGTGGTGAAGGGGGATCTGTAAACCCTGAAAGGTGTATTAAATTATTAAGATGGCTTGAGAAAAAAGCAGAGGAGATGTACAATGGAGAGGGTTAGAAGTTTCATAGCAGTGGATATACTTGAGCCCTCAATACTTGATAAGATAGAGAGCTTGCAAAGGGATCTAATGTCCTTAGGGGCAACACTGAAGCCCGTTGAGCGAGAGAATATTCACATAACGCTATACTTTCTTGGAGAAATATCCTTAAGCCTAGTAGAGGAGGTAAAAAAGGTCTTAAGAAGCGTGGTTTACGAGCCTTTCACAATAATGCTAGAAGGTTTAGGGGCTTTCCCCTCTCCGGGAAATCCGCGAGTAGTATGGATAGGGGTCTCACGAGGAGCTAAAGAGCTACGTGAAGTATACGAGATGATCATGGCTAAATTGCGCAAGTTAGGCTTTAGGCCTGATCCTCGAGGCTTCTCTCCTCACGTAACTGTAGCAAGGGTAAAGTCTAAGAATAGGGGGCAACTTCCAAGATACATTATGACACATACCTCTCTAGTTTTTGGAAGTATGAGGGTTGAAAGCATAAGGCTCAAAAAGAGTATTCTAACGTCTAGAGGGCCTATATATGAGACCTTGTACGAGAAGATGCTAGGGAAGTGAGGTAGCGATTTCAAGGAAGAACGGTAATCTTTTCACTATAGTGGGAGGATAAGGAGATCATGCTGGGCGTGGAAGAAGTTCTGAAGGAAGTTCTAGTTAAAGTAACTCCACGAAGGGAGGAGTACGAAAAGGTTTGGAGTCTAATTACGAGACTTTGTGATAAGCTAAAAGGAGTAGCTGAGGAACATTCGCTAAAAATCGACGTAGAAGTAGAGGGATCTGTCGCAAAGGATACATGGCTAGCGGGTAACAGGGATATCGATATATTCATGCTCTTCCCGAAATCTCTTCCTGAAGATTTTATCAGGAAATACGGCCTTCTCATAGCAAGAGAGGCCGTAAAACGTGTAGGAGGAAGCTACTACGAAACGTACGCCTATCACCCCTACATAAAGGGGTTAATAGAGGGCTATGAGGTAGATATAGTTCCAGCGTATCGCGTAGAGCCTCACGAAGTTCTAACACCTGTCGACCGCACTCCGTATCACACACGCTATGTTATCAGTAAGCTTACACAGGACATGAAGAATGATGTGAGGCTTTTGAAGCAATTTATGAAAGGCATAGGAGTATACGGCGCAGAAATTAAGGTAGGGGGTTTCTCAGGCTACCTCTGCGAGCTATTGGTAATACACTATGGATCTTTTCTAAACGTCTTACGCAACGCGATGGAATGGAGACCCTGGAGAACTGTCATAGACATCGAGGGTTATTACTCTCAACAAGAGTTACGTCGATTAAGAAAAGTTTTCGGTAACAGTCCTCTGGTAATAATAGACCCCGTTGATAAGACTAGGAACGCGGCAGCTGCTGTCTCTCTCCAAAGGCTTTGCGAGTTTAAGGCTGCAGCAAGGATGTTTCTAGAAAACCCTTCCATCGAATTCTTCTTCCCTCCTCCACCTAAACTCTTGAAACCTGAGGACTACGAGAGGTTAAGGTTGAGGAGAGGATCAACTTTCCTAGTAATAGAGATCCCCTGTCCTAAACTTCCTCCGGATATTTTATGGGGGGAGGTTTATCGCTCATTGAGAGGGTTAAGGAGATTACTTGAGAAATATGAGTTCTCTGTTCTCTCGCAGTTAGCATGGAGTGATGAGAAGAGCGTAGTTCTCTTCTTCTATGAAGTGCATAGTGATAAGTTACCTGTGGTTGAAAAACACGTGGGACCCCCCATAGGGGCAGGAGAGCGTGAAGAAAGTTTTCTCAGAAAGTATCTTATTGAGAATGCCGAAGAAGTCTTCGCAGGACCCTTCATTGAAGGAGGAAGTTGGATAGTATTTAAGAGGCGTAAGATAAGCGACCTAAAAACTCTGCTTAGTGAACGTTCCCTGGAAGCCAAACATGGAACGCATATACGGGAGATATTCGCTAAAAAGCAACATCGCGTTTATGTGAACGAGGAGGTAGAGGAAATCCTTAGAAGACATGAGAGAGACGACTTCAACGTAAGGCTTTCCCAGCTACTTTCAGGAACATATTCTTGGCTTAAGGTCGCATGTGAGGAGGTCGTTAATGAGGAGAAGCATGTTGGTAATTGACTTAAATGACATTGGGGAAGTGTTAAGGGATCTCAGTCAAATTCTTGCCTACCCCACGGGGGATCTACAGAGAGCGCTAAAGAACCTAAGTGAGTTAAAGGCCTTGGGCGTGGAGAAGTTAGTGCTAAAGGGCAGGACCTATATCGGTAGATACGGGGTTCTGGGAAAAGGCTGTACAAGCATAGTGATCTTGGGAGTTTTAAAGGATGGTGGAAAGGTAGCGTTAAAAATAAGGCGAGTAGATGCCGATAGGAGGTCTCTTAGAGATGAAGCTGAAAAACTAAAGATGGCGAACAAGGTCGGCGTAGGACCTAAACTAATGGGCTATACGAACGACCTACTAGTAATGGAGTATGTAGAAGGGTATCCAATAATACAACTGGTAAAGGAGGAACGTGAGATAATTAAGAAGGTAGTTAAGGAGGTTATAGCACAATGTAGAAAACTGGATGAAATAGGTCTTGTACATTTAGAGCTGTCTAGACCAAAGGGACATGTGATAATAAGGAAGGGAGACTATAAGCCTTACATAATAGATTTCGAAACGGTTAGCGTGCGCTCGTCTAAGACCAATGTGACGCAAGTTATCTCATATCTTTTCTTTGGAAAGGGTTTTCTTCAGAAAAGGATTAGAGAAGTCTTTAATCTAGAGGAGAGTAAGTTATCGCTATTGCAACAAGCGTTAAAACGGTACAAGAAACAGAGAGATGAAGAAGCGTATCAGAAAATTCTTCAAATATTGTATGCTCAAGATTAGTAGGTCGATGAACGTTAGTAGCGTCAAGAATATATCCCCCTATAACCATATAATGCTACGAAAGCCCCGTGGTGTAGCGGTCAAGCATGGCGGGCTTTGGCCCCGCCGACGCGGGTTCGAATCCCGCCGGGGCTATTACTCTCTATTTCCTTAAAAGCTCCCCTACAGCATGACTTATTTCAGGAAGTATCACCTGATCTAGTGCTAATTGTACTGCGTCTATACTTCCTGGCATTACAAAGACTAAACAGGTCTTATTGTTGATGCTGACTACGTACGCTGAGGCTCTTGAAAGCCACGCTAAGCTACCATGCTTCAGAAACGTTAAGTATCGGAATAATTCTCCGAATCCTGGTATTCTTCGATAAGCTACTTTTTCTAACGTATCTACACTTATATCTCGAGGGCTTAGTCCAGTCCCCCCAGTTATGAGTACTGTGTGACATCCTTTTCTACAAGCTTTTTTCAGGGCTTTCATCAGGAGGCTCTCGTTATTGGGAACTATAGTTTTGTAGATAACCTTATGGCCCTTTTCAAGTATTTTTCCCTCAATTAGGGAGGTTAACGTATCTATTCTTTTGCCTTCAAAAACTTTATCACTCGTTATTATGATGCCGAAAAGGACGGGTTTCACCGTATGAGTCTCATGTTCATGCATTTTGCTCATGCTCCTCCTCGCCTTAAATGCTTTCACCACTATTTAAGCAAACCTGGATACTTATCTCTAGAAGGTTCAAAGATAACGTTCATGTGGACAAGGTGATCTTCTACAGCTTTTTCCGAGTAAAAGTGAGAAGAACACCGGGCATAAGACCCGGCTAAATTGTATATAGCGGGGGGTGGATTTGAACCACCGACCTCCGGGTTATGAGCCCGGCCTTACCAGAGACCCCCTTGCGGAGTCTCTTGGGATACCTGGCTTCCCCACCCCGCTTTATAGGGGTTGGCTCCGTAGATATGTTAGATAGTGGGGTTGCTTATATTTTTTTGGTTATTACATATGAGGCTACCGATAGTTACTGGTTCACGAATATTATCAATGGTATTAGCATTTCATGTGGTGAGAGACCTCCATGATGTCCTTTCAAGTCAAATTCGAGGTCTCTTTTGGCGTAAGGGTATATTAAGACGTTATTCTCTCGCGGGATTAATGCGTGCGTGCCTGCATGGTCTAAAAATGTTTCTACATTTTCTGGAGTACGTTTCTTTTCGGGTGCGAACAAATGTAATATATCGCTGATCCGGTATAACTCCGCAAACGGCTCTAAATAGGTCTTAAATATCTCCAGAAACTTTTTCTCCTTCTTAACATGTAGGTATAAAAATCTCGACTCTCCATAGGGTGGCATGTATAGGTTTTCTAAGAAGCCAAGTACTTCAGTGAGGAAGATCCTTTTCCCTCCTCTCAGGCTTATCTGTCCGTGATCGGATGTTACGATCAGAACGGAGTTCTTTACCTGCCTCAAGTCTCTTAGGAGTTCTGTAAGAACTTTTTCAAATCCTGTAAGTAAGTACTCGACAGGCTTCGAAAACGGCCCATACTCATGTGATAGCTTATCTAGCTTATCCCAATATGCATATACAAGCGTTTCATTGCTCTTCTTTAGCGCCTTAAGTGCTAGGGTTAATGTGTCTTCTAGGCTTATACTTTCTATGAAAGTAGCCCCCTTTGTAAAGGAACGCGTATATGTGGTATCCCCTATGCTCTGTGGTCCCACGTAATAACATTTAATGCCGCTAGTAGATAGTCTTTCGAATACGGTTTTACAGGGGTTTAAAGATATGGATACACCGGCTTCTCTTAAACTTTCGTGTGGTCCCCCTATTACTGGGCTGAATTTTAGAGGCTTAATTATGGCACCCACTTCCTTCAAGTACATTTTATAACCTAGCGATAAGTGCAAGAGTGGCGGTTCTCCTGTTGCTAGTGAGGCTATAGCTGTAGCTGTGGTTGAAGGAACAGTACTCGTTAGGTATGTGGAGTAACTGGAGTCTTTAATTAGACTTGATAATCCCCCTTTCACTACTAGATTTAAACCGAGGCTGTCCACTATAAGTAAAAGTACTCTTGAAGCTTCCTGTACTAATTCTAGAAGCTGCTTGTTAACTCCTTCCACTTTTTGCCCTGTAAAAGCGTTTAATATGGTCCGTGGCAGAGTTAACAAGCTGTTATTCTGGTCATACTCTGGAGGCGTTTTCTTAGAATTGCTGACCTCCCTCCATTTTCTCGCTAACTCTCCTGAATGTCTGGCCATTTAGGTAACCTATGTACGGTATTCATTCGGTCTAAATAGTCCTTCGCTTAAAATCTCCTTTAAGGACCGCTACCGAGCCTTTCTCTCTTTAAAGCCCTTATTATGGGAGGGCCCAGGATAAGCATGAATGGTAGTTCGCTTACTATACCAAAGGCTAGTGCCATTGTTATGAACGATGTATTAGTCCATGCTAGCAGAGTTTTCATTCCTACAACTGCTGCGAGGAAGTACAGTCCCAAGGCTATTATTGTAAAGCCCGCAAGAAGCCCTACTACTGACCCAATGATATATCCAAGGAGCCACCTATCTCTCTCGGAATATTTTCGGGCTATATAGCCTAGAAGGTAGAAGCACACGAAATTTCCAGGTGTTCCGCTAAATATCGTTAAGATGGGTGACCCATATCTGATAATGCTTGCAATGAATGTACCTAAAGCCGCTCCAAATCCTCCAATAAGAGGTCCATAAAGAGCAGCAAAAATCGCGGGCACTATTACAGCGGACCTGAATTGTATGATGAAAGGAGTTGTAATGTATGCAGTTACAAGGATGAAAACAGCGTATAGTGCAGCGTTTAACGCTATTAGTGCTACTCGTCGAGATTTTCTACCAGCATTGCTTTTCATTAGTCCTCAAGGTCAGTTCTCCAACGCCTGTATTAAAGCATGGTGTTCAAACAGCTAAATAGTATGAACACTTAAATGGATATGATTTCAAATTCTCTTGGTACGTAAATTTCTCCACTAAATACCTTTCGTGCGGCTGCTAAGTAGTCCTTTATGAACTCCTCTCCTCCGAAGTAGTAGTAGGGTAAATGAAAGAGTACTAACTTTTTTACACCGGCTTTTTGTGCGCTTACTGCTGCCTGATATGGAGTTGAATGACCCACAGCCAGTGCCTCTTCCTCCATTCCAGGAGGGAATGTTGCGTCGTGGATCAATAATTCACAACCCTTAGCGAGCTTAATTATCTTCTCGGAGGGCGATGTGTCACCAGTATAACACAAAGCCCTCCCCTCTATTTCTATTCTGAAAGCAAGCGAAGGTGTGGGGTGATTAGCCTCCTCAGCGAATATGAATCCTATATTCTCTCCAGGCTTTATTTCCCTTAATACTAGAAACTTGCGAACTCTTTCCATAGGAGTATTAACTAGCTTTAGTAGTTGGATTACATTTGAGCCAACTCCCCTGGGACCTATTACTGTGAGCTTCCTCGCTCTTCCTCTCAGCATATATATCCAAATGAGCGATATGAGGCCAGACACGTGGTCTCCATGAAAATGTGTTAGAAGCACGTACTCTAATTCGTCTAATGCCCCGGCTTTCTGGAGCGCAGAAGTAGCTCCTTCTCCACAATCGAGAAGGATCTTCTTGCTCACGAGGATCGATGGAAGACTATGTTCGTGGTAAGGGGCACTGCCTGCGGTTCCTAAGAATGTTATGATCAATACATATCTCCTCCCACTCCCCCATTTGAAGTATTACCTTTATTTTCCTGTATCAAGGTGTTAATTTAGTTAAATATAAAATAGATTTTTACAGTATAGATATCAACATAAAATTAGTCAAAGAGGATATAAAGAATGTTAGCCGGGATAGAGGAAATAGGTTTCATAGTGCTTGTATTGGGATTTATAGTGATAGCTCTTTCAGTAATATTTCACCTTAAAAGTAAAATGGAGTTCAAGGAGTATGAGAAGCGGATAAAATCTTTAACGAGGACAGGGAAGTTGGGCTTTTTAATATTTCTAGGGCGTTTTCTAGAGAACAGTGTTTTCCTAGAGGTGCTAGACGAGATACAGAATATTCTAACGGGCTCTAGTGAGGGCTCTTCGATAGATAAGGTCTGGGAGGTCATAGATAAGCGCGTAAGCGATATTCGTTTTGAGCTGGAGAAGTTGCTGGGAAAAGCTGCTGAAGCTGAAAGACCTCATGATATATTGCGCGAGCTTATTGAAAGAGAGAGGGAGAGCTTTATATCCCTCATAACGTTGGGGTTGAGTTTGATAGCTATAGCTATTGTCATGCTCTTTATACGTATCCCTTCTCTCATGGTAATACTGCCTGGTGTGGCAGAAGCGGCTTTAATAATCTCCGTAATAAGTCTCATTAGGTTTTATGGGAAAGAAAGCGAATTAAAAAAGCTATTGAGGATAAGGAGTGGATTTCATTAATTTCTCTCTAATGTTCCTTAAGGGCTGTTCAACCATGAACTCATAAGATGAGTCCCACTTGCCATCCCTGTACGCTTCATAAGCTATGTTCCAGACCTTGCTGTGGCGATAATCGAGCCACGCGACTTCTATTCGATCGCAGTAATCGTGTAGTATTGCCGAGAGGTTTATGAAATCCTTTGACGGTATGAGTGTGTAGAGTAGGAAGCCTTCCTTTGTGGGTATGAATGTGGATTGATAAGGAAGGGTTTTAAACGCGGCAGCAAGCCTTCTGGTCGTTTTACTACTACATTTAGCGTTTATAGCGAGATTTGTAAGTCTTTCAAGGAATTTTGCGCCCAGTGCAACACGATACTTTAATATGACTTTGTTTCCGTGCAGAAACTTCAGGCGACGTGATAGCTCGTAAGATTTCAGACCTGCAAACCTAGCTAGCTCAGTTTTGCTTATGCGAGCCCTGATGGTAAGTCTATCTAAAATTTTGAAGTCCGCTAGCGTCAGTCTATCCATTAGAGACCTGCTGGGAACCTCTATGACCTCTGGCTCTACCGTTGAGATGAGATTTTTCCATTCAATCCAGTTAACATTCCAGGTGAAATCTTCTTTATCGAACACTGTAAAGTTAGGCTCTGAGTAAAACCACTTAGTGGCCGGTGTGAGAATATTGTAGGATCCCAGTAAATTTAGATCCTTTAAAGTATCTAAAAATTCCCTTAAGTAGGGTAGAGTGCCCGTAGGTATGGCAAAGAACGCATGAACGCCACTAATAACTCCTATACACCTAGCTCTAGTTCTAAGGTAGAAGAATTCATCTAAAGCTCGCTCAAGAACAGGCCAAGTTTTTGAAGGGGCTTCTATAAAGGTGGCGACAATTTCCCTCTGAATAGCTGGGTAATTGACAATGGCGTATATTAGTGAAATATATTCTTCACTAACTAAGGTGTTAAACGCATTCCGAACAGTTGATGGAGATACGCCTAGTACCTTAGCTAGCTGATTAAAACTAGCAGTAGGGTTTTTTACTAGCGCATTGAGCAGTTGGATATACCTTGCTTTCACCAATATCACCACTGCTTAGCTATTAGGTAGATACTATATTCTGAGGAAGTCTCTGTAACGCGGTGTTAGGAAGCTGTTTACACTGGTAGTGAGGGCCCTCCGCTTTCACGCGGGTCTATTGCTATTATAACTCCATTTGGGAGGTATATTATGATCCAGTATCCATTTTGAAACGTTGGCCCTAATACTATCGCATCAGGAGGAGGCTCGCTCGCTATCACTACCGTTGCATTAAAATCTTTCAGTATACCCCCTATCAATTCGAGAATGTTAGCAGGATTTTTTAAAATGTCATTAATAAGCTGCTTAATCTCTTTTGGTACAACTTGCTTTGTCACTATGGCACCGCAAGGCTTTGCATAGGTAGCTACGCTGGCTATAGTGGTTGATATCAGTAATGTTATAATTATTATCGCTAGGATCCTATATATTTTCATATCTCATCGGAATAGTTATTAAAAAAGGGATATATAAACTTTTGCATGAGAATTGCTACATAGATGCAATAGATCAGTGCATGATGCAATTTCAATCAAAAATTGAGCTCTAAATTGAAAATTTTTGCAATTCAATGGCAAAATTTATATATTGCTTAGGGCATTAAAGAATGAGAAGTGGTGGGAAGTGATAGCTGTCAGTAAGAATAGAGAAATAAAGTTAAGGGCGGAAAGCCTTGGAATAGCTTTCAAAAACTTAGCCTTGCAGGGAGGTAATGGAATAAGGGTAATATACTTCCACTTAGGCTTTCAAATGGGGCTTGTTGAGGGCCGCAATATAAGCTCAACGAGGCAGGAGGATTTTCACGTAAAGAGAGAGGCATTTGTAAGGGAACTAGAAAGAGTCCTAACTGAGCAAGGATTCGGAGAGGTAAAGGTAATGAACATAGATCTCTTCAGGAGGGAGATAAGAATCCGCGTATACAATGGATTCGAATCCGATTTCATGAAGCCTTCTCGCGAGCCTACATGTTTATTCACTAGAGGTTACCTAGAAGGTCTTATAGAAGGTCTCACGGGGCTTAAGATTCGGGAATCTCTCGAGATTAAATGCAGGGCCGTGGGAGACCCCTACTGTGAGATGCTTTTTTGTATATGAGAATAGAGTGAAGGATGACAATTCAAAGGTTAGGTAGCCTATCTACCGCTCTTCTTCGTGTTCTTCTATATAAGTTCTAACGTATTCTCTAAGTATCCGGTAGACCCCGTCGATGCTAAGTTTGCTAGTGTCTATTATGAGATTAAATATGCTCCAGTCCTTTGTATCCTTCCCATAGTATTTTAAACATCTTTTCCTGTTACTCTCTTCCCTTTTCCTAATCTCCTGTAGTGATTTCTTGAAGCTTTTTCCATCTCTTTGGGCTAGTCTCTCAGCTCTAACGTTAAGAGGGGCTATAAGCAGGACCTTTATATCAGCAATGTCTGCGAGTACCCATGCAGCCAAGTGTCCCTCTACTACAACATTTCCCTCTTTAGCAACTTTTATGGCGTTTTTATCGATCATTAAGTCATACTTTGGGTCCTTTTCAGCCATTTCGTGCAGTTGTAGCAGGGAGACTCCCAGTTCTTCAGCGATCTTTCTGAAAAGCATTCCACTTGAAACGTACTTTAGGTTAAACTCCTCGGCTAGTCTTTTAGCATAAGTTGTCTTCCCCGCGCCTACCTGCCCGCTAATAGCTATGACTAGTTTTCGGGGCATGTTAGGCGCCCGATGTAGAGTACTGCGACATGACCTTTTCTCGAATGAATTTTTCTAAGCAGTTAGCACATAAGTATCCGCCGAAAATTCTAGTGGGAGGTCTATGACCCTTTCTAACGTCCTTAGGCCTAAGTTTGGGGAATCCGTTTAGGGGGTGCTTGCAGATGGCGCACTTAGGCACGTCGTATTTTCTCTTTTTGTAGTGGATGGCTAGTCTACCGCCAGGCGTTCTAACAATCGTTCTTCTTAACCTTCTGGAACGAGGCGTATGTCCCATCGAGGTCCCGCCACCTTAAATTACTTATTCGTATTTATTTCTTCTGCTACATCCAACCTCTAACTGTTGAGAGCATAGCATAAACTCTACCCGCAATAACTCTACTCGACAGTGGGAACATCCATAGGCTAACGATGATATACCATCCAATGAAACCTATAGGAATTCCTAAAGGGGGTAAGTATATTGAAAACCCTTTTCCAAGTATCATTTCGGCCAGCTTAAGGCCAGCAAACCAAAGCGCTATCGAGATAGCGTAATTCTTAGCCTTCTCCTTATCTAGCTCGGCCTTTAACTTTTTAATTCTTCTCTTTTCCCTTTCCGTCTTCAAGAAGAGTTTCTTATCCTTCTTCCTTATGGATTCCTCGCGTATTTCTTGCCATCGGTGTATCTCCTGTGAGAGCCTTTCAATTTTCCTAACGTTTAGGACTAATCTCTGAAGTACGGCGTTTGATAGTGCTATTAAGATAACTATTGCTGTGGCCTCTAAGATCGCTAACATTGTATACCCCCAATTATAAACTGGGGAATTTACATAAATGTACTGTTCTGCGAGAGGTTATAGACGCATTAAATGCCAGAAAAATTTATAATCCTAGGCACGATACTACCTAAAGCAGGGCCCGTAGCTTAGCCTGGTAGAGCACCGGACACCCGGTAGAGGTGGGTGAGGCTCTTAACCAATCTTGTGAGAGAAACCCGGGGGTCGCGGGTTCGAATCCCGCCGGGCCCGTGGTAACCGGTGATCGCTTTGCTCTATTTTGTTGGTTTAGGTCTAAGCTCAAAGGATATATCGCTCAAGGCTTTAGATGTTCTTAAAAGGGCTGATAGGATATACGTCGATAATTATACGAGCCTGTTCGTGAACTCCGACTTTAAAGTAGTACTCAGCGAGTACGTTGATCAAGCCAAGGTGTCTTTCGTTGATAGAGAGTTTCTCGAAGGTGAGGACTATCGAAGGATCCTTAAAGAAGCCGCTTTAAGAGATATTGTAATAGCCGTTATAGGTGACCCCTTTATTGCAACGACGCATATCTTTATCAGAATTGAAGCGGAGAAGGCTGGCATACCAACTAAGGTTATACATGCTCCCTCTATTCTCTCCGCTGGTATCAGCGCGACGGGACTTCAAGCATATAAATTTGGGAAAAGTGCAACGATAGTCTTCCCTGAAGAAGAATTCTTCTCAACTTATCCTTACGAGGTATTATATGATAATCTATTAAGGGGTCTTCATACCTTCTTCTTTCTTGATATAAAGGTTGAAAGGAGCAGATTAATGAGAGTCGAAGATGCTCTTAAACTCCTTTTAAGAATGGAGGAATTCGAGAATAAAGGCATTATAGATTTGGGAGCTCTTGGAATAGGGCTGGGGAGGATAGGCTCTGATAATGAAGTGATACGTGCGGGCTCTTTTAAAGATCTACTCCAATATAACTTTGGCCCTCCTCCTCACAGCTTGATAATACCGGGAGATTTACATCCGCTTGAGGAAGAAGTGTTAATATATATTTGTGGGGCACCAAAAACTGTGGTGAAACATTGGTCTTCAAGGGTAAAAAAGCTAAGATCGAAGAGTACATAAAGAGTGTTGAGAAAGTCCTTGAGAGCGTCGAATTCTCAAAGAGCGCGAGAAAACCCGTTGTAAGTGAAATAGTAGATTTAGCGAAAGCTTATGTAAACGATGCAAGATACTATCTTGAAAAGGAAGACCTTTTTACCAGCCTTGCCTGTATAGCGTACGCCGAGGGGTTGCTCGATGCCCTGCGCTTTCAGGGGCTAGTAAACTTTTCCTGGGAAAGACCTTCGAGGAAAACTGTCTTAGTGGGAGGGGTTTTTGACATACTACATCCGGGACATATCTTCTTCTTAAGGCAGGCCTGGGATCTTGGAAGGGTGGTAATAGTTCTTGCACGTGATTCGACAGTAAGGAAATTTAAAGGACATAATCCCGTCTTTCCCGAAGGTCTTAGGAGGAAGCTACTGGAGTCCATGAAGTATGTATATAAGGTAGTGCTAGGGGATGAGAAGTTCGATGTCTTAAAGGTTGTAGAGGATGTTAAGCCTGATGTAATTCTCTTTGGTCCTGATCAGAGGGAGCTGATGGAAAAGGTTAAAGAGGTCCTCCAGAAAAGCGGGAAGACTAACGTAAAGCTCTTACAATTAAGCGAGGCTTTTGAAGAAGAATTATGTAAGACCTCGAAGATAATCGAACGTATAAGGGAGCTTGGAGAGGGCTCATAGTGACCTGAGAAGTCGAGCTATTCTGGTGCATTCCATATGTGCTTGTCTAACAGGTTCGGGAATACGATATCTTCTCGTGGTGTGAAGCACTATTTTTATTGCTGTGTTGAGGGTTACCATATTCCCCACACTTATATATATCGGTTTAATGCCTTTTCGGGTTCTTAGGGCGGCGCCTATGACTTCGCCCTCAGCAACTATGGGTGCCCAGTTGTTCTTCCATGGTCCGATCTCGCCGCATAGTAGCTTTTTCGCCACGCCTATTGTAGGCTTTTTAACGACTACTCCAAAGTGACTTGCAAATCCCAACCGAAATGGATGGGAGTATCCATGGGCGTCAACTAGTATCACATCAGGGGTTTGAGATAGGTGTTTATACGCTAGAAAGGCTGCCTTAAGTTCTCTAAAGGAGAGTAGCGTAGGGACATAGGGGAACATTACCTTTGTAACAGCAACTTTTTTCTCGAGAACTTGAAGAGTTTGATAGTCTAAGAGGACTGCGGCGGCTACTGCGAGGTTGCCGCTGTATGCAAGGTCTATTCCAGCAACGGTCTCTATAAAGGGGGGCAGCAAGTCCTTCATTACGATTTTGGATGATAGGTAACGTTGAACTTTTCTCGCAACTTGTATCGAGAAGTAAGGCGGCACCTTTTCCCTCAACAACGGCTCCCCTACTTTCTTCTAGTTTTCACAAATATAATATCGCTCTTAGTCTCGTCTATGAGGCGTCTAATGATATCGCATTTTCTTCTGAAGCCTGGTAAAAGTCCCTCGGGGTATTGCAGAGTACTTATTTCAAGAAATATTTCCTCCATACAGTTCAGCAACTTTTCCGCGCTTTCAACATCCCCTCTACGAAGGTATTCAAGTATGAACCTTCGGAGTTCACTAAGGGCGTCGGCTAGTCCTAGTACATAGGGTACAGGGTCCACGTCCAGGTCTTCCGGAGCCGGTATATCAATCCCACGTGTAAGTATTGAATAAACTATCTCGGCTTCGATGTACTCCGTTAGCGCGTTTACCATCAGTCCTCCATAAAGCAAGTCGGGATATTCCTTTACTAGGCTTTTTAGCTCTGCACATAATTTCCTCATTTTCTCGAGTACTGCGCGAGATTCTGACATATTGCCTAAATACATGTGCTTCAAGGCATCTTTAGAATGCCTTATGATATCCCTTGCATTCTGTACAAGAATTTCTCGTGTAGAGTCCTTTCTATCGAGAAATTCTGCCAACTTCCTAACTATCTGGGAGATGTTCAATATATTCCCCTATACTAAAAGCCTATAGCTATTTTAAAATAGATGGGTCTGTAATTGGATATCGAAACTTGGGAGCTATCAATTGCGGAGTTGACTGACATGGTGCTTGACTGCTACAGGAGGGCTGGTAAGGTCGTTTATAAGGCTTTAAAGCTCGCTCTTAATCTCGTTGAAGAAGATAAACCTGTACTTGAGATATGCGAGAAACTGGAGGGGTTCATTATAAATAGCGGTGCAAGACCTGCCTTCCCTGTAAATATTTCCATCAACCAAGTTGCCGCCCACTATACGGCCGATATAGAGGATGAGCTAACAGTACCCAGAAAAGGTATTGTTAAGGTTGATATAGGCGTACATGTTGATGGATTCATAGCAGATGCAGCGCTTTCAATACCTTTGGGAGTCGACTACCTAGAGCTTGTAGACGCTGCTTATAACGCACTGGTAGCAGCTATTAGGGCTATGAAACCCTTCAAGCCTCTGCAGGAAATAGGCGTAGTTATAGAAAGGGAGATTACCAAAATGGGCTTTAACCCGATAAGAAACCTGAGTGGGCATCTCATTGATAGATACAATTTACACGCAGGTAAGAGCGTACCCAACACTGGAATAGGCTACCCTAACGTAGTTTCGAGAACAGGAGAAGTTTACGCGATAGAGCCTTTCGCCACAAATGGAGTAGGTGAGGTCGTGGAGGGGAATGTTGTCACCATATTCCGCTTATCCAGTCTTAAGAGGGTTAAGAGGGATAAGAAGGCGAATGAAATCATAAAAAAGGTGTGGAGCAGCTTCAGATCCCTTCCCTTCGCCAAGAGATGGTTGGCAAGATTGATAGGACGCAGCCAAGTGGATGAGGTGATAGCCAAGCTTGCTAATTATAAAGCTATCACAGGTTATCCTGTTCTCGTGGAACGTTCTGCTGGCATGGTATCTCAAATGGAGGACACGATCATTCTCGCAAGCCGGAGGGAAACAATTAACTTAACTAGGGCCATAGAGATATACAGGGAATTGAGATATCGGTGAGGATCGTGAAAGTGAAGTTAAATTATAAAAGCCTGGGACTGAGAGTAGGTCTAGAATTTCACCAAATGCTTGATACTCGTGAAAAACTCTTCTGCAACTGTCCGCCGAATCTCATGCCAGCTGATGCCGATGCTGATTATCTCTTTAAAAGGAGGCTTAGGCCTACAACGAGTGAACTAGGGGAAGTGGACCCCGCTGCATTATTTGAGTTTAAACGTGGAAGGGTTTACGAATACCATCACTTTGATAACGCGTCATGTCTAGTCGAAATGGACGAGGAGCCGCCTCACGACCTAAATTATGAGGCGTTAAGAATAGTCCTAACAGTGGCACTTATGCTAAATTCCCAGCCCGTAGATGAAGTATATGTTATGAGGAAGACTGTGATTGATGGGTCTAACACTACGGGTTTCCAGAGAACAGCCCTCGTGGCATTAGGAGGATCCATGGAAGTGGACGGTAAGAAGATTCCTATTCAAACGATATGTCTTGAAGAAGACGCTGCTCGAAAAGTATCTGAAGACGCTACTAAAGTTACGTATAGATTGGATAGATTAGGCGTACCGCTTATCGAAATAGCAACAGCGCCTGTGATTTCATCTCCTGAAGAGGCTGAGAAAGTAGCCTTAAAGATAGGACAGTTGTTAAGGCTGACTAAAAAGGTTAAACGAGGAATAGGCACTATCCGACAGGATATTAATATATCAATAAAGGGCGGAGCAAAAATAGAGATCAAGGGTGTTCAAAAACTAGGTCTGATTAGAAAAGTTGTGGAGTACGAGGTTCTACGTCAATACAATCTACTTAATATTCGTGATATGTTAAGGGAAAGAGGAGTTGTTAAGGAGCATCTTAAAAGAGACTTTGTAGACGTTACGGACATCTTTGAGGGAACTAAGTGCCGCGTGATTAGAAGGGCGCTCAAGAAGGGAGGATGTGTGCTGGCCGTGAAGTTGTCTAGATTTAAGGGGATACTGGGATATGAAATACAGCCTGGAAGGAGGTTTGCAACTGAGCTAGCTGATAGGGCCCGCTTTTGGGGTGGTGTAGGAGGCATCTTCCATAGCGATGAGCTTCCAGCCTATGGAATAAGTGAGGAGGAGGTAAGGAAAGTGTCTGAGAGGCTAAATCTTGGAGAGAAAGACGCTTTCGTACTCATAGCTGATGAGCGTAGCAAGGTGATCGAGGCTCTTAACGCCGTTATTGATAGATGTATTGAGGCACTTGAAGGTGTTCCTGAAGAAACGCGTGGACCCAATCCTGATGGAACGACGCACTATTCAAGACCCCGACCTGGAGCAGCGAGGATGTACCCGGAGACCGATATAAGGCCTAGGCGAATAACGGAGGAGTTTCTAAACGAGATTAAAAGGCAATTACCGGAACCCCTAGATGTTAAACTTCAGAAGTTTGTTAAGGACTATGGATTGAGTAAAAACCTTGCCGAGCAAATGATATCCTCGTATTACTTGGATTCATTCGAAAGGCTTGTAGAGAAGTACCCCAATGTGCCTCCTAGGGTGATAGCAGCGACTTTCGAAAATACTTTGAAAAGTTTGAGGAGAGAGGGTGTGCCAGTAGATGAGCTGGAAGACGAAGTATTTGATAGCCTGTTTTCTTTATTAAATGAGGGGGAGATAGTAAAGGAAGCAATTCCTAAAATCATCGAATACCTTGCTAGGAATCCTTCGAAAACTGTTCTGGAAGCCGTAGAAGAGCTAAACCTTAAAGCTCTTGAAAGAGATGAATTAGAGAAAATAGTGACAGAGGTATTTGAAGAGAAGAAAGAGGCCATAATGAAGCTTCGTGAACGAGCATTGGGAATGTTAATGGGGGAGGTTATGAGAAGGGTATCAGGAAGAGCTGATGGAAGCTTAGTCAACCAGGTTATCAGGGAGAGGCTCAGGGTATTTCTTTCAAGGTATGATGATTAATTTGCTAGAATTATTTCCTCCTACGTCTCATTTCGCAAAGAATTTTGCCCACATTCCTAACTAGGTGATTTTTGTTAAACTTGTATGAGTCTTTCCTTACGAGTACTCTTCCCTTTAGTTCAAACCATGTAGTCGGATGAGCTTTATCTCTTTCAACAACGGGCTCTAAACCCATTTTCTTAACGGCAAAGGAGATCTCGTCAACACTAGGATTTTCCACTGCTAAGTTTAGAGGGACTCTTCTTCCCTCCCTTCTACTTCTATTTTTGTCAAAATATACAGGCCATAGAATATAGTAGTCCCTATTGCGCATGATCAGAATCCTATTTTAGCGTTCTTCCTCTAAAATGGCGTTAATGACCCCGTCCTGGCCCGGTCTAGATACAACACGTACAATTCCAATTTCTGTTTGGAGAAGTGTTCCGCGAGTTATAATCCCTCGTCTATCATAATCCCGGTTTGCAGGGTTCTTTAGTACTTTAATTATTCGAACTTTTTTCGTCTCTCCTGTGGATGGTATGTTGACGTTAGCGTAGACAGCGCGAACAAGACGTACTTTCACATTTCCTCCTCGTACTCTTATAGTGTTTCTTTGCTCCTTTCCTTCAAGTAGCGTTTCTGTGGGGTAGCGTCCGAGCTCATATTTACGCTTAACTTTTCTATGTCTACCTTTCAGTCCTCCACTCGGCTTTCTTAAATCATTTCCCTGATAGACGCCCACGCCCTAACACCTCTACTTTAGTGGTACGTACATGGAGCTTCGGGTGGCTTTAAGACCAGGAGCTCCATGTTTTACAATCGCCGTGGTCAGTGCAAATTCGCCTAAATAGTGCCCTATCATTTCAGGTACAATTTTTACAGGAACAAATTCCTTTCCATTGTAAACGTGGATCACGAGTCCGACCATTTCTGGCAGTATAATCATGTCTCTACAGTAGGTTCTTATAGTCATTTTTACCTTTCCGGTGGTTTCGAGCATTTTCTTAGCTTTTCTAACTTTCTCTAGTAGCTTCTTTTGCTCTGGCGTTAATCCTCTAAGCAGGCTTCTTCTCTGTCTTGACGGTAACAACTTTATGAACTCGTCTATTGGCATGTTAAGTAGTTCTTGAAGCGTATATCCCCTATACTTAAACTCCCTGCTACTCACAAGCATCCCTCCATAACATTATTCCGCAATTATTTTAATTTTTTGAAAACTAACCTTTCCTTCGACCAGTACGTTTTGAGGCGAAGTGTCCCACTTTCTGCCCTGGAGGAGCGGTTCTTGGCTTAGGAGTGGATCCTCTACGCCTGCTTTTATGGCTTCCGCCGCCATGTGGGTGAGCGTACGCGTTCATGGCTTTCCCTCTCACTGTAGGATACTTCCAGGCCTTTGATTTGGAAAGATGATAAACTTTTCCTGCCTTCAGGAAGGGTTTTTCTATTCGTCCTCCACCAGCCACTATGCCGATCGTAGCCCTGCATCTAGAGTCTATTTCCTTAACTTTTCCAGATGGTAACTGTATTGTTGTGGTATTAGCGGAATGGGCTAATACTATAGCATAGGTTCCGCTAGCGCGAGCGATTTTCCCTCCATCTCCAGGTTTGAGTTCAACGTTGCATATGTAGGATCCTTCAGATATTCTACCCACTGGTAATATGCTACCCAAGTTCTGTGGTGCCTTTCTACCGTAGTATACTATAGTGCCTAAAGCGAGCCCTTCGGACGCCACATTGAACATTTCTGTTCCATCCTCGAAGATTATTCTCGCTACTGGAACTCCTCTTCCAGGATCGTGAAGTAGGTCGACAACTCTGCCACGCAGAACTTTTTCGCGGAACTCTTCTTCATTATAAGGTCTATACCTAATAGCCCCTACCTTTTTCCATCCTGGATGTCTGAAGACTGAGCCTCCTCGTCCTCGACGCTGAACTATTAATCTCTTACCCATTGCAATCCCAAACTCCTTTGCATAGGGTTAGTTAATAAAGTTTACCGTTCTTCTATCTCGTAACTTCATGTTTCGAACGTGTCTTTTTTCTTGCCGTGGAGCAAATCACTAAGGCTTTTAAGAGCTTGACTCACGTTTAAGATTCCTCTATCCCCCTGTTACTAAGAGATCTCATTAGTCTTCTTGAGCTAGCGAGATCAGGATTGTGATCTAACTCTAAACTGGAAACGATAACTCTTAAAAGGTCAAGCCTTTTGTCAAAACATCGAAAGAGAGATTAAAGTATGCCTAGCCTAGAGGCGATGTCTGATGCCTTGTACTCGGGCTTAAGTTTTACATAGGCTTTTTTATAACCCTTAGGAGATATGAGAGTATTTATCTTCTCTACTTTTACTCCAAAGATTTCCTCTACGGCTCTTATGATCTGGTGTTTTGTGGCTTTTCTATCTACTATTAAAGTTAGAGTATTGTCCTTTTCTATCTTGGCTATTGCTTTTTCTGTTACTACTGGTCTAATTATTACCTTGAAGGGATCCATATGAGATCACCCAAATTTTTCAGCAAGGGTCTTTACTGCAGATTCGGTCCATACAGTGAGTCTTCCGGGATGTCCTCCAGGGGCGAGAAGCTCCACGTTGAGCTTATGTACGTTAACCACGTCAACGCCCACCAAGTTACGTGCAGCTTTTCTGATATTTTCTGTATCTGTAACGACCAGCAGTATGCTCTTAGGAACCTTATAACGCCTTCCTCTCATCTTCCCTTTACCAGCCCTAATTTTTACTCCTTTCCTTGCTCTTTCAATATCACTCCAGAGCGTGAGCTTTTTAAGCACTTCTCTGAGCTTCTTGGTCTTATCTATCTCCTCTAGTCTATCCTCTAAAACTATAGGAAGGTCTATTTTTTCCGGAATTCTATGCCCTCTAGTCCTTACAATTTCCTTTATAGCAGTTGCAGCTATAGCTGAAGCGAGAGCTAGTCGCTTTTCAACCCGGTTGATCCTTTCTCTTATTCTCTTGAGCGTTGTAGGAGCTCCGAATCTTCTTCCACCTACTGCCTGCGGTACAAAGGCTGCGCGTGTGGAGCCCTTTATTCTCGGAACTCTTGCAACACCATAGCCTACGCCCCAACTTTCTGCGGTTGTGCGTTTCCCGGCTAGAGGATCAACGCCCTTAGGTTGTAATCTACTTGTTCGTAAGGCTAGGAACACTTTAAGTATCAGGTCTTTCCTTACAGGAGTATAGAAGACCTTTGGAGTTTTTATCTCCTTCAGCTTCTTTCCCTCCAGACTGTAAACAGGTATCCGCTCAGGGACTTTTCCCTCTAGTTTTAAGAAAGGTGCAGTTGTGATTTCCATTTACATCACCTCGCTGGAACGCTGACGGGTTGAGTGCTCATGTACAAGATTTTCGGAGGATTTTCAGGCATTCCGGTAATAGGACGAATAGGGAAACGTAATCTAACGAGCCTCTTAGATGGTCCCGGAATGCTCCCTTCAATTATCATGAAAGTGCTCCTTATGATACCGTAGTGTTTGAAGCCGCTTAAAGGATTAATGTCTTCAGGGGCGGTCCCTATTTTAAGTATGCGCTTGTTATATTCTGTTCTTTGCTGGAAGCCCAACTGCCCAGGTCTAGGAGTTGTGAACATTATTGCTGGACCTGTAGGGCCTACAGAGCCTATTCTTCTATGACCCTTACGGTGCTTGTGCCATCTCGGCAGTATTTTTACACCAAAGCGTTTTACTACGCCAGCAAATCCCTTCCCTTTAGTTATGGAGACTACGTCTACGTACTTTCCTTCTTCAAATACCTCTTTTACGTCAATCTCCTTGCCCAGCTTATTTAGCGAGTATTCCAATGCTTCCTGTGTGCTTCCCCCAACAGGTATTTCAAATACTTCTGGCTTCTTCTTGTGAATTCCGGCCTTTCGAGGTTGGGTAGCGACAATTAACCTTATTTCATTGGCAGTTGAAGCTTTCTGTCTAAACTTCTCTATGAGGTTGCTGTATAGCTTCTCTATGTCCACTTTCTCGGATTCGGATTTAGTATCCAATTTCGGTAGAGTGAATACTCTTTCTAGGTCTTTAAAGACTATTTTATAATCTAACTTTGCTAGCACTTTCCTCTTTTCCTCTTTGCTCCTAGCCTTCTTCAGGGCATCTTCTATCTTCTTTCTCACACTGGAAAATAGTACTTCTTTAGCCCATATCTCCCCTATGGTTTTGAGTCCATACGGTGTTTTCTTGTAAGCTCTTATACCGCATACGACTAATGGAGGTACTTCGATAATGGTAGCTGCCTTTGCCATCTCCTTTTGGTAATACGGACTATTGGGATTATCCTCAAGCATCACCAGGTGGAGCATGCCAACCTTATATCCTGCGAAGCCGAGAGGTTTTGGGTCATCTATTCTTCTCCATCTTCTTATACGCGCAACTATGCTTTTTGCTCTCTTCCTGGGGTAAAATCCCATTGAGCCTCTGCGAGGCCGTGTACCGCCAACCATTCCGGCGCGTCCTCCAGTCCTTCTTCACCATCCATGCTATGTTATTTAAGGTTTTCGTCAAAAGGTTACGAGCACTTAAGAACGTTTATTATTGCGAGACATATCCCTATAGCTTCTTCCGTGCGTATGGTTTCAGTTCCCTGATGGGGTACGAAGTTCACAACCCAGTTAACAGAATCCTCTAAGCTTAGGTTTTCCTTTTCAAAGATCTGATATAGCCCGTGTTCAGGTGAACCGAAGAGCACTAGAATTTTTTTGTTCTTCTTTATAGCGCTCTGAAGTTTGGGTAATACCTCAATAATATTTTGTCCATGCTTCGATGTAGCTATTGTAAGAGTCCCCTTATTGCTGAATCTATTTAGAAGTTCACGCAAAGACAGAAGACCTATTGTACGAAAGCCCCAGTATAGCGGTACTTTTTCCTCGGATACTATTCTTGCTCGAAGGGCTTTTCCCCTCTTAACAATGTGAACGCTCACTTGGGCGCCAGGAGGCGCTCTTCCTGCAGCGATTATGGGCTTATCGAGTCCTATGTCTACGAGCACTCCTCCTTTCCTAAAGCCGACTACAAGACCTTTTCTATAAGCATCTAGCCTGGTGATCTTTTCAAGGTCAATTTTGGGCTGGTGATCAGGAGTTTTTAAGGGAGGTAAAATGCCTGCATATCTAAGCGCACGTTTTCTCTTAAACAGTTTCCTTTTTAAATAAGGTGGGGTCGCAGCATACCTTAAGATTATCTCTATTAAGCGAAAGTTCTCCTCTGGAGAATTATCGTAGGGATCACGGTATATGTGAATCTCCTCAACGCGAAATATTGTAGCAAAGCGAGCTACATACGCTAGTTTTATGGTTTTCTCGAGTAGAGGAATGTTTTCTACTATCGCTGTAGGTATGGCTATGGTAACTGCAGGTTTATCACGTAAGGGATGCTTATACTCACCTTCGCTTTTTCCTTTGCCCTTTCTTCTCACGAGAGGCTTTCTCCCTCTTTTCTTTTGTCTCCTTCTTCTCCTCTACATCGAAGAATATTGACGTCCTTTGCCTTCCGCCCAATGCTATCCCTCCTTTAGTGCCCTCCAGTAAGCAACCTTTCCTCTCCGTATCTCCTCTACTTTCCCATCCCTCGATAATAGTCTTAAAGCGTAAAAGGCCTGAGAGTGCGTCAAACCAGTAATTCTTGCAATCTCGGATGTGGGTAACTCACCTTTCTCAAGCAGAAGGTTATAAATTTCTCTCTTCCTATCCTGAATCCTGCTTGTCATCCTTCTAGGCATAGGGGCCACCTTCATCAAATTTAAAATTAAGGCTGGAAATGTCTTTTAGTTAGAAGGTTTTATTAGTTTATAAGTTTTGCCATGTAGTAGTCTTAGAGTTTTGAAAAATAACGCTACCGCGTTCCAACGAGTCTTCTCAATATAGGATACATTTCTAAAGCTCTTTCTTGAGCTATGATGGCTTGATACTGTATAAGTATTCCCACAAGAAGCAAGACCCCTATTCCAGTCCCTAAGACGCCCACAAGATCGCTTATAACGGCTATTAAAGCGACTATGAGACCGCTCAGAACAGCTAGTGTTGGAATGTACTTGGAAAGCACAGATGCCAGTATTCTGGGAGCCTTACGGAACCCAGGAATATACATACCTGCTTCTGAGAGTTGCTGGGCTTGGCTCCAGGGATCCATGCCTGAAGTTTCTATCCAAGCTATCGAGAAAAGTATTGAAAACAGTATAACGAAGCCAGCATAGATGAGCACTTGCACAGGGTCTTCTATGAGACTGTTTATACCTCCAGGTGGGGAAAGGTAGTACGTTAGGGTTCCTTTAACTGGAACTAATCTACCGCCAGTAGCGTTATAATCCGCTATATATTTGAGGAAATATTGGTATAACCAGTGGCCTGACTCAGTACTGAATCGTGTCCAAAGTATTCGTGAAAATATGTGGAGGTTTGCAAGCAGGGCTGACACCAAGATTATTGGTATGTTGGACACATAGAGGAATTTCAAAGGTATCTTAGTTCTCATTCCGCCGTATTTTGATACACCTATTGGGATCTCGATTTGCATGTTCTCTAGGTATAGTAGGAGTGCAAAGAATGCCAGCATCGTGATAAAACCTAGAAGGCTTGGGTACTCGGGGCGTCGTGTTAGGAGGTAAGTTATTTTGCTCCAGTCGTTGCTAGTTATACTTTCGCCTAGAGCCACCACACATGCGGGAATGACTCCTAAGGGGAGTTCATCTCCGACGGATATGGGAGAGAAGAGCTGCCAGAATATTTGTTGGGATACTCCAGCAGCTATGAAGAGGCTAACACCGCTTCCAAGCCCCCAACCCTTTTGTAGCATTTCGTCCATCAGGAGCACGAGTATTGTGGCTATGGATAGTTGCGTAAAAACTAGGGAGGATTGCTCAAACGCTAGAGGACCGTAGTAGCCTCCGAGAATAAACGCGGCAGCTTCTATGAAGGTGAATATTATGGCGAATAACTTTTGTAGACCTGTGAACAGCCCCCTTCCTCGAGGCGTTGTTAGGTCCAAGTTTATGAGCTTGCTTCCCACGAGTAGCTGCCATATAAGTCCGCTAGTAACCAGTGGGCCTATGCCCAGCTCCATGAGTGTTCCTCGTTTAGAGGCTGTTATGATCCTTATGAGCTGAAATGTCTCTAATCCGCGTTCTTGCCAGGGTATTCCGTATAGAGGTATTTGGGACATTATCAAATAGAGCACTAAGACTATTCCGGTCCACGCTAATCTTTCGCTTAGGGGTAGTCTACGGGGAGGCTTGGGAATCTCTGGTAGAACCCGGAGAACGGGGTCTACTGCATCTAGAAGTCCCACTCTCTTCACCTCACTCTGCTACCTTTACTGCCTGTCCCCCCGCCTGCGTTATTTTTTGAATTGCCTTTTTAGTGAAGCTTAAGGCCTTTATCACTACAGGTCTACTAATATTACCTTCTCCTAAAACTTTATTATATCCTAACTTCAATAAGTCTACTTCGATTTTATCGTCTACTATTTTAGCGTAACCTGCTTTTAACCATTCATCTAACCGCTCATCTATTTCGTTTAGATTAATTATTTTTGCTTCAGGAACAAGTGAAGGATGTCTTACAAAGCCTCGCTTACCGAACCATGATGGAGCGTATTTTACAACCCAAGTCCACATGTGTTTGTGGTAACCCGCGTGCCCTCGCCCTCCTCGCGTGCCACTTCTCCTATGCTGTCCTACTCTACCCCATCCGCAGGTTCTTGAGCCTCTTTGCCACCTAGACTTTTTCTTAGATCTAACAGACACATCTTTGCACCTCGAGAGGAGTCTACACTAAGCCAAGAACTCTACAAGAACCCTTATTTATATAGGTTACCGTGTTACCGAGGAGAGAAAAGATTTTTATTAAAGCAAATATATGTGCTGAGATGTTGTAGGGAGGGAGGTGTAATGTCCTTTAGTATCGAGGAGTGGATTCCGCGAACAGAAGTAGGTAGGATGGTGAAGGAAGGAGCAATAACGTCCATAGAGCAGATATTCGAACAAAACTTACCAGTAATGGAAGTTGAGATAATAGATGTCCTATTACCGGATTTAAAGCATGAGGTCTTGAACATAAACTTAGTGCAGAGGCAAACTGATGCAGGTGAAGTAAGCCAGTTCCAGGCACTAGTCGTTGTGGGAAATGAAGACGGATACGTGGGTGTAGGCATAGGTAAGGCTAAGCAAGTTAGGCAGGCTATTGAAAAAGCTATAACGGATGCTAAGCTAAACATCGTTCCTGTGAGAAGAGGTTGCGGTAGCTGGGAGTGTTCGTGTAAAGAACCTCATAGCGTACCGTTTAAGGTCTTCGGTAAGAGCGGTAGCGTAGAGATATGGCTATTACCGGCTCCTAAAGGCGTTGGACTGGTAGCGGGAGATATTGCTAAGGCCGTACTAAGGTTAGCTGGAATAAGGGATGTCTGGACTAGGACGAGGGGATCCACGCAAACGCCAGTGAACTTTGCGAAGGCCACCTATAACGCATTGAAGAGCACCTATAAGTTCAAACATCCAATGGAGTGGTGAGCTCCGTGAAGCTAGCTGTGATCAGAATAAGGGGTTGTGTAGGAGTCCCTGAAGACGTAGAGTACACGCTTAAATTACTAAGATTGCATAAAAAATTCAACGTAGTGCTTGTCGACGACACTCCAAGCATACGAGGAATGCTACATAAGGTTAAGGATTACGTGACGTGGGGGGAAATAGACAGGGATACGCTGACGTTACTGCTCAAGTATCGTGGTAGAGTTGTTGGAGGGGACAGGTTAAGAGAGAAGCACTTAAAGAAACTCGGTTTCTCGAGCTTTGAAGAACTAGCTGATGCAATTTTAGAGGGGCACGTAGATCTTAGAAAAGAGCCTTTCATTAAACCAGTCTTTAGACTTCATCCTCCCAAAGGAGGCTTTAGATATAGCATTAAAAAGCACTACGGCAATCAGGGTGAATTAGGCTATCGGGGCAGTGATATTAATAACCTGCTTAAGAGAATGATCTAACTAAAACTTTCCCTTATTTTGCTTAGAACATCATCGAAGTGTTGAGGTAGATTCTCGGGGGTAAATCCTCTCTTAATATAGCAGCTAAACAACTTTTCGTACTTGACAGGATCTTCCTGTTTAATTCTTTTAGCATACTCGGCTATGTGCTCACCCCTTATCCTGCTATCGTCAGGAAATATCCCATCTCCATGTGGAACATGAAGTCCTGCGTCAACGGCACCTTTTAACACCGCAAATATCCTGCTTCTAGGAATAGGTCTATGTAAACCGATATCTGCTACGGCTTCTTTCACCCCATTTTTAAGGGCCTTTAAACCAACAAGGTATCCGGTTAGATAAGCCGCAGGAGTATTATTTGTATCTCCTTTCCATCCATACTTACTCATGAGTTCGGATGAGTGTGCAGCAACAAGGACCTTGTCTCCTCCTGGAAGAGCTTCAATGATCTGGGCTATGATGTATCTATTTGTCTTTCTTATGACGAGTCTCGGCTTGCCGGATAATATGAGTTTCCTGCGCTTGTAGTAATTAGTTAATCCCTTTCTGCGTCTTTTAAGTGGTAACTTAAACCTCCCCCTACGCCCCATCTTAGATCCTCCTAGCTAGTTTATGTTCTTCTATATAGCTTTTCATGTGAGATACGCTTCTAAACATGCCTCCTTTAGCGAGCCGGTACAGATATCTGTAAGTTCTTCTGTCGATGATCTTTCTGCTCTTTAGATATTTGAGGAACTTCCTTAACGCACGTATCCTCCTCATCCATAGCTCCTTCTCATAGTATCTCGGTCCCTTTTTACTTCCAGGCCCCCTCCTTCTACCCTTCCTTTTCTTAGCTTTTCTTACCTTTATTCTATAGCGCGAGATTCCCCTGATGGGCTTTTTCCTAATAACTCCCTCCTTGATTAGCTTCCTAACCTCCTCCCTTGAAATTACGGTAGATACCCTTTCAAGCTGTTCAGGATCTATCCAAACCCTGTGAACTCCAACGCCTAAGATCTTCGCTGCAAGCCTTCTAACGTGGTCCACCTGCGTCATTCTAGAGCTCCTCCGATAAGGGGTTAAGGACTTTTATACCCATCTCTTCAGCTTTTTTAAGTATTTCTAAACGTTTCCGTCTCCCAACGGTAGAGGCTATGCGAATTGCCTGATAGTTTTTGTTCACTTTAAGAAGGTCATTCACATTGTGAACGATGACTTCCTCGAAGCCTGAGGGGTGAAGTCCTCTAGTAAGCCTAGGTCCTCTATATCCTACCTTAACCTTTGCTGGAAAGCCCTTACGCTCCAGCCTAATCTTATTATCTAAGCCCCCCGGGTAACGCCATACATCCTCATCTAACCGCTTGAGGAACCACGCGTTCATCCGTGTGAAGAAGGGCGTCTTCCTCTTAATCCTCTCTCTAACTTCAAGCATGCGCTTCATTTCGCGGGAAAGTTTAGGTTTAACTTTATTTGACATAGCGGATCACCTCCTAGTAAACGTATGCTAACAATACTCCTCCCAAGCCCCTGTTCTTTGCATCTTTATGACTCATCACACCTTGGGGTGTCGAGACTATGAGAATACCTATATCTCTTGCGGGAAGATGTTGTCTCTCCCACTTTTCATACTCGTTTTTCTTCGTTGAGAAACGAGGCTTTATCACGCCGCATTTGTTTATGCGTCCCAGCAGCTGTACTCTGAACTTCCCTCCCCTACCGTCATCTATGTACTCGAACTCGCCTATGTAGCCCTCCTTTTGCATTACTCTAAGAACATTCGCAATTAGCTTTGAGGCTGGGTGAATTATGCACTCTTTATGCCCTCTCATCTCATTGTTCATTATCGTTGCCAGAGCGTTTGCAAGCGTGTCCATCATTACCATACAAGATCCCGCCACAATAGGATTTCAGCAAATTAAAATTTTCCGCTCCGCTCTTTAAAGGAATGAATGTCTAGAATACTTCAAAGTTACATGTATTTCTTAAATCCTATTAAAGGAGCTACCTCGCGGAAGCATCTACGGCAAAGGTAAATGCCATGAGCTCTAATTAAGGCCTCATGCGTTCCGCATCGTCTACATCTATAGGCTCCTTTACCATATCTCCTCTGTTTTGGTGGCTTTATCTTACCCATGCAATTATCCCCTCCTTCTAACTACTTTCACACCTAAAACCTTTTCTAGGAATTCTACTGTTTCCTCCCTATGTATGATTCTGTGCTTTTTCCCAATTTTATTCCTTTTCCTCCTCCTACGGGCTACACGGAAACCCGGTCTTTCAAGAACTATCGTTACATCGAATCCGAAGATGCCTACTGAGGGGTCGTATTTTACTCCCGGCAGTAGTATGTGCTCTCTAATGCCGAAGGACACATTGCCGTACTCGTCTATGCTCTCTTCTTTAATTGTAAAGTTCACGGCCTCAAGAGCGCGTTTTAAGAAGTTTAATGCTTTTTCTCCGCGAAGAGTAACCATGCAAGCTATGTTCTCGCCTTTCCTGATACCGAACTCCTTTATTGTGCGCTTGGCTGGTCTAAACAGCGGCTTCTGGCCCGTAAGCTGTTCCAAAACTTTGGCGGCATTAGCTAGCCTTTCTCCGGACTCTCCGACAGCCATATTAACGATGACTTTCGCAAGCTGAAGTCTGCGCATCGGGTGATCTTTAACGAGACAAGGCTTAGACATGGTCTAACTCCCCCTAAGAAGCCTTAACTGTAATTAACGGCTTATCCCTACCCACAGGGAAAACGTATTCTAGGATCGTTCTAAACTCCTCCTCTCCTTCCTCGTCCTTTAATGTAACAATAGCCTCCCTCTTCCTAAACACTTGCGTTATAGAGAGTACTTTGCCTAGCCTGCCTGCATTTCGGCCGTCTATTACGAGGCCTAACACGCCCTCTTCGAACTTTATGTGTTCGATGATTTCCTGCTTGGGTATTTTAATGAGTACAGAGTCAAAGGTTTTATATACGTCTTCTACAGGTTCCATTGGATTGTTAACGCGGATTATGTGGTTCCTTCCATCGTGGAAGTGCAGTTGAATGTGTCCGTGCTTGACGGCGGTTTTCCCTTCAATTCTACACAATTTATATTTGGCTTCACTGGGATCTATGGGCACTGGATAAAGTATTCTATAGGGATGCGATACTATCCTATAGTACTCTTCTGTCTCCGTGATTTCTAGCACGTCCATTAGTCCTACAGGATACTTGTAGTCCCTTCTAACTCTTCCATCGACCTTAATAACGCCGCGACCTATGATCCTTCTGGCTTCACGTAGAGTCTTAGCATAGCCTAGGATATCGCGTAATATTATAGCTAGGGGAATGCACCTATGAAGGGGATGAGGTCCCGGGCTAGGCTTAATGGTCCATACGAACTCCTTCTTATGGATAGGCCAATAGGGAGGAGCTACTTCTCGGCGCAGGTGTCTCAGACTACCCTTAACTTTCCTCAATCTAAGCCACCTCCACCCTTCTCCTCCTATTAATAATGGTCTGCCTGTATTTATCTGAAAGATCGAGCCTAGTTATCATGACTTTTGACGGATGTATGGGTATGGGCACAGGTGTTCCGTCAGCCTTGTTTCTCGTAACGCCTTCCACGGATATTCTTCTCCGCTTAAGATCTACGCCAGTAACTTTTCCCTCGTGCCCCTTAAAGCTTCCCCGCATAATGAGAACCGTATCTCCTTTCCTCACGGGTAATCTCTTAATGCCATACTCTCTTCGCAACTCAGGCGAGAGAGGAGCGTTCATATCCTTATGTCTCTGATGTAATGGTGCATTGAAGTACCTTTTCCTGACTTTCTTAGGCTGACTCGATACCCCTTTCCTCATCCCATCTACCTACGCGTAACACCCATTACGATGCATGTTTATAAGCTTTTACTTTATACTCTAAGAACTACTAATCAGGATCCAGAAATATTCCCTGAAAAGAAGAATTTGGTGCTAATTAGGATCCAGCACCTTCCTCGGCTGTCTTGACGCTTTCCTTAATCTTGCTCCAATCAATTTGCTTATTAACTATGTCGCGGAGATGCTGTTTTAGGAGGGTCATAGCCTTTTCCTTTCCCAGCCTCGCAACGTTCCATGTGACGAATGGAGGGTAAAAGCTTGCTTTTTCTATCTTTATGTTATCATCTTCCACTCTGAACTTAACGAAGCCTAGTTCCCGCAGGAAGCATGTGTCGTTAGGGCATAGAAGGTCAATTTCATACATTTCTTTCTTTAGAAAGAGTAGCTTGTACTCGGAGGCGTCGTTAATAGTCCTTCCACAAGGACATTGTATTTTCTCCTCTACCTCCGGCAAGTTCAAGACCTCCACAAGTAGTTGCAAAAGGTATAGGCTTAAAATAACTTATAAACTTATTGCCTTAAGGAATTTTTTAAAAAGTGCGGCCGCCGGGATTCGAACCCGGGATCACCGGCTTGGGAGGCCGGTATCCTACCAGGCTAGACTACGGCCGCAACTGAGAAGATATAAGAGCACTATAGTTTTTTAGTTTATCGATGCACTGAAGCTTTTTACTAGTATCTTCACTCAACGTTCATCTAAGCAACTAGGTGTTTATTATACGTTATTCTTTGTCTTGAGAAACGTAGCGAACATACAAAAGACATTATAGCACTACGTCTTCACATTAATAAGATAGAGCAAAGGCCGGTGGAGCAACATGAGGCTCCTTAGGAGGGCGGAGGCTCTAGAGATAACTGTTCTTTTGATTATCACTGTGCTCATATTATCGTATCCGGACGTGCATGATCCCTTTATATTAATAGTATCATTTCTCTCGGCTTTTACAGGTGTATTCTTTCACGAAATTTTCCATAAGTACTTTGCCTTGAGAAGAGGAAGGAGAGGGGTCAGAATAATGCCGTCTATTCCGGGTATTCTTCTAGGGATCATTACAGCACTAAGAAGTGAAGGGACTTTAGTACTTATGCAGCCAGCTTATGTTATGTGGGAGGAAGAATACCCATTCAAGGTGGTCTTCAGTAAGGCGGAAGAGAAGGAGGAGGAAAAACAGAAGAAGTTAACGGAGTACTTGAAGCAGGATGCTGAAATATCGTTGGCTGGACCAGCAGCTAATGGTGTAGTAAGTGTTTTCTTACTAGCCTCCCTGTTGATAATAAAGCTAATGTATGGAAGCTTTTACGACTTCCTTGTAAGCGCGCTTGTAAATGAAAGCGATCTTCAATTTTTAACCCCTCTAGTTCTCTACGCGCTTCTTTCTTTCAACTCAATGCTATCCTTCATTAACCTAGTGCCTATACCTCTTCCGCCTATTATGGTGACTGACGGAGCAATCTTCCTAGTGAACGCGATAGAGCTTCATAAGCGCGGGAGGTTGAAAGACGCGCCTTGGACATTATTTCTCCTCTCACTGATCGGGGCGATTCTCTACATTCTTTTCCTACTTGGGACTTTTGAGGAGGTGTTGCAGGCATACGATGTACTCTTAGAGGAGGCATAGGTACAGCGTAGTTAGCCTAGGGACACTTAGACGAGGATATTATAAACCTAGCTAGCAGTAACCAAGTTGTAGCTCATAAGAGGCAGCAAGGGCAGGCCGAAGGGAGCGTTCTATCCTAATATGTAATAGAATGGTTTATCAAGGGCAGGTCCAGAAAATAAGCCTATTTAGAAAGCTAAATTTATGAAGTTCTAGGAAAGCTCAGGCGCGGACTCCTACTAAGCCTTGTACAGCTTCTTTCCTCCTTGGAGAGTGTTAAATCCTAATGCTTGGATCCATACGATCATTGGTCCCGGCGATCTATTAGCCCACGCGTAATATGGTACAGCTTTAAACTTAACTGGTATTGCTTTCACTTGTACTTCGTCCATCTCAGCGTATAGCTTGTTGTTCCATGCACTGATATCCAGTCCTATGCCATTTCCTTCAATGACGACAACTCCGCCTAAAAGTTCCGGTTCATAGGTAGCGGTGAATTTAGTCTCAGGGACTATGGCAATATTCCATACATCATACTCAGGGTTATCGGCCTGTTCAAGGCAGTAGACTACAGGTCCTCGCTTTATAGCGACTCTATAATTATTGTTGAGGACGTAGGGATGAGACTTCAGTAGTGTAACCGGCATATCTAACTCAATTTCAACCCTATCTCCAGTCCCCCATACTCTACTGATCTCTAGGTAAGTGCTGGGCTTAACTGACTTACGTACTTTCCTTCCATTCACATTTACAGTAGCCGCCCTACACCATCCTGGTATTCTAAGGTATAGCGAAAATTCATCATCCTTACTTGGCTCTACTGTGACATCTATTCTGCCGTCCCAGGGATATTCTGTCTCCTGTGTTATCCTTACCTCGTTGCCTTTAAGCTCTATCCTAGCGACACTAGCCACATATAGGTGGACCCATATTGCGTTATCCGATGTGCTGTAAATCATGCCAGGCACTGAGGCTAAAAGTCTCGCAATATTGGGTGGGCAACATGCACAACCAAACCAGCGTTGTCTACGATGCCTGCCTCTATCGGCTAGTGGATTCACATAGAAGTACTCCCTACCGTTTAATGAGATTCCGGCTAGTGCTGCATTATACAACGCCAGTTCCATAATGTCAGTAAACCTCGATTCACCAGTTGCTAGGAGCATTCTCCAATTCCACATAACGTTAGCTACGCTTGCACAGGTTTCCGAATAGGCCCTTCTATTCGGAAGCTCGTAGTCGTCGCCGAAGGCTTCTCCAGCATGTCTTGAGCCCACACCACCTGTTACGTACATTCTCTTGTAGACCATGTTCTTCCAAAGCTTCTCTAGAGTTTCATAAAGCTCTCTTTCTCCAGTTTCCATAAAGATGTCGGTAGCGCCACAACAGAGGTATATGGCCCTAACAGCATGCCCTACTATTTCGTCAAGTTGTCTGAAGGGCTTATGATCAATTAAAACAATGCTTCCTCCTATGAGTCCGTAACCTCTTTGATCTAAGAAGAACTGGGCTAACTCTAAGTACTCCTCTTTCCTAGTCTCCCTGTAAAGCTCTACTAGGGCCATTTCTATCTCTGGATGGCCAGGTGTTCCACGCCGTTTGCCCGGACCGAAAACGCTAGCTATGTGGTCAGCGAACCTTACAGCCGTAGTCAGAAGCTCCTTCTCGCCGGTTGATCTATGGTAGGCTATAGCTGCTTGAAAGAGATGACCTGCACAGTAAAGCTCGTGCATATCTCTCAGATTTGTCCATCTAAGTCTCTTTTTCTC